>JAABUM010000456.1_pt1 | contig 72117 bp, 118 predicted proteins | sample 5559161 | NCBI WGS metagenome assembly JAABUM01 (sample SAMN10711868, study PRJNA513369) | rock metagenome | isolation source: Antarctica rocks | place: Antarctica: Victoria Land, Siegfried Peak nord
GACCGAGTCACCCTGCGGCGCTGCTGCGTAGCCGTAGCTGCAGACAGAGGCACATCTTCTGTGAGTTGGTTGCCAGCAGACAGGGTGGGGAACACATGACAACGTACCCAATGGCGCGGCGCAGTGCAGGCTCCTCCAAGCTGAGAGGTTTCAAGACCTAAAACATGCAGCCGCGCACCTGTGGAAAGTGTTGTACTGGTCGTCAAAGTGGAACTCCGACAAGTGCGCGTCCTCCACATACCCTGACCGGTGGTTTTTGAAACCCGCCGCTACACCGTCCTTGGTGTATGGATGCGAAGGCCCTGCGGGTAGTTTGGACGGCGACATCCTGAGTAGATTGACAGAGCACACCCGACAAAGGCAGGTATGTCTGCTCCACGCTCACGCCTGCACAAGCCAGCATGCAGCAGGACGCCTTGCCGCACCTAAGACTGGCGCATGCAGCTGCTCGACCGGAAGGTTGTAGTATGTTTTCCTGGCGGTGGCGGCCTGCAGGTGCTGCACGCTGGAGGCTGCCACGGCCTTGTTGTCCACAAGCGCGAAGGCAGACGCGTCCACCTGGCGACGAGCAGGTCGCATGGTCACATGAAGTCATCAGCGCCGCGCATGCGCCGCAGTGCAGTACCACACCATGGGCGAGTCTGGCATGCTGGCAGGGCGGGTATCTTGAGAGCACCTCGGGGGCTGTGTCGGCGATTGCTGACGGAGCCCGAAAGATGTCTGGAGCTGCACCCTCGCCATCTGAGACTTCGCCACTGTAAGCACCGATGAGGTCCATCTTCGTCACTGCGTCTGGGCGCCTCAGGACATCGTTTCGAGCTGAAGAGGTACCCTGAGGTGACAGCTATGAAGCTTGAGGCTTGCAATTGCGTGTTCAACGAGGATGTGGCAGCTAATGCTCGAGTTTGTCAATTGAGTTTGTCAACAGGCGGTGCGCGGCAGTCTGGTTAGCTGCAGGCGACGAAGAGCTGGGTACGAACAAGTCTCACTGTTTTGTCAATTGCATGCTGCCGAGTTCGGCTTCAGGCGAGCTTGTAGCTTGTGCACGTGACTGTTCCACGAGCAGGGTTTTGCACTTGCCGTTTCAGCGGACCGCTCGAACTGACGAAACTGACGGTCAAAGACGACAATTTTGGATGTACGCGGTGTTGACAGGCACGTCTCGGACTGCGGAATCTGTTCTCAGCTGTCTTGCGCTTCACTTCGGGCTGTCATAGGAGACTTTGCTTTGTAATCGGCGAAGATCACGCCCCATCAGTTCAATCGACTTGAGTGATAACGCCAGCCCGGCAGCAGGTCGTCAATGTGCGTCACGACACACATCAGTGGCCTGGTTTCCAGTCTCACATTCGAGAAATGACGCTCGACAGGCTGATCCCTGCACCGAGGGTCGTGAGCAAGCCGCAGGATGTCGGCAAGAGCGGCAACGGCAGATGCTTCAGCGTGCTCCTCAGAGAAGATCCCATGACCTTGTTCAATAAACAGCCCAGAAAATGGCTGCACATCGATGCAGAGGGCCACGTGTCCTACGTCACGGTGCGCTCAAAGCAGCAGCGGCAGTGCGCCGCGCTTGCGGCCGCTGCACTTCATGTTGTCTGCCATCACAGTCCAGCTTGCCTGGAGCTTCAGATTCCTCAGTGCGACACTGCAGCAGGATGATCACCACAGTTGATTTACAAACCAAAACTGCAGCCGCCGCAGCTGCCTCGGCACGGTGTCCACCTATGAACCTTGTCTTCCCATTTGCGCGCAGGTCGACAAACATCGCCTGGTGCACGAGCTCAACATCCCATACCGTGACCTCCGCATCCTAGATCCGATGGTCGCCACGCCGTATCCCTGCGCGCTGCTGGTGCGCGAGAAGGCGCTCGTCGTGAATTTGGAGGCTGTCCGGTGCGCCCTCGTCAGCAGCTTGCCTTCAGTGAAATGCTATGCTGATAGCAGCCTTCCTGCAGTGCTCTGTTAGCAGCCTTGTTGCAGTGCTCTATGCCGCGCTGCCCTTGCATCTGCTTCTCGCAGTCCGATCAAGACCGCCCTGTGCAGAGGCGCATCTCTGAAGGCTGCATCAACTGCACATGCGTCCGCCATTGCATGTATGTGCACATACACCGCAAGCAGATCGCAGCAGCGCGGTGCCGACAGCGCTGTGCTGACATGGAGGGCACCACAGCATCTAAGTCCTGCACTCCAATCAGCCTCTGCACATGTCGCAGCACGGTCATCTGCAAGGATCGGGTGTCCGTGCTGTTGCCTGCATGTAGCATTTCTGCAATTGCGCGCGAGTCGCTATGCCAAAACTGAGCTGCAAAGGCGTTTCTGATTGCTGTGCCCCGGGATGCGCAGCATGGTCATCTGCAAGGACCGGGTGTACGTGCTGAGCGTGCCAGACAGTAACGGATCCACGCACGGCAAGTTCGCCACCCACGAGAGCGCCTTCGTGCACGACCTGGTCGTCCGCCTCACCAACCACACCAACCCGCACAGGCAGGCAGCAGTAGAGAGTTTGCGGTGCCGCCAATTGTGCAGGGCTTGGCTGTGTATTCTGGTGCTGAATCGCTGGCAGCCAGAACCAGTGTATCGACAAAATTTATGGTAACAAAAACTGGCATGGGAGCGACGCATTGCCCGCACGTGCGGACGAAACTCCCTGCAGGTCATGCAGAAACCAGGTCATGTCAACGCATCCATGTTGCTGCCCTGTTGCAGCGTGCATGCGCCGGCGGCGGTCGACAGCGAGCTGCCGTACGAGCTGCGGGCTCTGGAGGCGGCGCTCTTCGCGGCGGCCAAGGTGCTGGAGAATGAAACCATCGCGCTGGAGGCGAAGGCGCTGCCCTCCCTCGCCAGCCTCACGCAAAAGGCGCGTGCTGCTTGTCTGCGGATGCCTTGAGACGTATGTAATTTTAGAGTGAAGGGCAAGAACCCCCGACCTGAGCGTGACGCCAGCAGACGCCATGTGCTGGTGCATCCAGTAGAGCACAGGGCACGGCAGTAAACAGCTGATCATGAAGGCCGATCTGCTAGGCATTCTGAATTGTAACCCTTCAAAACGAAATGCAGGTGTCCAGCAACGAGCTGGAGAAGATCCGGGCGATCAAGGCGTCGATGAACCGGCTGCAGACGCGCATCGCCCGCATCAAGCAGGAGCTGGAGACCATCCTGGACGACGACCGAGATATGCTGGTGCGCGGGGCATGACGCCAATGAACTTCTAATTGTGCGTTTAAATATTTGCAGACACGTTGGACTGCTCATACTCGCAGCCAGTGGCGGTGGATCTACTTCCGGGTACTGCCACATGCCATGGCCACCACGCGGCCGCACCACCCCCTTCTCGCTTCGGCAGAAGTGGTGCAGAAGCTGCAGAGCCGCAGTCAGGCAGCCCGCCAGTTGGCGATGCCACCGAAAATCCCGACGCAGTGCATGTGTGCCTGAACGCAGGCCATGTATCTCGGCAGGCGGGCTGCTGCTGAAGAGCTGAGCGGCCTGCTCGATGCCGATATGCCGGCGCGCAAAGCCGAAATGGCAATTGCTGCTGGCAAGACCAGCAGCACCGCATTCTTTGATGCGACATCAGGTGGGCCTGCTGCCCTGATGAAATTTCCAGCGCACCAGAACAGCACACCGAGGGCGAGGCACAAAGCGATTCAAACCGTGTGCAGTCGAAGACATGCGACTTCCGGAGGTTGTGACCCTATATCAATCACAAAGTCTCTAAGCCCTTTATGTTTATGGCGGCAGGTGCGCCGTCGACGTCGTCAGCGGCGTCCCTTGCGGGCTCCGGCTGTGCCGCGTTCGTTGCCGCGGTGTCAGCGCCGGACGACGAGGCGAGCAGTAATGAGCCAGCAACTCCCATTCCAGGCGTCATCGAGGTGCAGGCAGACAGCTCGGGGCTGCAGGCCTTCAACCGGCGGGGCCAGGCGGCGACGGACACAGCAACCAGCCCGTGCGCCACATCGGAGCACCCCATCAGGTGCTGCTGTTGGGAGCGCTCCATTGCTGTATGCATATGTGCCAGACGGCTCAGAATCAGGTTTACAGTATTGTTCTTTTCTGCACAGTGTATTTGTGTGGGCGCTACACGTGCAGCATAATCAGCGCATGCTCTCGCACGGGAGCTGTCGCACGATGAAAGCCTGATCCCGCACCCTGCTGCTCGCTCGGCAGCACATCTCCACAATGCGCCACTTCACCACCCGCACCGTGCTGCTTCACTGCGTATGACGCTGCTGATTGCAGACACCTGAAGACCACGCCCGCGGCGCTCATGCAAGAGAAGATGGCGGTCCTGCACGCGCTCGGCGACGACGCCGCAGAGCCCGCTTTGTCACCCACAGCCCGCCGCCGCACGCGCGCGGCGCTGGCATCGCTGTCCGCGCTGCAGCTCACCGGCGGCCGCTCGGTGATCAGCCAGCTGCAGGACATCGACCAGCGGGACATCGAGCCCTGCGAGGGAATGCTGGAGGTGTGCAATTGTCGCTGTGTGATCGCGACAATTGCTTATCGATGCTTGCCCGCGGGGTTTGCTCACTGAAGTGCCTGTCACGCCTGCTGTCTGCAGGTCTACTTTATGCAGTGCGACAACTTGCTGAGTCGCCTTTCCATCGCCAAAGACAAGGTGACCCACTGACATGTAGATATAATAACATGCTCCAGCGGGCTCACTGCATCTGTCCGTCCACACGGACCTGCTGTGGTCATCAATGGCGCACAGCCTGACCATCGTTGACGTCATACTGTGGGTGACGGTTCTGAACACCTGTGATACGCCGCAGGTGACAGACACAGAGGACCTCATCTCCATAGACCTGGACCACCGGCGAAATGAGCTGGTGGCCCTAAATTTGGTTGTGAATTGCATCATGCTGATGTTTGCTCTCGTCAGCGCGGTCACCGGCGCCTTCGGCATGAACTTCAATGCCTGGATGAGCGTCCAATCCGTCGCCACCAGCAGGGTGCGTCCGCTACCACACTACTTTGACGGACTCAAGCCTGCGTGCGTCATGCGCTGGTCGTGGCTGCTTGCACGAGTCTGCACTCTGCCACATGTTTGTGCTGCCATTTCAGTGGTGCATGCATTCTCCTGACGTTGGCTGCATGTGTGTTTGCAGCGGAACTTCCTGGCGGCTATTCTGACTTCCTCCGCAGGATCGTTGACTCTCTTCACCCTTATCATGTCGTATGCGCGATTCAAGCGGCTTCTTTTTATTGTGACGCCGGCCACGTCATGACTCTGCACAATGACATTATTGGGGCGAGAGAATGGCGGCGCCAATATTGGGGCGAGAGAATGGCGGCGCCTTCTGCAGTGGCCGGTGTGCTCGTAATGAATTCGGTGACCTCCCTGTCGGGAGAATTGATTGGAGTCGATGATAGATACGTGGTTTGATCTCGAAAGTTGGTGCTCCAATGTAGATATATTTCATTGCGACATGTCGCTGTACAGCGCCACAGCAGTGCGTCATGCAGACGTCGCGCAGCGATGGGAAATTGCTTTCAGGCAGGTCCTCAGGCAGGTATTCTCACCAGTACAATCGTCGGCATTTTCCTCCAGTTGCTCGAGCTAGAGCGGTGCTGCCACCACTTCATTGTGAGCACATGCATTGCTCCGCTCATCACTGAACCGCTGGCTCACTGAACCGCTGGCAGCGGCGCCCACTTTGAGGTCACTACATGACTTTAGAGATGGGACTCGATTGCTCTCATGTTAACCCAGATTCTGTGTTCATGCACAAGGCGCAGCCATGCAGTGCGGGCACAGGGTGGTGCTGCCTGGAACACCCGGTCTCAAACCCTGAAATGAATGGCCGGTAGCCACCGAATAAACCGCAGCGCAAAAGGCAGGGCAATCATATTGCGCATCTAGACAACTGCACGCTCGATTTGCACATCCTTCATCGCTGTGAGTGAATCGCCTCTGGCTAACGTCTCATTGCGGCAACCGGGTAGAGGAGTCTCATATCGCTTTCGATCTCGAGGTCCGGACCGCGATCCATTTTGCGTGCTTCCCGTTGCGATCCGGTCCATGCAGCCCGATGCTGATTGTGTAGCTACGGCTACTCGTTCAGTCCCGGGGCCGCAGCTCGCGGAACGGGCTGCGTAGTCCTGAATCCAAAGTACCAGAGTGCAGCTCGGTTTGGGGGGAAGAGAGGTGAGCCTTTAAGCAGTGCTGGCTCGCATGCTGCTCAGCGAACATTCAAAAATGCAGCTGTGAGGCTCCGTGCCTCCCGCTCCACGCTGCAAACAGGTCGTACTGCAGCGATCAACACACATACCTCGATCGCTGACCTGATCAGGCTGCCTCACGGTCCAGGATTCAGCGTGGCGGGCGCACAGGCAGATGCGGGTGCTGGCAAACCGCACAAGAAGCTCGAGTCGGAGTTTGACATGGCCCAGGACCGGCCAGGCAGGACGCTCGGCGCCAACATCCGCATCGCCGCCACCATCTCGGCATATCTTCTTTTGAACTCGTCATTGGTGAGAGTCAGCAAACGCACGAGTGTCGTGCGCACTGCAACACGCGTGCTGGAACCGACGCTCCACCGGCATGTCGCACTGCATTGCATTGTACCGTCCCCACCGTCACCGGCGCGTTGACATGGGCGCTCGGCGCCGCGCAGAATCTGCTGAACAAATGGGCACTGGGCAACTTCTTCGGCTTCCCACTGGTGAGAAATGTATCCACTATGGCTGTGCGCTGGCTGTGTCGATGTGAGCATGGTGCTGCTGATTCTGCTCTGATGATTTTGTCAGTTTGCGCTGTGCCAGGCGATCACCATGTGCTGTTCACTGCGCGCAGCTGCTCACGACCTTCCACATGGGCTTTTCGTTTCTGGTGCGGGGAGCATTACTGCACGCAAGAGCGCTCCGAGTCTCAGCTTGAGTAGTGCACGCTGTGGGCGCCGCACAGTGTTCGCTCCACCTTGTCTTATGCGTCCCATGTCATTGACGCAGACGACGCTGGTCACCTGCAGATGCTGCTGCCCTTCATGATGTCCTCGCGGTACGCCAGCCTCCATGAGCCGACAATCAGGCGGCAGTGGCGGGGCCTGGTGTGCATCGGCATGTTCATGGTGCGGCTGTTGCGGCATGCTCATTCAGCAATGCGTCTCACATCATGCCTTCGAGGACACACCATGGCCTGGGTCCTCTTTTATAGAACCTAGACCCGATGCCTAGACCTGATGCTGCACCCTGCCCAGGCCACCAACATCGCATTGAACAACCTCAGTCTGGTCCGCATCTCCCTCAGCCTGAATCAGGTCATCAGGTGCGGTGACGGGGCCTGCCGCTTCCTACACTAAAATCTTGAAAAAATTCTACGGTGCTCTGGCACTTCATCACTTGTGCATGTGTCTGTGCTACTGTACAGACTCCAGGGCAGAAACCTTGTAAGCGACTCGAAAACTCTCACGCGATGCCCCTGCAGGTCTGCCATTCCGGTGGCCACAGCGGTGCTGGCGATCAGCATTGAGGGCAAGACGCCCACTCGGGCAGAGTTCGCTTCGCTCCTGGTGCTGACAGCCGGCGTCATAGTCGCGGTCTGGGAGGGCCTGCGCGGCAGCGTGCTCGGCATTGCCTTCGCCTGCCTAGGTGCGCTGTGCCTGCCCTTGAGGCTGGAAGTCTGCACCATCAGAGTGTCATGTGCGATTCATGGTCCCATAATGTCATGTTGCCGACCCTGCGCTCAAGAGCATCGGCAACCCCGTCCATTATGAGCGAAGGCATCAGGTGGCCAGGCATGTCTGGTCTGCCGTCTTCGTGATTTTTACCTAATCGTTCCCGCAGGCATGCTGTCAAACGCGGCGATGATGAGCACGTCGGGGCGGGTGCTGTCGGAGAAGATGGATGTCGTACGGCTGACATTCTACACGGCGCCCGTCTCTTGCCTCGCCCTCACGCCCTTCTTCCTGTGGCGAGAGGTGGGGCGCACCCGGTGCTGATGCTGCCAGCCTGTTTGACATGGTGCCGCCACAAATCTCATGAGGCGACAGCAAGTCACGTAGCTCGATGCAGGGACGCAGCCGCACATGCCTTACAGCAGGCTCGCCATCATTAGTTTACCTACAACTGCCTTGAAGCTGCCTTGATTGTCGTCTCAACCTCCCAAGCCGCAATCTTGCGCTGTGACACTCCAGTCGCCGCAAAACCGCAGGCTGCGCACTTCAGGGAGTTCATGCTGACAGACTTCCGCACCGGGGCGGCGATCCTCCTGGTCACAAGCTTCAACGCACTCGCCTACAATGTTGTCCACAACAAAATGATAGCGGTAAGTGGTGAAGGACCTCTGGCTTGTAGTGCCGCATTGCGACGCATGGAGACAGCATGGCGTTGGAGTAAAGTAGCTGAATCAGCGCCGGTGGTGTCTGCTCCAACTGCAGATGACGTCTGCAGTCACGACGACAGTCATCGGCGAGGCCAAAATCGTCGGCTTGCTGCTGCTTTCCGCCCTTCTACTCGGTGCGGATGCTTGCGCCAGGCCGCTGCTGAGATTCGTCCGTGATGTGCATGGCATTTACTTTCACCTGGACGAGTTGACAGCATGCTGTATCGTGCTGGCAATTGATGCATGTGCAAACCTCGACTCTGCGGATGCTTTCCAGGCGAGGGCAAGGAGTTTACTGTCAAGATGAGCATCGGCATCGCCCTGGCGATGGCGGGCTTTGTCATGTTCAGCCACTGCAAGCTGGCGCATGCCCAGACCAAGGCGGTAGAAAAAGATGAAGCAGGGGACGGCATTGCAGTCAATGGCAACAGACCAGGTGAGCACAAGACTTGCAGCGCTGGCTTCCGATGATCATGGAGCGACTGCCAGAGATCCAAGCAGCGTATTGACTGCAGCAGCACACAGCTGAGATGCCGCTGCTGAGCTGCCATACTGCCGCTGACCGAGTGGCCGTGGTCGGTGCGAGTGCAGGCAGCCCAGACAAGCAGCCCCTGCTGTCCAACGGGGACACTAACGGCGTGAGCTCCCATCAGGCGGCGCTATCGCCGCACAGGCGCACCAGCAGCACAACGTAGCCGCATAGGTATTGCAGACGTTCCCTTTGCTAGAATTGTTAGACGGATTCGACAGCTTGATTGTTTCAGCTTTTTCTCGCCGCAGGTATCCGTGCTGTTCAGGCGTAGGCAGGAGCATGCAGCAAAAGAATTTTATAGGCGCAGCGTGCACATAGACGCAGCGCGAGTGAACTGCAGGTGGCCGCCTGGCAGCAGTTGGGGAATTGATTGGCGGCGTTTGCTTATTGCCCTGTTGATTGATTTGAATTGCTAGGAATGGCGGCCATCCCGGCTTCGCATCGTCCACCGCCTTGAACAACCTTGCCAGCTGGTATTGCATCAATGCGCAATGCCACATGTCGCCGTCAGCGACCAATCCTAAGACAGCAACAGCCCAGTCGTAGGGTTTTGGGGCCTAGCAGGTTGACGTGGATGCACAGTTGGCCCCCATAGCTTCGATGCAGCATTGACATTCGGGAAGAGTCTCTGCATCTCGGCGTTGACACAGAGGCTGCGCTATGGCGGCAAAATATAATGTACGAAATCCTAGCGTGAAGCGCATCCTCCAGGTACGCACCCGCTGCTGAGCACGCTGCTACAAACAAAGTAGAACGAGCACATTCTTGCTCCATGGCGGTCAGATGTCGTGGGTGCTGCATTTTGCTGGCTGTCTGAGTGGCAGAATGCCAATTTCAGTGCTTGACTCTGCCACGGCTGTCGAGCTGCGCGCTGCAAAACTGCAGCGATTTCGGGCTGATATACAAATGTGATGTTTCCTGCAGGAGATGAAGGAGTTTCAGAAGGACGACAGTCCGGAGGTCACGGCCGAGGCCCTCGAGGTGCTCCAATCCCGCTCCCAAACACTGGCGAAGTCATGCGCATTGGAATACAGCATAGTGAGCAACAGTGGGTTTCCTAAGGCTTCGTGTACATCATGTGCAGGACAACATATTCGAGTGGCACTTTGTGGTGCAAGGCGCCTCTGACACGGAATTCGAGGTGTGGCGAACCGCCCGCCACCATAGCACCTGCTGTTGCCCTTGCTCGTTCTAGACGTCCTCGTGTTGATGGTCTGCCTAGCAAATTTGGAAACTTCAAGTTCCTTGCACACCGCAGGGTGGTTTGTACCATGGCCGCATCCTGCTGCCGCCAGAGTACCCATTCAAACCGCCCTCGTTCCTCATGCTCAGCCCCAACGGCCGCTTCGAGACCGGCGTGAAGGTGGGAACTATGGATTTTGCTATGACCCTGCACCTGAGTGGCAGCATTGACCTGAACAGCAGCATTGTCGGAGCAGTGCCTATGATTGCATCTGATTGTCTGCACACACTGTGGGCCCCTGCAGTGCACACCCCGCGGTGTCGAATGGCATGCTCCTAACTGGCACCGCAGGTGTGCCTGTCGATCTCGTCGCACCACCCGGAGCACTGGCAGCCCTCGTGGAGCGTGCGCACCGCGCTCGTCGCGCTGATCGCCTTCATGCAGACGCCCGGCAACGGCGCCATCGGCTCCCTGGTGCGCCCTGCCACCGCCTCTGGATCAGAGTTTGCAGGGTTGCGCAGGGAACCTCCGAGTCTTTAACGGCTTCGTTGAGTGACATCTGCATCACCAAAGCAGCCCAGCAGAGGAGCTAGCACATCCATGGCAGAGATCGCATCGGACGACCCAGAACGTGATGCTGGATGGCGCTCGGGCCAAAATGTGACGTGGCGCATAGACCAACCTGACACATCGCCCACCGACATGCAGGACTACTCGAAGGAGGAGCGGAGGGAGCTGGCGCGCAAGTCGCGGGCGCAGCCGCCGCTGTTCGGCAATGCAGAGCGGCAGGCACTCACCAACGCGGCGCACGCGCGCATGCTGGAGCGGGAGGCGGTGAGCGGCAGAAACTCCCTTTCGTATCAGCCAGTCGCAGCTTGCAGCTGTGTTTCGGCCTTGTGGTCCTGCTGTCCTGCATGACATTCACGCTGTGAATGTGCCGCAGCTCGCCGCCACATGCACCTGCTGGTACTGTGCGCAACGTTGCCCCCAGCACCACATCTGCAGCAGGGCAGTCGACCTGAGCGAAGAAGCCTTGTGCGTGCAGGCCGCGGCAGCCAAGGCTCCGCAGCCGGACGCAGCCGCTTCGGCGACGGCGGCAGATTTGGCAGCCAGCGCGGGCGCAGACTTGGCGCAGGCGCCGGGGGCAGCGGCAGTGGTAGCAGCAGCAGAGGCTGGCGCCCCAGCGACGGCCGCTGGCTCAAGAGTTGCCGCTGCTGCCGAGCCGGCACCGCAGCCGCAGCAGCACGCCCAGGAGCAGGCAGCGGCAGGTTCAGAGGCGCGGGCAGCAGCGGGCGTCCGCCAGCGCCCTGTCGCCGCCACCTTCGCGGCAGCAGCAGCAGGGGCGCCGGCAGCGCCTGCAGAGCAGCCAGCCGTTCACGACCCGGCGGCGGTAGGCAGTGCTTCCGTTCCCTCGCCTGCTGCCCGGCAGCCAGCCGCGGCGCCGGCCACCGCCCGCGCCCCGCACGGCCAGGCGGCAGCTGCGACGCCCAGCTGGGAGGAGACACTACTCACGGTGCTGGCGGCGGCCATAGTGATGGCCATCGCGGCGCTGCTGATCCGCAAGGTCGTCGGCTTCAGCGGCTACGACGCCACGAGCCAGTCGTCCTTCATGTGAAGGCGACCCGGGAGCAGCGCCTCTCCCCCCGACGACGGGCGGCCTGTTGTACAGAGTTTGGTGGTCCCGGCAGTCAGCTTGCAGTCTGCTCTGACCGGGGTCCCTCCTTTGCGTGGTGGTCCTCGCGGCCTTCTAGCCTGTGGCGTGTGCGCAGTCGTACAATATGCATGGGTACATTGTAATTTTGTGTTGCGGTCTTGGCTGTGGGCGTGTGGTTGTGTGCGCCTCGCAGTATGTGGCTGCGGAACAAACGGTGGCTGGAGCTACATTCCCTTGAAGGTTCAATGGTGCGATGTCAACATGTAAAGCAGTGTAAAGTGTGACGAGTAATGCAGTAGCTGGATGCGTGGGAGGCGAGATCTGGCAAATCCCTCGGTCAGCAGTGATCTGCATCTCCAATGCACACATTTCACTTTCCGCAGAGCTTCTACAGCACAAGTGCTTCCACCTTGACGTCGATTGGCGTTCAGAGCGCGTCACAGTAAGGCTGTGCAGCGAAGCAGCGCTTGCAAGCGGCCATCGTGCAAATTACTTTGTGCTGATTGCACCTGCCCAGTCACAAAGTTGGATGAATCTCGCGGCACTCCCGGAGCAAGCTGATCGCGTCTTCATCTTCAACTCGAAACCTTAGGCCTCTGCACCTTGGGCGCTTTTGACCGGGCGCCTCGGCAAGCATGTTGTGCTCTCATGGCACGCTGCATCAGCCAGCCGCACGTGCACACAGCTTGCCGAGTATAGAGGCGAGAGCAGCTTGCACTGGCCGCGGACGGCCACCATTCCGGCGTCATCTTCCTGCCGGTGGGAGCATGCAGCGGCAGAGGTGCGACGGATGCACGCACATTGGGCAAGATCAGCCTGTTGCCCTGACTCCTTCAATAGCTCCAATAGCGCTTTGGATCATCTGGATCGGATGAGGACTTCGTTACTTAGAACTGCTCCTGCAGTATTACATGCATTGACATGCAGGCGCCTCACATGCATGGCTGTCACAGCGAAGGACCTCCGGCCGGGTAGGTCAGGGCCTAGCAGCGGCTCTGCGCGGCTGTACGCGGCAATCACTGGATTCCCGTTTCCCATCGGTCCCACGTTTGCGCGTCCCACCTACAGATACGAGGTGGGTCATCCCCGCGTCACCTCAGACGCGAGCATGCACTAAACAGTGTCAAGGTAAACACAAAGCCACCTCTCCAAGGTCATGGTCTGTGTTGTGCATTGAAAGCTCCTTAATTCACTCATCAGGCGGTTCCGGGCCAGGTATGGACATTTGAGCAGCCGCAGAAGCTATCAGGGACAGACGTGCACATCAACGTGCGCATGACGGCCATCAAGCTGAGCTCTGGCGGCCTGCTGATCTACTCCCCAATTGCCCCCACCAGGCGAGAAGCTGCCTCACTGCGCCGTGTTGCCTGCTCGCCAACGGTGTTCAGCGAGGAGTGCTCAGCAGCACCCACTGGTGCCATCGTGTGAGTGCGTCATCGTGCTGTCGGGTGCACCTGGAGCGGGTGAGCGGGTGCACACAGCCGAATGAGGCGTGTTTCACAGCTCTGAGGACGTTGGAATCCTGTGTGTGCAGGGAGTGCATACACCTCGTGAAGGAGATTGGCGCAGTGGAGCATGTGGTCCTCACGACACACGCGTACGAGCACAAGATCTTCGTCGCGCCCTTTGCGCGCAAGTTCCCAGGTGAGTCGAGTGCTGCAGGGCGTGGTTATTGCTTAGTATCAAGTGCTTCTCAGCGGCCTCGCCCGGTTGACAATTCGTTTTGAGAAAGACTGAGACGGACGCTCCTGCATATCGCCAATGGCAAACATGGCTGAACACTGCGCCGTTGCATGCGCAGGTGTGGTCGTCGCCAGGGCAGTGGAGCTTCCCGCTCAACCTGCCGGTGCAGTTCTTTGGCGTGTTCCCCCAGGCAACGCTACAGCAGGGCGAGACGTATCCCTGGTCGGATGACCTGGACTTCCGGATATTCAAGGGCCGCGTTGCTAACGGTCAGTACTCCATTCTCCGTTCCTTTCGACTGTGACAGCTGTGACTGCGATGCACCATGTCGATGGCACATGTCTGGTATCATTCAGTTGCAGCATGTCAAGCAAGATGCTGCAGCTGCAATGGGAGGAGAACCCGAGTCTTGCCCTGGGAGGGATGCCCAGCTCGGGTGCAGAGCAGGCGTGTGAGCATCAGAAACCCTATGAACAGCCACTTGGACGCTGATTTGGACAGCGTTACCGCGTGCAGCCGACTTTGAGAACGTGCTCGCTCACAGAGGTGGCAGTTTACAACCGCGCCAACCGCACGCTGCTGCTCACGTACTAACTTGGCTGAGTTTGACAGTGTTGTTGCTTGCAGCCGATTTCGAAAACGTGGGCTCGCTCACAGAGGTGGCGTTCTACCACCGCGCCAGCCGCACGCTGCTGCTCACGGACGCTGTCGTCTTCGTGCCGCAAGACGCGCCGGAGGTCGTTCCCCGACAGCAGCTCGCCACTGCTGGCGACTTGCCGTGGTGAGTACAGATGTAATGTTTGCGCCTACAAGAGGAGCCCTGCCGGTCAATGCGCCGGAGGTCGTCCCCCGGCAGCAGCTCGCCACCGCCGGCGATCTGCGTTGGTGAGTGCAGCTGGCAGGAGCAGGGTGAGGTCGTGAGCAATCCAATGAATCGTCATCACCTTGGCATGGCAGTAATTGTTCATCATCATCGCCGGCAGACGCAACAGGTCCTGTGCATTCAAACACATGCCAAGGCACGTCCCTTTGGGAAACGTGGCTGATGGGCCGCGGACCCTCAGACGTTCTATGCAGTGCCAACGAAAGCTGACTGGCACTGTGATGTGCAGGTACGTACGCGTTCTGTACGGCAGCGGACAGGAAACCAAGGTACAAAATGTAGTGCCTTCGCCGTGGCCGCCTCATCTTTGTGCTGTGTTCGTGTTGTGTTCATGGTGCCGCCGCCTCTGCACCACAACGTGTAGCTGTACATCCACCCTTTTGTTGCTCATCATGTTACTAACCCTGTTGCTAATCCTGTTGCTGATGCGCTCCACGCGATCCCACAGGAGCGGATACAGCAGGCAGCGCAGCGGGCGGCGCGGCTCAAGGGGGCGCCCAGGCCGGAAGATGACGGCACGATGCGGCTGGGTGCGTCCTGCGGCCACTGTCTTGACCAGCCCTCTCTGCATGGGGGCATACCCAAACGAGTTCTTGGGCGTCAAGAGAGAGCACGACCACGTGTGCACTGCCAGCCATCAGGGCCAGTGGCCATTCATGAGCTAAGGCAGTGGTGGGCTGCCGTATTTCAGCGCACTCGGGACTGTGTGCCACACCGTTGCTGCAGGGCATGGCAATTCTGGTGCTGTGCCTGAAGCTTGACGACACAAGGCTTTTGCCAAAGAAAAACAATTTGTCACCCGTGGCACCCATTCGCTGCAGGGTGGCAGCGCATGGCAATCCTGGTGCTGTGCCTGAAGCCGGAGAACCTGCTGGACCCCAACGACGCTTTTGCATCTTTTGCCAACCGCCTCACCATCTCCCCCGTCGTGGAGCGCCTCGTCTTCTCCAAGGTTTGGCTCGCCTCCCAGAGTGTGGTTTGACGGTGCAGCATCTAAACACCATCTGCTCTACATGTCCTGCATCAACACTGACTCACGATCTTCTCCGCCGCCAAGTGCCTCGTCTTCTCCAAGGTGCCGCCCAGCAGCCGGCAGAAACTACACCAGACTGATTAAATGCACCCTTGAAGCAGAGCACACCTTGCTTCGACATGCGGCACGCCTTGCACAGGTGCGCAATATATCACGCGCTGGTGCTGGCTCATGCAGAGTGAGATTGGCGCGGAATCGACATGACAGGATGTAGAAAGAGATGACGTGTCAAATCTGCAGGTGCCGGAGACGGTGGCGGAGTGGGTGGAGGACATGTGCAGCTCCTGGGACTTCCAGTGCATCATCCCCTGCCACATGGCCGCGCCCATCCAGGCCCGCCCCGACGACCTGAGGTGCGCTCATTCCTCAGATCCTTTTTCCCTGCCGTGGTGCATTTGTTGCCTCTACATGCTTGCTCAAACGATTTTTGGCTTCGTTCTCTGGTTTTGTAGCTTTGCCATGCACTCTCTGTGTGTGCCTGCCCAATGAAGAGGCGATTCGCCTGCAGCCCGCCAGTGCATAAGCGCGATGGGCGCGGGCCGGCACGTCTGCAGCACATTGAGTCAACTGTGTCGTTCAGATGGCCTGCGAAGGCTCCTCGATTTGAGCAGCGCGCTTCGTCTCTGCTGTGCAGGCGGACTTTCCGGTTTGCGTATGAGGCGGCGGGGCTGCAGCCGCGGCCGCGGCCCAGCCCGCCCAACCCGCTCGCGCGGCTGCTCGGCGGCTTCAGCAGGCAGCCGACGCTGCAGAAGGACAGTGCGAACGACCGCGGCTTCCCTGAGGAGGACGTCAGCTTCCTGCGCAGCCTGTCGCAGAACCTGACCAGCCTGGGCTTCACGCTGCCGGACAAGGCATAATTGTTGGCAGGTTTTTAAGGAGTTGCAGATCGCAGCGGGGTCTCATATCTGGGCCAAGCGCGCCGCCTGCATGCCCACATGCCAACACGCGGCTGTGGTGGTCAGGACAGCGGCATGGGGCTCACGATGTGTGAATGCAATGCGGTGATGATTGAGAATTGAAAAGTTTCAGTTTTGATTCTAGGTTTTTGAGGGCCAGGCTAATGATACTCGAGAAGCCAATCACCCGCTTTGAAACCATAACACACCATTCGTCAAAACTCTCTAGCATCCGAAACCCATTACAAAGCCCGCTCAATAAAGAATGACTCGACGTACTTCCCACACTCATTATCTTCTCAAGGCCAGTGCTGCCGCACAAGTGGGGCAAACAAAATCATCGTGCCTCTCATCCTGTGGCCGCATCGCATGGCCTGAAGGTGCCCTGGGCGATGGTGCCCGGCTCTGTCGCTGCCTGTGCAGCCTCGGGTCCCTGCGCACTGCATGGCTGTGGTGAGCGCCGTTGGCACTACGCATGCTGCTCGGTCGCGGCGGCGCTGCCATGGACACATTCGAGACGCACAGAGGTGTGCGGGGGCCCGGCGGCTGCCGCGGTAGGGAATCATCCCATGCAGGCAGGCTGCGGCGGCTTGGAAGGCGCACTGAGGCGGTATGATGAGCAACACTTTTGCATTGCCGCTCTGCCATGGCGTCCACCCGCCGCCGCCGCATCGCCGGCGACAACTTGCTTCGGTCTGCTGGCCGGTGCCCAGGCCTGCTGCCGCTGGTAGACACACAGCCTGCGCGCTCGACAGCGTGGTGCACGGCGTGGCTGCTGCGGGGGGCTGCAGCGCTGGCGGTCTGGTGACTCCGCTGATGCCGCGCTAGCTGGGCTGCCGCCTCACCCCGCTGTGCCGCCGCTCTGTCCTGCTTGACAAGCATCGCCATGATGTCCGACAGGCGAGCCAGGATCTGCCTACTGTCGCCACCTGTGCCGCTATTTTCAGGAACGCACGGCGGGGTGTCTCCTGCTGCTGCCCTGTCAGGCCCCGCGGGCTGCTGCGCCGGCGTCGCCGGTGCTGCTGTGACGACGGCGGCGGTGCTGCGACGCTTCCGGCTGGCTCCTGGAGGTGACGCAGGCAGCGGCTGGCTAGCATCTGCGGGAGGCAATCTCTTAGCGCCCTCCACGACAGGTGCGGAGACTGCTGGAGGCTGGCCGCTGTTGGTTGCCTGCATCTCCACGAGCTGTGCGGCCAAATGCGAGGCCTCAAGCATGCGCCCCTGGAATGCGTCTGCTGCGCACAGAGTGAAGAAAGAGGTTTGGTCTCACGACGGATCTTCACAACAGCATCTATAGAACCTACCAAAAGTCAAAATTGCATCTACAAAGTTACCTGCAGACGCGGTATTTGCGTGCGAGGGAGCTTCTGTGCCGGTGCCGCACTGCGGATCGGGCAGCAGTGGCATTCACAACGAATAGAGACTGGCAGGCAGTAGCATGCAGCCTGGGCATACATTTAAATCATGATAAGTGTTCAGGCGTCCTGCAGCGTGCATTCGATCCACACACCTGCACTGTCTGTGATTGCTGGTTGTGCAGCATCGCCATGTCTGCCAGCTGAAACACGACCACTGGGCGCTGACAAGCGCGTCGTACCCCTCGATAATTCATTGAAGCTCTACAGGAGAAGAGAAGGCCGCACACTATTTGAGGAATTTGCAATGGTATCAGCGCTTGCACAGGGCTGTGGTGAGGAACGTTTTCGCCGCGACATGAGCCCGGGCAGCTTATAAATTTTTCAATAAATAATGTGTATACCTCTCAGCAGCTCGACATAGATTTTATCACGCGCGCGGCTGACCACGCTGCGGTCAGGACGTGAAATGCCGGACGAAATGTGCGGGGTCTTTCCGGGCGGGCAGTCACAATAGGGTTTTGCGGGGTAAATTTTGGCAACATCAATTTCAAGACAAACGAATGCAGCGTGGTTCACAACTACCGTGCTTTGCTTGGCATGTGTGGCTTCCGGGAAGCACAAGAGGTTCCGCAGAGAGGTCAGCGTCTGGTCTCTGCTGTCGGCTGCAGCCCAAGGCTTTAGTTCTCGTAGCCATCCTTCGTGCCTGACTCGACATTTGACGAGCAGGCGGCAAACGCCGTCTTGGGCAGCCAATCACTTCTGCAGCCCTACTTGTCGACTTGTATTAGCCATTCCGATCGCCAGGCCAGTCCGCCCAGGACCAGCAAGCTCGTTCGTCCTGCTGGTGCGAGACGAGCTGTTCTTGAGTCAGCGAGTCGTTGCTGGGCAGCGTCTGCGCTAGGCAGGCCAGCAGGTTGAATACGCGTGGTTCGTGCTGTGACAGACTGCCGCATGCCAGCAGCAGGCTTCCGGTGCGACGCTGAGACTCGGCGATGCAGGAGACGCTGACAAACACATACACAGCTCGGAAGCCGCGGCCTCCCGGTGTCGCCGACCCGTTGTTGCGCGACAAGCAGGCGACCAGGAAGCGTCCTTCCATGCAGGTGAGTCCTGGCCCTCATGAACTGTCCAGCCTGGTGTCCCCGGCTCGCAGCTCTCCGTGGCAGGTGCTACCCGCACAAGGTTCTCAACAGTGCATGGGACATAAGACAAGTGCAGGAGACAGCAGCAACCTGCCAAGAGACTTGTATCGTCATGAACAGGGGAAAGGCACCGGCGGGCCGTCGAGCCAGCGGACACAGAGCAACAGAGGCGCGATGCCGCGGTCGAGACTGCACAGAGAGACGTCCAATTTCAGCCAGCTGGACTTCTTAGCGGCGGAAGTCAGCAACCAGCCCGGCGTGCACAAGGAGAACAAGTGCGCTCAGTGGCAAGGCATGACACGGAACCCCAGGATTTCCATGTTGGATGCCTGGACTACTCTTCGCATAGTCACTTCAGCGACTTTGAAGTGAGATGAGATGAGGTGTTGTCACGTCGTGCAGGGCGCCGGCCAGCTTTGCGGGCGTCAAGAGCTGGGCCGATGGCGGCAGCATTGCCAGGTACCCCTTGAGCCTTGACCACGAATGCCGTCTTGGACGCTGTCGAAGGGACACCGCACGACATCACGGTTGCTGCGCACAGCAACAAATGCTGGCTCTGGTCTGCAGGGACCGTGCAGCGAAAGCGCCCAGCCAGCAGCTGACGACTTTCGAAGATCACACCGCGCTGCGGTCTACGAAGGAAGAGGCGCAGCCAGATGCGCTGGCGACAACGCACTTGGTGCGGCACCAAATATTTGAAACATTAGTAGCGATGCATCTGCCATGCCGCCCTGAACTCTCACAAGCCCTTTACCTGGCAGCACTCAGCCGAGTGACAACCTCCGATGCATCGACGCGAGGGCTGTTTACAGTCAGCATGAAATGTAGTCCAAGACACTCTGACTCTCCAAGATCATCAGACTCGCCAAGACCCTGACTCTCGGTCAATCCCGTCCGCAGCTCATGGGCATTCTGGCGCATAAGCAGTACTCGCTGCCGGCGCCAGACAAGGCGCAGCAGCCGCAGCCGGCTGCGGCGCGCCCACCCCTGTGCGGCGGCAGCAGCAGCCAGCGGTCGTCCGAGACGGCGGCGTGGGCGGCGCCCACTCAGGCGGCCGAGCTGCCCGCCAGCCGCCGCCCGGCGCTGGACTGGGCGCTCCGCACCCGCATGCGCTTCTGCAGCAGCCGGCCGTTCCGCCTGTGCGAGGACGCGACCCTGGCCTCAGGTGCGCGCCGCTGCATCAGGGCTGAGCTGATGGATGGGATGTCGCCTAGGGCTGTGATCGAGGTGCTGGCAACCAAGCCTGCTGCACGAATGGAGCTGTCCTGGATGCCACGAACTGACTTGCGTGGCGAGTCGCCAAGCCTGTTCCTGGAGCCGACCGTGATCTTTGACCTGCAGGCGCCTGGGCAGGAGCAGCCTTCAGCGGACAGCCCGCATCCAGCCTCGAGGTGCGATGAGCTGTCAAGTCAAGACATCACTGTGCATGCACAGCTGCACACCTGCTGGCCAATCCTGCGAAAGCAGCTCAGATCAGGCAGAGCTCCTCTCACCTCATCCCACATGCAGGCGCGCAATACCTGTCCCAAGTCCAGGCGAATGTCGCCCCCGGTGAAGTTCCTTCACCCCAACGCCAGATGTCTGACGCCTTTTCAACATCGTCATTGCATATCTCCAGGAGCGGTACCAGCAGGCGCTGCAAACATACCAGCACCCGGAGGCGCCCATGGAGCAGGGTTTAGTGACCGCGCTCGGCGGTGCCAGGGGCGGCCCGGCGATGCTGGCGCAGCGGCGCGCGGCCTGGGACTCCGCCTTCAGCGGCCTGTTCCAGCAGCTGCGCAACGGCGCAACGGACGCATTCTACTACGTCAGCCCCCAGGTACACATGTGCAGTGGAGATTTGGTGGAGACTTTGGAGTCGCCGCGGAACATGCGGGCGCCAAGGGTTCCGCCGGCGTCACCAGGGATGGCGCCTTGTGACAGGCTTGTGCGCCAGTGTGCGGCCGTCGCAGCGTCCTGCACGCAGTGGACTGCAACCGTCAACGCATGGGGTTCTGCCGTGGGCTCCTGCCGGTCACAGCCTGATGCTGCGCTGGCTGAGATGTCTGCATCGTACCCCATGCGCCGGGACACCCGCAACACTGCCATTTTGCACCCGACATGCCCGCGTGCAGTGTTCCGGCACTCGAACCTCACTTGCTTATCGACATATGCACAGGACACCCGCAAGACGGCGTTCGTGGTGCTGTTCCGCGGCGCGGGCGTCGGCGGCTGCGTCGTGTCGCACGCGCTGGTCAGTCGCTCCTCAGCAGGCGTGCGGGCGCTGCTCCGCGCTGAGGGCGTGGCATTCGCGATGCCGCTCGCGCCGCAGGTGGCAGAGCAGGAGGCAGCCGAGGCGGAGCTGCTGGCAGATGTGGAGGCCAGCAACGTCGGCAAGGTGGGGCTTTTTGCGGGGTTTTGTAGGGTCCAATCCTAGGTTCTGGGTGTGCTGGAACGGGAGGCGGCCGAGGCGGAGCTGCTGGCGGACGTGGAGGCCCGCGACGTCGGAAATGTAAAGGTTCAAGGTCATTCTGTTGTGTAGGGTTTGTAGTACCATTGTGTCGGGAACTGGGGAGTCTGGGCCCAGCCTGTGTTCACATATTCACCTGCAGCAGAGCAGGCACTGGGCTCCGGACGTCGCGCAGTCCAGAGCTGTGCTGGGGGTGACGCAGCGCAAGAGAGACGAGAACAAAGTCACGGCATGAAAAACGTCGGATGCGGCTGCAGGCGGTGACGAAGGACGCGCTGACAGCCATCGACGGCCACGCGCAATCCATGCTGGCGGTGGTCGGCGAGACGGACGTCGCAGGCCTGGCAGAGGTGCGCAAACTTTAGAATCCCGAATTCTCAAACGCGACTTGATCTTTCAAGATCTATTCAACATTCGTTCGCGGCATTTGTCGCTGGTCTGGCAGAGGTGTGCAACGGCTTCTCTCTGCATGGAAGTGAACTGTGTCTCGAAGCCGCCGCCTTGTAGGAGCGCTGACTATGTCGCATGAGCGTGTTTCGCCGCGGCACTGACATTGCAGCAGGGCTGCGCTTAGGTATCGATCTACCAAAGGCTGGTTGTTAGACTGGGACTTGCACACAGCTGTCCGCAGATATTGGCAGAGCACATATCTGGGTTGACGCCAGGAGCACCCCTTTTCTGCACACGCACCGGGTGTGCCACACAGCACCCCCAGAAGCCGCACTCAACTTTCGCAAGTACAAACATGCAGGTGCTGTGCAATCACGGGCAGCGGCTATTCGAGGCCGCGTGCGACGTGCCGCTGCTGCTGGCGCCGACGCCCTTTGCCGGCGCCCACCTGACTCGCCTGCAGCCCCAGGTCGGTATTCTTTTCTGTTCGGGTTGATAGTTTTTCCCTGTGCCTTTTCCACATTACTCTGTTGGCGCCGACGCCCTCCGTCGGCACCCACTTGACCCGCCTGCAGCCCCAGGTCAGCCCCAGGTCAGTGAAATTCCCGGTTCCTTGTTCACCTTTCTTTGGCTCCACGCCAGTGCCCTCCTTCACGGCAAGACGCACACAACCTGGTGCTCATGGCATCGCGCCAGTCGCGCCCACGATCAGCACCGGCCTGATGCCGCAAGCTTTCACGCTTGCCCTGGACAGCGGACGGCCTGCTGCGCTGTAGCTTGCAGTGGCAAGCGACGCACGAGTCTCCCAGAGCGTCTCTGCTGACAATGATGTTCTTTGCAACCACAGGTGACAGTGAGCTCGCTGGCAGCCAAGGCGGGTGCTTCGCGTCAGCGCATCAACAACCCCACCCGCTTCACGGTGCCCCTGTGCTCAAACATGACGTGAAACCGGGCTTGTGAGCCTGGTTGCCTGCTGTCCAGCGACGCGACAATTGCCGGCAGCGGACTGGCGCTGTGATGCATCCCCTGACCTCTGCATCTCACCATGTCCAATCAGCACATCCGTAACCCCGACTCTCAACGCCTTGAACCCTATATACCCCCTGAAAGACCCTAAACCGAAAACACTGTCGCGCCTGCAGGTAGAACTGGAGGGGCTCATCCCGCCGTGGGCGGCCGACCGGCTGTGCATCGTGCTGGCCGAGGCGCAGGGCGAAGGCAAGCTGCAGGTGATAACAGCTGGAGTTCAGACAGCGCCGCCACCACTTCACGAATCGTTTTGGCCGCGCAGCATCAGTCCACCGCCCTTCGGGGGACTGCCGCCAAGATGGACGACAGCCTCTTGTGTGTCGTCCCTTTGCTGCCGCCTTACCTGGCAGCTGTAGGCTTTATAAGGTTTTGCGGCGAGTTGCAGGTGACATGCGAGCCGCTGCCGCTCGCCGGCAGCCTCAATGCGGCAGTGCCGCAGCCGGACCCCGACGAGCTCGGCGATGGCGAACCGGCGGCGGCGACGGCAGCATCGGACTGCTCGTCCGGCGGCGGCGACGCATGGCAGCGCAGGTTGGATCGGCATGCCACAAAACTATGCAGGGCCGCCAAGTGTTTATAGCAGGGCAGACATTTCCCTGACCTGCTGCTGCGCTGAAAGGGACGAGCCAGTCGGCTGCGGCCACGGCCATGTCAGCGGCAGCGGCCACATGCATGCGCCAGTTGCGGAGCCACAAGTTTATGAACTACTTTGCAACAACAACTGTGATTCCGCAGGGGCTACGCGAGCGCTGAGTAGGCAGAGTGCTGGCGCGTGCCGCGCCGGCTTTGGCAGGCGGCGCAGCGGAGTTTTGTATCAACTAGTTTCTCTAACCAATACAACATGGAGTGTGCTGCTGATTACAACAGATTGTTTGTGCAGGGGCTACGCGAGTCCTGAGGAAGCAGAACGCTGGCGTTTCGCCGCGCCGGCGCTGGCGGGCGGCTCCGTGATCGGCCACGTGTACACCAACGGCGGCCGCTTCTACTGCCGCCTCCGGCAGGCGCGGACGGCGGCGCCCGCGGCGCAGCGCAATCACTCCGGCTGGCAGTAGGGTGTGAGGCCGCTGCGGTAGTGGCCAGAATGGGTGACACCATCAGGGTATCGGCCGGATATAAAGAGGCTGGGCGGCGCTGCACGCGTGTCGTGTGCGCGAACAATCTTGCTGCAGCAGATGGGAGGCTTCACGGGTCTCTTAAGGCGGCAACCCTTGCGTCATGTTTTGTGGTTTGTGTTCATTTCCTACCAGCAGCGAAGATTGTGTCGAGATTGCTTGAACATGCGCTAGCTGTAGATAGGGACACACCTGATTCTTTTGGGAATGCACAGGCCAGCGGTACCAGGTAGATGTAGGTCGTGTGCGTCTGCCTGGCTTTCTGAATGCCTGTGGATCCGTGCGTCACGTCTGGTGCTTGCCGCACGAAAGAGTAGGTACTGCTCTTGAGAATTTACACAGTGCGGCAGGTTCTAGCCTTCATTTGGATTGCGTAGCCGCATCAGGCGCATGCAAGCCCCTGCAACTGGCTCTCACTACAAAAAAGAGGTCAAAATTGGCTTGTTTGGCGAAGATCGATCCGACTGTCCTCCCCCTCTGGCGATTGTCGGGTGCATGCGTGAAGCAGTCGAAACTTGGCGGCACTGCCCTTTCGCCTGTGCAATAGAGTCACCGACGGACAACTTTTCATCCCGTGTTGCGGGCCAGCAGCAGCTTGCTTGTGCCCACAGATCCCAGCGCCGCTTGACTACTTGCTCCGGCTGAGCGTTTGCCGGCCGCAGGGGCACATCGGCTTGCGACCGTCGCCACGGCTCGTTCCCCCACCCTCCATCCCGCTGACTTGGCGCCTGCCTTCCGCCAGCGAGCTACGGTTCAGCGGGCAGCGGCCGCCGGCCCCCGGGCCGGCCTCAGCATCGGTGCGGTAGCTGTGCCGCCTTCTGGTGGCGGCACCGCTTGCAGCAGCCCGGACCCTCCGTGTCTGATGAGTCACCCATTTGAATCACCACTGGTACTTTGCGGCCACGAAAACCTCCTCGTACTGTGCCGCCGCGTTGTCCCATGTCAGGTCCTGCTCCATGCCCCGCAGCTGGATGCCGCGGAACGAGTCCGGGTGGTTCCTGTGCACAGGCGGCGCCTCAGCAGCTTCAGCGGGCAGGGTTGGTCGCTGGAAGGTCGCTGGTCTTGCAAGCGCCGTGTGCCACATTCGGCCGGGTGCTCGGCGTGACGCACTTGAACACTCGCAGCCGCAGCGAAATGCGAGCGGTTGTGTTGGCAGCGCGAAAGCAGGCTGCGCCCGCCGTGCCAGGCAGGGCTGTCACATGCTGACCAAACGAGTCATCACACAACCGAATGCGACAGGCGGGAGGATTGTTCAGGGCTATCCTTTCGCTGCAGCTTGCCATACGAATAGCAAAACCTGCAACATCTGATTATTTAGTCAAGATTGGCATCTATGCTTCTATGTTTGGATGCGCGCCTGTACGTGTACAGCGCATCATGCATCGCGCCACGGAAGGCGCCGCCGTCTGCGTGGTCGAATGTCCACCCCGTGCCGCAGTTGTCATGCGGCTTGAAGGGTTGCTGCGCGCAGCACAGCAACAAAGTCATGACAAGTGAAGGTGCCATGAATGACGGCAAGAGTGTCGCCGCCTGCAAAGCAGCTGCGGAAATTTGACGTGCGCAGGACAGCAAGCGCATCATGAACAGCAAACCAGCTGCGACGGCACCCACACAACCTGCGCGCGGCAGATGGCCGGAAGCTGCGCTGAGGACAGGGGGGCACTGGACACACTGCAGGGGTCGCTTGCTCTGTGGCGGCGACCTGTTGTGCGGTGAACCGCAATGAAACCCCTGTAATCCCTACCAGAATGCACCACGCGCGCTGGCCGCCGACAGGGTGCACAACGGGCATGGTGCCGGAGGCCATGGCGCACTGCTTGACTGGAAGCAACACAATGATGCTGGCAGATAACCAACAATCCAATGGGATGAGTACGCACGACGGTGTCGCGGAGGCCGCCGACGGCGTGCACGACGGGGACTGTGCCGTAGGCCATGGCGTACAGCTGCACGGAAATCAGAAAACAACAGGGTCGATGGTGGAAAACACGTCGCAGGTCACGCCACTCAGCAGTCGAATCACGCCTGTCTCAAGTGACAAGGCAGGTTCGACACAAGCCTTAAGCCAAAAACTCTCTCTGCCCGGCCCACCTGGTTCAGGCCGCACGGCTCGAAGCGGCTGGGCATGAGCAGGATGTCGGCGCCGGCGGTGATGCGGTGCGCCATCGCGGAGGAGAAGCCCACCCACCCGCGGCACTGGTCCTTCCGGTTGCCCTCCATCTCCCTGCGCAACATAGTTCTTGAATTGATGGTGTGCTTTTGGTGGGTGTGGTTCGTCGAGTGATTCGCTGCGTGTTTCGTGAAACAGGAAAGCGCTGTTGGTGCGGGCGGACTCGCGGGTGCCACACTGCAGCTGCGCCAGAGAGCGTCAGGTCTCTCCAGCGGCTGCCTCGCGCAGGCCTTGATGCGTGCGGAAGGTGCGGTGGAAGTGGCTCCTGACGGGACGATCTGTGAAAGTGAGGGGGCATTCAGGGCGATATCATACACAAGGTTTTTGACATGTTTTGCATAGGCGCACCGCAGCGAGTTTTCGAGGTCCTCGCGCCCGGAGCCGAGCAGGATGAGCTGGCAGCCCTCGCTCATCAGCCAGTCGAAGGAGTCGCGGATGATGTCCACCCCCTTCTGGTAGTCCAGCCGCCCGATGAAGCCCAGCAGGGGCACGTCCGCCCGCACCGGCAGCCCCAGCTCCTGCACTGGACAATACCGCGGTTTGAGAGACCGAATTGAAAAAGGATCGGTGCCAATGTCAACTCGCACTCCCTGCAGCGCGGCCTCGCAGGCGGCCTTGCCCTCTGCTTTGGAGGTTGGGACTTGTCGGGTGCAGCACACCAGGTGGAAGGACTTGGCTACAAGAACCGCACCCGCTGCAGCACGGCCTTGCCCGCGGCCTGGCGTCACCTTGCCTGATGACTGAAATCGCGGCTGAGGGGCCGCACCCGCTGCAGTGCAGCCTTGCAGGAGGCCTCGCAGGCGGCTCTGCCATTCAGTTCTGGTTAGATTAGGGTTGAAAACAATCAGGAAGGAATGTTTGGCACTCCAAAGCCGCACCCGCTGCAGCGTGGCCCCGCAGGCAGCCTTACCCTCCACAATTCATGGGAAATTTAATAGCTGATGAGTAACAACAGCTTTGCCGCTGACAAGAACCGCACCCGCTGCAGCGCGGCCTTGCAGGCGGCCTTGCCCTCTGCCAGGCTGCCGGTGCCGTAGTTGCGGTAGCCGTCAGACCGCAGCGTCTTGTCGACCGAGGGCGACCAGTCCTGGGTGTCAATGCCGTTGACGATGCCGCGCAGCTTCCAGGAGTGCTCCCGCAGCACGTGGTCCAGCCCCCAGCCGCCCTCCTGCGTCTGGCACTCCCACGCGTACCTGCATTGAGGATTCAATGCGATGTTGTTTAGATGTGAGACTTGTGACCAGTTTCAAATTATTATGCGATGACAGCCAGCCCCCAGCCGCCCTCCTGCGTCTGGCACTCCCATACATACCTGCGGCAGTGAGTGCAATGCCTAAACTTGAGATCAGGTTTATCTGACTTGAGCATGATGACAGCTGCATGGTCCAGTTCCCAGCCGCCATTCGACACTCGCAGGCGTACCTGCACATGCGTCACATGCATGAGCTGATGCATATATGTCCACCACGGGTTAGAAACTGGGCAGCGCCGTAGGACTGAATGACAAGCTGGGTGCCTGCCTCTCAGGCTTGTGACAAGCGCCGACGCAACTGGGGCGCCGACGGGCGGAGCCAGCTTCCGGCCGGTGGCGTAGGAGAATTGGGGACACGTTTGCCCGTGAGAGACGGCGATGATGCGGCGCGCGAGGATGAGACTCCCAGACTTGAAGCGTAGAGCTGTGACAAGAGTGCAGGACAACGATGCATTTGACGCAAAGGTCAATGGCACGAGTGGGAGACTGTCTCGACTTTCACTCACCCGTGGGAGACGGCGACGATGCGGTGCGCGAGGATGAGGCCCGCCTTGAAGCAGTTCATGTGCGCGCCGCCGATCGGGTCGTCCAGGTAGAACTGCACGCAGCAGCACAGACATGTCAAACGGGAGCAGCACAAATGTGCCACGAGGTGCCGCACGGGCTGTTGCTTGCGCGCGGCGGTGCAGAAAGTGTACAGCAACCCAGCACGGTCAGCCGAGCAGCAGCATCAGACTCTGGAGATTATGTGGGAAGGCTGCCCCTCTCATCCGAGACTTCTTGAAAGGGCAGTTGGCGCACCAGGTTCTCGTAGTGGGACGGGATCTCCATGGGCGCCAGCTCCGCCATGGGGCCGCGCCCCTGGTGCGCCATGTTGTGGATGACCGCCACCGAGCGCGCATACACCATCTTGTCGTAGTCCCGGTAGTGCGCCTGTATTTCGAATCCCACCGTCAATTTAGTTTCCCGGCCACAGGTGTGTTGTTGTCACCAAACGCGTGTACACCATCTTGTCGTAGTCTCAGTAGTGTGCCTGTTTGCCTCAGTAGTCTCAGTAGTGTGCCTGTTTGCCTCAACAATTGATTAGCCTCCCATCCGAATGTTCATTCGTGTTCTTGGAAGTCTCGTGTCTAGTTGCTGGTAGTGCGGCTGCAAAATTATGGGGAAGCTTTGGGTGGCGAGTGCGTGCGCATGCTTTTCCAGGTGTGGCCACCTCAGTTGGCAGCAGGCCCCTTGTGTGCCGAGCATTACCACAGCAAGCAGGGGCGGGCTGAGATTGCCGGCAAGCTGCAGTACTGGCAAAAGGCAGGATAAGTGTAACCAAACAGCAGGGGCCAGGCGGGGCACCTGCAGGTAGACGGGCAGCAGCGCGGTGTGCCAGAAGGGTATATGCTAGGGCTAATGCTAGGGTTTATGCAGCAAGGCACCTGCAGGTAGACGGGCAGCAGCGCGGTGTGCCAGTCGTTGGCCACGAACACCAGGTTGCTGTCGCCGTAGGGCGCGCCGCCGCAGGGCACGCACCACACTGCCTCCAGCGCCGCCTGCGCACGTTGGACTTGGATGCTAAATTACTCGCAGAAGATTACGACAGAAGACGCACTTTGCAGGAGCGACAAGAGCGGCAATGCCTGAAGAGCTCGTGCTGCACATCTGTGCGGTCACGCTCAGTGTCGAGGCCATGCCGGCCACCACAGGTGAGCGACGCTCAGCCTGTGCGCCCTAGCAGTCTGGCACTGAGCGCATGGCAATGCGATTCCGGAGAGCTCGATTTGTATTGGCCTCAGTCGTAATGTCGATTATTCCACAGGCGCCGCCGGACGCACACATCGTCGTCAGACGGCAGGCCCGTGCCTCATGAACCGCGGGCATGTTATTGCGCGAGCTGCAGGTTTGCAGTAACTGCATCTGGCACACCTTGCACAGCAGCGCGCAGCGGAAGAGAATTTCGGTGCGGCTGCCGGCGTAGATGTCGCCCGCCACATGGTGGTACGCCGGGTGGTCCACAAACACATAGTCCACACCATCCAGGAAGCCGTGGAAGAAACCGACCTAGAACACAAATGCGCCAGAATGAGTCAACAGTGCTGTCAACATGACTTTGCCAGAGGTGGTGCGGCTGGTCCACGAACACAGAGTCCATGCCTCCAGGAAGCCGTGGAAGAAGCCCACCTGCGGGCGCAGGAAGATACAGTGTGCGTCAAGAAACGTATGTGCTTCAGACTCTGCTATGCGCACAGCTGCTCGCCCGTGCAGCTAGAGGATGCAGGCGGCATGGCGCAGGCAGTGCCCAGTGCGGGCTGGCCATGGTGATCAGTGCGCCAGATCGACCCTACATTGTCTGCATGAACAGCAGAGCCAGGTTTCGGGAATTTCCCAGGACTCATCAGGTGGTGCAACAGCTCACCTCCACATGGGCGCCAGCAGCGTTCAGCTGGATCCGGACGCTGGTGTCCCAGGCCTCCTCGTAGTTTGCGTACCGCGGCGCCACCACCATGACGCGGTGCCCCCGCCGCGCCAGTGCCTTTGGCAGCGCCCCCATCACATCGCCCAGCCCGCCTGCGACAAGAGTTCAGCAAAGAAGTCCCAGAACTGTTTGCATGGGTTCAGGTGGGTTCAAAACTTTGAGTGCCATGATTGCCTGCACAGCTGCTCAGGGGCGGCAAAAGCTGCATCAGAGTTCAGTGAGCAGCTGGCTTGCAGCAGCGGCGGCATTCCTTAGCTGAAGTAGCAGCGGCATTCCTTTGCGGGCGTCTCTTCCAGCCACGATAGCCAGGGCCCAACGGGCGCCGTGATATCCCAAATCTTACCTGTCTTGGACCAGGGCGCGCACTCCGCGCCGACCAGCACTACGTTCATGGCGTTGTCGCCAGCCAGCGGCGGCTGCGACTGCTGCTGCTCCTGCTGCGGCGGCTGGCCCTGCTGCTGCTGCGCCTGCTGCGGCGACTGCTGCGCCTGCGCCTGCTGAGGCTTCCGCCCGTCTGCCGCCTGCTGCGTGGCCGCCACCTCGGGCGGCGGCGCGCCCTGCTGGGCGGCTGGCTGCGCCAACTGCCCGGCCTGCGAACAGGTGAGGGAAGGAGTGAGGCCGCCACATGCCGCCAACTGCCCTCAGGCACTCTGATGTCCAGTGCCGTGCGAGGTCTATTGTGGGAATGCGGATTGCATAACGGATCCCAGTTTGAAAAAGCAACATACCAGTGCCGTGTGCCAGCAATCACCTGTGCGCGCTGCCCGGCGCTCCGCTTCCGGTTCAGAGCCTCCTGCAGCTTCTTCCGTTCGGCGATCTGCACATGTCGAGTTTGGCCCGTTTGAATGCTGGGATAAGAGCTCGCTCTTGATTGCCTTGATGGCATGTGCGAGCTTCCATGTTGTCGCAAGGTGCTTGAACAATGTAGGGTGCCATCGAGAGCCGCGGCGCGCAGGCCGCACCTGCTGCAACAGCTCCTGGTGTTGCCGCTCCAGATCCTCGGGGTCCTCTGCATCGCCCCGCCACGAGCCCTGCGAGCCCTTCGCCGCTGTCACAGGCGCGAGCGGCCATCGCCGATGAGATGCTGCGTAGGCATAGGTGAGGGGAGCTTGTGTGTGCCTGCCCGGGCGCAGCCCTGGCATGCAGAAGCAGGCAAATACCAACGGGGTGCCTGCGCTGACTGATCTGTGATCATCCACGTTGGCGAAATTTTTGCGCATCTTGTGGTTGTTGCAGGACTACAGCAGATGCAGGGCTTTTGCACCACATATCCTTGTCAACCCAAAGCTTTGTTTGTGCGACGACACAAGCTGAGTGTACCTGTGCGACAGTAGAGAACTGTTGGCATCCTGGCTGGTGCTGATTTGCTGGCTGCGATACGTGCAGTGCGACGGCAATGACATCTGCTGGCTGCAGGGCTGCATGCCGCATCGCTGCGGGGGAGCAGCGTCTGCTGCATGCTGCCTGGCTATCTGCTACCTCTGAACTTCACGGTTTGCTACTTGCACACCGGTTTCAGACCAGTGGCACCTGATCTAGCAGTACCAGCATCGTCTAGCGTCTCATGTTTGGTCCAAACAAGTGAACGAGGTTGCGTGCGGTAGTGCACGATGGAGCGGCCATGCAAGGGAGTGAAGAAGGGAATGCGAGGTCTCCCGCCAATGAATTTCCAGGAAAAGTAAGGCGAAGCTGGCTGCACCCTTTCTTAGGGTTTGAATCTGGGTTCCAGGGGACTCTCAGCAGCTGTGCCGCCGCCCCATTTGCCGGCGTCATGAGAAACTAGTCACGGTCGCCAGTGGTGCTTCCGCGCCGTGGGCTCTGCCCGCCGACGGTGACGAAACTAGTTCTCATATATTCAAGTACTTTTGCTGGACCGTCCGGCAGGTGCGTGATTTGTGTGTACTCCGGCCGCCCCATTTGCAAGCGTGATGAGAAACTTATCGCACTGGCCAGCCGTTGTCTCCGCTGTGGGTGGTACTCGCTAGTGGCCAACATCTCTATCGTCATACGTCTAAGAACTGAGTTGAATGCGCCAGAGTGAGTGCGAACAACTTCACGCATACCTACTCGTAGTTTCTGGTGGTTGCCTCACTAATGCTACGGCGTCGAACGACCATCTGAGCCAGTTCTTATATATACGTGAGAATTAGATTGCGGCCGCTGGAGTCCCGAGTGTGCGAAAATATATATATATATACATATATATTTATATATATATTACGAGAAATGGCTTAATTGCTGCGGCTGATCTCACTGTCTTGTCATGCACTCCACCAAACACAGAGTACTCATATAGTGCAGCACGAGCAGGCATGCAGGTTCGTGACATGCCTATATACACGAGAGCCCTGCATAGAGGCTGTTGGACAGAGCGACAGGGTTGTACTCGTACACATAACATATTTTTTAATGGCAACAATCACACTGAATCGAATGATGTACAAGGCTGAAGCCACTACCAACTGATGGCGACCACCAACGTCAGCCCTGATCCATCGCAATAGCGCCGCCGCCGCCGCCGTCGCCAGGATCATCTGCATCGTCATTTGGCTGTGGCGCTACCTCGCAGCCCGGGCACACGTGCAGACTCTCGTGAATGTACAGGTCGCAGTCGAAGCAGAACAGCTGCCTGCAGCCGGTACACCTGCGCAACCATACAATAATTGTCAGAGCACTCTAGGGAAGACCTCCCAGACATCACGCTGCTACCTGCTGTTGTTGTCGGGCTCACGCAGCAAGAGTCTGCCGATCCAGACAACCTTGATCAGTGCTGAGTAATCAACATGCCAATCGGGAGGCCAGCAAGCATCGCCGGCGTGCCTAAACAGCAACAGTCAACAGACGAGCGACACGCACCGCAGCACGACACTGGCGTCGCCCTCTGACGCCCCAGGCCCGGCTAGCCGGCAGCAGCATGCGTGGCACGACAGGATCGACTGGTCGCCCGCTATCGTGCTGGTCTCTGCGCCGTTCGCCGCTGCTGCGCCGTCCTATTGCAGCAGGTTGCAATGGCTCAGTCATGGGCCCAGCTGGCATTACAGACCAGCAGCGCTCTCAGTGACAGCAGCCGCGCAAGGGCCATCCGCACGCGTTCCCAATGCCAACGCAGCCCGGCCGATGCGCGACAGATGCGGATGGACGAGCCCTCAGTAGAACGCAGTTCACGTGACGCGTTTCTTGGGAACGCAAGAAAGGGTGCACACGGACATCGTGGATGAGTGCGCTGCACCATGACATCCCTCACAGCCACAGGCAGCGGGCACGCCTGGACAAGGCATCGGAGATCCGCAGGCAGCACCACTTCGGAAGCCGCGCACCGGGCATCACACTGAACAGTGAACACGTCTAAAGCTTGGCAAGTCGCACCTGGGCGAGGCGGGCGACCTCTGCGGGCGGCATCTCGTGGAAGCCGCGCACAAAATATCAGACTAGGACTGTGAAGTTCCCCTCGAAGGTTTTCCGACATTTGACATTTGACATTTGACAAGGCCCACCTGGTCGAGGCGGGCGACCTCCGACGGCGGCACCTCGTCGAAGCCACGCACCGGGAAGAGGTGGTGGTAGGAGCGCGCCAGGTGCGGCGACGACACCAGCGTCAGGCTGCACACGTGGCACGCCCCTGGCAGCTCCGCGGCAAGGCCCCTGCATGGGGAGACAAGGCGAACCGTCATTCTTTGATATAGTTGATGATGATTCGTTGATGACGATTCGTTGATGCTTCGTGGCACGCGACCGCCGGCTGAGATGTGCGTCCTGCGGAGTCCTGTGATCCAGCCTGGTAAGCAGCCAGCAGTCCTGCGCACAGTGAACCAGCGGTGAAGCAGCGGTGCAGGACTACTGGCATCAATTGCGGCAGGGTCTCTGCCAGCATGCCGGTGTCCTGCACAGCGTTCAAAAGCCAGCAGTCAAACACCTGTGCAGGACTACTGGCATCAATTGCGGCAGGGTCTCTGCCAGCATGCCAGTAGTCCTGCACAGCGTGGAAACTGGTGGAATGCATTGAACAACGGTTTCATTGCTGTGCAGGGCTACTGGCATTCAGTGGCGGCAGGGTCTCGGCTAGCACGGCAGTAGGCCTGCACACCACTGAAATCATGGTGGATTGGCGTTGAAACAGCAGTGACACTGCTGTGCGGGCTACTGGCATGCCAGCAGAGACTTCGTCACCACTGACGCCTGCACGCTGTGAATCCGGGTTGGACCAACCTGTACCGATTGGACCACGTTTCACCATGTGCAGGACTACTGCGCCAGCAAAAATCCATTGTGCATCAACTCCACGAAGGAGTGGAAACAAGGAGGAAGGGACAGGAGGAGCAGGCAAGAAGCCACACTTGCAGCGCGGGCAGGTAAAGCCGCCGGCCTGGAGCTTGGCATCCTGCCCCACGAAGGCCTGCCCGGCGGCGCCCTCCGCATTCCGCTGCGGGAAACCCATGCGCACCTGCAGGCAGGTGGCGAGACAGTGGGTCAACAGCAACGGCTATGCCATGTTGGTGTGTTCGCACAGGGACTCGCCCAGCGTCATTAGCCACAGCACAGTTCTGGTGCGTGCCACCTGCCGCTTTCGCCGGCCCCGCACAATGCGGTGCGCGGGATGCAGGCGTCAGCGGCGGGGGCGCTGTGAATGACTCAACCGACGTGGACGACTCAAGCAAACACCTATCGCAACCATGGCTGCATCCAAGCCCTAGTGACCCAGGCACACCATGGAGGCGGCTAGTGAGGGCAGCTGGCATTGGTGATGGGGTGCGTGCACAAATCAACACGCATGTACGCCCTTTGAACTGACTTTCAAACTCCCCGTGAAACCCGTCGCACCATGGAGGCGGCTGTGGAGGAGGCGGGCGTCGGGGGCGGCGGCGCATGCGCCGCCACCAGCTCCTGCAGGTGGTGCTCGTCTAGCGCCACACCATAGATGCCGCCCGTTTCCTGCGCAAAACTCAGGCCAGGCCTGTGAGGTTGGGACCTTGATGAGAGGCGACACCTCCTGGCTGCATGAGCTTTGCGGTGCGTTGTGGCAGCATCGCCAGCGCAGCGGTCACCACAGGGATCGCCCCGAGCTGTGGCAAGATCACGTAATGCGAGGGGCTGGCAGCGCAGCGGAGATGACATGCAGCCGGGCGGCTGCGGAACTGTCGCATCCGACAGGAATGAAAGAGTCTGCAAAATGCACCTGCGTGAGCGTCTCGCAAATGTGGACCTGGGCGGCGAGGCCGACCACGGACACACGCACACGGTGCTGCTTCGCCGTCTTCAGGCTGTCCAGGATGTTGCCGGGGTCGACCATCGACAGCGCGGACAGCAGCATCAGCACCTGCAGCGGCAATGGCGCGCGCCCCGGGTCACGCAGGGCAGCCGGTAGACCATGCTGGTGTGGACATGGTGTGGACATGGAAAACATGCTCGGGGGGATGTTATGTCATAGACAGGCGGCATCGCCAGGTAGGTGCCAGCTGGATGGTGCAGCAAAACACAGGAGTGCAGGAATGAGGCTGATCGTACTTCTCTGTGGCCGTAGGGCGGTATGGATCTGAGCGTTGACACGGCAGCGTCCAGGCCGTTCTGCAGAGATGCGTCCCCCGACGCCTCCAAGTTCCGCAGCCGTGCAATGTGCGCCTCCTGCTCTGCCGCACACAGCAGACTTTTACTGCTGCCACAGCAGTCTGGAGTGATCCCCCACCGCACTTGCCTTCAGATTTGTCATGCCATCCGGTGCATGATGAGGGTGGTGACATGGTTGGCTGTGTGCCACGATGGCTGTGCGAGCATGCCAGGAGAGGCAGCAGCAGGGAAGGCACCATGGCAAGCGTTTGTCTTTCGCGTGCTTGATTGACACACTGCTGACGTGTGACAGCAGCCTGAGATTTTGGTCACGCAGTGCGCTGTGCATAGTGAGACAGGGTTCCGCGATGAGGCTGAATGAGTAATATTCTCGATACCCGCTGAAGTTCCTGCTGAAGCACAAGGAGTGAGGACGCACGGGGCTGCCGGACAGGTCTGTGAGGCGCTCGGCCACTCCGTTGCGCAGGACGAGTATGCCCAGGTGGCTGAGCGGGTTCTGGTCGAAGAACTCCCTGATGAACTGCCGCAGCACACCTGGGTGGCAACAAGACTTGGGTCGCAATATTGAAACAGCGCTCCGCCATGCACTGACTGTCATCGAGAGACTGGCACAAGGTGACATGAATATCTGCCTTGGCCCTTGTCGACATCAGATGTGTTGACAGATGCTCCTTTGCTGTCATGCGCCGCTCTGGGTGACGCTGCCGCAGGAAGGACATAAGGACACAACACTCAGCACCCAATCACACACAAAATCGCCCTGTGCATCGCCCCGCTATCAGATGGGAGCACGACACGCACCCAGCACGAGTGCAAAGCGGTTCGGCCGGAAGTCGGTCATGCCGGACGCGCGCGACATGTCCACGACGACCTGCAGAAGTTCAGGGTCAATAAGAAACAGTCAAAGACAGAGTCAGTCAGCAACAGAGTCAGTCAGAGACTGGATCGCACCTCCAGGTAGCGGATCAGGCCGCGCCGGATGCGCACCGACAGCGCCTCCGTCAGCAGCCGCCGCCGCTTGGCACGCTGTGCCGCCCGCGGGTCCTGAGGGAACAAACGAAAGACACGTCGATAGCACGCTTCGATGTGGAGGCGTGAGAGCCTCCACAGCTGTTTCTGCTCGAGCCTCAACTGATGTGTGATCAGCGACTCAGCGTTGCAGGGTCAGGAACTGCAGCAGCGGGCCAGGGAATGACACAGAAATGCTGAAAACGCAGGAATGCAAGGAATATGATGCGCAGCGGACGGCACCATGCGCGAAAGTACCGAAAAAAGGCACACCAGGGCGCGCAGGTGGCCCTGCTCATCCTCCTGCAGATCCTCCCAGCTGTGGTCGTCCACGTACTCGCGCTCGAAGGCGCTGGCTTCCGTCCCCAGCTCATACTGAGACCTGCGCAAGGAGCAGGCGTCTGGCAGTCAAAACCGGGGTGCGGGTGCATGTCCGCTGTCAGCTTCATGGATCCGAGCAGCCGCACGAGGTGCATGGAAACTAGCGCATCCGCGGTGCCACTGTGTAGTACAACTCACTCTTCGCCGAGGTCGTCCGAATGGTCCTCCTCCTCGATGTTTGGCGGCGGCTCGCTCGGCTTGATGCCGCGCGACGACATGCGCGGCGCTGAAGGCCCGCAGGCCTTGCCGGCAGGTCAGTGAGGCTGCCACCTTGCCAGCGCCAATACTCTAGCTTGAAGTAGCTACGCAGGTGTTCTCTGTTCTGTAACCGATGTGCGACAGGCTGTGGCGAACTGGACAGCGAGTCCGGTGCTGCGGCCGCCCGCAGCGTTGCACTCAACAGCCTCGACAGAGCTCTAACCGACGATCCGGCTAGATCACCGCAACGTGTGAAAGGTGACGAATCGCCAAAGAAACCGGATGCTTATGCGACCCACATGCATTTCAAGCTTTCGCAGAGTTGCAGATGGGATCAGCTGAGACTTGTCTTTTTGAGCTGGCAGATGCAGGGAACGCTCGCGAGGGTGCTATCAAACAGTCGGTCTTCGCAAATCAGCAACTGCCAACGGTGAAGCTGTGCAAACGGCTCGAGGGGGCGTGCTGCGCTGCCGGACTCTCGGCATGCAACAGCTTGAGGTCCCGACCGGCCAACAAACAGTGCTGCACACCGCCGCGGACAGCACTTCGCGCAGCAAACATCACCTTGATTGCATAGACGGGCCGGCCGACCTCGACGAGGGCGCTGCAAGCCAGCATAGCACCGCGTCTCGGTCCTTCGGCTGCCTGCATCTTCTTTCGTCGATCGACTGTCACAGCCACAGCAGTGACGCTCAGCAGGATCAGGTGCGCCTTCACCGTTCATTTAGCACCACTGAAGCAGTTTAGCCAATGCCTTGCATGCCATATCGCTTGGCCAGCTCGCAAAGGTTCCATCTGCTTGATTGCCCCTGGATGCAAGCCGTCTGCAGCCACGACTCGCTTGTCAAGCAAACCGAGACCAGCTTTTCCATCATGCAAAAGGTGCAGCAGCAGGGCTGCACGCTCTCTGACATGCACCTGCTCTTACATCCCATGCTCGCGAGGCGCCGCTTGGCAAGACATGACGTTTGCATGCAGGCACAGGCACGCTTGATGCGAAGGTGACCTGTGGTCGGGAGGCATGTACAGCCCTCCTGGGGCACCGCAGGGCGCCCCGCCGCCCCCGCCACCGCCCGGCGGCGGCCCGCAAGAAGGGCACCAGGGAAGCTCGCAGGGAGGCCCAGGCGGGCCGGCCGGCGGCATGCCGCCACCGCCGCCGCAGCAGCAGGGGCAGCCGCAGCAGCAGCCGCAGCCGTGGCAGCAGCCGCCGGCAGGGGGTCCCGGGGGCCCTCCTCCGGGGCCGCCGCCCAGAAGTGGGCCGATGGGCGGCCCGCCGCCAGGCAACGCCCCCATGAACGGCGCCCCCGGCTACCCCGGGCCGCCGCCGTCACAGCAGCAGCACGGCTTCGGCGGCGGGCCCCCGCGCGGACCTCCGTCCCGTCCACAGGGCTGGCAGCCGCCGCCTGGCAGCGGCGGCTTTGGCGGCACACCGCCGATGGGTCCGAGGCCGCCACAGCAGTTCGGCGGGCCCCCGCCGCAGATACGCCCGCCGCCGCCGCAATTCGGCGGGCCGCCCCAGCAGATGGGCCAGCAAATGGGCGGGTTCCCTCCAGGCGGCCCGGGCGGCTACCCGCCGCAGCAGCAGCAGCCTGGCGGGCCGCAGTTTGGCGGACCGCCACAGCAGGGGCCGCCCAACGTGAGCCCAGATGGCGATATGATCCTTTGGCACTCCCTGGCGGCCTTCCTTTACTGTGAAGCGCACTTTGGTGGCCATCTTATTCTCATCTTGACCATTTCCATTGCGACATGATGGCACAGCTCACCTCCTGGTTGAAGGGAAGAATACAGGCTTCTCATGTGCTATTTGACACATGCAGGCGTATGGCGGGCCGCCGCCACCTGGCCAGTTGTACCAGCAGCCGGGCCCGGCGATGGGGTCGAGGCCGCCCCCAACATTGGCGCCGCCGCCGGGCAGCGGTCCGCCGCCCGGCCAGTTCGGGTTGCCATACCAGCAGCCGCCGCCGCAGCAGCAGCCCTACCAGCAGCAGCACTTCAACCAGCAGGTTCGCCTTGAGATCCACCTTACTGCAGCCACCATCATGAAGAGTCGCATAGCTTTGCCTGCAGAAGTGCCACCGCTGTGCAGATTCGCCACGAGAAATTGCCACTTCCTGACCTCATCAAATGGAGCCACCAGCAGCGAGCTGCTGTGCATGTACATGCAGATGCCGCAGCAGCAGCAGCCCACGCCGCAGCCATATGGGCACCCGGGGGCGCCTCCGCAGCAGCAGCCGCCTTTCCAGGGAGCCGCGCAGCAGCCGCAGCCGGCGTGGCAGCAGGCGCCGCCGCCGCAGCAGGCGCCCTACCAGCCCGCCATGCAGCAGCAGCAACCGCCACCCTTCCAGCAGCCAATGCAGCCGCAGCAGGCGCCGGCGCCGCAGCAGCCGCAGTTCGACATGACGCAGCAGATGACGCCGGAACAATACGCCGCGCTGTCGCCAGAGCAGCAGATGGCCTACTGGCAGCAGTACCAGGCCTACACGCAGCAGTACCAGCAGTGGCAGCAGGGCCAGGGGCCGGACCCCTCGGCCACGCAGCCGCAGTCGCTGCAGCCGCAGCAGCAGCCGGCTGCGCAGTTCGGGCAGCAGCCGCCCCAGGTGTGTGCTGGAGGATGTGTTTGCACCAGTGGGTCACGCATAGTCTTTGCATGCCATGCAGATGATGAATTTGCACTTTCTTACTTGCTGCTCTCTGCTTGTCACTGCAAGCCTCGATGATGTTGGCAGGCCTTCTGAGCGTGACTGTGGGTCACTCTGCAGTCGGCGCAGTTGTCAGCGCACTTCCAGAAGCCGACGATCCTGGGACCCAGGTCCAGCGGCGCGCAGGAGCACTATGTGCCGCCGGCGCCGCTGTCGTTCCAGATGCCCGGCGGCGCGGCTGAGACGGAGGCCGCCGCCGCCAAGCGCAAGAATCTGCCCGACTGGCTGCGCGCGGAGATCGAGAAGCGGCAGCTCAAGGCGGCAGGTGAAGCTATGATTCGCAAATCCTCCTCGTTGGTCTCGATACCTTGCATCACATATGTTCTTGCTGCTGCTGCGTGACAGACCCGATGCTCGCTGCAAAGTTTTTGGAGCATGCATGCGAGGTGCTGTCCCTCTCAAGTTAGCTTCCATGCGCACTTCTCGTCAAGCATTCGCTCTCCCTCTGCTAGTGGGGCCCGATTGCCGCATAGTGCGCACAGTAGGTACTGCCCGGATTGAAGATGGCTGGCGATGCAGCCACTCGCCTGCGCCAGCCATAGTTTCCTGGCACATTTGATCCAAAAGGACACCTCATGCACAGGCGCCTTGGGCCATGTCCTCTGCCGCGACTGTGACACAAATAGAGTTCAAGTAAGAATACGGAAATACTGTTGTTACTTGAACTGCTTATGGCAATCTCACTGCAGCGGCATCGGCGGAAGCTTCGGCGAAGGCGAGCCCGCGGCCGGAGGCACATGCGGAGGCGGCGGCCGGCCGGCGCGCCGGCATCGGCACCTCCCGCTGGGGCAACGTCGACGGCGGCAGCGACGGCGAGGAGGCAAGCTCTCGAAGACCTCCCTCTATTGCACAGCCGTTCTTCCGATTCTGCCGTCAGTGCGATCTATAGCGCATGTGTGATATGTGCTGAGCCACCCTGCGAGCCCGCCCGTTACTCAAGAGATCCGCTCAGCAGCACAGCGAGTTGGGGCGCCTGCTAGGCTAGGGACTGAACACCGCCAAAGCGGTCTTGGGGCGCAGTGCGAGCTATCACAGCTCCCTGACCCAGTGCGCTGTAGCACACTGGTCAGCAGTGGTTGTCATCATCAGAAGCCGGCAGCATTCATGCGCAAGTAGCATGCGACGTGACTGCCGTGTGGCCCTGCCTGAAGGGCAATACCTTGCAAGCTTCATCAACCCCCAAAACCTTGGTACTTGAATCACATGTAATGCTGTGTTGCAGGAGTCGGAGGAACAGCGCCAGGTGCGCCTCAACGCGGAGATCAAGGGTAATGTCACTCGCATCCTGCTGGATGTCACCGACACCCTCTTCGGTGCGCGCCCGACGCATGTTTCGAGCCCCACCTCGTGTTCGTGCTGTTGCCTGCACTGCATTGGCGTTCGGCATGTCCTCACGCAAAGCGCACGACTGTCATCGCGCATGCTGCTCTGCATGCCATGCAGCGGTGCAAGCGTGCCATGGGAGCTTGCCTGCATCACATAAACTCCCAGGAACCAACCACCAGGAGAATTCCGGACTTTGGTTGCGCTTTCCGAACTGTAGTCGCTGGAAGACTAGAAGATGTGGCGCTTTGTGTGCAGGGGAGGTCGCGGCGGAGGTGGCGCAGGCGGCCAACGGCAGGGCAGCCGGTGCGCCCGCAGAGGGCGAGGTGGTCACGGAGGGCGCTGTGCTGCTCACCGGCGCCGCAGGTGTTTTACGCAACTCACTTATGACCCAACAACTCGCAGGATGCGGCAGTAATGCTCTTCCTCTGTTAGGGTCGCAAGGCTACCTCGACATTGCTGCCCAGACATGATGCAGACATATTGGTGAAGCCTGTGCAAATGCATGAGCAAATGCTGGACAGCTGCACCATTCCGTGCTGTGGCCTCAGGCTCTGGGGGCTAAGCCTTGCACACCGAAAACTCAAACAAAATAGAGTTTGTCACCTTGCAATGTCGACAGGCAGCGACTCGGATGGCGACGCCGGCGGCAAGGCGGACGACGCAGACGCGCTGGGATTGGGCTACGCCTCTGACGGCGGCGGCGGCGCGGTGGCAGAGGACACCGAGCTGCGCGAGGCGTCCGCGGCTGCGACCGCGTTGCTGGCGGCGGCGGACGTGGCGGAAGGTGCTTCCGCCCAGAAGCAGGCTGAGGCAGCAGCAGCGCCTGTTGTGACGACTAGCATCACGCAGTCGGCCAGCGGCCGGCTGGCCTTTGCCATCGAGCCGCGCGCGCCGGCCGCCGCGTCTCCCAGCAGCGGGGACGCCGTGACCTTTGCCGCCGGAGACAGGTCTGTGCAGACGACACGCAACCGCCTGCTACCCCTGCATGCTGACGTTCCACCTGTGCGTTGTCGAAACCATCAGCATTGGCTGCAATAGGCGCCTGGCAGCCCGTACTGACAACGAAGTTGTCTATATCGCAGCGCCTGGTGTACGGCGGCCAGCGGCGAGCGCACCAAGTGCCTCATCGAGTCTGTGGACGTATCGGTGCGGCTCCTCCCACCTTCCACACCCATTTCAAGTTGGTTGCTGTGGTGCTTGTACCACCTGATGTGCGAGACCGGTGACTGGACTAGTCACACCTGCTCAGCTTGCTGCTGTGTGTCCTGTCCTCGGGCGTCGCCCGCGAATGCCGCCGGCGCTGTCCGCTGCGGCCCAACGGCCGCAGTGCTAGTGCGCAGCTGCTTACGTCAGCGCCTGGCGCTGCCTCTCCTGCAATCACATATGCCCAGCTGGTGCTGCAGTTTCCCATCAAGGTCTTCAGGCTCAGCGACTAGGGCTCTTTCATGCTGATGGGTTTTTCATGTGGGCCTACACGATGCGGCAGCTGTGCGGTGTCAGGGTGGCATCCTGCCGGAGGTATCCAAAACTTACTATATCCTGGCAACATGAACAAAATATTCCAGCTATGCTGAAACAGGTTGTGCCGCTCTCGTACGGCGTCCGGCTGGAGGGCGCCAAGACAATGCCATAGAGAAAGAACGAAGACAAGTCGTCGTAATACGTTTCACGGCCAGAATCTCCAGTTGCATCTATTTGAAAACAGGTGGCGCCGCCGTCATATGGCATCCGGCTGGAGGGTGCCAAGACGGTGCGGGAGACGGAGGCGTCCCGGTTGCGGGTGCTGGGCCCCGACGAGGCGCCCTCCTCCGACGAGCCGCTGGCGCCCGACGCCGGCCTCGCCGCCAAGTTCGACCTGACCACCGGCGGCAGGGTGCGCGCTCACTGCTGCTTCCATCTCTTCCTCGTAACGTACAGCCTGTATGTTGGCCTGTCTGCGAAAGGAGCTCTGAGCAGGAACAGCTGCTGCAGTCCCTTGACTGCAAAATGCAGCAGGTTGCCCCGTGCGAGTTGCGACTGCCTGGCCTTTTCAGCCACATGGCCAAGCAGTGCGTTGCTGCCCTGTCCCTCTGTTCCGCCGCAGAAGGTGAAACACCAGGGACTGCAGCAGAGCACTCGTTGCATCGCAATGCACATTGATGTAATGCCAGCGTGTGATTGGGCTCCTTTGGTCTCTTTCCTCTTTCTTGTGGCCAAGCCCCAGCCTTGGTCACTTTGATGAAGATGAGGTCCCAACGATGTCGGTCTGACTACATGGCATCCGTACTATCTGTTCAAACACTGCATCTGCACGCAATCGGCACGCGAGCCGGCATCAGCCGCCTGACAGTGCTGTGCGGCTGCAGGTCGGCGCTGCCAAGGGCGGCAAAGAGGGCGCCGGCAGCGGCAAGGCGCCCGTCAAGCACGACCCCAAGGCTTTCAAGCTTCAGGCAAGCCAACCCTCGTGCAAGCCGTCCCTGCGCCAGCTCTGGTGTGGAGTTGATCGCACCTGTATCGAACACAGCATCGACCCATCTTTGGAATAGCGATATGCAGCGCATCAGGAATGTGATGGGTAGTGTCTATGATGTGAACATTCCAACACTAAAACTCTGGTTTCCTTAAAGTCTGGTAAACTCCACAGGCGGGCGTGCCGCACAAGTATCCGCCGGTTGCAAAGAAGGAGGCGCCCAAGAAGGAGGCGGACGCTGCGGCAGACAGCGCCGCCGACAAGGAGGGCGCCAAGGGTGACGCCGTGCCGCCGCCCGGGGTGAGTCCAGCTCACAGCTTTTGGTGTAAAATGAGGCTGTGCCAATACCTGTGCTGTCACTGGCTGTTCCTGCGACACACTGTTGCCGAGCTATGTTCCACTTGCGATCTGCCGCAAATCCGAGCCTGCAGGTGAGCAAGACGGCGGCGCTGGCGGCCGCAGCGGCGCTGCTGCCGGACCTGCCGCTGCCACCCGCGAAGAAGCCGGAGCGGGCACCTAGCGGCAGGGAGCGCGCGCCCGAGCGGCGGGACTCCGACAAGAAGGACGAGAAGTGCGCACGGTTCCTCCAAGTCGCTTCTGGAAGGGACTCCACTGTGCACGGGCTTGCAAGTCCAACGTGCTTCAGCTAGCCCACACTGCAGCTGACTGACTGGTCGTACGACGCATCAAACCCAGTCTGCTCAGCGGGGTCAGCAGTTGGGAATGTCCCCCACCACCACCAGCAAGGTCCTTTGCAGCATTGAGCTGACGAGTTGTCGACCTGTAAACGACATGACGAATTGGCTGCCCGGCAGGAAGCGGACGCGCAGTGAATCGCGTGAGCGGGCGGAGGACGAAAAGCGGGAGGCCCGCATCCGGGATCGCCTCCGCAAGTCCTCCAGCCGCGACGGGTGTGCCCTGCTGATTCAAATGTTTGGTGGTGTTAGTCTGCACTGATAATAGCATCCTAAGGCCGGCTATTCCGAAATAAGCATGGCAGCATTTGGGAGCGCCTCCTCCAAGTCCCCTAGATGCGACAGATGCGGACAACGGAACGCTTCAGAGTAGCAATGATGTCTGACATCAAGCTCTTCGTATAGCTTTGGCAAGACGAGTGCGCACATGCTGCACCCGCGCCCCGGCCCGCAGGGTGGTGTCCTGCCTTCCAGCGACGACAGGGCATTGAAACAGCTGCCGAAAACATTGATAAGCATTGACGTTGGAACCACCCTGCCATTGCAGGAAGCGCCGCAGCCGCAGCCGGTCGCCAGCGCGCCGCAGCCGGTCGCCGCAGCGCAAGAAGCGTGTATCGCCGCGCAAGGAGTCGCTCAGCCCGCCGCGCAAGCGCCGCCCCCGCTCGCCAAGCCCGCCGCGCCGGCGGGGCCGCTCCCCCTCTCCGCCGCGCCGCAGGTGGGGCCCTTTTGGTGTCTTATGCTGGCTTTCGCTGGGTATTTTGAGGGTGACTGGATGTGCTCGCTGCCAGGTGCTGCTTTCTGCAGACGTGGGCACACAGTCCAAGCGGCCAATGCACCGCGGCCTTCCGCAGCGTCGTGGCTGCACCTGCCGCACCCCGTATATGTTCTAAACAACCCAGTTGTCTAGGTCAGGAGCTGTACTGTTCTTCAGGAGGCGGAGCTCCACGCCGCCGCGCCGGCGCCGCAGCGCCAGCCGCAGCCGCCGCAGCGTGAGCCGCTCCCGCCGCGGCCGCGGCCGCAGCGCCAGCCGCGAGCGGCGCCGCCGCAGCCGCAGCCGCAGCGCCAGCCGCGAGCGGCGCCGCCGCAGCCGCTCCCGCAGCGGCGACCGCCGTCGCCGCTCCCGCTCGCGCTCCCTGCGTAAGGACGCCTCTTCCAAGAGGGAATCCCGAAAGGAGGACTCTAGGAAGGACTCCCGAAAGGAGGCCCTGAAGGATAGGGACTCCTCCAAGAAGGATTCTTCGCGAAAGGAGTCGTCCCGCAAGGACACGTCCTCTAAGAAGGACTCGTCGCGCAAGGAGGGCGGCGCCAAGGCGGCGGCGGCGGCGGTCAAGGCCGTGGATGAGGAGGCTGCGGACAAGGCCGCCAAGCCAGAGAAGGAGGTCAAGGGGGATGATGAGGACGGTGAGGCGGCGGCTGCCGGCGAGGCAAGCCGCGGGCGCACAGCCAGCCCTTCGCCTTCCGCTTCTGCCGGCAAGTCGGGCTCGCCCACCGCCATCGGCGCGGCGGCGCCTGCCGACGAGGCCACCGAAAGGTCGCCGTCGCCCGAGCCGGCAGCGGCAGAGGAGGAGATACCGGAGGTGGTGGAGCCGGGCGGCAGCCCTTCGCCAGTTCCGCGCAAGCTGACAGCGTCGCCGCCGCCAGAGCGATCCGTGTCGCTCGTCAAGTCCACGTGCGCTTCCGCATTGCCTTTCACAGGAATACATCCATGGGAATCGTTCCCTTGCAATGCGAGTCCCATCCCTTCCTTTAGTCCATCCTCTGGGTGCTTCAACGGGCTCGGTGCAGCAGGCTGAGTCTGCACTTGCCCTGATCATGCTCTTGACAATGCTTGTGCTGCTGCCCATTGGCCTTGGCCCTGGCACCCGCTTACCCCGAAATCGTTGTGCGATTGCAGTGCGCCGTCGCCCTCGCTGCCGCCCAACTACCGGCGGCCGTCGCTGCAGCCGTCGCGGCGCTGGCGGCGGCGCGAGAGGTGGCCGCGGAGGCGGCGGGCGCCAAGGATGCCGGCCGCAGCATCAGCCCTGCCGCGGAGGCGCCTGAAGCGAAGGCACCGGAAGATAAGGCGCCGCCGGCAGATGGCCCAGCAACAGACGGCCCAGCAGCAGACGCGTCGGCGGCAGACGAGGAAATGGCGGAGGCGTCAGCGGGAGTCGCCGGCGGCGCCGACGGCGGCGGTACAGGCGGCGACGCAGCGGCGACGGGTGGGGAATCTGCGGCGGAGACGGAGGCGGCGCAGGGGGCGGAGGAGGATGCGGATGCGACGGCTGTCGCCAAGTCGGCCGCGGCGGCGCTGAAGGGCGAGAAGGAAACGCCCAAGGACTCGTCCAACGGTGCGCTCTTTGCTTCTGCAATAGCTGCCGCGATCAGGGCGATGGCTTCGGAGTGGCCCACAGGCACCTGCAGCCTGCCTGCAGTGGCTGTGACATCCATGATTGAAAATATGTTTCGCGTTGCGCAAAAACCTGTCAACCCACCGATGTTGGTGTTTCTCGGCTTGTGCAAAATATGCTGACAAGATTTGCTTGCATGGACAATCCGACCTGAGATGGTGCGCCCGGGATGACGAGACAATTTCCACTTGAGGGTGTCGCATTAAGCAACTGCGCCCCGTCAATGAAAACACACTCAGCTTTGAACGCTTGGCTTCCGACCGGCGCCCACCTGATTTTAAAACAGAAGCATGGATGATAGCTCGAACCTGTGGTTGCAACGTGCAACTCGCCAACAGTCGTTCCGATTACCGTGCAGGGTCTGCCGCTCGTGTGAAACTTGTTTGCATGCGCGCAGGCAAGAGCGGCAAGAAGGAGAGCCGCAAGGACGCCAAGAAGGAGTCCAAGAAAGAATCCAAAAAGGACTCCAAGAAAGCTGACAAGCGGGACTCGAAGTCCGACAAGAAGGACAGCAAATCCGACAGGTGCTTACGGAAAGTCGTGCAGCGGCTTGCCCGCACAAACCCTGCACTCGCATCGCCTCGCTCCTTATGTCTGGGGTCAGATCGCTCCGCACTGGCAGCGCCAGGCTGCTTGACCGACCCAGCACCTCAATGCCGTTCAATGTGCATCGGCGATGACAAATAGCAGTCTGCTGTGCTGCTCCGTGCTGGTTGAAGCCTTTTTCCGCGACAACTCTGACCAGCTGCCGTTGTCGTCAGTAGGAAGGACGGCAGCAAGGGCGACAGAAAGCGGGCGCGCTCCGCCAGTGCCTCCCCCGAGCGCAAGCCGTCAAGGAGGACGTCTGACAGCGGCAGGAAAGACAGCAAGCGCGCCAAGTAGGGAGGCGGCGTGCCAAGAGGTCGTGTATTGTTGCTGGCATCCACCAAGCACTGGCTGCTGCGTCTCGGGATGCGCTGTGCTGCACGCTGAGCTTACGCAGTCCTCAGCTGTCGAGCAATTTGGGAGCGCCGTCTGAACATCCTTTGCTGTGGGGTTTGTGGGGTCTTGGTTCTCGTGAGCATCGTACCAGCTACAGGCGATTACCAGCTGTGAAGCAAATTGGGAAGCGCACGTTCCTGAACTGAGCCTTGCAAGGTGCCAGTTTAACCAAGAGCTCATTGCAAATCGAATATTCCAAGCTGTCTAGAGACATGTGTCTTCCCTCTTGCGGCGGTAGCCGCTGACGCCGCGGCCAAAGAATACTGCCAAACCTGACTCTATTCACGTACCCTGACCTTGTAACCTGAGCCCACTGCGAATCAGCAGTCCTGAGAGCGTCTGTGTGACATTACTGGTACACAACGGGTGGAATCCTGAGGCGCTTTGCTGCCGGGCCGGTTGAGAACGCGGCGTCTTGGCGCCAGTCTCGCTGGGACGGATGACCTGCTGGAGGAGCTGCTGCCAGCCGCTCGCGAGACCGCCACAATGGGGCGTCATGTGCGGCAGCCGCGCAGGCGCTGCTCAACTGTGCATGTGCCCGTTGGCGACGCCATTGCCGACAACCGGCACCGCGCCGCCTGCGCCCGACCCATTGGCGAACGGCGACACCTGCATGTGCATGCTGCTGGGGCCGCCGCCGCCGCTGGCGGCGTACACCCCATTTCCGTTCGGCAGCACGCCGCCGCTTCCATTGAGCATGCCGGCTGGGCCGCCGACGCCGTTGTGCACGCCGTTTGGCATTACGCCGTTTGGCACGCCGTTCGGCAGACCGTTCGGCTGGCCGTGCGCTGCGCCGCCGTTGGGCAGGCCGCCATTGGCAAAGACGGCCTCCAGCTGCGGCAGCGCGGCGGCCGCCGCCGCCTGCTGCAGCCGCTGCTGCTCCAGCAGGTAGTGGCTGCCCTGCTGCTGCTGCTGGTGCGCCGCCGCCGCCGCCGCCGCGGACGCCAGCGCCGCGATGTGCGACAGCAGAGCCGAGCACAGGTCCAGGTAGCACCCCAGGTTGCCTTGCAGCCTCTGCAGGAGCAACAGCCCGGAGACATTGGCACGAAGTGGTACACATTTGCAAGTATGTTTAGGTGGCGTGCGCTGTGGCCACACTGCCCTGTGTCGGTACTTGGAGCCTTGCAAGCGGAGCATGCTCTCGCAAGATGCGTCCAACACCAATACACTCGCGATGCAAGCGTCCCACGGAGGCCAGCTGCATCTGACATGCTCAGCAGCCAGCAGACAACATGTCAGGCTCCTAGAAATGGAAGCCCCTCGTCACATGCATAGCACATGTGAATACCTGCATGTCCACGATGTAGGTGGCCTCGGCGACGGTGTACAGCTGCACCTCGAACTTGACCACGTGTCGTTCCGGGCCGCTGCCGCCGCCGCCGCCGGGATGCTGCCGGCCGGAAACGGCCTTGCTGCCGGCGAGCCCGCCCCTCGGGCGCCCTGCAGGTCGCAGGAAAGTAAGTAAGCTTCGCTATCTTCGCGATCAATATCGTGAGGTCATGCGACATCCTGTGCTGACAAATGCATCATGCTTGCACCTCGTGAGCGCGGGCAACCTGCATGGCGAATTACATGCTGACATGCGTCCTTATTCGCATATTCGCTACATGCTCTGCCACAAGGCACCAGCTTCGGCAGAACGAAACAGGATGTCCCACCCCCATGCGCCGCGCCCCGGCACTTGTAGGTGTACAGCGCCGTCCGCTTCCAGGCGCAACCGTGCGCGCCAAGCGCGGACAGGATGGCGGCGACCGCGGCGGAGGCGCCCCCCAGCGGCCGCAGCGGCAGGCCCACCAGCCAGCGGCTGCCGCCTGGATTGAGCTGCAGCGGCGGCGCCGCTGCAAGGCGGATGTCTCAGATACTCAGGACTATTGAGAAACTCTGCCCGCACGGCAGAGGCCTGGCGAGCCTCGGTACAATCAGCCACACACGCAACAAGGACGGGGCTGCGATGCCGAGTGCAGCAGAGGCATCCGCACAAAACCCGGTTGCAAATTTGCCGGTCACACCTGCGACCAAGGCGGCATTGGAGGGCTGCGCCGCCGCCTGCGAGCCGCCGGCCGCGCGCTGAGCCGCGTTGTACAGCAGGTGGTAGGAACACATATGTGGATATCTATAGCATGTCCCACCTGCGGCCGGGGCGGCGTCGGAGGGCTGCGCCGCCGCCTGCGGGCCGCCCGCCGCCCGCTGTGCCGCATCATACAGCAGGTGGTACGCCACTGCCGGCTGCGTGTGCAGCCGCCGCTGCACCGCCTTGGCCGCGGCGCCCACGTCGATGCCTAAATTCGCTAGCGCCGACAACACAGCCGGGTCCGGCAGCGGCGGCAGCCCGTGCAGCCCGAGGGCCGGCGTCGGCGTCGCCAGATACGGCGGCAGGCCCGGCGCAAACCAGGGATGCTGCCTGCGGGAGGAGGCGGCAGGGTTTTGCTTGTCACAAGTCACATTTGTGTTGTAGTACAGTGTGCAAGATTGCGGCGTCAGCATGCACGTCAGCAGTATCGGCCATTGTGTCCCTGAGACGATACGCAGGCCGATGTGGGGCATGTTGCAGCAGGAGGCTCAGAGCCGCCCCCGCACACCTCCCCCGTTGCAACCCTTATCCCTGGTGTTCCCTGGCCAGTAGTGCGGGCTGGTACTCTGCGAACGTGAGCCGCCTTGGATATGCTTTCAGACGTCTGGGTAAGCTGCAGGGTGCTGAAACCCTGAAAATACCTCGAAAACCCTGAGCAACCCAGGCACCTGATTTCCTCGATGGTGATGCGCCGCAGCGGGTCGACGGTGAGCATGCGGCGCAGCAGGTCCCGCGCCCCGCCGCTGAGGTGCGTCGGCAGCGTGAACGCGCCCGCCTTGATCGCGCGGAACAGGCGGCCCACGTTGCCGTCGTCGAATGGTAGCCTGCGGCACACCAGTGACTTGGGCTTTGGGTTCAGCGCTTCGGCATATCACTATGCAGCTCGTCTCGATCGCACGGAACATGCGGCCCATATTGCCACCAACAAATGGCAGCCTGCAGGCCTGTCGTGACACTGCCGTGTGCTGACGGCCTTCGTGACGGTGGACAGGGAAAGAAGACGCTGACCTGCTGGTGACTGCACGGGCAGGATGCAGCGAATGTAGCAACTGATTGAAGTGAGGATTCAACTGCTGCCTCACTGCTGACAAACACAACCGCTGGTCCGCGCACCTGCCGGCTAGGAGGGCGAACAGGATGCAGCCCGCTGACCAGATGTCCACCTCCGGACCCGCGTACAGCCGCCCCGCGATGACCTGCGCCATAGTACAAGGAAGAGTCGAGACCAGGGTGTAGCAAGGGGCCGTAGAGCGATGGAAAGGCCAGTGAGGGCTGCACTGACAATGACAGCGAGCTGGCCAGAGGCGGGATGCGCGAAGGAGGGCCAGGAAAGGAAGCAGCACCTCTGAGGCGGCGTAGCTGGGGGAGCCGCGAGAGGTGTGCAGGAAGTGGCTGTGATGCAGCCAGAAAGGGAGAAACAGCAAAGAAGAGCATGCATGTACTCAGGAGTGCTACAGTAGGCGACAACACCTCAGGGGCGGCGTAGTTTGGGGAGCCGCAGGAGGTGTGCAGGAAGTGGCCGTCGCGCAGCACATTGGACAGCCCAAAGTCCGCGATCTTGAGCGCGGCGCGCTCTGAGTCCCCGTCCGCCGTCAGCAGCAGATTCTCCGGCTTCAGGTCCCTGTGCACCACGCCTGCGCATGACGACAGAAAATGCTGTCGAATCCTCTGTACCTGACTGTGTGGACCAAGACCCTGCTTGGAGCCAAAGCAGGCTGGACCGCCTGGTGGGCAGACTGCCGTTCTAGCAGCTGCGATTGAGGTGGGCCTATCTGATCAGGGCTCGCGAGTAAGCAGCTGCAGGGCGCGTGGAAATTGAGAAGCGTGGCGCACCGGCGGCGTGGCAGGCCTCGACGCCGGTGATGAGCTGCTGGAAGAAGCGACGGGCGCCGTGCTCGTGCAGCCGCCCCCGCACATTGAGAAAGTCAAACAGCTCACCTGCCTGCGGTGCAATGACAAAAGCACGGATCAGTGTTCTGTGCCAGGTGGCACAGGTTCAGAGTGGGACGCCATCTGGTGCAAGCGCCGCAGCAGCTTCGAGGAAGTCAGAACGCACTCATGTCACAGGCACGCACGTCATGCACATCAGCAGAGCCGCTATGCAATGGGCACTATTGTCAGCCAGATTGTCAGCCAGATGCGGCAGGCAATGAAACAGATGGGGCAGCCGCAGTCGCACCGCGACAAACTCCATGATCAGGTAGATGTCGCGGGGCGTCTCAATGACCTCGTACAGGCGCACAATGTGCGGGTGGCGCAGCAGCCGCATGATGTTGATCTCCCTCCGGACTGAGAATTCAGACAGGAGATGTGTCAGTCTCATGTGCCGCTAACATCCTCAGGTCATCACGTGGGCAGAGCTGGCGGCGAGAGCAGCGCAAGAATGACTCCTTGCAAGACAATCGGCAGATTCAAACACGGATTCCTCAAGGTGTCGCGCACCCTTGTCCTCGGCACCAGCCTCCTCAGACATCCGTGCCCGGCTGATGATCTTGATCGCCACCCGCTCCTTCGTCTTGATGTGCTGAGCCTCCCGCACCTGTGCCCACAGCCATGCGACATTTCGAAGCCACTTCATCTTGCTGCACAGCATTGATGCATAGCTTGATGCACGGCGAGGAAATCAGACCAGCTGACTGCGTTCTCGTTAGTGCATCAACGCCTGTGCATGCCTGCCGAGTACTGAACACAGACGACGCGTTCGGCCGGCAACCATGTTGCGTCATTGTCCGGCTTGCCATTATGTCATGAAGTATGCGGCAGGCCCGGGACGCATTGATGCCTGCGCAAAGCAAGCAGGCCAAACAGTAGCAGCGGCGCCTACCGTGCCGAAACTGCCGCCGCCAAGCTTCCGCCCGATGCAGTAGGTGGACAGCAGGTGCTTCACCGACGGGTGCAGGTCCGGCGGCGGCACCTGCTGCGTCATGGCGGCGGCTCAGCCACGCCAAACGCCGGCGCTGCTGGGACCTGACCCGCTGCTGGAGTGCAGCGCCGCCGCTGGCACGCTGGAACGGCAGCCTTTCCCGACCGCCCAGAACCCCCCTGCCAGCTGTCCGCCTGCCGTGCTGCTCAGGCTCAAAATGTCCGATTGCTGCCCAGCTTTCTGCAACGCCTCTGCGGCGATGCCTGAAGCGTTTCCGAGGCCGCTTCCGCGATCTGCAGCCGGCGCCAGGCCCGGTGCACTGCGTTTCTTTATTTCGACAGGCCAAGGGCCAGTGGCGGTGTGGTCGCAAGATACTCGCTGTGTTGCAGCCAGCACTTCAGAGTGGCGAAGTGATGCTGCTGTAAGCTGCTGTAGCGCAGCTGAGAATATAGTACAGCAGAGTCGCAGCACCTTCCCAGCGAGACACTTCAAAACTGCACGATTGCCAAAGCGCGGATTTCAATTGCGTGGCGCCAGTCACTGAGGCTCCAGCTCGCACGTTCGCATGCTGTGCCGATGGCTGCAGCCGCAGAGACCGTGGAGGCATTTACATTTATGAGTTGGAGCGCGTCACATGAAACTTTACTCTCGTTACTGAGACGATCATCTCGCGGGAGCAGCGAGATGATCAGAGATCGCGTTTCGCAGCGAGCAGAACTGCGGCCAATTGCTTCACAACTCATCAGAACTCATGCGTAATAAGCAAAAAGCTGCGTCCGTCTGCAACCGTCATTTCACATAGTTGCAGAGGCCGACCGCGTCAGGGACCCTACACATATCTTAGCCAGATCATATCGGATAGCTTCTGACAACCCAGGCCGCAGCACGATGACAGCCGGAAAATATGCTGCCGGAATTCAAGCTGGGCCGCATGTGCAGAGACGGCACCCGCACCCCTTTAGGAGCAGAGGGAGCCTCACGCCACGTCGCCAAGCAGAGCGAGCGCATACGCCAGCAGCAGCGGCGGTCTGTCAGCAGGAACCTGGCAACAATTCATATCGCTGCCAGGAGTTCCAGCAGCTGCTAAGCAGTGCTGCGATCGTGAAGTCTGCGGCGTCGAAGCTCGTGAGCGGTGAGTGAGGACCGCACCGCGGTCTGGATGCGGTAAATTCAGCAAGCCTTGAACTCTCTTGCTGTGCGGCAACGCAAGAAGGCCGACAGGAAGTCCCCAAGTACTGTTACCTGGCCCTGAGCAGGGCTGGCAGCCGGAGCCCTGCTGCTGCAGAGCCCAGCCGCTGGCGCAATGGATTTCTCTGCCGGCGCTGGATCGCAGGTGCGGCACGGCCCTGATTGGGCCCCAAAGTGACGCAACCCTTGACTGCATACATCCTACATCCGCGGTGCACATCCTCCATGCGTAGTGCACAGAAAAACAATCCTCTGCAGACGACTGGCAGCTTTTGAGGACTAATGTTATATGACTCACGTACTTCGGTTTCCATGACGGTGACAGGTGCCCATCACTGGAGGCGTCAACGCGGTGCTGTTCACAGAACAGGAGACGCTGTCAAAGGAGGATATCGAAAAGGGCGCCGGCGCACGGTCGGCTGCGGCGCCGGCAGAGCAGTCAGCGATGGCGCCGCAGTCGCCCGCTGCCGCCGCGGGCAGCCGCAGCAAAGTCTTCTTTGATGTGGCTGTGGATGGCGAGGTGGGCACGCACTTAGGGTCGAGTATGCAGCATTGGGTTCAGCATGCAGTTGGGCTTCGCATGCAGTCGGTGCACAACTGGGGTGGCACGCGCTCCCCTGTGCCGGCTGGTACTATAATCCCTGGTGCTGCGTTCCCTGATGTGGTGCACGTTAGGTCTCCTGCTCGTCTCAGTCCCAATCCCCATCCTGACGCTGCGGCACGCCCACCCTGCAACCCTGGATACCCACCCTGCAACCCCAAATGCAGGCAAAGGGGCGCATCGTGGTGCAGCTGTATGACGACGTGCCGATCGGCGCGGCGCGGTTTGCAGACCTGGCGCGGGGGATCCAGGGCGTGGGTTTCCGGCGCACCAAATTCGACGCGGTCAACGAGGTAAGGCGGCGGCCAGCAAAATGCAGCGTCGAGGGCAGGTGCTTGGTGCAATTCGACTGGCGTCCTACGACTGAAGTTGTGCAGTTGCATGTCAGTGCATGATGTTCGAGAGGGCCGCCGTCAAGCTTTCCGATGTCCTCGCGTCAGGTCAGATACCTCATCTGGTCTTGCAGGACTTCATTCGCGACGCGGGCTTGAGGCGCCTCAACTTCGGCTCGGAAACCGAGACGCCCATCGCAGGCGGTGGGTGCCCTGCCGTGACCTGACGCCGCCGCAGCGAGTGGCTCGCGTCGGCGGCTTGCGACATGACACTGTTGTGACACCGCAATGCCTGTGCCCGCAAGCTGCTGAGCCACAGGCGCCTGGCAACTCTGCACTGTGAGACGCAGCATGGGGCTCACGCACCGAAATCGCTATTCTTGCCTGGGTTTATCAGTAGGCACAATAAAACAGGATCTGAACTGCGCCTTCACGCATGCAGGTGACGGCATCGACCAGCTGGAGTTCGAACTGGAGGCGGGCACCGCTCACCGGCACAGCGGCGCCGGCGACGTCAGCCTGGTCGTCCGCAGCGAGAAGCCGCAGTGCGCTGCTGCACACTGCCCTTGCAATTGCCAACAAGTCCTGCCCAGTTTTGTTGTGTGTTTTTTGTCGAGGAGCCAGACTGTGGGAGACCTCACGGGCTGCTCGTCGGATCTCCTGGGGTTCTAGCCTGACACTTCCCTGCCGGATGGTCGCTGAGACAGCCAACTAACATGTGCTGCTAATCAATCGCTAAGCGGGTGCATGCCGGACGCAGGGACGTGAAAGAGAAGCTGGTGGCATACCGCGGCAAGCTCGTCAAGGTACTCCAAATTCTTGTCCATCTACATACTTGCATCCCTCGTCTGCAGCACCACGTGCTCAATGTTCGACACCCTCCTTATGAAGCGATGTGTGCAAACCTTTAAGGACGCCCTCGCGGTGTGACGACATGCCAGGGCACCGCCACCGCAACCGTCCCAGGGTGTGTCTGAGACACAACATGAGACACGACTTGATCGTGATTGAGACTTGGGCATGCTGCGAACAGGTCCAGGAAACGCTCGGCGAGAAGCCCAACGGCACCGCATTTGCCATCACGCTGCACGCCGCGCCGACACTGGACGCCACAAACCTCGTAGTGGGCAAGGCAAGTTTATGCCTGCCACGATGCCTAGTCGTCAATGCTGGAAACCCTAGGAGAGCTTTCTGGCCATGTTCCTTCGGTGGTTTGATCCTTCTGTTCAAGTTCCAGCCCCTGATTGTAAGTCGTTGCGCCTCGAGTGCAGGTGGTGGACGGCATGGAGACTGTGAAGACGCTGGCGGCGCTTCCGGCCGTCAAAGACAACGCCAACAGCGGATACGTCAAGTGCGCTTGTGCCTGCGGCTTTTGCTGCTCTGCATCACTTTAACGCTAGTTTTGTCGAGCGTCTGCTGTCCCAACCAAAGGGTACATCACTGACTGCACCGCCAGTTCCACAGGCTCTGCAGGGGTGTGTTCTGCCACTGGTCTTCCGGCAACCTGCTTTCGTGTTGCAGGACTGCCAAGCTCATCGGCGACCGACGAGCAGACGTCGCCATCCGGAGCTTCGGCCGGCCGTTCAGCAAGATCATTGTTGCCGAGTCAGGGCCGCTGAAATGACTCGACCGCCGTGCTTGACTGCGGGGACGTTCCATCATTGATATTAGCATATACATTGTATGCCATCGATGCCTTCTTTGCCCATATTCCTGCCTTGGTCCAAACACACTTACAGAGTGGGGAGGACTGGAAGAATGATTGGTTAAGATTCCCTGTGTATTCTACTTACGCGGCCCATCGAGGTCAATGGCGCCGCCGCATCCCGCCGGCCGCGGTGAAGCCAATGGAGCAACTGTCCTAACCTCTAGCTGCCTCAATGCCCGTAAAGTAAGCAAGCAGCGGGCTCCCAGGATGGTGAAGAGCCCATTCAATCTCGAGCCGTTTGCTCCGGCACCATGTCACTCAGCATCCTAGAAAGTCGTGCGTCTGCCAAATACAGCCACGGTGGGTTGGCAACATCGATCCTGTGCGAAACTTCCCGAAGTTCGTCCCCCGCGGACTCACGAGTCGATCCAGGTTGTCTTTTGCCCCGGCAGGATGTTGTGGGTTGTGCTAAAGCCAGAGTCCTGCAATTGACATCCAATCCGTCAACGCATGTCTTCCTTGCGTGCCGCAATCGGCGCAACAGAACAGTATCGCCGAATGGCGCAAGTACCTCACTGGGAGAGTACCACAGCCATCGTGGACCAGACGATCACTGAGCCACTCTGCGCATTCGACCAGCTTTGTTTGGAGGCTGATTGCGGACAATGTAGAATTCAGGTTTAGGGTTTGCACGCACCGAGTTCTCTGCGCCGTAGTCGTAGATCTTGTTGAAGCGCCAGAAGCTGTCGTCGCCCGGCAGCTTGCCCTCCTTGAACATGTCCTGCGCGACATGGGTGTTGTAAGGGTTTGGCATTTTTTGCAAAACACCCAGTGTGCGTGTGGCACAGCCTGTGTACGACACAGGGCGAGCAGCGATGCTGCACACACAACACCACCCCACCGCCAATGCCATTGACGTGGCGCGAAGCCTCTGGTTTGATGGCACTGTAGTCCTACAAATCGGGTCAGAACCCCTTCCCTGAACCCTTTTTGCCCAAACCCTTGGTTTGTTCGCACCTGGAATTCGGGGAACTCCTGCTCCACCTCCGACACGCTGAAGTAGTTGACGGGGAACTCGTTGCTCAGCATGATGCCTGCGCCATGATGAATGTGGTGAGCCTCAGCGAGAATTCCTGTTCCTCTCGGTGTCTGCACGGGTGGGTCCTCTTGCCTCTGCGGGCCTGTAGCTCTGCTCGTGAGCTTGCGGCCGCCCGCGGCTCGATTTGCTAGACCAGCAACATGCGCATTCATGTCGAGGGCAAACCCCTCGGGCGGGCCATCTGGCCATTCCAAAAAGGCTTGTAAAACCTGCTCTGCATGAGCAGGTCCCCTGCTGAAGCGCGTGTTCAGGCAACCTACAGTCCCTATCCCTATTCCTACAGTCCGATGATCGTTCGATAAGCAGAAACGAGATTCATTGCGGCGCACCCTCGGTGTGGCGGGTGATCTTCTTGGCCAGCAGGAAGGAGAAGACGCGCTCAATGATTGCCTCCGGCTCCAGGCCCAGCGACTCGTAAAATTCGGCACCGCAGATCACGCGGTGCTTCGTCTCCCGCTCGTCAAACGTCACCTGTGCAGCAGAGTCGGATCAAAGCTAGTCAAGATCGCAATCATGCAGGATTGACACCTGGATCGGGGTCTCTGGGGACGCACTGGCGCTGTACGCCGCTTTGTGATGCAATCGCACGGCGGCACGTCCTGCCAATTGAGGCCGGTCCTCGGAATGCGTCTGTCGTGCAGGCAGCTCCAAGCTTGCGTCCGCGGCGTCGGGAGCACCGCGCGAGAACACGGCTGGGGCATGTCCGCGCCGGCTTGCGGAAAAAGGACATTAGGGTATTTTTAGGGTATTTGGCCCACCAGCACGTCAAACATGTAGCCGCCGTTGGTCTTCAGGCTCTTCACGAAGAAGAGCTTGAAGTCGCGAGGCTGGTCGTCCACGACGCACGGCAAGATGCGAGTCGCTTTTTGAATGAGCGCAACCCGCTCCCTCTCCGCGTCCATCGCAGCGCGGTCCAGCGCCTTGGCCGGCAGAAAATCTACCTGGAAGCGTGGTCAGATTTACAGATATCAGTAGCGGGGTTTTGCTGTTTGGAATGAGCGCCACGCGCTCCTTCTCCGCGTTCAACGCGGCGCGGTCGAGCGCCTTGGCCGGCAGGAAGTCCACCTACAGCACGAATCGTATCGGTGATGTGTTTCATTTTTGATTATGAACGATTCTCCGCCCATTGCCTCCCGATCAAGTGCCTTGGGCGGCAGGAACTCTACCTGGAATGTTTGAATTAGGAAACAATTGTAGAGCCTTTTTGTATTAGCACCACCCGCTGCTTCTCCGCGATCGGATTTCCCTCAGCGCCTATGCAGGCAGAAGTCCATCTGGAGTGTATGAAACGAAACAAATTGGTAGAGTCTTTTGCATATAGCACCACCCGCTGCTCCTCCTCCGCGTCCGTCGCCTCCCGATCCAGCGCCTCGGCCGGCAGGAAGTCCACTTGCAAGTGTAAAGGAAGGTGTGAAAGAAACATGTGTATGACGTCCTGATCTGTATTTTGAGTCCCGGACGAGGACCTTGCACTCCTGCCGGCATCCATCGCGGCGGATCCCGGCAGAGAGAAGTCATCTACAGCGCGATACCCCCACACTGCAACTGGCTGCTGGCTGAAGGCTTCTCTCGCCCATGTCATGCGGAATTTTGGCGCAACTGTTGATCCATGAGGCCAGAGTCGGCCCCGGCCAAAGATTTGCTGCAGCAGGGTTGGAGCTGCAGGCTGGCCTTCCAGACTTCGCCTGGCATGGCTGTCAGCGCAAAGAAGGCAGGACATCGCCACCTCAAAGGAGCCTGACAGCAGGCCCTCCAACCCACAGCGATGCGGACATCAACCTTCTGCACAACCTGCGGCGCAGTCCACACCTTGCTCTGTCCCAGCATCTCCAGCCGAGAGCACAGATGTGACGTGCGTTGCAGAAGGCTGGCGCTTTGCACAGGTAAAATAAGGCATGCCTTGCCTTTCAGCAGCTCGAGAGATAGGCGTGAACCTCTCCACGGCGCCATGGTGTCACATAGAATGCACACAAGTCTCGGGATCTCTCGGAAGCTGAACGCAAGCGGACATCTGCACAGGTGGGTACACATGTTGCATAGTTATTTCAACCTTCACCTTGCCCTCCTCCAGCAGCTCGGGGTTGGGCACGAAGTCCTCCACGGCGCCGCGCGTGCGCATGGCGGCCAGCTGCGTCTGCACCTGCGCCAGGACAGCAGTCCCAAGTTCAGCACTTGGAGGCTTCGTTCTCCACACCACCTCAGCCAGCTGCGTTGCAGCGCAGATGAGACGATCTCATTGAAATTGACATTGATGTTGACGTTGACGTTGCCATCGTCAGCATTGACATCGATGTAGAGGCTCACCTGCGACTTGGCGGCCTCCAGCTTTCCCCGCTCGCTGATGGCGCCGCCGTCCACCGGCCGCTCCCACTGCGCCCGCTCCATTGCCACTGCGACACATACGCAAGAATGATGTCTGGGGCACATTGGACGCACATTACGACCGCAAGTAGACGCGAAAAAAAACCTGAGCCGCCGTCGACCGGCCGCTCCCACTGCGCCCGTTCCATCGCCACTGCACACACCGTCGTGACCTGCTACAGCGTGACCAACTTCTGGTTTGGATCTGGGTTGATGTCTGCCGGGCGCTTCCAGCGCGCCCGTTCCATGGGCCGCTATGAGACGTTGACAGCATACATGGTAGCATGTGGGAACCAATGCTGCAACAGTGCGTGTCCGAGGTGCGTGCATACGCCCGCCGCTGCCACTGCGCCCGCTCCGTCGGCGGTTATGACGAATGTTTGGTTGGATGGCAGCGGCTGGTTGAGATCTTGTTGTCGGGTCAATTGAGATGGCAACAGCCGCAACCAGCAAAGCGCACATTTGTTGCCGATGGGCGGCCCGCCGACCTCCTCGAACCATGCCTCCCGAATGGCAAGCATCTCTTTTTGGTCCAGTTTCGGCAAGTGCGTGGCCCTGCACAGTTTGCATTATTCAATCTTCCGTCGTTCTCTTCCATCTGTGATGTTTGTGCTGTACAGCGGCCGATGATCCGTCAAGCAGCCATGCGAACACTAATGCTGCTGCATGCGCTGCTGCATGCGCTGCTGTGTGTAACAGTGACAAACTCACTTGTGGTAGAAGACCTTGTCGGGCCGCCGGCCGAACACCGTGCGCAGCGAGTTGCGGAAGTCCTTCGAGAAGCCCACGTACTGCAGCTTTTTGTTCTGGTCGAAGATCGCGAAGACGCTCGCCTCGGTGCCCTCCGGCACCTCTGGATCAATGTAGCCCTGCGCACCAGTGAGACGCTGGTCTGCGGTTTTGTTTGACTACCACAGTTGTTGACTTCTAGATGGAAATCGATCATCATCGTGCGTGAATCTGGCATGGATCTGGTGCCCGCATGTATGCAGAAATGGCACACATGATGTAGGCAAACAAGGTAGGATGCACTTCGTGCATGCCGCTGCCGCCGCATGGTGTACCGACACAGTGACAGGCGAGGCAGCCGAGGCCTGCACCTGTGTGGTTAGCAGGTTGTCGAGAGTGCAGCTGGCCAGGCTCTGGCCGGCGGGAGCCGCGGCGGGCGCCTCGGCCGCCGCGCGAGCCAAGCCGGCCTGCCGCATGGAAGCGCCGCATGCATCGCGCTGTGCCGGCGTTTCGCTGAAGCGGCCGCTGGTGCTGGGCGGGCAAGGCTGCCTGGGCAGCGACTGCGGCCACAGGAGCGCCGCCGTGCATGGCGCCGGCCGCCTGCATAAGGCAATGATGCAAGATTCAACCATTGCTGCACGGCAGGCATAGCGGCGCCGTCAACACAAGCTTGGCAGTTGCATCGGTGCGTCCTCACCTGGTGCTGCCTGCGGCAGGACCCCTGCCTGACAGCAGTGCTGTGCTCATGCCTGCCTGCCCACCGCGCAAAGATGTTTTGCAAGTTCACCGCTTTTTGGATCGCTTTGTCGAACCTTTTGGGCACGGCCTGTAGTCACGCACGCAGCAGGTCGATACGCAGTAAACTTAGGAACCACTCTCTCTTGCGATCACTGAAACAATGTGAGGGCTTGCAATACTTCCGATAAGCAATGACAAGATCATGCCGATTTTCGAGCGCGAGGGCGGTTTATATTTTTTGCAAGGGCGGTTTATATATTTTGCACCCCCTGTGATTTTTCAGGAGATTCTCAACACTGGATGGCCAGGCCAGCAAGGGAACCATGGACTTCATTTGCTGCTGCATGTCCGCGAGGAGTATGCGAAAGGGAGTGAGCGGACAGTGACAGCTGCGGCATGGTCCTTCGCCTGCGCCTGGCAAGATTCGGACGAAAGGTACTTGTGTTTGCAAAGTCATACAGTGCATGCCACTTTCCCCCGGCGAGTCGATTGCTGATGCCTCTGACTGTGTCTGCAGCACCTGCCTTTCTACCGGATATTCGTGGCTGACGCTCGTGCGCCGAGAGACGGCAAGCACGTCGAGTGCGTGGGCCATTACGACCCCATCCCAGGTGCGGCCATGGCACGTGTGGTTAAATTAGTTTACACACTCAGCTGGCACATGCAGCATTACATCGAATGCTGAGCCACATGCTGTTGATGCAGGCAAGGACGGCAACAAGCACGTGGGCCTGGACATCGAGCGCATCAAGTGAGCGCCGCCATGCCAGCACACAGTTTGTCTTGCGCCATGCGCTGATCCATCTGCATCAGTTCAAAAACAATGTCAGTGCTCTCTCACGAGGCTGGTCGCAGTGCTGCCGTCCACCTGACCGCCGTATGATGTGCGCAGGTACTGGCTGTCGGTGGGGGCGCAGCCGTCGCAGACGGTCGGCCGGCTGTTGGGACAGGCCGGCGTCATCCCCAAGCCGCCGGTGCCGCAGTCGCTGAAGACGCAGGCCCGGGGCACTAAGAACCCGGACAAATTCGCTGCAAAGAAGTGAGGGGCGCTGCAGTCTCTCGCTCGCGGCGCGCGGCTTGGCACTCATCGCTTGGCAGAGATTGGTCGGGGTCAGCGCCTGACATGAGGAGACACAGTTTCTGAGGGCGTTCCAAGCCGGGCTTGAAGGAGCCTCTGAGCGCCATTGAACTGCTGGCCTGTTTAGCGGGATCGGTGGCAGAGCACAGGAGAGTACGACAAAGCATTTTGGTGGATCTGCCTGTGCTAGGTACTGTCAGACCACATGCACGGCTCTCAAGTCGGAGGGACCACTCATAGATAGCTACTCATACAGTCGATGTGGCACGTCAGGACTCAGGCAAGCTGTGCCGGTTGATGTAAAGTCGCAGCAGCGGGGTATTGGGCGGCATCCGCTTCAGCCGCGTCGCTCACTGTGAAATTGTTCATCACCAGGGACTGAATGGTGTGGGCCTTGCCTCCGAAAATTCCCCGCCACTCTGGCCGGTCCTCCGACCAGGACACCTGCATGAAACAGTCTGATCAGAAATGTGTGGTTGTTTGATCGTAAAGCCGAACAATGTTGCTGCATGCAAGGCAGACGGAAAGGGTCTCTAGAAAGCATTCAATTGCGACCGCATAAGCGTCAGCCGCACCTCGACGTCGTTGTACGTCAGCCTGGAGGCATACTCGTGAAAGACGGCATAGGCAGGCGACTTGAAGACGCCCTGGTACCCCGGCCGCCGGTCTTGCAGGCCCCCCCTCCATGCCGTCAGCTTCCTCATGCGCACGCGCACGTTCTGCGGCAGGATCGTCAGACTTACTCTCTGCTACTGCGCACACTGTGCATGCACCATGCATGTGATGCTCGTGACCATGCAGAGCGACGATATCAGCGACGATATCAGTGTGGATTTCCAGCCGTACAACACGAAGAGCACCTGCAGCACAAGGTCCTCGATGAGGCTGCCCGGGCTGCCGGCAATCAGGATGCCGTTCTCGGACTCTGCGGCAATGTCCCGGAGCGTGACGCGGGAAATGCTACCCAGCTGCGGCCAGAAACAGCATCCGCTTCAGGGGAAGCTCGCCGGATTCGAGGCTGGTTGCGTGGCATGGTGCGTATGTGGTGCAGTTCGCATGTCAAAACCGATCGAATGCACGGTGAGACTGAAGGTCCTCGCCTGCGTCTGCCGGGTGCGCGGCAAAGCCGTGATGGCGATGGGCTCCCCAGCACCCCACCAGGAGGCATTGTACAGCTCTGTGACCATACGTATTCTGGCAAACTCCACATCCGACACATGGCCCTGCACAGGCAGGGTGCGAACCGCATTCAAGACAATCTGAATAATTGGTAATTAATACAATCTTGTAGTGTATTGCGTCGCTATTGCTTCCTTAATGCCGCAAGTAGCTGACCTGGTCGCGCAGTTGAAAGGCGATCCCTCGGTGGGACGGCAGTATCTGTGGGCAAGCAATAGTCGTATTGGAGGCAATCATTAGACATCTGAGAGGCACCGAAAAAACTCTGTACACAAACGGTGATGTTTGTCACGCAGGCATCGTGCACCTCGATGTCTTCGAAACGCAGCGCCGACACATTGCCGCGCGTCTCTGAACCGATCTTGATTGCCGACGACCTGGTCTGAAGCAGGCACTTGCTGACCAGCAGCCCTTGCATTGGAAGCCCTGCACACGCACGCAGTCATTCTCGTGTAGCCACGACCAAGGCGAGGCATGCTCTGCAGTGGGGGATGTGACGACCACACAGCATGTACCTGGCTGAGTCGTCTTTACGACGATAGCATCATCCCCCGTCAGGATGGTGACATTGCGGATATCCACGGCAGTGGAGCTGTCAGTGTCGATGCCTGCGTGCATCGCTCAACCCTCAGATGATTGGATAGATCAATCGGAACCGGGCATCTACTGCCGATGGAATCTGCACGCCAGTTTGTGGAAATGGCAGGAGGACGCGCACCGTCCGTGTTGGCAATTAGCGGATCGTTGCGGATGCTCACATCGGACACCGCAACGTTGCGGCTCCTGAGGATGTGGACCGTCCAGTACGCCGCATCCACCAGGAAGATGCCTTGCACGGACGCCTGCGCTCACTAAGCCGCGTCCATGTGGCATTCTTCCGCAAATGCAGCTGACATTGTCGGACTCCAATACCATTGTTGCTGTGTCGTGCAAGGCTGATGTTGCCGTGCTTTTCATCGGTACCTCGGATGCGTCGACGACCTTGATCAGATTGGGACGGCACTCGGATGGCACAGGGCAGGAGCCAGGGTCTCTCCAATTCCTGTGCAGCCACATCGCGGTTGCACAAGCGAATCAGCAGACATGTCGGACGCAGCACGAATAGAACGCAAGCACATCCCCTGCCAATTAGGTCAATGCAAAGTGCTGCTGCGCAACAGTAGCAATTGTGCCTTATCAAATACCTGGTCAGCTTGCGGGTGGGCCAGTGCACGGTCACCCATTGCTGCGCCTGGCCGTTCAAAATCCCGCCGCCGCTGACGCTGCATTTCGTGCAGTTTTGCAGCCGAATGAGCGACATTCCTTCCGCACCATCCCCGTAGAGGCTTCTCTGCAAATTTAAACGGATTACGAGGGACTCAGGGTACTGATGGCCCTGCTGCCAGAGTGCGCTCGTGCTTGCCGCCAGACTGCAAATGTACTTGCCTCTAGGGACGCTCGGAGCAGGGTGCTTGACGGGATGCGAAGGTCGATGAAGCTTCGCACTACCACTGAACCACTCACAAAGCGCCAGGTGGAAGATGCACAATCGCTTTGTGTGTTGCGCTCGCAGCGCTAGCGCATGCATCGATGACGCTCTGAATTCTGGCTGCGACTTCTTCGGCACCCATGTCCGGGCGCAGATGCTTAACATCGCAATGCAGAATGCCATCTGCGCATGTTGTCATGAAGCCAGCCAGGATGACAATTAAGAACTTTCTTGAGGTCGTCATGCCGCTGCAGGGATCGACAGGACTTTGGCAGGCCGAACGGGGAGGTCAGCCTGCACCGCCCCGCATTGAACCTTGGAACTGCAGCAACTGCAAGCACTGCTGCCGGACTGTGCAATGATCCATTGCATCGCACAAGAGGCGCGCCACAATGCCGACATGGTCCAAGACTCAGGTCCAGAAGCAGAACGGGCAGAGATGGCAAGGGCTCATTACGCGTGTGGAAAATCAATCAAAGTTTCGTTTCCTGAGTCACATCCTACCCACCTAGATCAGACGCTGGGAGTCCCTGAACACAGCAGGCGCATGTCGCGCCGGACGCCACAACCGCAGAAAGGCGCACCAGCAGACCGCTGATGCTGCTGGTGCATCATCTATACCTAGCCCTGACGACACTGCCGCCCTGAAGGTTCGAAAGGTTCACTGACGGCATAACGCAGCATGGTCTGCACACCGCGCAGCCAGCATGCAGAACGCTGAGCCACCAGGCTGCGCGCTGCCAAGCCATCCAGCAGGCAGCTGCTTGCAGCACCAGACAGGCATTCCTTGGCTGCACAGGACGGCGGCCCCAGGCTGCAGCTGCAATGGCACTGTGTGCGATCTGCGCCACCGCTGCCTGCTACACTGCCGTCGCCGCTCGCCGCCGCTCGCCGCCATGACCCTGCTCACTGCAGCGCCACCGCGCGGCAGTCGTGCGGCTGCCTGCGGATAGGCGGCCGTTCGCCGCCGGTACCCTGCTCACTGCAGCGGCGCCGCGCCCATGGGCTGCTCCGAGAACAGCTGGCTCTCCTTGACGCCCTCGATGGCGGCGATTTCCGCCTTGATGGCGGAGCGCGGCCGCGAGTCCACGCCAATGGCCATGATGGCGTCCTCGCCCTGCTTCGTGCGGCACACCTGTGGCAACGGAAAAGGATTTCAGTAGATGACATGGAATCTGTTTCAAACAAACGGAATGATAGCGTCCTCGCCCTGCTCTGTGCGGCACACCTGCGGCAACGCAATGCGGAACAGGCTAAGAACGAATCCGAAATGCAGGACGAACCTGGAGAGATAGCACATGCACACCGTGCGCTCGAGCCTCCTAGATTGCAATGCAGGTGTTCTCAGGCATCAGGCCAAGCATGGATGCTCAGTAGTGGTGCTTGGAAGACCTGGGATTGAGGGACTGAACATTTCGGTTGGTCGCACCGTCATGAAGCTGATGTTGACGCTCTCGCGGCCCAGGATGTTGGACACTGCGGCAATGATGCCCGGCTTGTCCTCCTGGCGCACCAGCAGCACGTAGCCCTGCGGCACAAACAAACAAAGTTGTATACAGCAATCCCAATCAGCTGCGATTCTTGTTCACGGAGGTTTGCACGGACGCCTCTGCAGTTTGCAGCGGGTGAGAAGTCCTGATGCAAGAACCCAAACCATGACTTGTCACTCTAGCGTTGTGCAGTGCAGTGTGTGCAACCTCCATCGCCGGCGCTGGCATCCGCGAGCGCAAACGAGGAAGCGGTTCCGCTAAACCCTGCAAACCCACCTCCAGGGTGACATCCACGTCAAAGTTGCCGATGCGCGCGAGGAAGGGCTTGCCGTCGCGCACAACGCCCGACACGCAGATCTTGTTGCTGCGCGGGTCCACGGCAGCGGAGAAGCGCGCCTTAGGCGCCCCCAGTGACACCGTCAGCGACGTCAGCACGTCCCTGCCAAGCGGGAATGAAAAGTTACTCAGGAACTCTAAGTGGGGCATCATAAGGAGCTGTCGATAGGGCTCTAGAAGGGTTTATGAGTGCCCCACCACCCAGCGACTCTGTCAGCACATCCCTGTGATCAGGAATTGAAAGGCTTAGAGCAGGCACCCAGTCAGGATCTGCAGGAAGGCCTTTGTCGTGCCCCCGGCGCCACTGTCAGCGGCAGCAGCATGTCCCTGCGGACAGGGTGTGACCCACTCAGGTGACCGGCAAGTAGGCTTTTTCCAATGCCAACACTGCAGGCGTACAAGCGGTGGTCAGTGCTGGCAGACTGCCCCTGGCTTTGCCGGGCCGCAGGGGTGCACAGCCCTGCGAAATCGTCGTGTCTGCAGGGACAGGGGCGGGCGCACTCACTTGCCGGACGAGGGCCGCGTGGTCTCCGTGATCGCCAGGCCCCGGTTCTTCGCCAGCAGGTCAGCGTTGACCAGGTTCACCGTCGCCGTGGTCACCTGCTCCAGGATGCCCTGTGGCACAAATGGTAGCGGGAACCACGTCAGCCGTGCCGCCCCTTGACTGCGGGTTGTTGCTCCGCATTTGTGGCGTTTCGTCATTGCCTGGTGCGTGTCCTGCTGCTTGTGTGTTCTGCTGCTGCTGCTGATTCAATCCTGCTTTGGTACAATGCCCAGTCAGCCAGGAGGCTGCCAGATGCGCGTCTTGGTGGCCATGACACCTACGAGCCGAGTATCTGCAATCATTGCCATGGGCAAGTCGTGCGGTGTTCAAGCAACTGTGTAAATCAGGTTTGTGATTTCGAAGCACACCTTATTTGATTTTCAATGTTTTGGTGCACACCTTGATGACCATGGCGCGCAGAAGGCGGGTGTCCAGGTCGTCGCCGCGGGGGGAGTCGTAGGTGATGGTGATGTCGGTGAAGCCGGACTCGCCGACCAGCTGCACCGCGGTGCGGCCCAGCCCCGCCGCCAGCGCCACATACGGCTGCAGCTCCGCCAGCACCTCCGGCGGCATCATCGGCGCGTTCACCGCCGTTGCCGCCATCTCGCCCTGCGCATTAATATACAGTGCAGCATGGGTGTTTCGTCGGGGATGAATCTGTTAACAGGGCAGCACAACAGTGTGCAGGCGCTCCGCCGCTGAAATAAGCCTGGCAACGGCTGCAACCGCGCAGACCGATTGCGGCAGGCTCCGCTGGCCTTTCATCCTGTGGCAGGGTACATCTCCTCCAGTCGGACTAGCAGCCATGCAACATGCAGGATTCCTCAAGGAATCCAGACGCAGACATGGTCGGTCCCAATCAGGTTGAAGACCCGGTTTGGCGCTGAATAGAAGCCGGTTTCTCACCTTGAGCGCGGAGACGACGACCTCCGCGACCTCCACGGACACATCCTCCTGCGCCTCGGTGGTGGAGGCGCCCAGGTGGGGCGTGCAGACGACGTCGGGGCGGCCCACAAGCGGGTGGTCCGCCGGCGGCGGCTCCACCGCAAACACGTCCAGCGCCGCCTGCACGGCAATTGGGTGTGTCAAAGAACAACTGTTTGCCGGAAACCATATCGACTTTGACTCACCAACGGGTGGTCAGCCGGCGGCGGCTTCACCCACTGCAAACACGTCTAGCGCCGCCTGCGCAGCATGTAGGATGCTATCTGTCGACAATGCCAACAGATTTTGTATCACTGAGAACACGCCCAGCGCCGCCCACATAGCGGCTGCAAGCAGACACAATAGTCATGGCGATCGGGCTACCAAACCTAGCATCTCGTGCATCCATGTCGTGTTGGTGTCTCCTAGCACATCTGGCGGCTTGCGAGACTGGTAGTACACTTCAAGGCCATTGAGGGACATCGACTTCGCAACTCGGGCAGCTCAGCATAATTTGTGTCTTGCCCCTCACCTGCGCGACCGCGCCAGAGTCCAGGGCGCGCGCCAGCGCGGCGTCATCGATGACGCCGCCGCGGGCGACGTTCACGATGCGGGCGCCCCTCTTGATCTTTGCGTACACCTCATCGCCGAACAGACCCTGCAATAGTAGATGGTTGGTGGTGGGATCACATACAACGGTGGTGCTGCAGACAATCCCAGACAACATTGTGGCAGGTGGCACACGCATGCAGGTGTTCGTGCACCAGCGCAGCCCTGTCCTGGCCCGTGCTCCAATGCACGAGCACGGAAGCGCGTGGTGCATCCATTGAAAGGCAGCCTCCTGGCCCGCACCTTGGTCTGCGGCGTGAGCGGCATGTGCAGGGAGAAGAAGTCACCCTGCGCCAGGCACTCGTCCAGCGACAGCAGCTGCACGTTCTGCAACACAGCGCAGTATGCAATCGGTCAAGTCTGTGTCAATCCTGAGGTTCTTGTAATGTAAGGCAGAACACTCCAATGTCTTGCGACACAGCCGCGCAATGCCTTACACCAAATTGGCACACAAGACAGTAAGACGCACCAATGGTCGAGGAGGATTCTGTGCATCCTGCAAGAAAACCCTGAGGCGCTCACCTGGGCGCGGGCCTTCTCCTCGCTGGCGTAAGGGTCGTACGCAATGAGGTTGAGGCCCAGGCCCGCCGCCCGCCTCGCCACCTCGCTGCCCACCTGTCCGCAACACAGAGTGCGGTCAGCAGGCGTACAAGCAATGAGCCTCGTCGCACGACAGCTGCTTCACAGGCACCGACCTCTCTGTTGCTGCGGCTTCAGAAACAGATGGCGGTTCCAACATGGCAATCCCGACGTTGATTCAAGACGGTGCATAGCTCAGCACCTTGCCGAAGCCAATGATGGCAAGCGTCTTGTTGAGCAGCGACACGCCAACATACTTCTTCCGCTCCCACTTGCCCTGCTTCACTGAGGCGTCTGCCTGCGCGCAGCATTGGGCGGGGCATTCGCTTCCAGCCTCCTTAGCTTTCAGGATGTGTGCGTACTTCGTTTTATTTCACAATGCGAGAGCAGCATGACAACTCGGCACACAAGGTGCATCAGCACACAGGGTTCATATGCGATTCATCAACGATTCATCAGCACGTATGATTTGTCAAACATGTGATTCATCAGCGCACCTGTGCCACGTTGCGGGTCAGCGCGCACAGCATCGCGATACCGTGCTCCGCCGCGGCGATCGTGTTTGCCGTCGGCGCGTTCACCACCAGGCACCCGTACTGCAGCCATGGTGCACATTGATGGGTTGGGCATGTTTTGCTTGTCTCTCCTGAGATGCGGACACAGGCAGGCACGCATGCTGGCACGGCTGCGTCGTGCTGCAGGAAGGTCGGCTGCGAGGTGTCTGGGCTGATGCCAAGAGGGAGTCTGCACCTCTGTGGCGGCTGTGAGGTCGACGTTGTCCACACCCACGCCGGCGCGGCCAACCACCTTCAGGCGGCCGCCGGCTGCCTCGAAGATCTCCCGCGTCACCTGCAGGCGAGTTGTAGAGGGTATGAGCAAGCCACACGTCCGCCATCTCCACATCATGCGCACAGGCATGACAGCCCACCCCGATGACAGCCGCCCAACCGATCACCAACTGCCAACACCAGAATGAGCTCACCTTGGACGCCGAGCGGATGATGAGTGCATCATACTGCCCGATGGTGGCCTTCAGCTCCTCCGGTGACAGGCCGTCGCTGGTGGTCACGTTGCCGAAGGCCCGCAGCAGGTCCAGGCCTGATGCAGGGTTGCGGCAAAATGGTGACGGCGGCGGCATGACGGCTTGGGTATTTGGGCCGTTCGCACATGCACGATGATCATGCAATCCTGAAGAGGCTGCAGGTTCAAGCTGTGCAGCAAGACAAGTGACGAACGACAAGTTGCTGTGTGCGCATCCCGGCACGACGATGCCTGCCTGCACTGAAACTTACCGGCATCGCCCAGTGGCTCCGCAACGAGGATGCTCGGAGCGTCAGCGGACGCTTGCGCTGCAGCAGCAGCACATGAGCGATCTAGAATAGTGTGAGATCTGGTGCAGCGCTGAGCTCCAAGTTGTTAGTGTTGATCTGACTGATGTGTGATGGCGAAGTTACAGTTGCACTTGTAACAGGCGAACCCATCGGCAAGGCAAGTTTTTCACACGCTCGGATCGTATGCTATCTTCACATGTGCATGAAAGCACATCAGGCGCTCGCCCTTACCTGCCACATGCACACGCCTCGCTGTGCGTGACACTGTCTGTGTCCTCAACGCCGGGCCAGCGGCCTGTCAACAGCATAGAAAGTCTCAGTGACTTCTGAAACAAAGCACACAGATGTCAGATCCATCCAATGGTGCAGCAGGTACCAGAAACGCCAGCAAGGCGGCTGATCATCGACATACAATCAAACTCAAACTTGCCTGTCGCAACTGCTGCGTCAGCCGGCGCACGGAATCGCGCTGTGATGCGGCTGCATGCGGCACTGATTGCACGCGCCCCGCAGCGGGCGTCCTGCCCGTCGGCTTATGCAACGCAGAAACCTGGCGCCCGAGAGCACCCTGCATGATGCAAAGTTGCAGATTCTGCCGAAAGCTTCGGTATACAACGCTGCAAGGAACCAGCTTGTGACCAGTCCTTGATGATGCAGTTGTTGCAAGCTTTCTGGAGAAGTTATGCGAATTTCTGCCGCCGGTCGCTGGGTTCGCTTTGAAGATCCAGGGGAGATGGCATAACGGTGACTAAGAGGGTCCGTACTCCGACGACTGTATCACGAAGTGCTCGATCAAATGATGCATTGCATCCAGGGCTGATGGCAGGCCCGGTGAGTAACCCTTCAGCTGCTGGATCCACCTCCAGCCTCAAAGACGATGGTGCAGCAATCACTTGCCACCGAACGGCATGCGGCGGCGTTGGCAAGACTGCTTATTGGGAATTGCACTGACAAACGCTGAATATCCCAGCGCTGAGCCAAATAATTCAAGGGTTTGCGTTGTGTACGTGCTGAGTGCAGCCAACATGCTTCAGGGCCCTGAAACATGGCCGGACGCGCTGGACGGGCGGTACCATTCGTCGCCGGCGCGCGCGATGAGCCTGGCGGGCCGCACGAACAGGTCGCTGTACTGCTCCTCCTGCAGAAAGCCCGGCGCCTCGCAGGAGCCGACACACACGATGGTGCTGCCGCTGCCGGTCATGAAGACCGCTGAAAAGCGGGCATCGCTCTCAACCATCAGACGCTCCTTCAGCTGCCGCAGCTCTGGCAATCTGCAGCGGCCATGCAACATGAGTCAAGCGGTGCACCAGCCGTGGCACCTGCCTGCGTCTGTAGATGGGAGGGTGCGCGACAGCAGGCAGAATGGAAGTTGCACAGGAATGCGTCAATCGCCTGGGTGCCGGAACGAGCAAGCAGGCAGCCACGCAGACGATCGCGCTCACAGGTACAGCTCATGTGCACCATTGTCAGAAACAATAGTTCGCCATTGTCAAGAACGGCAAGAAGGCACGCACATGTCGAAGGCAGGCTGCTCGAGGTCGTTGACTGCCAGTGACTGCGACATGCCACGCTCCGCCATGGCGGCCAGCAGTTCCCGCGGCTCGGCGTCGCTGCGGCGTCCCAGGTCCAGCGCCTTGAAGATGGCGGGCGTCGCTAGACCGACCGGCGGCTTCACCAGCAGCAACGACACGTCCAGGCCCAACGGCG
>JAABUM010000457.1_pt1 | contig 72101 bp, 62 predicted proteins | sample 5559161 | NCBI WGS metagenome assembly JAABUM01 (sample SAMN10711868, study PRJNA513369) | rock metagenome | isolation source: Antarctica rocks | place: Antarctica: Victoria Land, Siegfried Peak nord
TTTGCCTGGATTGGCAAGTGTCGAAGACTCTCCAAAGACTACGAACACAACCCAAGAAGCAGCCGCGCCTTCATCCTCCTCGCCATGATCCAACTCATGATTAGGAGGCTTTGAATACACACTCTAATGGACAAACTCGAACTTCTTTCCGCCCTTTCCGACGACATCCGCGTGTGCCCGCTGTGCCGCCTCGCCGAAACGCGCACCCTCGCTGTTCCCGGTGAAGGCAACGGACAGGCGCAAATCATGTTCGTGGGCGAAGGCCCCGGCGAACAGGAAGACCAGACAGGGCGCCCCTTCGTCGGGCGAAGCGGGAAATTGCTCACTCAGGAATTGCTTAAAATCGGCATCCGGCGCGAGCAAATCTTCATCACCAACATCGTCAAGTGCCGCCCGCCGGGAAACCGCGACCCGCTCCCTGACGAAATCGCCGCCTGCAACGATTGGCTCAGCGCCCAAATCGCGCTCATCGAGCCGAAGTTCATCGTGCCCGTCGGCGGGCCGAGCTTAAAGACGCTCGTGTCACCGAAGCTGGGAATTACCAAAGCGCGCTCGAAGGTGTATCGGCGCGACGGAATCTTGTTCATCCCGATTTTGCATCCCGCCGCCGCGCTGCGCAGCCCAACGACGATGGAGCAATTTCTGGAAGATTTGAGCAACTTGAAGGAATTTTTAGGCCGCGAAATTTCGGACGAGGAAATCACACCGATTGAAGAACCCAAAGTCGCTGCGAAAGAAGACGAAGATGGCGGAACGCTGAGTTTGTTTTGAACAAGGCCGCGCTCGATTCGTCGCGCTTTCCCATTTGCGGTTGCTGCACGACTCCACGTTTCCAATGAAATTCACTCTTTTGGCGCCGCTCGCCCTCGCGCTTCTTTCGGCTCCGCACTTTGCCTTCGCCCAAACGACCACAACACCGGGAACGAACACGTCGTTCACGGTGCCAACCCCGCAACAACTGCTCGATCATCTCTTCGATCCTTACGGCGACGGCAAAACCTTCACAGCGACCTTCGATGTTTCGCTTCAAGATGAAAAACCGCAACCATCACCCGCGCTGAAATTACATTTGACAGTTCTGCGTCGCGCCGAAGCTGGCGGCGTGGCCGAGAGCGTGAAAATCGTGGGAACCATCGAGAACGAGGGGAACACCGGCACCTTTCAAATGTTGGATGACGGGCGCGACGCCAACTTCACCTATGCAGAACAAGCGGGCCACAAAGACGCGCTCGAACTTCTTCCGCAACTCACCACGACGCTGCAAACGCTTGTGGCTACATATGGCAAGCTTTCTCGGTTCGCGGACTTTTCGCCCCTCTCGATGAACGTGAAGTTGAAAGACAATCCGATGCTCACCTTGGATGCCAAAGACAAAGACGGCCACACACTCCGCGCCGTTGTGGATCCGCGCACCCGTGCCCTGCTTTCGCTCGAACTTCCCGGCGCCTATTCGGTTCGCGTTTCCGATCAAACGTTCGACGCTCCCATTCCCGACTCCGAGTTCGGGGCAACTCAAGTCGCCGACTTTCGCCACGCGAACCCGCACTCAATGACTCTCATTGTTCCGTCGCTTTTAAGCGATGAAGAAGATGAAGATACCCCGACAAAAGTAACTGCGCCCGTTCGATAGTTCTATTAATTCCCTCCAAAAATTAACGCGGAAACAACTTCCTCTTCGTTCGTCTAAACCCCCACAAAACCCGTTTTCCCGCCGCGCGACGAACTTCGCCGTGCGGCCCTTTTTTGTCATCTCCAAGGACGAAACGAAACACACACAATGAAAGACAGAATCAAAATCATTCCGCTGGGCGGAGCTGCCGAAATCGGCAAAAACATGATGCTTTACGAGTTCGACGACAAAATCCTCATCGTGGATTGCGGCGTCATGTTCCCCGACGAGGAACATCCCGGCGTTGACCTCATCATCCCCGACTTTTCGTATTTAAAGGAAAACCGGAAAAAAATCGTCGGTCTTTGCCTGACGCACGGCCACGAAGACCACGTCGGCGCGATGGGTTATTTTCTCGCTGAATTCCCTGAAGTCACCATCTACGGCTCGCCCTTGACGCTTGGCATCATGGGCATCCGCTTGCGCGAAGCGCCCATTGACCCCAAAGCCATCAAGACGCAAATCGTGCAACCGGGCGAGAACGTGCAAATCGGGCCGTTCAACGTTGAATGGATTCGCGTGTCGCACTCGATTCCCGACGCCTGCGGATTCGCCATCACGACTTCGATTGGAACCGTTGTTCAGTCGGGCGACTTCAAGTGGGATCAAAATCCAATTGACGGCAAAGCGCCGATGATTTCGCGCTTCGCCTACTACGGCGAACAAGGCGTCCTGGCGCTGCTCAGCGACACGACCAACGCCACACGCCCCGGTTCATGCGAATCGGAATCCACGGTGCGTCCGGCTTTGGAGCGCATTTTCGCCGACGCGCCAGGCCGCGTGTTCGTCGCCTCGTTTGGCTCGAACGTGCACCGCGTTCAGCAAGTCCTCGACATCGCCCATTTGTATGGCCGCCGCGTCGCTTACACGGGCCGCTCGATGCTACAAATCTGCGCCGTCGCCACGGAATTAGGCTATCTGAAGCCGCCCACGCCCGTCATTGATGTCGAGCAAATCGACGATTATGCCGACGACAAACTGTGCATCATCATGACCGGCTCGCAGGGCGAACCGATGGCGGCTTTATCCAAAATCGCGCGCGGCAACAACCGCTTCGTGACGCTGCGCGAAAATGACACTGTTGTGCTCAGTTCCAGCCCGATTCCGGGCAACGAAGGCGCGATTTACAAAGTCATCAACAACCTGTGCATGGCGGGCGCCCACGTTTACCGCGCGCCGCACGATCACGTTCACGTGTCGGGACATGGCAACCGCGAGGACTTGAAGTTGATGCTCAACCTGACCAAGCCCAAGTTCGCCATTCCCTATCACGGCGAACCGCGCCACGCCCTCGCCTACGCCGATTTGTGCGAAGAGATGGGCTACTCGCGCGACCAAATCCCCTTCATGCAAATCGGCGATGTCGTCGAAGTCAGTCCACAAGGCATCTCGATGACCGACCAAGTCGCGGCGGGCGAAGTCTTAGTTGACGGCCTCACCATCGGCGATGTCGGCTACTCCGTTTTGCGCGACCGCAAGCACTTGAGCGATGACGGCGTGGTTGTGGCGAGCGTCATCATCGACAAAAAGAGCGGCGCGATTTTGAACGGCCCCGATTTGACGCAACGCGGCTTTTTGCACCAGCCCAACAACGAGGAGTTTTTGCGCGGCGCGGGCCAAAAAGTCGTTGACCGCATGAAATCCGTCAAAGGCGGCGCGGGCGGCGACTTGAACGGCCTCAGCCGTTTGATTCGAGAAACGCTGAGCGATCATTTCTGGGTGCAACTCAAACGGCGCCCGATGATTCTGCCCGTTGTGATGGAAGTTTGAATGCGCAAAAGCCCGCTTCGATGAAGCGGGCTTTTGCGTTAGCCTTCTCTGCCATGCGAGACGATGGCGCCTTTTTTAAGTGGCGCCGGATCGAAACGGCTGGCGTCGGGGCGCGAGAAGTCGAACTCGTATTCCGTGAGAAGTCGGGGGATTCCATCGCCGTAAATGGCGAAATCTTGAAAGGCGATGGGCAACTTCGTGTCGGGGTTCACATACAAAAGGGTGCGCATTCGTGCAACACCGGGCATCACTTTTTTGTCTTGGGGGGACGACTCGGCTTCGGCCCGGAAAAGTTGCGCTTTTCGTTTCTTCCACTGGGCGGGCGATGAGGACTGCGGACGATTTCCCCAACCGCCCGCCAGCAAACTGGTGAAGGTTTTCTTGTAATCATCCCAGTGGCCGGGACTGGACGTGACGAGCAAACGGTTCGAGCCAGCGTAGCGGTAATACGAAATGCCGTCGGGCAGAAAAAGTGCCCGCTCCGATGTTCCTCCCGCAAGTGCCGGTTGCGAATTGGAAGGGCTGCTCCGACGCTCCTGGTATAAGCCCCTGCCCGCGTCGAACCACATTTCGGTTTCAAAAAAATCGCTTGCGTGCCAACCGTGACGCAAAATGCCCGCTTCCATGTCGCGTCCTTTCACGTGGCCAAACGACATTTTGCCAAGCTCTTTCAGCGTCTGGGCAAAAGCTACGCTTTCCGATGGCGCCGTTGTTTGGTTGTCGCCGGGCCGCGTGTTCCAAAAAGCGACGGCGAGGGCGATAAGCATCAGTGCCGCCGTCGCCGCGATTTTAGGTCGCACGACTCGGCGAGTGGGAGGCGTGGTGGCTGAAGAGGAAGCGGGGGCGGGAATCGTCGCCAAACAGCGCGCCTTCAAGTCGCCTGGAACTTCTGGCGCCTGTTGATGGCTCAAGTGGTTTTCAAGTTGGCTTCGCATGGGGAATCTCCTTGTAAGATCTGGTTCTCGTGGTCTTGCGCTCGTTGCAAATCGGCACGAAGGCGTTTGCAGCCTTCGTGAAGGCGCGATTTGACGGTGCCAATGGACACATCCAGCACTTCGGAAACTTCGCGGTATTTCAGGTTCTCGATGTAGAACAACACCAGGGTTTCTCGAAAAGGCGAGGGCATTCGACTTAGCGCGGCTTGCACGTCTTCGCGCAGGATGCGCACTTCCAGTTTTTGAGCGGGAGTGGGCGCCTCATCGGGCACAAGGTCGGCCCATCCGTCCAACGGCACGTTCTGGCTGGTGGCGCTTTGCTTCCAGCGCCACCAAACGCGAACCGCGATTGTGTAAAGCCAGGTGCGAACGCTCGACTTTGCGGCGAACGAATCGAGCGATTTCCAGGCGCGCGCAAAAGTCTCCTGGGTTAAGTCACAGGCCACTTCCTCATCGTGGCACAGGTGCCAGAGTTGGCGAAACACGGGTTGATAGTTCCTTTCGACGACGATTTCAAAAGCGGCGTGGTCATGGCTTTTGAGGCGGCGAATGAGTTGAGCCTCATTCCAGATCATCGCCCTTCCTTGTGTTTGTGATTGGCATCTTTCTCTTAGTGCCCGCCCCGTTTGCTTTTGTTCGCCGAATCTCAAAAATTCTGTTTAGCCGCCGCACCCTGTAATCTCCCATCGCGCAGGCCCGACTTCAATTGCGAATTCCCCGTTGGGTTCATCGAAGCCAAATGGCGCGGCTTCCACATTTTCAAATCCCAATTTCAACAGTTCGGCCAAGGTCTGAAGAGTCGCTTCGTCGTTCGACTTAGCGCCATAAACGAGCAACTCTCTCGACTTGAGCGGCAGTTCGCACTCGGCAAAGACGAGCACGGCGTCGGGCGCGAGGGACACGGCGCCTGCGAGGTGGCCGCGTTCGAAATCGGCTTCTGGGCGGGCGTCCACGAGTTGAGGTTTCATGAGAAAGCCAACGAACGACGGGCACCCAGGTGGCATGGGCCAAATTGGTTCACTCGTGGCGTCTACACTTTGCGCGCCTTCTTATGCCCGAACCGCGCCCCAAACCCAGCCGTCTTCGCGGCGCGCTCGCTTTTATGAAACGCCATCCGGTTTTAAGTCTTCTGCTGTTCACGGCTTCGGTCGGGATCGCGCTGTCGCTCCACGCTCAAAACCGCGACCCGCTCGCGGGAGACCGGCCCATCGGCCCAGTCAAACCGGCGCCGCTCGAACCGACTCAAGGCGCCTATCTGGGCGCGGCACTCGATACATCGGGGCTTCGAGGCGATGCCTTTGCGGCATTGGTGGCGCAAATGAGCGATTACAACCGCTTGACCGGACGCAAACAGGCGCTTTATCTGCATTTTTTGCAGTTTCCCAATGAAAAAGGCGCGTTTAGCAGTTGGGATCACGATGCCAACGGTTGGGTTTCGGCGCAAACGTTTTCTGCGGCGTGCGAGCGCGTGGGCGCAACGCCGATTTTAACTCTGGAACCGATGCAGCCGCGCACCTTGCTTGATTTTCGCCCCGGTTCGGCTGCGTTTGAAGCGACGAAAGCCTTTGCTCAGGGTGCGGGAAAGTGGAACAGGCCAGTTTTTATTCGTTTCGGGCACGAGATGAACGGGAGTTGGTATCCCTGGGGCGAGTGGATCGACAAAAACGAAAACCAGGTGTTCGATCCCGAAGAAGCGACCAATTTTTCGGGCGCCAACTACATTACGGCCTATCGAAATGTCGCTTCGATGTTTCGTTTGTATGCGCCCAAGGCCGTGCTGATGTGGTGTCCCAATTCCGGTTTAGTGGGTGGCGAGCGGCGCGATCCGTTTCGACGCTGGTATCCCGGCGATGATGTCGTGGACTGGGTTGGACTCGATGTTTATGAGCGCGGCTTCTTTTTGCCTAAACCTGACGCACATTTGTGGGGCGGGCAGTTCGCCTATAATTTAACCCATGATGCGGCGGATGTGGAATCAACTCCCGAAAACGAAAGCGTGGGGTTTTATAACATCTACGCTAACGTCAAAAAGAAGCCGATTATGATTTGCGAAACCGGCGCAACGCAATCGTTTCGCACCGATTTGACTTTGGCTCAGCGCGCGCAAATGACGCGCAACTGGAAAATCGGTTACTGGAACGACAACGAGTATGGCTGGATGCAAAACGTGTATGGAACAACGAAATATGCGGGCCAGAAGTTCTTGCATCCTTTGGATACGGAGTTCCCGATGGTGAAAGGCGTGCTGTGGTTTCAAATCGCCAAACACGAGGATGTTTCAGGGCGAACGCCCGGCCAACCCATCGCGCGTTTCAAGGACGCGTGGCTCGATTACCGCATCGGCGGGAGTGTTTCGCCCGACGCTCCGGGTTTGAACGGGCGTCAGGAAATCGATGTTTATCGCGCTCTGACGGGCAATTCGTATTTTTTGAGCGACGTGCAACCCAAAACAAAAAGTCCAGTAGCAACAACGCGTCATTGAAAAGTTGAGGTTGGGCTAATGGATTCCCTATGGTATCACGCGTGGCTCCTACAATAGCTCGTTATGCCTAATGGTCGGACAAGTTGCTTACGATGAATAGTATCAACGTTATCAAGGCCAATGAAAGGCATCCATAAATAGCGATGCGACTTAACAAACAAATAGGCACTCGCTTTGGTTGCAACTCTTCTTCAGGCGAATCCACAAAGTTTTTGGGTTTGAACACGAGCTAATTATACACCGTTATTTCTGTCGATTTGGTTGAAAGCTAATGCTTGGCTCGCCAATTGGCCAAAGCAGGAACGGGAAAAAGCGCCTCGAAACGAGACGAGCGCGCCAGTTGCACTCACATTGGTGGCGCTTGCGTTGTTGATGGTGCCAGACGGGTTGTCCAGTTTCATTTCGATTTTTTCCCCAGTTGATCCAGTGAGCCGCGCCGTGCTTCGCCCAGTTCGTTGGCTTGAAACACCTCGTCGGAATTGACTTCGAGAGCCGTCAACCAGCCGTTGCCGTGAGCAAAAGTGTCGATGCACACGGCGAAGTCGCGGTTGAGCGGGCGCCCGCTTTTTTGTGATGTGTGGCCGCAGATGACCCGTTTGCCCGAAGGATGCGGCATAATATCGAGAATGCGGTGCCAGAGCAACCAGTATTCGGGCGTGTCTTCGAGCGGCCCTTTGCCGCTGGCGCCGTGAACGAAGATGTGGCTTTGGGTCTCGTAAAACAAGCGCGTGCGCTCGATGAAACGCCAGTGAGTGGGCGGAATGTCATCCAAAGTGAGCGCATCATACGATTCGACGGTTTCCATACCGCCAACTTCCCACCACGAGTGCAGCCAGCCTCGATCAACGCGCGCCTTGAGCATCCACGCTTCGTGGTTGCCGCGCAAAAACGTGTGGCGGCCTTGACGGTCGAGTTCAATCAAACGGTCGATAACGCCGCGTGAATCGGGGCCGCGATCAACGTAATCGCCCAGAAAAACCAGCCGGTCATCGTCGCGCATCTGCAGCGAATCGAGAAGCGTGTCGAGGGCGGTTACACAACCGTGAATGTCGCCGATGGCGAACAGGCGAGAAGGCATAATCCACAGTTTTACCCTTCGCCAGACTGCGCCAACTCCTTCGCTTTGACCTTGGGAATAGTCTGGCTGTAATCCACGATGTATATTTGGCAAGCGGGACAGCGATAGCTCGGATCGTATTCGGCATTTGCTGGTGGATACTTTTTCCAGACTTGCCCGGTTTGAGTCCTCATCTACAAAGGCAAACTTCATCTTTTCTGACGGAATTCAAGAAAAACCTTGAGTCCGAACCGAAAAGCCTTGCTCCATCTTTTGCCCGCAAACGGGCAGTTCTTCAGATAGTCGTTGAACATAAGAAAACAACGCCGCAACTGTTAAAAGAGTTGCAGCGTTTTGTTGTAGTTACATTCGTTGTAGTTACAACTGACCATCACCCTCGGCGGTCATTGCAATGTCGGCGGCGCGGATGTCTTTCGGGGGTCAAATGGCGATCTACCAAATCTTTGACCGGCACATTATTTTTTAAAATGCCGCTTTTGATGGCGCCGTCTTCAGTGGCTTGCAAGTGGGCACCAGTATGAGTGAGCATCCAGCTTTCTCTCCTCCAGCGACCGCTATATTTACTTCGGGTTGGGCAAAAGCACCAAAATGAATCGCTTTGCTTTGCCTTGTGTGGCTAATGGCCACAAAGAAACGCGGCGCGACCTGCGAAGCGACACCTTTTACACGCTCACGCAAGCCAAAGCTATCACCGCTAAACGAGCGCCGCGCAAGCCAAAGTCGCCTTGATCCAGAGGCTCCCTCCACAGCAAACCGGTTTTCCTACAAACATCACAGACAACTTTAGTGGTCAACGCGGTGCATCCGCAGAAAACGCTGGCTTCCATTTTGGAAGGGCATTTCCCATGAACATTCCATTTTCCGAGAAGCGCCCGGCGCGCGTTCTGGCGCTTCTGGCCATTGTTTTTTCTACTGGCGGCGCATTGCTGTTGGCCGCGCCTCTTCAAGCGCAAAACGCCCAGGCGCCCGGCGTGCAAGCACCCAGCGTGCAGGCCGAACTCAAGGCCTTCAAGGTGACGGGCGCAAAGCTGGTCGCCGCGACTTCGGCCAATCCCGGCGAAGTCATCGAGTATCAGGCGCGCTATACCAACACGGGAACGCTTCCCGCCGCGCGGTTCGCGCCGCAGTTGCCCGTGCCCGATGCCCTGGTTTATGTGAGCGACTCAGCGGCTCCCGATGGGGTGCTGGCTTCAACGGACGGCAAAAACTTCGCGCCCGCGCCGCTGATGCGCTCGGTTAAAAGTGCCGATGGCAAAATCCGTCTGGTCGCTGTTCCTTTGCGTGAATACAAGGTGTTGCGCTGGCAACTCGGCGCGCTTGCGCCCGGCCAAAGCGTGACTGTTAAAGCCCGCGCCCGCGTCAAATCTTTTGCCGACGCTCGCTCAAGCGGTTCTTGAGACCAAGTCGCGTCTTAATGCTTGCGTCCTCACTTCAAGCGGAAATGGTGGCGGCTTCCCAAAGATAGGCGATCTCGCAAAGTTCGGGGTGCGCTTGAACACAAGCGGGGCTGGCACTTGTTTTCAATTGGTTATCCAATTGGAAACAGGCGCCAGCCCCGCTTTTTTGTGGCTGGCCCCAAATCTTCAAGCTGAAAAAGGTTCTCAACCAAAGGCAACAACCAATCAATACAGCACCGACACGCTCTTGAGCCTTTGCACTTGCCCCCGCGAGCGGCGCCAAGAACTTCAAATTGAGCGCGACCTTGTTCCCTGTAGGGCGCAACTCGCCCTTCTTCTGGATTCACTCATACATGCAGACCACTCTTCGCCGCTCCCTGCTTCGCGGCCTTTGGATGCCGTTCGCCCTGCTTGCTGGCGGCTTGTTCGTGCCTTCGGCTCACGCCCAAACCTCGGCGCCGCGCGCTGGCACTTCGATTGGCAACAAAGCCTCCGCCACCTACTCCGACGGCACAGGCGTTGTGCGCTCGACGCAATCGAACACCGTTTCTACTACCGTTTCGGCGGTTCCAGCCGTTGACCTCTCCGATGATCGTTTCATCCGCGCCTATCCTTCGGCGCCGGTTTATTTTGCCCACTCGGTGCAAAACACCGGCAACGCGCCCGATTCCTTCGCCCTGAGCACGGCGTTGGCTTCGGGCCAAACGCTTTCTGGCCTAACGATTTACGCCGACGCCAACGGCGATGGGCGCCCCGATTCGGCGACGCCGATTTCGGTCACGTCCTCGCTTCAACCGGGCGAAACCTTTAACTTCGTCGTTGCGGGCCGCGTGACCGATGGCGCCGCTTCGGGCGCGACCGACACACTCAACGTCAAAGCGGTATCCCTCGCTTCGGCTGCGGCTTTGGACAACAACCTCGACACGCTGACGATTTCGACCAACGCCAACGTTGTTTTGCGCAAGTCGGTCTCGGTTTCGGGCGGCGCGCCGGGCGATGGCCAAACCTACACCTACACGCTGAGTTACGTCAACAACTCGCAGGTCGATGCGGGCCAAACCGTCATCAGCGATGTGTTTCCTTCGCGCCTCGCCTACCTTGCGGGTTCGGCGAAGTGGAACCAGGGCAACACGGCTTTGACCGATGCTTCGGACGCCCCGGAAGCCACGGTGAACGGCTCGACCATCAACTACTCGTTCGATGGCAGCAAAGTCAGCGCGACGCTTTTCAAAATCGCCGCGCAAAGCCAGGGCACCATCTCGTTTTCGTTCAGCGTTCCGGCGACGGCGGCTCCGAGCGCCGTTCCCAACACGGCGCGTCCGCCGTTCTGGGAGCGGGCGGCGCGCTCGTTTCGCCCACAGCGTATGGCATCGGCGACCTGGTGCGCGCTCATGGCGTGAAGAGCGGGCAAGTGCTGAACTCGATTCTGGCGTTTTACGGCGGCAAAGGCGTCGCGCTCAACGTGGGCGCCAATAACTGGACGATCAGTGGCAACGAGATCGGCAATGATTCGCGTGATTCCACTATTTGGGACGGCATCGATGCGCAAACCACTGGCAACCAAATCATCGCCAACCTTGTTTACGCCAGCGTCGGCACGGGCATCGATTCTTATTCATCGGGCTGGGGCAACACGATTCGCAACAACACTTCGCGTGACAACGGCCAGAACTGCACGCCCACAACCGGCGAACCGGCAGGTGTGCGTTGCTACGGCACGCGCAACATAATCGAACTCAACCTCGTTTTCAACAATTACGGCGCGGGCGTGTTGATTCAACCCGGCGCGACCAGCATCATCTCGCGCAACTCGATTTACAGCAACGGCGACGTGACGTCCCTCGCCTCGGCCACACCTTCCCGTCAAATCGGCATCGACTTACTTGCTAACGGCGAGCAAGTCGAGCACGGCCAACTGCCTTACGTCACGCCCAACGCGACGGGCAAAACCGCGGACGCGGGCGGCAATGGCCTGCTCAACTTTCCAGTTTTTGAAGGTGCAACTCTGGCTAACGGCCAAATTACGCTGCGAGGTTTTGCGCCCGCCGGTTCCAAGGTGGAAGTGTTCATCGCTGGACTGGGCGCCGTTTTGCCCGACTCAACCGGCTTTGGCGAAGGGCAGGCGTATCAGTTCTCCTTCACCGAAGGGTCGGGCGCCGACTCCGACGCTTCGACCGGCTCCTATGATGCGAACACGTTGCGGGCACTGGGTTATCCGTCCCCGGTTGCCGACCTGGCCGGAAGTGAAACTGGCGCCAACCGTTTCCGCGTGACGTTTCCTGCGGGAGCCATCACATCGCGCTCGGCTATCACGGCCACGGCCACGCTTGGCACCAGCACGTCGGAGTTCGCGCCCAACCTTTCCATCACGCCTGCTGTTTCCGGCGCGGTTTACCTTGACGCCAACAACAGCAGCATCCGCGAAAACGGAGAAGCGGGCGCCAATGTGCCCGACTTCTTCGTGAAATTGGTGGCTCAGGGAGCCGCAAGTGCCACGCGCGCCGTTGCCGTGAACGCCGATGGCACCTACTCGTTTTCCAACGTTTTGGCGGGCGATTACACGCTCGTGATAGACAACAACGCCGACCTGAACGACGTAACTCCCACCGTTCCAAGCGGATTCACCGCGACCGAAGGGCCAGGCGGCGCCCGAAGCATCTCGATTGGCCAGACAAGCGTTGATGGTCGCAACTTCGGTTTGTATGCGGGCTTTTCGCTCGCGGGCCGAGTTTTCGAAGACAATGGAAGTGGCGGCGGCACCGCGGATGACGGCGTTCAAAACGGAACCGAACCCGCCATCGCGGGCGTTTTGCTGCAACTCAAGAGCGGCGCGACGGTTATTGCCAACGCAACAAGCGGGGCGGATGGCTCGTATTCGTTTTCAATTCCGGCCTCCTATTCGGGCCAAACGCTGAGCGTAGTCGAACAAAACCCGACCGGTTTCACATCGAGTGGCGCGCAAACAGGCAACACCTATGATAGCCCGACTGACACCCTGACGTTCCCGTTCAACACCGCAAATGCAGCGTTGTCGGGCGTCAACTTCGCCGACGTGCGCGGAGCGACTTTGGAAAACGACGGCGCCCAAGTCGGCACGCGCGGTGGAAGCGTGAATTATCCGCACGTGTTCACGCTGGGCACGGCGGGCACGGTCAAGTTCAACACCTCGCAACTCGCTACGCCCCCGGCAGATTGGACAAGCGCAATTTATCTCGACTCGAACGGCAACGGCAAAATCGACGCGGGCGAAACACCTATCACAAGTTCCAGCCCGCCCATTTCTGTGACAGCCGGGCAAAAGTTGAACTTGCTCGTCGTCAATTATGTTCCGCAAAGCGCGCCCAACGGCGCGAGCGACAAAATCACCCTGTCGGCAACCTTCGCACCAGCAGTTGGCGGCTCGAACCCGGCGCTCCCAGTTCAAACCCTGACGCGCGGCGACCTGACGACGGTGGGCGAGCAAAGCGGTTTATCGCTCGCCAAGAGCGTCGATAAATCGACCGCCAAATCGGGCGAGTTGATCACCTACACGATCACCTATTCCAATACGGGCAACACGCCGATTTCCAACCTGATCATCAACGACGCGACGCCCGCGTTCACCACCTTCAACTCAGCGGGTTTTGCCGCCCCACTTCCGAACAACTTGACGGGTTGCACCCTCACCGCGCCTTCGGTTGCACAAAGCGGTTCGATTGCGTGGAAGTTCACCGGCACCCTCGCGCCCGGGGCCAAAGGCACGGTTTCTTTTGTCGTGAAGTTGGGCTAACCCAAAGTTGGGCTAACCCAGCAAAAACCCCAAAAGCCGCTTGAGTTTTTGTTCGAGCGGCTTTTGGGGTTTTTGCAAGTCAGCGCCAAAGCGCGTTCGGGCGGCTCTTTTGTTGGGTGTAGCCCTCAGCCAGCGGCGACGAACGGAACCGAAAAAACAAAGTCAGGGGCCGCGCTTCAATTTCGCAAACCGAACCCCTTTCTCACGCCGGGGGCCAATGCGTCGGTTGAACGGCGCAAAAAGCGTTGCACGAACGGCAATTGGCTGACGAAATCGCTGGCTAAAACGCCGTCGTCGCCTATGTCTTTCGAAACGGCTTCGCCTGCCAGAGCGTGCATATGAACGCCCCACACAGCGGCGCGCACAGGTTCAAGCCCTTGCGCTAAAAGCGCGCCGATGATGCCCGCCAAGACATCGCCCGAACCGGCTGTGCCCAGCGCGCGTGAACCGGCTTCATTGCGATAGACCTCTCCATCAGGCGAGGCGATGAAGGTGACGCGGCCCTTGAGCACCAACGTCACGCGGTTGGCGCGGGCGTAATCGGCGGCGATTTGCGCGCGTTTGTCGTCATCGGCCCCTTCGAGCGAGATGCCCGACAGCGCCCCGAACTCGGCGGCGTGCGGCGTCAAAACGCGCGCGTGTTTGAGACCTGCAAAGGAAAACCCCTCGCCCAGCGATGTCAAAACCTGCGCGTCTACAACGGTTGGAAGCGGCGCGGCTTCGACGATTTCGCGCGTCGCGGCATCGGTTTCGGCATCGGCGCCAAGTCCTGGCCCGATGACCATCGCCTGACACGCGCGGCACGCTTGCGCCACGTCTTCGACGGCGCTTTGGGCGAGCGTTCCCGTGGAGGTTTCGGCCAGGGGAACAACGAGCAGTTCGGGCACAGCGATGCCAATGGCCAGAGCCACCGATTCGGGCGAGGCGACGCGCACCGTCCCGCAACCCGACCGAAGCGCCGCGCGCGCCGACAAAATCGCCGCGCCCGCAATGCGCTTCGAACCGCCCACAATCAGCAACTTGCCCCGGTCGGCTTTGCTCGATTCGTCCTCCCACACCGGCAAAGGCATGGCTCTGAGCAGTTCAACGTCTATTTTTTGAGTTTCCATCTGGGCCGCTTCAAGTGCTTTTTGGGTGCCGCTTTGCGACTTGCCAAAGGAATCCACTTGTTGCAACTTGCGAAAACCCAATAGTTGGAACTGCGGGCAACGCACGGCAAAATCGACCTGCGTTTGGGGGGGTGTGCAGTCGGCGGAGGCCAACTTCGCCGTGCCTCGCCCGCAGTTTCAACTATCGGGTTTTCGCCCTTCATCTCAAACCGATGTTCAACTGTGTGCCGCGCGAACCTGAGAAGCGCACCGTTCGAGCAAGCCGCGCATTTCCAAGCGCTGCGTCGCGCGCAGTTCGGCTTCGTGCTTTCCATCGCGCGCGCACCCTTGACACGCCGCGTTGAACTCCAGCGGCAGCCATCGGCCCGCCGCGCGCAGTTCATCGAGCAGAGAAAATTCGGGCACGCGGTGCAACACCGAGTCGGTGATAGGCTCGAACGCCGGATGCTCGCCCACGTGGTTCCACCAATAGCGCGCGTTGGAAAAATCGCCTTCGCGCCGGTGCAAAACCGCGTGCCAAAAGGCCGAGGTTTGGTCGGACAAATCTTGGATCAACGCGTGCGCGCCCGCTAAATCATCGTTGAACAAGAGCAATCCGGCGCGGCAACACTCGACCATCGCGCCGCTTTTCGCGCCGAACAACTGCGCGCCCATCAGTTCGCGCGACAAAAGCGGGTCGGCTACGCGGGACGGCACAAGTTCGGGCAGGCGCGTTTCGAGTTGCTGGAAGTAGAAGTGGAAGTCGGACATAATTCAGGTCGGAAGCGGGAACACGCCGCCCAGTCGAAGCCCCCAGCAAAGCAGCAGAAGGCTCGCCAACGCGAGGACAACTCGTTTTTCAGCGGGCCATTTCCACCGCGCAACCGTGCCAGCCAGATAAAGCAAAGCGCCCGCAAACAAAAGAGGGCCAAGCGGATGCCAACCGAACGCTTCCCGCCAATGCCCGTGTCCCAAGCACACGAACGAGCGCGTCAAACCGCAGCCCGGACACGGCAAACCCGTCAAGTGAAAGAACGGGCATATCGAAGGCATTCTGGCGATGGTTCCCCCGCGCGGAAGAGGCAGGGCGCACGACAACGCGAGGACAACCACCGTTCCATAGAACGTGGAGGGAAGCGAACGGAAGCGCCAAGCCGGGAAATGCAAAACGGAGCGCAGTTTAAAAACTGGCTCCGCTTGGCTCGGTCGAATCGGTGGATCAAAAGTTGGGATTGGCAATGGGCGGCGGCGCATAACCGGTGTTCTGTCTGGTCGCCCCGGCGCCAAACAAGTCGCGGTGAAGCACAGCCAGAGTAAGTTGCAGCAACGGCATGGAAATGATGAGGCCCAAACCCAAGGGAATGAGGCTCACGAGAATGATCAAGCCCAGCACGATGCCCAACACAATGGCTGAGCCGAGATGCTTGGATAAAGCACCCCACGATGCACCCATAGCGGCAAATGCACCTTGACCGCTCACGATGAGAGGAATGGTCAACAGCAGACCTGCGGCAGCGATCATGCCTGGCACGATGCACAAAACAAATCCGATAACAACGATGATGATGGTCATGATGTTGGCGCCCACTACCGAGAGAAACACGTTGCCGCCGCTTCCCAATTGCGATAGTTCCGCTTTGCCTGTGCTCACCGTTGAAAGCGCCATCTTCATCAAACCAGCAACCAAAAAGGCGGTCACGAATAAGCTAATCAGACTCACCAACGACGAGCCAGGCGTGTTGACGGGAATCCCTCTTGGCCCCACGCCTTGCAACGCCCGTTGCAAGGCGGCGGACACAGCGAAAACGGCGAAGTAGATGAGGCCCGCGGGCACCCAGACGCCCATGTTGGCGGACATCAATTTCCACGCTTCGCCAATGGCATCGAGCGACACGATGCCGCGCGGCTGTTGTGACCCTGGAGCAAAGGGCTGTTGTGGTTGCCCGAAATCGGGCTGGCTGTATGGGTTCTGCGGTGGTTGCATAGAGAAAACTTCCCGTTCCCCGTCCATTTTAACCGATGAACATGAAACGAAGAACTGTTTTTTGGCACCTTGACACTGTCTATTCAACAAAACACCAGGGCGTCGGCATCACACATTAGCCACAGAAACCCGCTAAAACTCCCGGCGAAGTTGCGCCCCGTCGCTTCCGACGACGCCCAGCCAAAGCGCCCTACAAAAATTTCTTCCGGACGCCGCGACAAATACCGCGCACAAAATTCATCACGCTTTATTTGCGCGCGTTCATCGTGGCTTTCAACGCCCAGAACCAGACAGCGCGCTTCTTCCAAACCCACTTTTCACCCTGAAATTTTCGGCGACTACCAGCATTTTCTCGGAATTTGAACACAACGCCTTGCGCCGGGGCAAAGGAGCGCCTACAATCTCTTCTTTGGGATTAGCACTCTCGACGTGAGAGTGCTAAAAAACCATTTCCAAAGGGGAAAACCAACCGAAAATGGCCAACATCAAACCATTGGGCGACAAAGTTCTCGTCCAGCCCAGCAAATCGGGCGAAATGACATCTGGCGGCATCGCCCTGCCCGACTCCGCCAAAGAGCGCCCGCAAGAGGGGCAAGTCATCGCCGTTGGATCGGGCCGCACGCTCGATTCCGGCCAAAAAGTCGCGCTCGATGTCAAAGTCGGCGACACCGTTATTTATTCCAAATACGGCGGCACCGAAGTCAAATCGGACGGAACGGAATACCTGATTCTGGATGAATCCAGCATCTTGGCAATCAAAGAAGGCTAATCGGTGGGACATGGCTTGCCATGTCCGCTCACCCAATCATCGCCGCAACCGCACATGGCCAGCCATGTGTGGACGGCAAACCGGAAGAAACCATCATGGCAAAAGACGTTCGTTTTAATGAAGAGGCCCGTCGCGGCCTGGAGCGCGGCGTGAACAAAGTCGCCGACGCAGTGAAAGTGACACTTGGCCCCAAAGGTCGCAATGTCGTTATCGAAAAGAAATTCGGTTCGCCCACCATCACCAAAGATGGCGTGACCGTGGCCAAAGAAATCGAACTCAGCGATCCGGCCGAAGATGTCGGCGCCAAGCTCGTCAAAGAAGTTGCATCCAAAACCAACGATGTCGCTGGCGACGGCACCACGACCGCGACCGTTTTGGCTCAAGCCATCGTTCGTGAAGGTTTGCGCGTTGTCGCGGCGGGCGCTTCGCCTTTGGCCGTCAAGCGCGGCATTGACAAAGCGGTCGAATCGGTTGTCGCCGACATCCGCGCGTCGGCCACGCCCGTCGAAACCAAAGAATCCATCGCCTCGGTTGGCGCCATCGCTGGCAACGACCGCGAAATCGGCGAACTCATCGCCGAAGCGATGGACAAAGTCGGCAAAGACGGCGTCATCACCATCGAAGAGTCGAAGGGCACCGGCACGACGGTTGAAATCGTCGAGGGAATGCAGTTCGACAAAGGCTATTTGTCGCCCTACTTCGTAACCGATCCTGAGCGCATGGAAGCGGTTCTGGAAAACGCCCTCGTTTTGCTCAACGAGAAGAAAATCTCCAACGTTCAAGACCTCGTTCCCATCTTGGAAAAGGCCGCGCGTTCGGGCCAACCGCTCTTGATCATCGCGGAAGACATCGAAGGCGAAGCCTTGGCGACGCTCGTTGTCAACAAACTGCGCGGCATTTTGAACATTGCGGCGGTTAAAGCGCCCGGTTTCGGCGACCGTCGCAAAGCGATGCTCGAAGACATCGCCACTCTCACTGGCGGCCAGTTCATCTCGGAAGATTTGGGCCTCAAGCTCGACTCGCTCGAAATCGACCAGTTGGGCCGCGCTGACAAAATCATCATCACCAAAGACAACACAACCATTGTCAAAGGTGGCGGCACCAAGGACGCGGTCGCTGGCCGCGTTCAGCAGATTCGTCGTCAAATCGAGAACACCGATTCCGACTACGACCGCGAAAAACTCGAAGAGCGTCTGGCCAAACTCGCGGGCGGCGTCGCTAAGCTGAGCGTCGGCGCTGCGACCGAAACCGAACTCAAAGAAAAGAAGCACCGCTTTGAAGATGCTTTGTCGGCAACCCGCGCGGCTGTCGAAGAAGGCATCGTCGCTGGCGGCGGCTCGGCTCTGGTTCACGCCGCGACGGCTTTGGAATCGCTGAAGGGCGCCAACGCCGACGAGGACACCGGCATCAAGATCGTGCGCGCCGCTCTCGAAGCGCCGCTTCGTCAGATCGCCATCAACGCCGGTCTCGAAGGTTCGGTTGTCGTCAACAAAGTGCGCGAAATGGGTCGCGGCTTCGGCTTCAACGCCATGACCGAAGAATATGTCGAACTCATCGGCGCAGGCGTCGTTGACCCGGTGAAAGTGACGCGCTCCGCGTTGCAAAACGCGGCCTCGATTGCGTCTCTTATCTTGACGACCGAAGTTTTGGCAACGGAAATCAAGGAAAAGAACCCCGCCCCGATGGGCGGCGGTGGCGGCGACATGGGTGGCATGGGCGGAATGTATTAAGCCCAAGGCTCACGCCAAACTACAAAAGCCCCGCGCTCTTTCGAGCGCGGGGCTTTTATGTTTAACGATTTAACTGCGCCCTGAACCGGGCCAGTTCCTCGTTCATTTGCCCCAATTCAGCTTGAAGTTATGCGAGGCGCTACGGGCGACACAACAGAAAACACGAACAATAACGCGCCAGTCTCAAAAGTCGAGACTGACGCGTTGCTGTTTTAGTGGGTGATGAAGTTGTTTGGACAGAACTACGACTTGCTATTGCAGAGAATATCCCACGTTGTTCAGGCGAGCCGGGCGGAGAAAACGGCGTGTGGCTGTGGCCACTGGGCTGAAAACGCAACGTCCTTTTGTTTAACGCGGCACACTGGCATTTGTGAAGTCTTTGTTGAAGAAGCCCGTGTTCTGGCTGGGAGCTTTACTTCTCTTGATGTTGCTGGTCTTGCTGTGGAACACCGCGCACAAAAGGCCGCGACTGGTTTCGGGGCTTGGCGCGCCCGCCACTACGCTTGCCCTCTCGCGCGACGCGTCAACAGTTGTGTGCGACGATGAGCACCGCCGACCTGAGCGGCTCGGTTCAGGCGTGGACGCCCAATCAAAATCGCTTTCGCGTTCTTGCTCTTGAAGGCAATCCGGGCGCCTCACACCAGTTGATCACCTTTGAATTGCGTTTGTCGCCGGACGAAAAAACGGTTTACGCGGATCATGCAATGACCAACCGCAGCGATTACGCGCTGGCGTGGACGCTTCCCGATGGCAAAAACCGCTGGAGCACCAGTCGCATTAGCAACGGAGCGAGTTCCCGCTTCATCATTTCGCCCGATGGCAAACGTCTGGCCTTTCGCAACCCCGACCAATCGAGAGTCATCATCTTCGACTTGACGCGCCCGCTTTTGCCGAAAAAATCTGTGCCTCACGAACCGCTGGCGCGCACATTTCCAGTTGTGGCCACGCTTGCGACCGATCCTCAACAATTCGTGTGGTCGCCCGATAGCCAAACGCTTATTAGCTTGACCCAACCCATCAGCTTCGCTCCAGGAAAGCGTTTTGAAAAGGGAATTTTGGAGTTTTAGGACGCCGCGACGGGCAAATTGAAATCGAAAACGTCCTACCCGTCAGAGGCACACAGTCGATGATGTTTTTTGCGCGACTGGCGGTTTCGCCAGACAGTCGTTTCGTCGCTTTCGCCAACACGCCCAACATCTCGATCTACGATCTCCAAACGAAACACTGGACACAGAAACCTAACGTTTTGGTGCCAAGTGAGAACTCGATGAGCCTCGCGTGGATGCCCGATTCCAAATCGCTGTGGACGGGCGGCGACAAAGTGCTGAGGTGGAGCACGCCCGATTTGAAGATGCTCCGCGCACTGCCCGTCCGTGGCCCGGTCGCGGTTTCCGGTGATGGACGAACTCTCGCCACGCGTAGCATCCCGCACCCAGGTGAGACAAAACCCAGGTGAGACAAACGGCGTGTGGTTGTGGCCCCTTCCTCAAATGGTTATGTCGCCAGGAATGAAAAGGAGGCTTACTCTTTCAACCAATTGAAAGGGAGTAAGCCCTGCTTCATTGGTATCAACTGGCTTTAACCAAACTCGCCGCGTCCGGCACTGGTCGACAAATCGTTTTTGGCGCGCGGGTTTGGAACCGCTTCGGCGCGCCAAAGGTCAGAGAAGGGCCGTATGAAATCCCGCCCTTTGCTCGCTCTTTTGCCCCTGATTTGCCTCGGTGTTCCGGCCTGTGGAGCGCCTGCACGCGCACCGATAAAATCGCGGCTCGCGCCGTTTGTTTTCGCCGAAGATCGGCTCGAAGCGCGTTGGTCGTATCGCGCGACTTTAAACGCAAGTCAAAATGGAAGGGCGACGTGGGTTTTGGGACGCGACACGCAAAACGGCGTTTTGCTGGAACTGGACAACCAAAACCGCGACGAAAACATTGTGAGCGCCTCGGTTGTGCGCGTGCAAAACGGCAAACGCACAATCCTCGCTTCCTTTGCGTTGCCGATGCGAAACGGCGAACTTGGTCTGGTTCGCGTTGGGCGCGCGTTGTCCGTGTTGTGGAATGGCGAACTCAAGGTGCAATTGCAGACCGATCTGGGCGGCAACCGGTTTGGCACGAGCACGAGTGGCAGTTGGAAATTGGAAGACGCGCAAATGCAGCCAACTGAAGCGGTTGTGCTCCGCGATGATTTCATGCGCGCGAGTGGCCCCGACCAGCCAGAAGGCGGCGACGTGTGGAAAACGACGGGCAGTTGGAAAACATCGGGCACGCTTGGCCCGCTCGCCGATGCGAGCCTGAGTCCCAATCCGTTTGTTTTTCGCGCCGCGGGCGAGGGACTTCACGTTGCGCGCGCAGGCGATTGGTTTTGGAACAACTACTCGGTTTCAGCTTCGGTTCGCGCCGTTGACGAGGGCGCCACAAACGCGCCGCTTGTGGCGGGATTGGAAGCGTTCAGGTCTTCTACGGGCGGAACCGTGCGCGGCGAAATTGATTTTCGCACAGGAGTTGCGCGCATCGTGCGAACAACCACGCGCGGTTCATCTCCCACCGAGTTGAAAAGCCAAAAAGGAAGAGCCATGTTGGCTTCAAGATTCGGAGGCGAGCAGGTTCTCGCCCAGAGCGCGCCCTTCGATGCCTCGATTGGGCAATGGCACCGGATGCGGTTGGAGCCAACGGGCGGCGTGATTCGCCTGCTTTTCGACGGGCGCGAAGTGGCGCGCGCGAAAAGTGACTTGGCGCAAGGCGAAGTGGCTTTGCGAGCGCAAACCGGCGCGATTGGTTTCGTTGATTTCGACGACGTGCGCGTCGGTGCGCCGCAAAGCAGTGGTGCCGTGTGGGGCGAGGGCGTTTTGCCCGACCGTTTGGTCAAAGACCGCTTGATGAGGAATTGGGCTTCGGCGGCGAGCGCGTGGAAGCGCGACGCAAAGGGAATCTGGTGGCACACCGGCGACTTTTGGAAAGAAGCGGCGCTCGATGTTCCTTTGCCCGATTTAAAAGAAGGACAGGGCTTTCGCTTTTACCTTTTCGCCGACGCCAAGACGCCGCAAAACGCGGCTCTGGTTGCCACGGCTACGCGCAAGAACGGCAAAATCGAAGTCTCGACAACGGGAACGCGTTCGCCCCAAGCGCCCGTGATCTTTTCGCGCGCCCAATCGAACACGCTGTCGCTTCGTGTGGGAGAGTTCAAAAAGGACTTTCGGGCGGCTTCGCTGAACTGGAATGGAACGGGGATTTCAGTGTGGGCGCGTGCGGGCAACGGCACCAAAATCGGCATTCAACCGATTCAAAACGGCGCGCCTCTGCCGCCCTCTGGCTGGCAAACGCTTTCGATTGTGGCGCCCACAATGGAGCGCGACGGGCAAAGCGTGATCGGCGTCAACATCACCGCGCTAGCGCAGGTGTCGCCGCAACTTGCGCAGGAAATGGGGTTGCCTGATGCGACGGGCATCATCATCGACCACGTTGAAGACGGTTCGCCCGCGCAAATCGCTGGCTTCCAAAGTGGCGACGTGGTTCGGATGGTCAATGGCGCGCGCATCACCAACATCGACACCATGAAGGCGGCGGTAGGAAGCGTTCACGCGCCCGCGCCAGTTGCAATCGAAGTTTTGCGCGCCCGCAAAGACGCATCGAACCTCGATTGGGCGAGCTGTGCCGCCACAACTCCCGGCCAACTGGACTACGCGTTTACTGGTGCGCCAACCGATTGGAATCCCGCGCGCGGCACGTGGGAAGTGGCCGAACGGTGGACGTGCAGCCCGCAGTGGAGCTTTTTCGCGGGCCAAAACGACGAGTTCCCGCTGCTGTGGAGCCGCTTCGCCTTGGCTGGCGATTGGACACTCGAAGCGTATCTCGCAACACCGATGGACTTGACGCGCGGCGAACGCTCCCCTTCCGATTTGAACGTGTCCATCGGCGATGGCCAACGAATTTCAAGCGGCTACTCGTTCGCGTTCGCGGCCAACGGGCGCTCGCAAAACCTCATCTGGCGCGGCGACAAACTCGTCGCCAGCAAGCCTTTCGAGATGCCGCTCGGCGCGGGCGACACGCATCAGGATTGGTTTTATCTGCGCCTGGAACGAAGGCAAACCGCACGCGGCGTTCGCTTCAAGTGGAGTGTGAACGGCCAGCCCGTGGGGGCTTACGAGGACACCAGTCCAATCGCCGCGGCAAACCGCCTCGCGTTTTGGACGAAAAACGGCGCGATTTCTCTGGCCCGCGTGCGCTTGTGGCACAACGGCTTGAAAGACGTGCCTGTTGAAGCGCGCGCTTTGGCGCCGCAAACGCCTGTTCTGTCCAACGTCCTGGGCAACTACGCGCCGCGCGATGTTGGAAACAACGCTTCGGCTCGCCTGAGTCTTGTGGTCGATGCACAGAGCACCGTCGATCAAGGCAACGGAGGGAAAATCAACGGCGAACGCAACCCGGTTTTGGAAATCGAAAACCCGCGCGACGGCGGCGATTGGACGACTTATCTGACGCGCCAACCGTTCGACCCGGCGCAAAAGAACGGCCTTTTGAAGTTCGATTACAAAGCGCCCTCGAACGTGAAGCTCAATCTTTACGCGCTGGTAGCGAACCAGTGGCGAGAAATCGCTTGGACGGGCGGCGCATCCACGCCCGAATCGAACCAGGAAACTCTGGGAGCCATCGAGAACGTCGCCGCTGACAACGCGTGGCGTTCGGCGCGCTTCGACCTCGCGGGCGCGCTGTCTCGCAACGGCTTGAGCGGTCAAAAAGTCGAGGCGTTGGCGTTTGCGGCTCCGGCCCGCGATTATCTGCGCCAAGGATTGGGCGGCAACCCGCGCGGCGCCAAATTCTGGTTGCGCGACTTGCAAGCCCTGCCCGCTTCTCCCCTTCGCGCCGCAAGCGCGTCCGATTCAGCACCGGTTCGGTGAATTGCGCTTCCGCTGTGTCAATTGCGTTCACCCCCAAGCCCGTTTGAAACAGCAGTTGAGGATCGAAGAAGAAGGCTTGCTGTTTGAAGCTGGCTCGAAGAGTCAGCTTGAACAGAGAGAAATTTTGTAGAGCCGGGTGCCTTTTGGGCGGCGATTGCCATGTCCATCTTTGCGAGGTCGTCACAACGGACAAGGCGAGCCATGTCTTTACGAGGGGCACCACCTGACAAGGGGCACCACCTGCAGGACAAATTGGCTTTAAGACGCGTTAAAATCAACGCCTGATGACTTCTAATCCGGTTCGAGTCGCTGTTGTCGGTTTTGGTTTTATGGGCCGCACGCACGCCGCGTGCTACGCCGCAAACCCAAACGCCGAACTGGTTGCCGTGTGTTCGCCCTCGATTCAAGGCACGCGGGCGCCCGTTGCAGGCAACCTCGACACGCAGAGCGCACTCGATTTAGCGGGCGTTGAACTGCTAACCAACGTCGAGGAACTGATCGAACGAAGCGACATCGACGCGCTCGATTTGTGCTTACCGACGCCGTTGCACGAACCCCTCGCGGTTCGCGCGCTGGAAGCGGGCAAACACGTCTTTTGCGAAAAACCGATGGCGCGCACGTTGTCCGGTTGCGACGCGATGATCGAAGCGGGCCAGCAAAGCGGCAACATCTTGATGATCGGCCACGTGCTCCGCTTTTGGCCGCACTACCAAAAGGCGCACGAACTCATCGAAGGCGGCGAGTTAGGCCGCGTTTTGGCCGCGCGCTTCGAGCGACAAAGTCCGTTGCCCCGGTGGAGCCGTTGGATGCTCGACTCAAAACAAAGCGGCGGCGCGCCGCTCGATTTGCACTTGCACGACGCCGATGTCGCGCTGTGGTGGTTTGGCGAGCCATCCCGAATCGAAGCGTCGGGTATCGTGCAAAACGAGATGCCACTGCTCATCGAATCGCTGTGGCACTTCTCGAATGGCCCACTTCTGTCGTTTCTGGGTTCGTGGGACTTCAACGATTCGCCCTATCGCATGGCCTTTGAACTCTTCGGCGAACGTGGCACCCTGCGCTTCGATTCGAGCCGCGACAACGAGTTGCACTTTTTCGGGCAGAGCCAATCGCGCGTCGTTGCCGTGAGCGGCCACGATGCTTACACCGCGCAGCTGTCCTACTTCATCGAGTGCATTCAAAACGGCGCTTTGCCCCGACACGGCGCACCCGAAACATCGCGCCGCGCCGTGGAAATCGTGCTCGAAGAACTGCGGCAAATGGGCGCTTGAAGGAGTTGTTTGCTGCCACCACAGCCGACACGAAGCAGGTGCCAGTGAGGTGATTCGTGCTGAGACAAGGTGTGTTTCGGTGCTGTCTATTCAGGAACAACTGGGCTGGAAGTCGTTGGGCTTCCGATAGTAGGAACCACTAAAAAACCCACTGCTCACATCTTCGCTTTCAAATTCATGCAAGTTCCTTTGCGCACGCTCTAAGCCAGCTTTCTGCAACTTTGGTGTTCCCTTTCTCCTGCTAATCTTTAAGGAGTCATGGACAAACCCCTTTTCATCATCATCGACACCGATGTCGGCGACGACATCGACGATGCGCTCGCTTTGGCCGTTGCGCTGCGCTGTCCCGAAGTGCGTGTCGTGGGCGTGACGACGGTGTTCCGCGACGGGCCGCGACGCGCGCTTTTGTCGCGCGAAGTGTTGGATTTGTTCGGTGGCCAAGACGTGCCCGTATTCGCCGGATGCTCCGAGCCGATACTTCCCGTGTGGGACACCTTTCCTGAAGGACGGCAACTCGGTCGCCAGTTCGAGGCTCTCGACCCCAACCTCCACTGGAACGATGAGCGTCACGCGGTTGATTTCCTGATCCAAACGGCGCGCGACTTCGGTTCGCGCGGCGAACCGCTCACCTTCGTCACCATCGGCGCGCTCACCAACATCGCCATCGCGCTGCGTTTGGCACCCGACATCATTCCGCACATCAAAATCCGCGCGATGGGCGCTTTGTGGAGCCGCCCACATTGGGAATGGAACATCCTGTGCGACCCCGAAGCCGCCGCGATGGTGCTGTCATCGGGCGCCGATCTGACCTTTGTGTCCTTCGATGTCACCGAACAATGCGTGCTGTCTCCCGAACAGGAAGCGCAATTCGCGGCGTCCGAGCACGCAGGCGCGCGCTTTTTGGGCGAACTCATCGCGCTGTGGAATCACGAAGTCACGCTTCACGACCCGCTCACCGTTCTCACGCTGTTTGCCGACCTCGTTTCCTTCGAGCCGACGCGTTTGGAAGTGGATTTGAACGGCCAAGGCCAAGGCCGCGCGGTCACGCGTCGAGTCGAAGGCGCGCCCAACGCGCTGATTTCAACGCAGGTCAAAGTCGAAGAATCGAAACGCCTCTTTATGGAACGCGTTTTGAGCGGGAATTGAAAGACGAGGGAACAATTCCAGAACGCAGAGAGAAACTCCCTGCTGCTTATTGTGCAGGGAGCGGGCGGCCAGCAAAGCCAGAACAAACGACCAGAAGAATCTACCCTTGGCACCAAATCACCCTGAACCCGAAGGAGATGGAGATTCATCAGATCGCGTTCGCTCGCGGCCACAACAAACGTAACCGGCACCTTTGAACCCGAAGGAGATTCTGCTGGTCGTTCGTTCTGGCTTTGCCAGACGCCCACTCCCTTCACAATGACAAATCTGGCATTTTCCGCGCTCTTGTAGGGCTTCTTCCACAAGAGTGAGAATGAACCATAAAAAATTTATGGTTCATCTACTGCGCCAAAACACACCACTTCACTCATGCGTTACACCCGTTTGCCTGCTTCGTTTTTCGCGTCCAACCGCGACCGTTTGGCGGCTTTGCTGTCGCCCGGTTCGGTCGCCATCCTCAGTTCCAACGACCCGATGCCCACCAACGCCGATGGCACGATGGGTTTCGCGCAGAACTCGGATTTGTATTACCTTTCCGGCGTCGATCAAGAAGAAACCTTGCTCGTTTTGTTTCCCTCGTCCCATGATCCCAAGCGCCGCGCGATGCTGTTTTTGCGCGAAACGAGCGAACAAATCGCCGTGTGGGAAGGCGCGAAACTCTCCAAAGAAGCAGCGCGCGAAGTCACCGGCATCGAACAGGTGTTCTGGCTGAGCGAAATGGAGCGGCCCCTGCGCGAAGTTCTCATCGAAGCGCAAAACGTGTTTCTTGGCCTCAACGAACATGCCCGAAACACAAGCGAAGTCCAAACCCGCGAACGCCGCTTCATCGAAGAGTTGCGCCGCGATTATCCCCTCCACGACTTCAAGCGATTGGCTCCCCTGCTTTACCCGCTACGCATGGTCAAAGCGCCCGAAGAACTCGACGCTATCCGCCAAGCCACACGCGCAACCCTCGCGGGATTCGAGCGATTGCTCCGCTTCGTTCGTCCGGGAGTCCAAGAATTTGAAATCGAAGCCGAACTTTCCCACGAGTATTTGCGCCGCCGTTCGCGCGTGTGGAGTTTTTCGCCGATCATCGCGTCGGGCAAAAACGCGACTGTTTTGCACTACATCAAAAACAACGCGACCTGCGAAGACGGCGAACTGTTGCTGCTCGACTGCGCCGCCGAATATGCCAATTATCATTCCGATATGACGCGCACCATTCCCGTCAACGGCCGCTTTTCGCCGCGCCAACGCGCCGTTTATGAGGCCGTTCTGCGCGTTTTGCGCTTCACCAAAATGCAGCTAAAGCCGGGGGTCTTGCTCCGCGATGTTCAAAAAGCCGTCGAGAAGAACATGGAAGACGAACTCATCGGTCTGGGACTTTTAACGCAAGACCAGTGGGCCAAAGAGGACGAGGAAAAGCCAGCGCTGAAAAAGTTTTTCCCGCACGGCGTTTCGCACCACATCGGTTTGGATACGCACGACGTTTCGCTGCCCTGGCTTCCGCTCGCGCCGAACATGATCGTCACCGTAGAACCGGGCATCTACATCCAAGACGAAGGGCTGGGCATCCGCCTGGAAAACCTGATTGTCATCGGCGCCGAACAAAACGAAGATTTGATGGACGGCGTGCCCCTCGAACCGGACGCAATCGAAGCCGCGATGAACGCGAGTTGAACCGATGAATGAACGTGACTCTTTAACTGGCCTTCCCACAAGTCGCGCCGGGCTTGCTTTTTTGGACGATTCTGTTGAACACAACAGCCAGGTCGCGCTGCTTTTATGCGACGTTGACCGGTTGATGTATGTCAACGCGGAGTTCGGACACCTTCGCGGCGACGAGGAACTGCGCCGCATCGCCCGCGATTTGGAAAGGGTTTGCGCGCCCTCTCCCGTCTTCCGGTTCGGCGGCGACGAATTCGTCATCGTGCTCCCAGAGCAATCGCTCGAAGGGGCGCGCGAGGTTGCCGCTCGCATTTTGGCTTCACAGCCACCCGTTGAAATCCTTGCGACTTCGGTTGGACGAGGAACGCCCATCGCAACGCTGTCCTTTTCTATTGGCATCGCGCTGTTTCCAACACACGCTTTAAGCGCGGAAAAACTGCTGCACGCTGCCGACATCGCGCTGTTGAAAGCCAAAGATGGCGGGCGTTTGCCCGATGGGACGGCTTATTCAGGTCGCAACCGGGCGATGGCGTGGGGCGATTTTCTGGATGAATTTCTCGATCAAAGCGCGCAATTTCTAAACTCCGACTTCAAATCTTGAAGCGCTCAACTGTCGAGAATCGGTTTAAAAAATCCCTTCTCGCGTGGCATGGTTCCGATTGGAAGGGTGCGTCAGCCCCACTCCGGCCAAGTCACAGCGGGGCTGACGCACCCTTCCAATCGGGTTTTTCTTCTTAACAACTGGCTTTTCAAACTGACTCTTAGAAACAAAAGAGGCGCCCGTAATCGGGGCGCCTCTTTTGTTTATGGATGCATCTCGCGCTTCGCCATGCGCGGTCTGTGGGGCGCGCTGTGGAGCCAGCAGCTTTTTAATACACGTTGCTTCTCGTGTCCACAACGGAAAGCGTCGTGGGTGTCGAGGTCATCATGTCGAGCGAAAAGGAGAACTGGCCGTTTGTGTCCGCCGAAACGGGACGCGAGTTGATCGACACGACGGCGCCGGGCACAATCGAACCGGAAATCGTCAGGTGACGCGTGGTTTCGCGGTCGATGAGGCGCGACACGATTTGCGCGGCCTGGGCGCGGGTGAGGTCGTTTCGCGGCTGGAAACGGTTGTCTACAGTGCCGTGCATGATCGAGTTGCCCGACCCGGTTTTGGCGATGGTTGTGGCGACGTTGACATCGCCGCGCGCCCAGACCGGGATGTCCGCGTAATCCAAAAAGCCCACGTCTTTGTCGGCCCACTTGAGAGCGACATCACTTAAACCCAGCGCGCGCACCACAATCGCCGTCGCTTCAACGCGCGAAATGGATTGCATCGGGCGAAACGTTTTGTCCGGGAAACCGAAGATGAGACCCTGTTTTTCGCCCGCCGCGAGATAGCGCGCGAACCAGTCCGACGCTTTGACATCGACGAACGAGGGCAATCCATCGGGCGCGATTGTGTTCGGGTTGACGACGTTGACCACGCCGCGAAGCGTGGTCGTTTCGCCGCGCGCGTCTTTGGCCGAGCAAATGTAGGTATAACGACCCGCCGGAGCCAAACCCTTGGTGGTTTTGCCGTTCCACATCGCGGTGTGTTCGCCCGCTTCAAAAGCCGTTCCGCGCACCAAATCGGCGACACGAACACCCGAAGAATCCTGAACATACAGGCTGACAGTTGAGCGGCGCGACAACACGAACTTGAGTTGCGTGAGTTCGCGCAGGTCGCGCAAATTCAAACTCTTGAGCGTCATCACCGCGTATTCGGCGCGGCGCGTCGCTTGGCGCGGCGCATATTGGCCGGGAGCCACACCCTGCACGATGTCGAGTTGCTTGAGCCGCTCAACAGTGAGCGATTGGCCATAATCCACGTCAGTGAAGCGCGGCGCGCTCATGCCCGCCAAAAAGCGGTCGGGCAAGGCGAACACGGTCAACAGCGGTGTGGTCGAAGTCGAGTAGCGCACCTGCGAGGAGGTGATGGGCGAGTTGCCCGCCGCGTCTTCGATGGAAGCCGCGGCGTCAAACGTGAAAGCGCTTCTTTCGATAGGCGTCACGCGAAGCGAGGCCGAAGTGATGCTCGAACGCGCGGGCACATCGCCCACGCGCCACACGACTTCGTGCTTGCTCGCGTCGTAGGTGCCGCCGTTGGTAATCGAACCGGGCACCAACTTCACGCGCGCATCCAGGGGAAACCGCACCACAACGCCGCGTGCCGGGATCGCGCCCGCATTGGAAAACTCAACGGAAAACTGCGCTTGCGTCGGATCATCCGATGCCGGGGCGACGCGCGTCGCCACCATCAATCCCGACACCGAAGGCACAATGGCCGCGCCCGTTGTCGTGTCGGGGATTTCGGTTGTCGTGTTGGTGTTTGTTGCCGGAGCGGGCGTAGGATCGGCCAAGGGATCGCCGACTTCGGGAGTTGTGGGCAACGCGTTGTTTTCGCCCGACATGCCGGGAGAAACGGCTGGAACAGGAGTGGCAAGAGGCGCGGGAATTGAAGTTGTCAGCGGCGGGGTAGCGGGAACGGAGGGCGAAGGCGGCGTAGCCGATTGCGTTCCGGCGACTGTCACGGTGAGCACGCGCGGTGTGCCAGTCGACTGGTAGATCTCAACGGTTGTTGTGCCAACCGTGAGAGCTTGCAACACGGGCGAGCCGTTTTGAAAATAGGCGCGCGCCACTTCGTCGTCTTCGGTGATGATGCGCGTGACGCTGGGAAGCGGTAGCAACACCACCTCGCCCGGAGCAAGCGATAGCGTGTCGCCCTGAATTTCAACGGTGCGCGCGCGCGTGGTGTCGAGCACTTGCGCGTTGGCCCGTCGCTCAACGCGAAGAAAAGATTTAGTGGACACAGCCGCACGCGGTGGCGCAGAGACGGCGATGCAACGCTGCTTCGCCAGAGCCGCGCCCGAAAATAGTGGCGACGCGCCCAAAAGAATTAAAACTCGTTTCATAAAGCAAAACCGACCAGGAGAGAACCGGTTGCCCACACGCACCCTCACCTTTTTGCGGCTTTGGCTTTGTGAAGCAAGGGCGCAGTTTCACATATTTTTTGCGGTCACGGCGCATTATGTAAGCGTGGGGTTCCAAATAACTTTCTCCGGTTCTTGAGGTTAGCCTGGTCACTAAACGCGCGGGCTGATGAGTGCCTCCCTCGCTTTAGGTAGAGCAAGAGGCTAAACCTCTCGCTCTTTCATTGATATCTGGCCCCTCACCAACTTTTGGAAAATGATAGGGCGGGCTTTGTCCGCCTGTCTTTTTGGCGACCTCCTCGAGTCTCATGGCAAGCGCGCGAAGCGGCTTCACGTAGAAGCGGCTTCACGTAGAAGCGGGTGATTTGTCGTTGCGCCACACTTACGCCCTTGCCCGCACTGCAAGGACATTCGCGCGGGCACTTTCGCTATGTCTCCTCTTGCCGATTCCGCCGTTTTGCCCGAAGTGGCGTCTTCCGCCGATTCGCCTGACGCGCGCGTCGAAGCATTGAAGCGCCAGTTGAACGACCTGCACGTGTCTGATGCGCGTCACACCGCGCTGTTTTTGCAAGAACAAAAGCGCGCCCGCCACCTGTCGCTCATCAACGAGGTTCAAAAATGCGCTCTCGCTACGCGCGACAACGAAGCGTTTTTGTCGCAGGTGACGCGCGCCATCGGCTCGCACTTTTCCGATTGCGATGTTACGTTCTACCTGTCGGCGCGCGCCCTCGACGGGCTGATGTCGGAGAACCGGAGCACCATCCGCTTTTGGGAAGGCGAGGGCGACAAGATGCTCGCCGTCGCCGTTGCGGGCGAACACGGGCTGGGGCCACATCCGTTTGAACATCGCTCGCCCGACGATTTGGCTCATCAGCCCGCGCATCCCGATGCCCGCTCGGTCGTTGTCACAGCCGTCAACGTGGACGGCGAGGGTTCGGGACTCCTCGTGGTTCAAACGCGCGACGAAGGCGTTCTCGAAGCGCGCGACGAAGTGGCGCTTCTCACATCGGCTGCCATCATCATCGGCCATCTGCAAAACACGCGCTTGTATCGCTCGATGCGCGAAGTGGGCGACTTCAACCAATCTCTGCTCAACTCGATGCTCCACTCGCTCTTGGTGGTGGATCGGTCGGGCATCATCCGTTTCGTCAACCAGCGCTTGCTCGATACCTTCGAGGCGTCGCGCGACGATTTGCAAAAGCAGCCGCTCGAACGGGTTTTTGGCGAAGGCCCGGCGCGCCATCACGATCTGCGCGCGGTCATCGAAGGTGTTCTCGAAAGCGGCAAAGGCCGCGAAGTGCCCGAAGTCCACGTTTGGGCGCCCGAAGGCACGCAGATTTTCGATGTGCGACTGTTCCGCGTTTATTTTCGAGGTCAAGCCGAAACCGCTCTGCTGCTCATCAACCTCACCAAACGCTGGCGCCAGACCTACCAGTTGCAGATGATGCACGAAATCGGACGCCGTTTTCAAGAAGCCGTCTCGCTCGATGTCGACCAAGTTTTGTCCACAGTTCTGACCTGCATCACGGCAGGTTCGGCGCTGGGTTTCAACCGCGCCTTTGTGTTCTTGCTCGACCCGGCGCGCAAAAAGTTGTGCGGGCGCATGGCGCTTGGCCCCTCGTCTCCCGAAGAAGCGGGCCACATCTGGAACGACATCTCGCAACGCGAGATTTCTTTGCAAGAGATGCTGGCCGAAGACGGCGCGCAACAGCGCATCGAAAAGCCGCTGCAAATTCAAACGCGCGCCCTGGAGTTGTGCCCGCACAACCCGTGCTTTCCGCTTTTGAACCGCGCCTTTGAAGAAAAACGCGCTCTGCTCACTCACCGGGACGATTGGTTCGCCTGCAAGCCCGACGCGCCGCAAAACGATCTAGACGAAGCGAACGCCTTCACTGCCCTGCTCTGCGCTCCTGAAATGGCGGTGGCACCGCTTGTGACCAAAGATGAAGTCGTGGGCGTGGTTTTCGCGGACAACTTGTATTCCGCTTCGCCCATCGAAGACGACGACATTCAGATGCTCGATACCCTCGCCCAGCAAGCGTGTCTGGCTATCGACAACGCGCAAACCTACGAAACGTTGGGCCACGCTCAGAAGGAGTTGATCTCGTCGGAACGTTTGGTCGCCGTTGGCGAAATGGCAGCGCGCGTGTCGCACGAAATTCGCAACCCATTGGCAACCATCGGCGGCTTTGCGCGCAGCGTGCTCAAAAAGCCGGACGAGATCGAGGGCGTCAAACGCAAAACCGGCGTCATCGTCGCCGAAGTCGCGCGCTTGGAAGAATTGCTTACCGACCTGCTCGACATGGCGCGTCCGCGCCCATTGCAATTGCAACCACAGTCTCTGGCCGAGGTCGCCGACCACGCCCTGCTTTTGGCCGAAGCCGACTTGCGCGCCTGCCGCGCCGTCGTCGAACGCCACTACGAAAGCGTGCCGCTCGTGATGGCCGACCGTTCGCGCTTGCTGCAAGCCCTGCTCAACACCATCCGCAACGGCGCGCAGGCGATGCCCGACGGCGGCCTGATTCGCGTCGTCATCCGGCGCCCCGAACCCAAAGATGGAGCGCCCGAAAGCGTGGAAGTGCGCGTGGAGGATTCGGGAGTTGGCATTTCGGGCCGCGCGCTCAAACAAGTGTTCGACCCGTTTTTCTCGACCAAAGTGTCCGGCTCCGGTCTGGGACTGGCCGTTACTAAACGCATCATCGCCGACCACAATGGGCGCATTGATGTCGAATCGCAAGAAGGCGTGGGCACAACGTTCATCTTTTCCCTCCCGGTTCGCCCGCCCTCAAGTTCAAGTGACATCGTCGTCGAGGGAAACGGTGATTCACCCGCGCCTGAAGCGCCTACGCCTGAAGCGCCTACGCCTGAAGCGCCTGCCGGTTAAAGCGCCTGCCGGTTAAAGCGAGTTGAACCCTCCCGGCGTCAACGAGTGAGAAACCGTAGCCCGACCACGCGCAATCGGTCGCGCCGCGTTTCCAGCAATTGCGCTTCAAGCGTAGGAAATTACCTGTGGGCATCGCCTTCCAAGTTAGGTTTGAGAGTCGGTTTGAAAAGCCAGCTCAAAGTTAGAGACGGGTGATTGAAGGAGCACATGATGAGTGCCATCTCGACCAAGTTGGGAAATGCCACTTTCCAAATTCATTTTGAGACAACGCAGCTCAGGAAGCGCAGGTTCTCGGCTCGCACCATCGCAGGCGACGTGTTGCTCTTGATATCGGCGGGCTACGCTATGTATTTAATGGGGTTTGCACCTGCGAACCGCGCCACGTTTTCGTTTTTTTCCTGGCGCGCATTATCATCGGCGCATTTATCGCTCTTAGAACCAAAACGCTCTGGAGCTTTGAAAACCATGACAACCACCGAAACCCAGTCCAAGAAACCGCTCATCCTGATCGTGGATGATGACGCCAACCAACGCGCGCTTTACGAAGAAGAAATGCGCGACGAAGGTTACGAAGTCGCAACCGCCGCTGACGGGCGCGAAGCCATCCAAAAGGCGGGCGAACTGCGTCCCAACCTGGTCGTGATGGATGTCAACATGCCCGTGATGGACGGCCTCGACACGTTGTCGCGTCTCATCGAAGCCGACCGTCATGTGCCGGTCATCATCCACACGGCGTATGCGTCTTACAAAGACTCCTTCGCTTCCTGGTCGGCGGACGCCTACATCGTCAAATCGAGCGACCTGTCGAACCTCAAAAACAGCGTGCGCGACCTGCTCGCCGCGCGCCCCTCGTCCTAAACTCGCTCGCTTTTTAAACCCGCATGGAACCCGTCACCACGTCTGTCGCTGCATCCGACTCCAACGCCCTCGCGCCCCAAAGCGAGGCGCCCGATTCGCCACCTGTTTCACGTGAAACAAACGGAATTTCAAGCCCAGATTCTGTCGATCCGTCACCGGTTGATCGCTACGTGCGACCCGATGCTGTGCGTTTTGCGCCCACCATTTCGCGGGGCGTGCGCGTGCGCGGCCAGCAACACGCGCTGCAAAACACCGTCGTGATGCTCCTCGCCGGGGGTCAGGGCGAACGATTGTATCCGCTCACGCGCGACCGCGCCAAACCCAGCGTGCCCTTTGGCGGCACCTATCGCATTATCGATTTCGCGCTGTCCAATTGCATCAACTCAGGACTTCGCCGCATCTTGGTGATGACGCAATACAAATCGTTCTCCTTGCAACGCCACATCCAAACCGCGTGGGAACTTTTCAACCCGGTGATGGGCGAATACATCGACGTCATTCCGCCCCAGCAACGCAACGTCAAGCGCTGGTATGAAGGCACCGCCGACGCTATTTTCCAGAACATCTACATGCTGGAACAGGAAAAACCGGCTTATGTCGTGATCCTCAGCGGCGACCACATCTACAAGATGGACTATTCCAAAATGTTGGAATTTCACATCGAAAAAGAAGCCGATCTGTCCATTTCCTGCACCCGCGTGCCGCGCGCACAGGCCAGTCGTTTTGGCGTCGCCGATTCCGACGCCGAGGGGCGCATCCAAGGCTTTATCGAAAAACCGTCTGATCCGCCTCCAATTCCAGGCGACCCCGACTACTCGTATTCTTCGATGGGCGTTTACATCTTTTCAACCGAAAAGTTGGTGCGCCGCGTCATCGAGGATGTCAAAACCGACACCGAGCACGACTTCGGAAAAAACATCATTCCGCGCATGGTCGCCGATGGCGACCGTGTGTTCGCCTACCCGTTTGTAGACGAAAACAAGTCGGCCTCTTTGCCAGCCGACGAAGTCTATTGGCGCGATATAGGAACCGTCGAGTCTTACTACGACGCCAACATGGACTTGGTTTCTGTCGCGCCTCAATTTAATTTGTATGACGACGAGTGGCCGGTTCATCGCCGCTCACAACCCGGCCCGCCCGCCCGCATCATCGCGCACGACCGGGGCCGCACTCCCGTTGTCATCGACTCGTTGCTGGCGACTGGCACCATTGTGTCGGGCGCGCGCGTCGAACGTTCGATCATCGGCCCGCGTTCGTTTTTGCACTCGTGGTCGGTCGTCGAAGATTCGATTTTGTTCGACGATGTGGAAATCGGACGGCACTGCAAAATCCGCCGTGCCATCATCGACAAGCACGTCAAAATCCCCGCAGGCACAACCATTGGTTACGACCTCGAAGAAGACCGCAAACGTTTTACTGTGTCGCCCGAAGGCATCGTCGTCGTGCCCAAATCGCTGGCGCTGAAATAGCCCGAACCGCAAAAAGCGGGGCCTGCGCCCTTTTCCAATCGGGTTCACTTCAAGCGGTTGGAAAAGGACGCAGGCCCCGCTTTTTGCGGTTCGACTTGTCTCACGCGCTCACGCATCGAGTAGTTTCCAGAAAATTCGGGCCTAAGCGACGAGCTTGTTATGAAAAGCCCGCCGCTTGCACCCAAGTTTTTGAGATCGGAAGGAGAAGTGCTTGACGAATAGGTTTCTCCTACCGTGCTTCGGCTAAAATATCTCCCGTCTGTTTCACGTGAAACAACACGCCTTTCTGGGTGTTTCACGTGAAACAATTTGGCATCCTTGCCCCATGATACTTAGCGTGATCAACCAAAAAGGCGGCGTCGGTAAAACGACGACCGCAATCAACCTGTCGGCGGCGCTGGCACAGTGGGGACACAAAACCCTGCTCGTCGACCTCGACCCGCAGGGCAATGCCACTTCCGGTTGCGGCATTTCCCCTTCCGATTTCGGCGGCCCCTCGCTTTACCAAGCTTTAGTCGCGTTGGAAACACTTCGGCAAGACCCCGCGGTTTCCGCTCCGATTCCCTCGCTGGGTATGGCTGATGGGCCTTTGCCCAACCTGTGGGTGGTGGGCGCGTCGCCTGAACTGGCAGGTTCGGAAATCGAACTGGCGGACAACCCGCGCCGCGATGGGCTACGGCAATTGCTCGCGCCGCTACGCGAACAATTTGAGTTCATCGTCGTGGACACGCCGCCTTCACTGTCCATTCTCACTGTCAACTCGCTCGTCGCGGCGGATCGGCTGGTGATTCCGGTTCAGTGCGAGTATTTTGCGCTGGAAGGGCTGGGCCAACTGTTGCGAACACTCGAAAAAATTCGCCGTTTTCTCAACCCTGATTTGGCAGTGATGGGCTTGCTTCGCACTATGTTCGATTCGCGCGTCGCGCTGTCGGGTCAAGTGTCGAATGAACTGGAAAAGCATTTTCCGCAACTGCTGTTCAAGACCTCCATCCCGCGCAACGTCCGCTTGGCAGAAGCGCCCTCCTACGGCAAACCTATCGCGCTTCACGACAAGCGCTCGCCTGGAGCCGATGCCTACCGGCGCCTCGCCGTCGAAGTGATGAGCCGCGCTGGAGTTAAACCCACGCAGTCTTAACCCTTGTGCGCTCACCCGATTCAGGACGCGAATGACAAGGCAGGCTGCCCGATTCTGGTTCTTGAACCCAACCAATGCCGTGCTTTACAATGTCCGTCGCCGTTAAACCATCGCAGTTTCAAACGTCACCATGAACCAAACCACCAAAACCGCCAAACGGGGACTTGGGCGCGGAATATCCGCGCTGATTCCCGAAACTGATCTCGATCTTTTGTCCGGTTTCGCGCGCGGCACCATCGCGCCTGCGCCCCTGTCCGATCCCAACTCAACCGGGATAAATGACAATGCGTCGCTTCCCCCAACAGCTTCGACTTCCGCTCCTGCTTCCACTTGGAACGGTGCGGTGCGTTATCTCCCGGTTTCCTCGGTGGAAGCCAACCCGTTTCAACCGCGCCAGGTGTTTTCCGAAGCCGACTTGGAAGATCTCGCCTCGTCGCTGCGGGAGCACGGCGTTTTGCAACCGGTGCTGGTGCGCCCGCTCGCGGGCAACCGCTTCCAGCTCATCGCGGGCGAGCGGCGCTGGCGCGCGTCGATGCGGGCGGGCTTGGAATCCATTCCCGCCATCGTGCGCGAAGTGGACGACCAAACCGCTTTGGAATTGGCCATCATCGAGAACGTGCAACGCCACGACATTTCAGCCTTTGAATCGGCGACCGCGTTCAAACGGTTGTCAACCGAGTTTGGCTTGTCGCAGGAAAAAATCGCAGCTCGCGTCGGCAAAAGCCGGGTATCGGTTGCGAACACCTTGCGCTTGCTCGATTTGCCTGTCGAAGCTTTGGAAGCGTTGAAAAATGCGACCCTTTCCGAAGGTCATGGACGCGCTTTGCTGATGGCTCCCACAGAGGAAGCGCGCCGCGCGTTACTTCGCCGCGCTGTGCGCGATAGCCTGAGCGTGCGCGAAGTCGAGCGATTGGCGCGCGAGGCCACACAAAATGGCGGAGAAGATGACACTGCCGCGCCGCGGCTACAACGCGCATCTCCAGGCGCAAACGACATCGCGCGCTTGGAGAACACGCTGCAACGCGCCCTTGGCACTCGCGTTCAAATCCGCGCCCGCGCCCGAGGCGGTGCGCTTGTGATTCATTATTCGTCGCCCGAAGAATTGGCGCGCCTGAGCCAAAAACTGACAGCCAAGACCGAGCAAAACAAATAGCTACTCGATGCTTTCCAGTTGTTTCACGTGAAACAATGTTCTGCCAGTTGGTAACGATTGAGACGATGTTTATTGCTGCAGGGTCGCTTTAAACCGAGCGTAAAAGTCGTGTGGCTATGCGTCCTTTTTGTATTTTGTTTCACGTGAAACGTTTTCTATGAAGTGTCCGATGTGCAATTTTGCCGATACGCGCGTGGTGGATTCGCGGCCCGTTGAAGAGGGCGTAGCTCTTCGACGGCGGCGCCAGTGCGAGTCGTGTCAGGCGCGCTTTTCAACCTTTGAGCGCATCGCCCAATCGCCACTCATGGTCGTCAAGCGCGACGGGCGCCGCGAAGAATTCTCGCCGGAAAAACTGCGGTCAGGGCTGGCCAAAGCATGCTCCAAACGACCCGTCGCCACGGCAGACATTGAGCGCGCCGTCGCGTCCATCGAGTCCCAACTGCGACGCGACGGCACAAGCGAAGTCGGCGCCGAACGCGTCGGCGAACTGGTGATGGAAACCTTGCTGGGTTTGGATCAAGTGGCGTATGTGCGCTTCGCTTCGGTGTATCAAGGTTTTGACGACGTAGCGCTTTTTGCCCAGTTGCTTGACCGCATGCGAGGCCGCACGCGCAAGAGTGGCGAGTAGCCAAGGCCCAGAAGCCCAGCTTGTAGAAGGCGGGCGTCAAACTTCATCTCGATGACAAGCCACTTTTCTTCGCCGCAGGCACCACTGGCGCAGGCCTTGGGCCAAAATCCTGACCGCGATACTCACATCGCGCCACGCGTTCAAACGCGGGCACTCGTGACAAGCAAGCGCGAAGTTGTGCCACGCCATTTTGAGTTGGTTTTGCGCTGTGCGCCGGTTGCGCACCGGGCACGGGCAGGACAGTTCGTGCACATCCTGCCGCAGTCGCACGAAGATGAAGAGGACGCGAGTTGGTCGTTTGATCCGTTGCTGCGCCGCGCTTTTTCGATTATGGATGTCGCGGACGACGAGTTTCACATTCTATTTCGCGTTGCAGGGCGCGGCACAGCGTTGTTGTCGCGCGCCGTTGAAGGCGAGTGGCTCGATTTGATCGGGCCATTGGGCAACGGATTTTCGCTGTCTGGGGTGCAACCCAACCAAAAAGCCATCTTGGTTGGTGGCGGCGTCGGCATCCCACCAATGGTGCTGGCCGCGCGCGAATTGAGGGCGCAGGGCGCTGCGGTTGAAGTACTCCTCGGAGCTCGCTCGGCCAAAGATGTGCTGTGCGAAGCGCGGTTCGAGGCGCTTAAAGTTCCGATGCAAATCGCAACGGACGATGGTTCGCGCGGACACACCGGACGGGTGGATGCTTTGCTGCTGTCGGCACTTGAAGAACATCCCACGACGCTCGTTTTCGCGTGCGGCCCCTATCCGATGCTACGCGCCGTCGCCGCTCTTTGCGCCCTGAAGAACGTCCCGTGCGAGGTATCGTTGGAAGAAAACATGCCTTGCGGCATTGGCGTGTGCAATGGGTGCGTCGTGCCAACAATAGCTCAAGGCGATTTGATTGGCGATGATTACGGGCGCTACAAGCGCATCTGCGTTCATGGCCCGACGTGCGACGCGCGGGAGATCGACTGGACATGACACCCCCGGATTTAAAGGTTCGTCTGGGCGAATTGGAACTGCGAAATCCTGTGCTAACGGCATCGGGCACCTTTGGCTACGGCGAAGAAGTCGCCGATCTGGTCGATCTATCGAAGTTGGGCGCTATCGTGTGCAAAACGGTGACGAGTGCACCGCGCGCAGGCAACCCGCCGCCGCGCACAAGCGAAACCCCAGCAGGAATGCTCAACGCCATCGGCTTGCAAAACGTGGGACTCGAAGCCTTTAAGCGCGACAAGTTGCCATTTTTGCGCGGGTGCGATACCCGTTTGGTCGTCAACATCGCGGGCGAAAGCGTCGAGGATTTTGCGGCTCTTTGCGCTGACTTGGGCCAGGAAGCGGGCGTAGACGCGTTAGAGTTGAACATTTCCTGTCCAAATGTGGCACATGGACTCGATTTCGCCACTGACACGGTGCAAGCCGAAGCGGTTGTTGCGGCGTGTCGGCGCGAAACGCGTTTGCCGCTGTGGGTGAAGCTGTCGCCCAACGTGTCTGACATCGCGTTGATCGCGCGCGCGGCACAAAGCGGCGGCGCCGATGCCTTGACGGTAGCTAACACGTTCGTTGGTATGGCCATCGACACCCGCACGCGGCGCCCGCGTTTGTCCAACGGAACCGGCGGCTTGAGCGGCCCCGCCATTCGCCCATTGGCCCTGCGTGCTGTATGGAAGTGCGCCAACGCCGTAGGCATTCCCATCATCGGCGTCGGTGGCATCGTGAAGGCCAACGATGCCCTCGAATTTTTGATCGCAGGCGCTTCTGCCGTGCAAATCGGAACCGCGACTTTCGTCCGCCCGCGCGCGGCAACAGACGTGGTGCAAGGCATCGAAAGTTACCTGCGCGAGCACAACATCGCTTCAGTTCATGAACTCGTAGGCAGTTTAAAGGCGTAAATACGAAGCCATTGTTTCACGTGAAACAAAACGGGACGGTTGTTTCACCCACAAATTATGGGTAAAAAGCGTCTGCGCAACCCAAAAACAAGCAAAGCCATATGGTTGGGGGAGAATGCAAAACCTGCCCACATGACCCGTGCAGAAAGCCGCCCTCTCACCAGAGCCCGGTGATCGTAGAACAAAGACAGATGTTTCACGTGAAACATCTGTCTTCAAAAAGGCGCATCATACAAACGGAAAGGCTTGACTTCGACGAGAAGTCAAGCCTTTTGTTTGAGGGTGGTTTAAGCCCAGGGATTGGTTTTAGCGTCGGGGAGAGATTCCAAAACCGGTGCGGCGAGTTGCGAAATGGCTTCGATGTCGCTTTGCTCCAGTTCCAGGTCGGCAGCTTTGGCAGCGCCTTGGATTTGCTCCGGAGTGCGCGCGCCAACAATTGGTGAAGTAACGCCCGGTTGGCCAATGAGCCACGCGAGCGCCACTTGAAGGGTGTTGGCGTTATATTTTTGCGCAATCGACTTCATCTGTTGCACGGCTTCGATGGCCAAGCCGTAAGTTGGGTCTTTGAACAAGTGGTTGCCCGCGCGGTTATCAGTCGGACGATTTTCCATGGAAAACTTGCCTGACACCAAGCCCTGCGCCAGAGGCGAGTAGGGGATGACGCCGATACTGTTCTTCTGGCAGTAGTCGAGCGTGCCGTTTTGCACAAACGGCTGGAAAAACAGCGAATACGGCGGTTGCAAACACTCGATGCGCCCGAACGTTGCGGCTTCTTCGATCTGCTCCGCAGAAAAGTTCGACACGCCGATGGCCGCGATTTTTCCTTCTTGTTGCAATTCCACCAAGGCGGTCATCGTGTCTTCGATGGGAACAATCGGGCTACCCCAGGTGCCCGACGGCCAGTGGATTTGATACAAATCCACCCGCTCCAATCCCATGCGCTTGAGCGAATTCTCGCAGGCCGATCTGACCAGGTCTTTGCTCATGTTGCCCGCGCCCACTTTGGTGGCGATGCGCAGGGCATCGTGGCCCACTTCACCCAAAAAGCGACCGACCAGTTCTTCGGAATGGCCATCGCCATAGGCTTCGGCGGTATCAAAGAAAGTGATGCCTGCTTCAAAAGCAGCGCGCATCGCCGCGCGCGAGTCGTCGTCGTTGGTGTCGCTCCACTGCGCGCCTCCTGCCTGCCAGCAACCAAAAGTAAGCACGGACACGTCAAAGCCGGAGCGCCCCAAAGGGCGAGTTTTCATAGTAGTTGTTGTCATGGTTGTTCGGGAGAAATCCCCAACGCGCCTTCGAGGAATGGCACGAACTGTTCTCGCCAAGCTCGCGGCGTCGGATGAACGCCATCGGGCGTCAGGAGGCGAAACAGCGCCTCATCGCGCAAGCGGAGGGAATTCCAAAATTTCTCGCCGTCTATCAAGGTCAATCCGCGTGCCGATGCCACTTCTCGGACTCCTTCGTAGAACGCTTCCAAAAGCGGGCGCGCCGTTCGACCCCGCATCGCGCCACCGGGCGCATCAAACGTTGGGTTGGTCGTCATCAATAGGATTTCACTGCGGGGCAGGGCCGCTTGAACCCGCTGAATCAGCGTTTCGAGGTTCTCCCGGCTTTCTTGCAGAGTGATGCCCGCGTCGAGCGCCTGCGGCTCGTGGAAATAAGAGTGCGCATCGTTGATCGCCCACTCGGTCAAAAGTGCATCCGGCACGGCGGGTAAAACCTGGCTTTCCAGCGCCTCAAGCGCCGTTCGTGAGGCTTTGCCGGGCAGTCCGAGATTGATGATCTGGGCGCGTTCACCGAACTTCTTTTGAAGCGATTGGCGCAAATTCGGCGCGAGATGAAAGCTCAAACTCGTGCCGAACAACCCCAGCTTTTGCGTTTCCCCCGCTTCCAAACGGTGAACAAAATCGGTTTTAGGACTCATGTTCCACAGGTTACGGCACTTCTCAAACACGCAACCACAGCGACCTTTTCGGCATTTGCACGTATCATCAACCTCTTTTCTGCTCGACTTCTTCACTTCGGAACCTATGCAACCCACTCTAAACGAGGCTGGATTTTCCTCTTCCACCAAGGGCTGGTCACTTTCCACCCCAACACTATATCACTTTTTCAATTCGTCAGATTCAAAAATTAGCGATACGAAATCGGAAGTAAAAACGACAGATTCGTCATAAATTTCTATTAGGATTTGAAGAATAGTTTTCCCTACGACCTGGGGATAACCCTATGGATGGAGTAGGGATAAGCTAGAACAACTTTGACCCCCTATGGATAACAGGGATAACTGCCCAAGTTATCCACAGGACACATGGATAACTTTTTGTTCAAAAAAGGGCATTTTGTGGCTTTATAAAGCCACAAAGTCGATTCATAATAGAAGTTATACCTTTTTCCCTACCCCTAATAATAATAACTAGGTTATTTATAAATAAATTTATTACTAGAGCGCCAACACGAAAATTTCAAAACTGGGGATAACTCGATTTGAGATGAATTTTCGTCGAACCAACAAACCCAATTTTAGAACAGGATATTCACAAAGTGATTTTTGTGGATTTTCGGTGCGTTTTGGAGATGCAGGCGAAGTTGATGTATGTCGCAAAGGCAGTTGTGCTGAGACGAAAGCGCAAACGGAGCGAAGATGCACTTTGCTGTGACGGGCCAGAAAAGGGGCGATTCGGGAAGATGTCCCCTGCGGGCAATGGCTTAAACTGCGCGCTATGAAAGCCATCGTATTTTCTGTTGTCTTGGCAGGTTTGTCGCTTTTGGCGACCACGGTTTCAGCGGCTCCGGCTCAAGGTGAGGGCGACGCGCCCAAAACGATCACCACCAAGTCGGGTTTGCAAATCACCGATCTCAAAGTCGGCGAGGGCACCGAAGCGGTCAAAGGCAAAAGCGTGTCGGTGAACTACAAAGGCACTTTGCTAAACGGCCAGGTGTTCGACCAGTCGTATGGGCGCGGGCCGTTTTCTTTCAAGCTCGGCGCAGGTGAAGTCATTCCCGGCTGGGACGAAGGCGTGGCTGGGATGAAAATTGGCGGCAAGCGCAAGCTCGTGATTCCGCCCGCTTTGGCTTACGGGGCGCAGGGCGCGGGCGGCGTGATTCCTCCCAACGCGACGTTGATTTTCGAGGTCGAACTGCTTGGCGTGAACTAAAGCGCGGCACTTATCCCTACAAATCGGAGTTTTCCCCAGAGTTATCCCTGCTCTGGGGAGTTTTCCATGAAAACTCCCGACTTATCCCTGGGTTATCCCTTGGGTTTTCCATTGCGTTAAAATCGTCCTCACGTTTAGAAAGCCGCCGTTTTTAGAAGTCCCGAAGTCCAATGAAAGTCACCTGTGAACGTTCGTATCTCGCTCAAGCCCTTGGCGTGGCCGGTCGCGCTGTGTCGTCGCGCAACACCCTGCCAATTTTGACGCACGTTTTGCTCGAAGCCGAAGATGACCGCGTGAAGTTGTCTGCGACCGACCTCGACACGTTCGTGCGGTGCGCCTTGCCCGCTTCGATTGCCGAAAACGGTTCGGTCGCGCTTCCGGCATCGCAACTGAGCGACTACGTTTCCAAATTGCCCGATGCGCCCGTGACGCTCGAAGGCGGAGACGGCAAAGTCGTGGTTCGTTCGGGCCATTCGCGTTTCACGATCATGAGCGCGCCAGCGGAAGATTTTCCGGTTGTGCCCGAAGTGACGCAGGGAACGGAAATCACAGTTTCTTCGGCGACGCTCAAGGAAATGCTGCGCATGACGAGTTTCGCGGCCAGCAAAGAGGAATCTCGCTCGATCCTGATGGGCGTGCTCTTCGAGGCGCGTGGTTCGGCTTTGACGCTTGTGGCGACCGACACGCACCGTTTGGCGTGGAAGCAAACGCAATTGAACGAAGCTGTCGCAACGCCGGTTTCGGCCATCGTTCCGGCCAAACCGTTGGTCGAGTTAGAACGCGTTTTGACCCGCAACGCCGAAGACATGGTGACGATTCGCTTCGGTTCGAGTCAGGTGCAATTCCAGTCGGAATCGGCGACTCTGGTGTCGCGCGTTTTGGACGGCCAGTTCCCGAACTACGAGAAAGTCATTCCCAAAGCGACCGAACGCAAAGTTCAGTTCGACCGCAACGAGTGGCTGGGCGCCGTGCGCCGCGTGGACATCGTGTCGCGCGCCGCGAACCAGAAAATGGTGTGCAAGTTCGGCGGACAAACCCTCGCTATGAGCGCCGAGTCGAGCGAGGCGGGCCAGACCTACGAGGAAATCCCGATTTCGATGGACGGTTCGGATTTACAAATCGCCTTCAACGCCAAATATCTGATGGAAGTGCTGGGCCTGATTCCCGACGATCAACTATCGCTGGAACTCAACGGCGCGCTCAATCCAGGGATCTTGCGGGCGGGCGATGGCTTTGTCTACATCGTGATGCCGATGCAGGCGTAACCAAATACCAGAAAACAAAGTGTTAGTTCAGAGACAATGACAAACCGCGAAGAGAAACCGTTTGACTTGCGCGACCGCACGAAAAACTTCGCGTTGGATGTCATTGAAGTTGTCGAAAATCTACCGCAAGGTTTAACCTCCGAGATCATAGGAGAACGCTTACTTCATTGCGTGACTTCGGTTGCGGTAAACACGCGAGTTTCCAAACGGACGAAATCTAACAGCGATTTCATTGTCACGATGGGCGCCATCGAAGCGGGAGTAGATGAGTGCGAACTGCTGCTGGAGATTTTGGAGACGCGGGATTTAATTCAATCGGAAACAGCTTTTGATCTGCGCACAGAAGCGAGCGAATTAATGGCCATCGTCATCTCTTCGCTTAACAAAGCCAAAGCTCGCCCGTAATTTCTGTTCAAATGGTCGTTAAGTCGCTTCGTCTCGCCAACTTTCGCAACTACTCCGCGCAGGAGTTGCAACTACCAGGAGGCTTAGTGGCGTTCACAGGCGATAACGGGCAGGGCAAGACTAACTTGCTCGAAGCGGTTTGCGTGTTGGCGACGACCAAATCGCCGCTCATCGAACGCGACCGTGAACTTATCCGCTGGAACGAACGCGCGGCGCGGCTCTATGCCGAAATCGAGTTGCCTCCGACGGGAAATCGAGCCGCCGATGTGCGGCGCTTGGAATACAATTGGCGCGTCGAAGGCGCCAAAGTCGAGCGCGAAATGAAAGTGGGCGGGATCTCGCAATCAGCGGTCGCGGCTTGGCTAGGGCAACTGCAAGTGGTGTCATTTTTCCCCCACGACTTGGTTCTGGTATCGGGCGAACCGGAAGAGCGGCGGCGCTTTTTGAACCTGGAACTGGGCAAAATCTGGCCATCTTATTTTTCCGATGTCGCCAACTACCGCCGCGCTTTGCAACAGCGCAACGCTTACATCAAAAGCACTTACGACAATTCCAACCGCCGCGAACTCGAAGAAAAATACGGCTCGCTCGGCGAATTGAACCGCTCCTTGGTGAGTTACGGTTCGCGCGTGATAGCGGCGCGTAACCGCTTTTTTAGCGAAATTGCGCCGCTGTTGTCCGCTGTTCACCGGCGATTATCAGGACTCGACGGGCCGTTTGAAATCGAATACTCGCCCGGTTTATCGGGGTGGCGACGCGGCGAAGAAAGCGACTTTTCGCGGGTGTTCCTGAGTTCGTTGGAGCGCGACCACGGCGACGATTTTCGGCGCGCTTCCACGCAAAGCGGGCCGCACCGCGACGAGTTCGTTTTCAAACTGGCGGGCATCGATTTGCGGCGATTCGGTTCGCAGGGACAGGGACGATTGGCGGTTTTGTCGCTCAAAATTGCCCTTGCGCATTGGGTGAAAGACACTCTCGGCGATGACCCGATTTTGTTGCTCGATGATGCGTTATCGGAACTCGACGCGACAAGGCGCGGCTTGTTGTTAGCAGAAGCGAGGTCGTTTTCCCAAAGCATCGTGACGGCGACGGACGCGACATTTTTAGGAGAAGTCGCCGCGCATTATCGAGTGGATGGTGGCAAAGTGGAATGCTCTTGAAAGCATCGAACCGCGCATGGACGCTGATTAACGCCGATGATCTTCTTGGATTTCTACTGGCGCCAATCAGCGTCCATGCGCGATTCAATGCTTTCAAGATAAAGTTATCCATAGGTTTATCCCTACCTGGGTATAAGTTGAGGGGCAAGAGGAGACACAATGGACAACGTGAGCAACATCGTCAACGCGGTTTTGGATGAAAAAGGTTGGCGCGGCAAGGTGTTGGAAAAGATGGCGGTGGAGTTGTGGGCAGAAATCGTCGGTTCGCCGATGAACCAAAACACCATCGCCGAACGGTTTCAGGGAGGCATTCTCTACGTGCGCGCCAAGAGTCCGCAGTGGACGCACGAACTGCATTTTTTGGAAGCGCGCATCATCGCGCGCCTCAATGGGCGACTTCGCAAACCCATCGTGCAAAAGATTCGTTCGCGCGTCACGATGCCGCCCGGCAAGCGCCGCGACAAAGTCGAACCTAACTGGGAAGATCCGACTTTTCCCACCACACCCGACGAAAAGCCGGAGAAAAAAGCCGCGCCCACCGATGATGTCGCCGCGAAACGGGGCCGCGAACTCGCGCAGGAAATCACCGATCCCGAAATGCGCGCTACGATGGAGCGCCTCATCGCTTCGGTGAAGCGCGCGCAAGATGAAAAGAAGTCCGAAAGAGAAAAATAAAATTCCACAATGACACCTCGGCAACACGCGCTGCAAACCCTTTCGCTCATCTTTGGCTTCGGGTTAGTTACTATTGGGGGCTTTTTCTCTTTCTTTAATTGGGGTTTTCTCTTTATAAATGCGCAGTGCAAACGCAGACGCGAAGATCGCAATATCTTAATGATTGGCGCTCTTGGTTTTGCTCTTCCATTGCGTTGTTTGTTCTTTTCGTCATTGCGTATTCATGCTTTGTGAGTCTGGCTACTCGACCCTTTTTCGGCGTGGATAATGTTGATTGGTTTACTTACTGTTTGGAAGAAGCTCTCGCACTCAAGCTCGTAATTTGCGCTCCAACAACATTAGTGCGGTCACGCTCAGCCCGTCGTTGATGCGCCCGTCGAGCGCCATCGCAACCGCCTCTTCCAAAGGCAAACGCAGCGTGTCGATTTTCTCCGTTCCTTCGGGATTGGCCTCTTCCTGCGTTAATCCCATAGCGACGAACAAACTGCCGCGTTCATCCGAGATCGAGTTCGACAGATGAATCTCGCCGCCGAGCGGTTCGATTATGGCCGCAACTAAACCGGTTTCTTCGCGCAGTTCGCGGCGCGCAGCAACGAGCGGCGATTCATCAAACGGGCAACCGCCTTCGGGGATTTCCCACGAATACTCGTTCATCGTGTAGCGCCATTGGCCGACGAGCGTGACCGTTCCATCGTCGTGGAGCGGCACGACGCCGACCGCGCGGTTTCTCATCGAAACGACGCCGTAAATTCCGCTTTGTCCATCGGGGCGAACGACGTGTTCGTGGCGAACCGAAATCCACGGGTTCTCGTAAACGATGTTGGAATCGAGGGTTTTCCACGGGTTTTGCTGCTCCTCTTGGTTCATCAGCGCGCGAGTTTAAGTCGCGGCGCCAACCTAATCCCATAGCGCGAGCGGGTGATCCTATAGCTTGTCTGCGTGATGCGATAGGGCGAGCAGCTAATCTCCTGATACGAGCGGCTAAGATCACGATGCAAACCAATCGTCCAGCAAATCGAGCGCGTTTTGCGCGAGCCAATTGCGCAAAAAGAGCGCGGCTTCGAGGCGTTCGTGTTGAGTTGGCGGCTCGATTTGGATTTCGATGTCAGCTTTTACATAACTGGGATCCAACGGATCATCCGGCGACCAAGCGAAGATCGCGTCGTCGCGCGCACCGGTTGGATAATCAACAACTGCTTGACTGCGCTCTTGAAGACGCGAGAACACGCGCGTTATACGATGCTCAGACGAAGCACGCCAACCAGAATGCCAAGCCTGCGCGCTCATAGAGACTCCGTTAGGCGAAATGGAGTGATGATAGACCGAAATGCCCAGTCGAAGAGATTGGCCGTCCTGCCATCCGTCTTCCATTTCCAGAATGCACGCGGCGCGCGCTACTCGTTCCAGTTCATCGCGCCCGCCGCGTTGCCACACAATCGAGCGCCATTGTCGTTCTTCATACGACAAATCGCACCAGTCGAGAGCCGCGCGCACATCGCTGTCAGGGTTGTTCCACTCCCGCTCGAACTGCGCGCGCAGTTGTGCGGTGGACGTGCGAATCGACGACAAGCCAACTTTTTCACTGGAGCAAAAAAACGCTCCATCCAACTCCTTCGGGTGCCCAACGGGAATGACGTAGCCGCCACTGGAACACCGTGCGATTTGCCACAAGCGCGTTTCTGTCGAGCGAGGATCGCGCAAAAAGAAGACTCGCCAGACCGCATATTCGGGAATTCGTAGTTGCCTGCCCCTCCTCCATCTGTTCCGAGTGGAGAGGAACTCTCTGAACTGAGAGACGCTTTGCATTGTGGTGCCCCACCAGTCGTCCGGCGCGTTCTTGGGCCGAAAATAAGCGAAGCCATCATCCGCGAACACATGAATGCGCCGCTTCGCGTGCGGAAAACGCGCAGTGAACCCATAAAGCGGTTTTTTCGGGTCGAAGGGAAGCATCGAACCTATTTTCCTACACTTCGCGCCCATTTATGATTGAACTCAAATTTCTCCGCGCCAACCCCGAACTCGTCAAAACGCACCTCAAAAACAAAAACATCAAAGACGCCAACGCTTTGATTGATGGTTTTATTGGTCTCGATGAACATCGGCGAGCAGCCGTTACCGAGATCGAAGAACTCAAGCGACGCCGCAACGAAATCGCGGCGCAGGTTGGTAAGGCGAAGAAAGCGGGAGAAAACGCGGAAGAGTTGATGGCGCAGGGGAAATTGGTCGGCGAACAAATCGGCGCTCTCGAAGGCAATTGGCGCGATCTCGATGAACTTTTGCAAAGCGCGCTGTTGGGCATTCCCAACATCCATCACGACTCGGTGCCGATTGGTGAGGGCGAAGACCAAAACGTCGAGGTGCGCAAATGGGGCGAACCGAAACAGTTCGATTTCGAGCCAAAACCGCATTATGAACTGGGCGAGAAGCTCGGAATCGTTGATTTCGAGCGCGCCACGAAAATCTCTGGGGCGCGGTTTTATGTGTTGCGCGGGTTGGGCGCAAAGTTGGAGCGCGCGTTGATCTCGTTCATGCTCGATGTGCAAACGCTGGAGAACGGCTACGAGGAAATGTTACCGCCGGTTCTGGTTCGTTCCAGCGCAATGGAAGGCGCGGGGATTTTGCCCAAGTTCGCCGAAGACGCTTACAAAGTCGAAAAAGAAGATTTGTGGCTGATTCCCACAGCGGAAGTGCCCGTTACCGATTTTCACCGCGACGAGGTGTTCGACGCGAAACAACTTCCGATTCGCTACGCGGCGTATTCGCCGTGTTTTCGAAGTGAAGCCGGAAGCGCCGGACGCGACACGCGCGGCATGATCCGCGTTCACCAATTCGATAAAGTCGAACTCGTGTGGTTTGTGGCGCCCGACAAGTCGTATCAAGCGCTTGAGTTGCTGCGCTCGCACGCGGAAAGCATTTTGGAAAAATTGGGCTTGCCGTATCGCACGATGGAACACGCGACGGGCGATTTGGGCTTCAAGGCAACCAAGTCGTATGATCCTGAAGTGTGGTTTCCCTCGCAGAATACCTATCGAGAGATTTCAAGCTGTTCCAACTTCGAGGCGTTTCAAGCGCGGCGCTCGAACATTCGCTTTCGTCCCCTTGACGAAAACGGCAAAGCGGGAAAGCCGGAGTTCGTTCACACGCTCAACGGTTCGGGTTTGGCGGTTGGGCGCACGTTCGCGGCGATTCTGGAGAATTACCAAAACGCCGATGGATCGGTTTCCATTCCCGACGCGCTCAAATCGTATATGGGCGGAATGGAGCGCATTGGTTGAGCGAATCGGCATATTTGAGACGCAGAGGATAGCTGGGGGAAACAGAGAAAAGCAGAGATTTTTGAGGTGAAGCGATCTTCTGTGTTCCAATTTCTTTGTGCCTCTTTTCTGCTCCCCTTTGTTTTCTCAGCTGTCCTCTGCGTCTCAAAAATGCCGATTCGCAAAAACGCCACGAACTTTTCTCCTCAAAACTGCGCGACTTCGCCTGGCTTTGATTCGTTGGATTTTCGATGCCTTTTTCTTTGGCCGGACAACTCGCGCAGCGCGCGCCCGTTGTTCAAGCGGATGCTCCCCTGGGTTTGGTTGCCGAAAATCTGCGCGCCTCAAGTGGTGGGGTCGTCGCCGTGTTGGATCGCGTCACGCCCGATGCCTCGCGCGAGGGTGAGCGGAATTCGCGCATCGTGGGAATCGTCACGCAGGATGAACTGGCTTTGGCCTCGAACCGCGCTTTTGCACTTTCCCGCGAAGCCGTTGCTCTCAACGGTCACAGCGGCGAGGCCCTTGTTCAATCGAACGGGCACGCCCCCGCCGCGCCCGAATCGCCCCTTGAAACGTTGCAAGACCTGCGTGCGCGCGACGTAATGCGCGTCGAAGTGCCGTTTGTGCCTGCGCAATTCTCGCTGGCCAACGCGTTATTGACTTTCGACCGCGCCGGATTGGGCGCCTTGCCCGTGCTCGATGAGTCGAACCGTTATCTGGGCATGATCACACGCGCCGACGTGTTGTCGGCGCTCACGGGCTACGTGCGCCCGCCAGTTGTCGGCGGCATGGCAACGCCACTGGGCGTGTGGCTCACCGATGGCGTTTTGACGGGCGGCGCTCCGGCCTTTGGCCTGTTTCTATCGGGGCTTTCGATTGCGGCGTTTTATGCGGTTGCACAAATCGCGGTTTATTTCATCGCCCGCTCTCTCGATCCGGCTTGGGGTGCGCTCGCGCTGTCAGGCCGTTTGGGTTTCGCCTACGAAGGCGGCAACTTGCTCAACACGGCGTTTTTCTTCGTTCACGCGCTCGTGTTTTTGCTGATGTTTCGCTTGACGCCCATCGCGGGCGTTCACGCGGCGGAGCATCAAACGGTTCACGCGCTTGAACGCGGCTTGCCGCTGACGGTTGAAAACGTGCGCAAAATGCCGCGCGCCCATCCGCGTTGCGGCACAAACTTGATGGCCATCGCCGGATTGATCGTGGTCGGCGTGACGCATTTGCCCTCGCTTGGCCCCGACTGGGTTTTGCTGCTCCTGCTGTTCACGTTTCTGGCGTGGCGCTCATTTGGCGACGCGTTGCAAGTGTTTTTCACCACGCGGCCCGCTTCCAACAAGCAAATCGAATCGGGTATCAAGGCGGCGAACGAACTGATGCGCGCTTACCAAGCGCAACCTTTCGCCATTTCGCGCTCGCCGCTCAAGATTCTCAATCGCGGCATGATGTGGGCTGCCGTAGGGTCAATCGTCGGACAAGTCGCGTTTTTGTCGCTCTTGAACGCCCTTGCCAACGCTTTGAGTTGGCGCTAACGCCTGCGGCTTTGCGAGCGAGTCGCTGAACGCGCGCGGCTTCGGACAGACTTTCAAACTAAATCCAAGCGGGGCTTGCGCCCTCTTCCAATCGCCGAGCTAAACCCGGTTGGAAGGGCCGCAAGCCCCGCTGTTTTTTATGACCCGCCATCGCTTGCGCCAACTGTTCGCCCAACTGCTTGGCGCGCTCGATGCCATCATCACGGTTTCGCCCGATGTCAAACGCGGCGAATACAGTTCGAACTGGCCGCTGCAAAACGCGGCGCGCGGGCAAGGCGCGGGCGAATTGGGTGAAACTGCGCGCCTCCTTTTGGCGCCCCATTTCGAAGTGGCGGGGCGAATCGAGGCGTCGGGCGGGCGGTTGCAATTTTTTATGAGCAACAATTATTTTCTCTCCGAACTGGAACGGGCCACGCGCGAAGGCGCGCACTACGGCGACTCGAACGCCCTCGCAGGCCAGCGATTTCTGGTGGAATATGTGTCGAGCGATCCGGTCGGCCCGCTACCTTTTGCCACCGGACGCCACGCTGCGTGGGGCGAATCTCTCTGTCGTTTGCTCGAAATGGCAGGCGCGCGCATGTCGCGCGAGTTCTACCTCAACGACCTGACCTCCAATTCCAAACTGCGCGCCCTGGGCGAGGGAGTCGCGCGCGCTTATGCCCGCGCGTTCGGTCAAAACGCGGGCGAAAGCGACGCCTTTGCCCTCGCTTTGGGCGGCGAATGGGCGCGGCGCGACGGCGCGAAGTGGTTGAGTTCCTCGCCCGAAGAGCGCGCGGGCGCGGGCGCTGTGTTCGCGTTGGAGCGCGCCGTTGAATCGCAGCGCGCCTCGCTTGAACGATTCGGCACGCGCTTCGACGCTTGGGTGCGCGAATCGGATCTGGGGCGCGATGGGCATTTGGAACGTGCTTTTGCGACTTTAGGCGAACGCGATTTAACCTTTGAGCAAGGCGGCGCTTTGTGGCTTCGCACCACGCGTTTTGGCGACGATGCGGATCGAGTTCTCAAGCGCCAGGACGGGCGCGCCACGTATTTTGCGGGCGACATCGCCTACCATTTGTGGAAGGCCGAGCGCGGTTTCGACCGCGTGCTCAACGTGTGGAGCGCAGGCCACAAGCCCTACATCGCGCGCACCAGAGCGGCGCTTCGCGCGGCGGGCATCGACGAGTCGAAGTTCGAGTTCCTTACCGTAGAAGACGCAACGCTTGAACGCGACGGCGCCCCGATCCGGCTTGGCTTGGGCGGAGGGCCGCTGTTGTTGGACGAAGAAGTCGAAGAAATTGGCGCCGACGCGTTGCACTGGTTCTTCACGGCCAAACCCGCTGCGCGAACGGCGACGGTTGATCTCGAAATCGCCGCGCGCGACGACGAATCGAATCCAGCCTACGCTGCTCTCTTATTGCCCTCGCGCTTGGCGACGCTTCGCCGTCAACTCGAAGGCCAACTGGCCTCTTCCTCGTCCAACACCGACGGAGAGTGGAGCGCAGGCGAACGGGATTTGGCGCGTTTAGTTGCGCTTTGGCCCGACTGCGCCGAGGGCGCGGCCCTTGAACGCGCGCCGGAAAAAATCGCCGATTTCGTTTCGCAAATGGCGCGCGCTACCCGCGAACTGTTGCGCCAGAGTGCGCCCTCTCTGGCCCCAACCGCGCGGCGGTTGGAACTACTTCGCGCGAGTGGACACGTCGCTACAAGCGCACTGCGCGTGCTGGGAATCGAAGCGAAGGAACAATTTTGACTGAGGTGCAGGGCAAAAGGCAGGCGGCAAACCGGCCTGCCTTTTGTCCCTGCTGCTTGAGGTAAACCTTGGGCGATGAAAATTTCTCAAGTCGCCGCTCAGCTTTACACACTCCGCGACCAGTGCAAAACGCCGGATGACATCGCGCGCTCACTGGAGAGGGTGCGGCAAATCGGTTATGGATCGGTTCAAGTGTCGGGCCTTTGCCCCATCGAAAACGAGGCGTTGCTCCAGCTTGCCAAAGACAACGATCTAACGATTTGCGCCACGCACGAAAGCTTGGACGCCATCCTCAACTCGCCGGAACAGGTCATCGACAAACTGCGCGCTCTGGAATCGAAGCACACGGCGATTGGTTTTCCTGCGGGCGTGGATTTGGCCTCGCGCGAGGGCGTTCTCGATTTTTGCCGCCGCTTTGAAACGGCGGCCCAACTCTTCGTTGCGGCAGGCATGACGGCTTCGCACCACAATCATCACCACGAGTTTCGCCACGTCGAGGGAAAAACCGTGATGCAGATGATTCTCGAAAACACGCGCACCGTGACGCTCGAACTCGACACCTATTGGGTTCAATACGGCGGCGGCTCGCCCGTCGAGTGGAACCGCCGCGCCAAAAGTCGCCTGCCATTGCTGCACCTCAAAGACTACGCTGTGAACGACCAGAACACGCCGCAATTCGCCGAAATCGGACACGGCAACCTCGACTGGAAACCGATCATCCAAAGCGCAGAAGAATCGGGTTGCACCTGGTTCATCGTTGAACAAGACACCTGTCCGGGCGATCCGTTCGACTCGCTCCAGATGTCGTTCGATTACATCAAAGCGAATTTGGTGGCGTGAACCGGGCGGATTTACTGCTCGTTTTTGGCGCGCTTTCTACACTTCCCCCGTGCGTCCCCTTTTGAAACCGTTGTCGTCGCTGCTGATTGTGGGCGGCGTGTTGCTCGCCGCGTGGCCTTTTGGCCAAACGCTCTATGGCAAATGGAGCCAGAAAAGCCTCGCCGCGCAGTTCCAAGTCGAAGAAAAGTCGTTCCCTAAAGGCGCGGTGAAACCGAAAATCCAGAAGACGAGCGTGGTTCAAAAACGAATAATTGCGCCTTGGCCGCTCACCAAAATCTCGGCGCCCGACATCAATTTGAACGCGTTCGTGGTGCAGGGATGGGAAGATGATCACTTGCGGCGCGGGCCGGGACACTACGAACTGTCGTCGCTTCCCGGCGCGGGCAACTGCGTTATTGCGGGGCATCGCAACGTTTACGGCTCGCCCTTTGGTGACCTCGACCGCTTGTTTCCCGGCGCGTATATCACCCTCGAAAACCGGGGTGGCACCTTCACCTACGTTGTGGATTCGATTTCGGTCGCTTCGGCGAGCGACTGGAGCGTCACGCAAGCGCCGCCAGCAGGCTCGCGCCCGGTGCTCACGCTTTTGACTTGCACGTTGCCCCACACGCCTGAACGTGTCGTGGTGCGCGCTCTGTTGGCGCAGTAACCCTGTTTCTGGGTCATAGCCGGGTGCGCGAAGCGGAAGCGAGTCCTTGTCTAAAGCGCAAAGCGCCATCGGACGAATGATGCGCTTGTGGCGCACCAAAGCAGGCACCCGCTCCCGTTTCCAGTGAGAGCTGCCTTCAGCACCTATTTGAGCACCAACATAAAAAAAGGCCGCTTCGAGAAGAAGCGGCCTTTTTGCGTTTTAAAACTCCCTGTCGGAAAATACGATGTATCCAATGGCGAGTAGCACCCCGACATAAACCAATCCCGAACTCCACGCTTTCCAAACCTGGGAAAAAGAAATCAGCGCATCTGTTACCATACTTTGCCGCGTATCGAAGTGATCCATGCGTGGCAGTGCCAGATACAGCACTTTCACGATGCCTTGCATCGGGCCGGACAAGTTGCGCGCCGAATCGGCGTGGCCGTGCGGGTCGCTTCCAGCACCCAGCGTGCTCCAATACGACGACATTTGGCCGCCAAAATAGGCCAGAAAACAAAACGTGATCGCTGTGATGGGACTGACGATGAGCGAAAGCAAAAGCGAAAGCGAGCCGAGCACCACCAACTGGCCGTAGTTCAAAATCAGCGATTTGAACAACTGCATCGTTTGGAAACCCAGCGTCGCATAGGGCGCCGAAGCCGTGCCCGTTGTCCACGCGTGTGCCCCATTTTGGCGCAAGTTGAACAAGATGAACACCGTCAAAAACACGCCGCCCAACACGATCATGCAGAACAGCAACGTCAGGCATAGGCCCAGAAATTTGCCGACCAGAAATTCCAAACGGTTGACGGGCTTGCTCAGGATCGTGAAAATCGTGCGCCGCTCGATTTCGGGTGGCACCAAAGTCACGCCCAGAAATATAGCGATGAGCACCGTCATGGCGATGATAAAACCGGTGCCAAAGTCCTGCAAAAACCGCTGTTCTTCGCCCAGTTGCACCGGCGTGAATAAAGGTGAACACAGTAGCACTACAACCGAAAAGCCCAAAAAGCCGAGGATCCAGCGCCGCCGCAGCGATTCCTGAAAAGTCGTGACGGCGATTGTTCCGGCAATTGGTGTAGCGAGCCACGTGAGCGCGGCCAACACAATGAAACCGATGTAATCGGTGATTTGGCGTGGTTCGGGAACGGTTGGCGTTCCGCCAGTGAGGAAGATCGGGCGCGGGCCGATGAAGTGATAATACAGCGCGAGCGCCGCGATGAAACCCAAAACCGCGAGTTGCCCCAGGCGCCACGAAGTGGGCACCGGCAGCGATTGGGTTTCCGACGAAGGCGCACGATGCGGCGCGGGCGCAGGTCGGGTTGCTAAAGAAGGATTGGCAGCCATGATGAAAGCCGTCTGGTTGAGCGCGCAAAGCCCGGAAAAAAGCGACACCTGAAAGCGAAGTCGGCGGTTCACTTCGCGCAGGTAAGCGCCAGGAAGCTCACGCTTGCGCTCAACACAAAAGACCAATTGAAAACAGAGGCAAGTTTGACGGGGCTTGCATCCCATTGCTTTGGAAAATAGTCAAAAACCGCGCGTTGGGGGCGTACTTTTGGCTCTTGCGTTGGGCGTGAAACCAATATTCAAAACCTCGATGGAGTCGCACTCCAAAGTCGCGGGCCATCCGCTTCATACCATTCTTATCACGCTTCCGCTGGGATTGCTCAGCGCCTCGTTGTTTTTCGACTTCAAAGCGAAACTGCGTCACAACCCGGACGACGCCAAAATCGCCCGCGCGCTCATCGGCGGCGGAGTCCTCACCGGGATGTTGGCGGCTTCGGTTGGCCTCATCGACTACCGCGCCATCCCCAACGGCACACGCGCCAAGCAAATCGGCCTAACGCACGCGATCGGCAACGTTATCATGTTGTCGCTTTTCGGTTTGTCGTGGAAAAAGCGTCGCCCCAACGAAACCATGCCCGATAACAGCGCGCTGGTTTTGTCTCTTCTGGGCACCGCGCTATCGGGCCTGACGGGTTGGCTGGGCGGCGAGTTGGTTTACCGTCTGGGCATCGGCGTCGATCCCGGCGCCAATCCCGAAGCGCCCAACTCGCTCGTGAGCGATCACGCTTGAGTTTTAGCCACAGATAAACATAGAAGACACGGATGGGAATAAACAAAAAGCGGGACTTGCAGCTTCTTTCAAACAAGAAAATGATCGAAAGAAACTACAAGTTCCGCTTTTTGTTTTATTAATCATCTGTTTTGTAAAAAGCCATAATGCATCCGACATCTATCTGTAGATAAAATTTAAACGTCCAGTGGTTTTCTCATCAACACATTGTTCGACTGGTAACTCAAGCGTTCATACAACCTTTGCGCGCCAGTGTTATGAGTAGCTACTGCCAGACCGATGGCGCGAAAACCGTGCTCGCGGGCGTAGTCTTCGGCGTGTTGAATGAGCCTCTGACCGACACCGCAACCGCGATGCGCAGGCAGAACCGTGACGTTGTAAATCCACGCTTCAAAGTCGCCGGTGATGTGATTGCGGCGCGGGCCGAACCACAGCAATCCCATGTTTTGCCCCGACTTGAGGTCAAAGGCGATGAAAAAGATGTGGCCCTCTTCGCCGAGCAGCATCTCGTGCGTTTCTAAAAGTCGGGCGCGCAGTTCTGCGCGCGCCATGCCGTGAAAGTCGGGCGGCAAACTTTCAAAAGTCGTTTCTTCCTCGACGTGCAAGAAGAATTCGGCGTCGTCATCGTTGCCCACGCGAATCGAAAGTTCGTAGTCGTCGCAGCAAGATTTTTGAAGTGGCGTGGTCATTGTCCCCAAGTTTGAGGCAAACGAAGCGCCGCCTTCAATCCGAGCAACACCCGTGATCGGAGCACTTGCGGCACGAACGGCACAGCGAGTGGTTGAGCAAGTGCGCGCCCATCATCGAAAACCCGCCCAGCACCATGAATACCGGCCCCCAATAGCCGACGTGATGCTCGTGGAAAATGCGTCCTGCGACCAAAAGCGCTAGCGCCATTCCCAAAACGCCGAACACGCGCCGCGACTTGTGCTCGCGGAAACCGGCGCACAGCGACAACGTGCCGAGCGTCGCCGAACTGAGAATCAGCGTCCATTCGACCGGCTCGCTCGCCAGAAAACTCAGGCCGAGCAGTGGCAGCATCGTGATGATGAACGGCATGAGGGCGCAGTGAATGGCGCACAAAAACGAAGCCGTCGCGCCCGCGCGGTCGAGCTTTCCCACTTCGACACCCACAGGTCGCTTTGACGCGACCGAAGACAAACGATTCATAATAGCAATTTCTCCCCTGTGAGAGACTCCCACAACGCTTCCCGATCCAACTGCGGGCCGATGAACACCAATTCTGGCCGCACTTGCGCCCAGCCCAGCGGCTCGAACTCTTCGAGCACGAATTGCGGTGTGCCAACGCCGACGTATTGCGCCAGAAATACACCTTCTTCGCCTTCGAGTCGCAGGAACCCTTTGGCTCGCCATACGCCCTCGTCCATCGAACTGAAAGCTTCGACTAACCGCTCGCGCGACAGCGGCTTGGACATCGGCAAAACCAGCGTTTGTGTCTGGTCGTGCGCAGCTTCGCCCGCGTTCGCCCGTTCGTGAGACGCGCCGCTTTCGATGCGACTCCAGAGCGAATTCAAATCAATCGCGCCACCCTTAGCGAAAGAAACCGCGCCGCCCGCGTTCAGTTCACGCAGCGTTTTCTCCAGCCCGACTTTTCCCGATTCCACCGCCGCGCCGCGCAAAAACAAGTCAGATTTGGAAACCACTACTTGATCGGCGAGCGCGATTTGCCGCGTCCAGAGCGTGCTCGTTCTGTCCGAGCGCGACTTCAGTTCGGGCACAAGTGACGCTTCCATCAGCGAAACTATCGACGCCACGCGCACCAGAGGTAGCAGCGCGGCGACCGTTAAACCATCGAGCGCCACGAGTGGATCGGCCAAACCCGACAGTTCCAGCGTCACGAAATCCGGTTGCTCGTCGCGCGGTTTTTGACCGAGTTCCAGCATCGTCCAGATCATCTCGTCTTGCGATGAACAGCACGCGCATCCGCCCGCCAACTCGCCGAGCATTTGCGCGCCGGACGATTCCAAAATCTGGCCGTCTACATTCGCCACGCCCCACTCATTGATAACCACGCCCGCTTTGAGGCCACGCTCCTTGGCCGCGCCGAGCAGATAACGCAAAAACGTGGTTTTGCCCGCGCCCAAAAATCCGGTCACGAGCACGATAGGAAGCAGTGGTTTCGACATAGTTTTGACCCACAGATGAACACGGATTCAGCGCAGACAACGAGAGATGTTTTGAAAGTCATCCGAAGATACCTGTGTTTCCGTCCGTGTTCATCTGTGGGGATGAGCAGCTAATGAAATTTCATTCTCGATTAAGTGTAAAAGAAACGCCAAGCAAAAAGCTTGGCGCGTCGGGAAAGCCGTTTTCAGCGTTCTTCTTTGAAGGACACGTGTTTGCGCACGATAGGGTCGTATTTTCTGATTTCCATACGGCCCGTGGTGTTTTTACGGTTTTTGGTCGTGTAGTAACGGTAATCGCTCTCGCTGGAGCGCAATTTGACGATGACGGTATTGCCTTTTTTGGCCATGATTTCTCCTCGAAACAGCTTTTAAATGATAACAGGCTCGGACACGCATTTCAACGATTGGCACTGACTTCTGAGCGATTGCCCGCGCAACCGGGGCAAAGTCCATACAGCGTGAGTTCGTGATCTTCGACGATGAAGCCGTCGCCCAGAGTGGAATTGCGCGGCAGGTTGAGCGGGCACACGTGCAAATCGAAGACGTGTTCGCAGCCCCGACACTGGAAGTGTTCGTGATGCCCGCGCCGCGCGGTTTCAAAGCGCGACTCGCCCGAAGGCAAAATCACGCTTTGAATTTGCCCGCCTTCTTGCAACAATTTCAGCGTGCGATAGATCGTCGCCAAGCCGGTGCGCGCGTGTTCGCGGCGCGCTCGTTCGTGGATTTCGGGAATGGACAGCGGCCCGTCGGCGTCGGCGATGACGCGCAAAATCGCGTCGCGTTGGCGCGTTTGGCGCTGGCCCAAAGATGGGGAAGAAGCGGGCATAAAGAACTCTTATTCAGAAGCGACCCTTTCCCGTTTGGTTCCGCTTTGCGCACCCAATCGCCCCAGGCGCAACCGGGCCACCAGAAAAACCAGCGGAAGTGCCGGAAGCGCGCCCAACATTTCAAAAGGCGTATGGTAGCCGCGAACCAACATGAGCACGCCATAGAACGCTAGATACGCCGCGACGGGAACGACGAAACGCCGGTTCAACGCCGTGAAACCCGCCGCCATCGCCAGAGCAAACGCGAAATGGGTCGAGGGGAAATGATCGCCCAAAACGTGATGCTTGTGCATCGCCTTGACGATCTGTTGAACCGCGAGTGTGGCGAGGGAGACTTGAAACACCCACAGCGGCGCCTCGCGCTTCAACGTCCAGAAGGCCGCGCCCAGCAAAGCGAGCGCGAACAGTGGGTTGAGAACCTGCGAAAACCCGTCCACGAGATGAAGCATGAGCTATGGTTTAGCGCGCAGTGCCTCCGAGCGAAACAAAAACCGCGCCTTCACTCGAAGGCGCGGTTTGAATAAGTCGCAGGTTTTAGCCGCCCGACAAAAACGAGGGCGAGTAGTTGAGGCCTTGCGCGCTCGTTGTCAACTGGCGCGGTGTCCCGGTGAAGGGCGAGGCGAGGGAAAACAGTTGGTGATCGGCGCCGGTGCCGCTGCCCGCGTCGAAGTAGAGCGTTTGCGAATCGCGGCTCCACGCGCTTCCGCTGTTGCTCATGCCCGCCGACACGGTGCCCGCGCTCGCGCCCGTCGAAACGTTGAGGACGTTGATTTGAGCCGTCGCCGGAGTCACAGCGCCCATGCTTCCGCTCGCAGTTCCACTCATCACCGACGAGAATGCGGCGCGCGTGCCATCGGGCGACAGCGCGAGGTTAAACGCCGCTCCGCCCGACACGTTGCCACCGATGCGTTGGGCCGTTCCGCTCAAGGTGTTGCCCGAAAGCGGCTGAAGCGTGATGGGAAAGCTGGTCTGCGCGATGGCGATGTAAGCGAGGGTGTTGCCCGCGCGATTGATGCTGGGCGAAGACGACTGCTCGGAAATGAACTGTCCCTGACCTGTGGCCTCGGCGCCAACAGCGCCGTTCATGCGCCAGATGTGCGGCTGTTGGTCGCCGCCGCCAATGGAGCGCTCGGAAGTCCAAAAAATGAATTTGTTATCCGCGGAAAACACCGGACTGTAATCGTCGGGGCGACCCACGTCGGTCTTGTCATCGGTCAGCTTGATGAGGCCAGTGCCATCGGTGTTGATGACGGCGATTTCCAAGTTGGCGGAAGAGTTGGCCGCCGTCGCGGTGACGCGTGGGCTGCCGTATTGAAACAGAATGCGCCGACCATCGGGCGAAACGGACGGCTTTTCGATGGGTTGATAAACCGTGCCAGCGAAGTGGGTCAACCGAATGGCGTTCGTGCCGTCGGTGTTGGCCTTGTAAATTTCGCTCGAACCAGAGCGCGTCGAAACAAAAACCAACTGATTGGACGTGATCGGCCCGGAGCCGTTGTTTGTAGCCGTTGGCGTGGGAGTGCCCGTCGCGCCTGGTCGGGGCGTCGCTGTGGGAGTGGCAATGCCGCTGCCGCCACCGCCGCAACCTACCAGGGCCATACCCAGACCTAAACCTAAAGAGGCGCAAGCGCCACGAGAAAAAAATGTCATTGCGACGGGCATTATATCAGGAAATTGCCAATAAAGCGGATGCTTCTTCTGCCTTCCTCGTTGGAAACTATGATTGCAAAGCAAAATCGCAAAATGCGACACGAATCGCGTTCAACCCATCAATTCAAGACGGCGCCCGCACTCAATACCAAGGCGTCGTGCCGAGGCCAGCGGCGCGAAGAAAAGCGAACCTGTTTCAGCGCGCGCGTTGCCGATACAAAACGCCGTTGGCAACAGAATAAAGCGCCCGGCCGTCGGGTGACAGCGCGGGGAGTGGAGATAGGGGAGCGTCTGGCGCACTCGGCAGAACTCGTGAAAGTGCACCGGTTTGCAGATCGCGCACTTGCCAGCTCTGGCCCTGGTGGATAAAAATCGTTTTCTCGTCGTCAGAGATCGTCCACGAGTTCAAAGGTAGCAAAATGAAACTCCATAACGATTTGCCTATTGCGGTTTCTACTACCTGGCAGCTGTTTTTGTTAGTAGGTTGATTTATCAAAGCGCAGCGCCCATAAGGGGATAACGCGACGTATTCAGAAATCAGTGAACCAGATTGCAGTGTCTTTTTGGTAATTTTTCCTGTTGATGTGTCTCCCGTTTGAAAGATTACTCTATTAGCCATTTGTGTATCGACAAAGACAAAAGTTCGTCCATCGCGCGATAAAGCTGAAGGGCTTCCCCTAACCATCTCCGATCCTCCTTCTACGCCGCCTCCGATTTCAACTCCGCCCTGGAACCTTTGATCAGCGAAATTCCACGTGTAGATGCCCTTCCAGTCGAGAAGGATAACGCGGTTTTGCTCTGGTAAAATGCGCAAAGACTGATTACTAACTTCCACAAAGGAAGGAAAACGATAGGTGAAGGATTTCTCTTCCTTGTTTTCGCCTAAAACTTTCAACAAGAATGGGACATCACTTCTCATTCCATCTTGCTGGTGCCAGAAGAAACCGTTTTGAATTCCCAGAGGTTGGCTTCCCTTGAAATTAAAGTTTTGAACCTTCCCGGTTCGCGTGTCGAACAACGCGCAAAACGTGTTGTTAAAGGCAGGTTGCACGGCAATCCGTTGTGCGACGGCATGATCAGAAGCAGAAGGTTGCGCTACAGCGCCCTTCACGGCGAAGCGCGCCACTTCCACCGGACGCCAACTCGCCATTTCGCGCCCGGCGAACACGCCGATGACGCCCAGAGACAACGGGAAAAGAATCAAAGAGCGATGGTGTTTGCGGTTCATGGTTGGCATCAGCTTAACGCGCGCGTTGCCGGTATAGCACGCCATGCGAGGCGAAATAAAGCACTCCGCCATCGGGCGATGAGGCCGCAGAGGAGGTGTCAGGCACGCACTGCAAACGTCGCAACAGGGTTCCGGTCTTCAAGTCGCGCACTTCCCATTGCTTGCCTTGGCCGACGAAGATCGTTTGCTCGTCGTCACTGATAGTCCACGTGTCCGTCAGTAAACCCTTGAAGCCCCATAACCGTTTTCCGGTTAAGGTTTCAACCACCTCGTATGCCGTGCCTTTGCTGGGTTGGTCAAACAAAGCGTATCGCCCATAAGGGGAGAATCTGATTTGTTGAGAAAATTGCACAGATGGAAAGGATGTTTTATCTACAAGCAAGCCCGTTGATGTGTCCCCTTTCAAGAAGTGGGTTCTCGTTGCAAAAAGAAACGTCTTGCCATCACGTGACAAAACATTCGCTTCTGCGTCGGTGCCATCTTCTATTGTCGTCAGGCGCTTGAAATTTTGGTTGTCCCAGTTCCACTCATAAATTCCCGACCAACGAAGAAAAACAACCCGATTTTGCTCGGTTAAGATGCGCAAGGATTCACTGTCTTCCACATCAATATCCACATCCTTGTAAAGTCTCTTGACGAAGACCAGGAAATCGGTAAGGTGAAGTGTTTCTTCTTTCCTTCTTCATCCAGCACTTCCAGCAAAAAATGATCTCTACTTCTTGTTGCATTGAATCCAGTCATACAGTGCCAGAAGAAGCCGTTTTGCACTCCTGAGAATTCTTCAGTCTTAAATTGAAATTCCTGTTGGCTTTGCGTTCGGGTGTTGACAAGCAAACAACGCGTTGGGTAAAGAGGCGATTGTCCGTCAACCCTTTGGACAACAAGTCGATCCGAAGCCTCAGTTGCATATGTTGCGCTTACACCTTTGGTGTCAAAGCGCGCCACCGCAACCGGGCGCCAACTCGCCGCCACCTTCGCCCACCAGCCGAAGGCAACAGTGGGCACAACCAAACCCAACACCAACAGGAAACGGCGTTCCATGCGTTTATTTTACGACACAAAAGCCCGGTAGATCGCGTTCATCGCGCGTTCGTAATCGCCCTCGTCTACGCCGACAATGATGTTGATTTCGCTGGCGCCCTGCGAGATCATGCGCACGTTGACATTAGCTTGGCGTAGCGCATTGAACAGGGTGCCCGATACGCCGATGCGGTAGGCCATGCCTTCGCCAACGGTGGCGAGTAGCGCCATTTTGGGCGCCAGTTCGATGCGGTCGGGTTGAAGAGTGCGTTCCAATTCGCGCAGGATGGCGGTTTCGCGGCCCGCGAACTGTTCGTCTGACACGATGATCGACATCGAGTCGATGGCGGTTGGCATATGCTCGAAGGACACGCCATTGGTTTCGAGGATTTCGAGGACGCGGCGCCCGAAACCGCGCGATTGGTTCATCATCGCTTTTTCGATGGTGATGACCGAAAACCCTTTGCGGCCCGCGATGCCGACGATTTGCCCTTCGCGCGAATCGCGGTGCGCCACGATGCGCGTTCCCGGATCATTTGGGGCATTGGTGTTTTTGATGTGGATGGGAATGCCGGCCTCCGACGCCGGGAAAATCGTTTCTTCGTGCAACACCTGCGCGCCCATATACGCCAGTTCGCGCAGTTCGCGGTAGGTGACTTCGCCAATCGGTTTGGGATTTTCGACCACGCGCGGATCGGCCATTAGCAGACCGGAAACGTCCGTCCAGTTTTGATACACGCTCGCTCCAACGGCGCGCGCGACGACGGCGCCAGTGATGTCTGAGCCGCCACGCGGAAAGGTTTTGATTTTGCCGAAGCGGTCGCGCCCGTAAAAGCCGGGAATGACGTAGAGTTTCGACGGGTCGCTCATGCGCGCCGCGAGATTGTCGTAGGACGAGGCATCGAGCAACCCTTCCGAGTCGAAGAGGATGCACTCGCCCGACGGCACGAACTGGGCGCCCAAGAAGTCGGCGACGAGCAGAGCCAAACAGAACTCGCCACGCGCCGCTATCCAATCGCGCGTGGCGAGCGTTGCCGCGTCGCCTTGCGCCAAACGCTCCAGTTCTTGCGCGGCTTCATCGAGCGGATCGGTCAAGCGGGCGACGCCCAGATCATCGGATATGGAATTGTAGCGGTCGCGGATGAGGCCTAACGGTTGTGAGAAATCAAGCTTTTGCGCGGCCAGATGCCAGCAGGTGAGGAACAAATCGGTGACTTTTTGGTCATTGCGCGAACGCTTGCCGGGAGCAGACACCACGACGAAGCGGCGGCGCGGGTCGGCTTCGACGACGGATTTGACTTTGCGGATCTGCGCGCCATCGGCGAGGCTGGTGCCGCCGAATTTGACGACGATTGAGTCGGAGGTTACGGACATGGATTAGGTGGGGCGGAAGTTAAACACCTCACGCTCAGACGTTTTGCTTTCTGTCGCTGTCGCGTCTTCCTGTTCGCGTTGCGGCGCGCAAGGCACAAAGACGCGGCAAGCCACGTTTCTACGCGGTTCATCTACAACCGCGCGCGAATCATATTGGCGACATCCTGCGTATCAAAGGTGATGCGGCGTGCGGCGCCTTCGATTGCCACGTCGATTTCGAGCCGGTCGAGCGAGTAGCCGAGCGGTTTTTGCTGCGAGGCAATCGATAGCACCAGAATTGGCAGGCGCGACTGAATCTGGATTTCGACGCCGGTGATTTCCGAGAGATAGCGCGGCTTGAAGGCGTTTCGGTTTTCGAGCCACACGCGCGAATCGGTCAAGACGAAGCGGCCCAGTTCGTCGGAATCCCAGAACGTTTGGCCGCCGCGCGAGCGGTATTTGAACGAAGTCGCCGCGCATACCCATAACACCTGTTCGCCTGCTTCGGCGAACCCGGAACTCAGTTTCAAATCGACAAAGCCTTCGACAACAGCGCGTTTATAAAGTGCATCGAGACGAAAATTAAGTTCGTGGCGCCGTGTGTCCACGCCTGCGAGATGTTTCGAGCGTTCGATGTCTCGCGCGTTGGACAGCGTTTGAGTTTCGCGTCGCAGCAAGCCTTCCTCGTCTTTGATGGGCAAACGCGCGCCGACGCGGTGCCAGTCGTCCCACGTCAAAATCAGCGTTGAACGCGCGCCGAGCACCGGATTGGGCGAAGCGACAAGAGCCCATTTGTCGGGCGAGCGAAAGTCGAATTCGGTGCGGCAGTTGGCGCAGATGCGGCCCGGTTCGCCCGACGTTTTGCCACTCGATCTGGCGATCCAGCGCTTAACCGCATAGGGCGTCGCGGACGCAAAACCCCATTGCTTTGCGCGGTCAACCTCACTTTGACCTGCGCGAATGAGGGCGAGCGTTTCGGCGCGCAAATCGAGTTGCCAACTGGAGCGGCACGTTGGACACCGATGCGTCGCCCCATCTTGCCCTGCTCCCGCCGCGATTTTGGCCCAGTGTTCGGGAGTTGCGCTTTGCCCGCCCGCGTTTTGCGCCACGCCAAAGGGGTCGCTCGTCCACGAAGTCAGGAGCAACGACCCGCCACCCTGTTCGAGAAAACGCGCCGCGCACGCCGAACAGTCGAAGGTTTGGCCCGTTGCGCCCGCATCCTCGTTCCACTGAGCGAAAGTGCGCGTTTGGCCCAGCATCGGCGAGTTGAAGGGCGCCGCGACTTCGCGCAACCTCGCCGCGTTGTTGTTGATGGGCGAATACACGGCGCGGCAGTGCGGGCACTCGAACTCCGAAACCGACACGAAACCCATCAAACGCGCGCGTTCAACCGCTTGAACCGGCGCGCGGCGGCACACGCCGCAGATGAACTGCGCGGGCGGAAGCGTTTGGCCTTGCAATGTTCCCTGGCGACAAACCGGGCATTTGCCAACCGCCCATTCGATGCGAACGAGGGCACTTCCATCAAAGGGACAGGCGCCGGAGTAGCTGCCCGACACGGTGCGCACTTTGTTTTCGTGGCACGACGGGCACGACATCGCAGCCGGAACCGCAAACGCCGCGACGGTGCGCAAAACGCGTTCGAGTTCGTCCAAACGCCCTTGCCCGCCAAAAAGTGGTGGCGCGGGCGGGTGTTGCAGTTCGTTGTTCAAACCGCGAATCTCGTTCAAATACGGGTTGTTCTGCGGAATCGAGCGCGGTGGCGACGATTGCGGTCGGGGCGCGGGCGGGGGTTGGATCGCGTCACTTAAACCTTCTTGAATCCTTTCCATCAGCGCGTCGGCGGCGGCTTGAAGCGGCGAACGATTCGGCGCGGCAGGTTGAGGTCGCGGCGCTTGTGGCGCCGGTGTCTGAGGCGCCGGGGTCTGAGGCACCGGGGGCTGAGGTCGACGAGGTTGTGGCGCGGGGACTTGCGGCTCAGGTGCGCGCGACGGGTTGACACGCTGTGCTTCGGGGCGCGCGGGCGAAGCGGCACTTTTGCCTGCGCGCAAGGCGCGGGCGAAATCGCGCACCGAGTCGAAGCGTTCGCCGACTTTGATTGCCATCGCGCGTTCAACCGCATCGGACACGGCTTGGCTCACAGCGGGATTGTTGGCTCGAACTGGCAACAGTTCCACGCCCGCCGCGCGTTCAACTGCCGAAACCGGCACTTCGCCCGTGAGCAGATGATAGAGCGTGGCGCCGAGCGCGTAAATATCGAGGCGGTGGTCGAAGCGTGCCTGGCTCGAATACTGTTCGAGCGGTGCGTAGCCGGGCGTGAGCATCGGCGTCAGCTTCTGGGTTTTCTCGCGCACAAACTGCTTGGCCGTGCCAAAGTCGATGAGCACCGTGCGCCCATCTTTGGTTTGCACGATGTTGTCTGGCTTTAAATCGCGGTGAATGAAGCCTCCCGCGTGCATCATTTCCAACGCGTTGGCGACGCGTTCGATGATGGAAACCGCCTCTTCCTCGCCCAATTTTCCTTTCTCGACCAGAGCGCCCGCGCTTTGGCCGTCGAGAAATTCCATCGCCTGATACGCCGTGCCGTTTTCCTCAAAAACCGAATACACGTTGACGATGCCCGGATGCGCAAAGCGGGCAACGGTGCGCGCTTCTTCAATGAACTCGCGCTTGACCATTTCCCACTCTTGCGCGGTCACGTTGGAGGGCGGCACGACCTGCTTGCCCTGTCGCCCCGATCCATCGGGAAAGCTTTCTTTGATGGCGACCAAACGGCCCAGATTGACATCGTTGCCTTTGTAGGTGATGCCAAAGCCGCCCTGACCTAAGACGCGCCCAATCGAAAACGCGCCGCCTTGCAATCTCGTGCCCGGCGAAAGCGCAAAGGGATACGATTTGGCGCCCGAAGCCGACGTGAGGCCAAGAAGGGACGTGCCGCACGCCGAACAGGTGGCGGCGCCATCAGGGTTTTGGTGCGAACAGGTCGGGCAAACGATCATCGAGGAGGCGCAGGGGCCGGGAGAGTAAAACGCAAACCAACGCGCGCGCGCCCGGTGAAATCAAAATGAGAGAGCAAAGAGACACCCTGGAAGAAAAAGTCGGCCTGCTTTGAAGTCAATGGCAGACCCTTGATCCACGTTCGCAGCGCTTTTCAAGAACCTGAACGCCCACTCACAACCGGGCTTGCACTCGCAACCAGGTCTCACTGGTAGCTTCTGTCGAGACACGCCACAGGAGATTAATAGTAGCCATCGGAGTGCTGCTGTGTTGTGCAGGTAGCCCCGGTCAGATGCGCCGAACTCTCTTCTATAAGCGGCTTGCCACAAAAAAAGCGGGACTTGCTCCCTCTTCCAATCGGGAAAACCGTTGATTGGAAGAGGGAGCAAGTCCCGCTTTTTTGAAATCCCGCTTTTAGTTGGCCATCGCCACAACGAGGTGGCCGCTTGTGGGATCCCACTCGACCTGCGCGTTGAGGCCTTCTTCAAAAAAGCGTGCCGGAACCATCGTGCGGCCTTCAAACAAGAACGCGGCGAGTTGCATCATCACCTGTTTGTTGTCCACCGTGGCGACTTTCGAGCCGATTTTGATGTGAATCGTCGAAGTCCCTTTGCGCGCAATGACTTCCTGTTTTTGGGCGTTCCATTCCAACTTGCCGCCGTTTTGCTCGAACAAAAAGCGAAGCGCCGTCACAGTGGTGTCTCCGATGAGTAGCGATGACACGTTTCCACCAACTTTTTGGCCATTGTAAGACAACTGCACTTGTTGCGGTAGCAACACGACCATGCCGGGAATGACGCGCATATTGGCGTTCCAATTGTTGGCCGCCGCGACCATCTCGACCGGCAGACCGTAGTGATCAGCCAAGGCGCGAAGCGTGGTTTCGGTTTTCACCAAATGCTGCTTAGGCAAAGCCGAATTGAACACCGCTTGAATCGGCGACACAGTAATGGCCGGACGCTCATCGGTTCCTATCGCGTCTTTGGTAATCGGATTTTTGCGCGAAGGAAGCGCGGCGATGCGCGGCGCGATTTTCGCCAACCTTGAGGTGAACGTCTTGCCCTTGGCCACAGCGGTGTCCGCGCTTTGTGGAGCGTTCAACTGAGGTGACGCTATGGGCGCGACTTCTGCTGGCGCAGGAAGCGCTAGTTCCGTTGACAAGCGCGGTGTTTCGGGGCGCTCGACGATGCGCAGGTTGTCTCCGTGATTCGAAACGACGACCTTTGCATGGCGCGGCGTGGTCTTTTCAACATCTGGGGCTGAAGCGACAAGGGCAGCCGCGACGCGGTCTGTGGAAGACGCGACAACTTCTGACCCGGAAGACGCCACGCTTTCAAAGCCGCGCGTAGCGGATAGCACAGGCGCGATTTCAACCGCGTGCGCTTCGTCCGAAGGCAACGCCAGGCGCGCGATTTCAATGCGCGACTGGGCGGGCGTTTCCACGGTGTCGCTTTGCGGCAGGCTCAACGCGCTCTTGGTTGAAGCGTCTGCGGGCGCGGACAGTTGCGCGCTCGCGGGTTCGGTGCGCGTCGGCGCGTCGGGCGTGCTCACGCGAGCCGCGAACGTTTTGCCGTTGGCTGTTTCTTGTTCAGCCTCGGTGCGCGCGGCGGGCAAAACGTCCGCTTTGGGCTTGGACAGCGCGGCGGGCGTTTGCACGGGCGAACCACCTTGGCCCGACCTGGCGATGCGCGTCTTGTTGCCTGGAGCAGTCTTCTTGGTCGAAACGGCGCCGGGTTGCGGAACAAAAAGCGGCTCCAGTTGTTTTCCTCCAACGCTCGCCAAAGGCGCTGGCGGAAGGGAACGAACCGTCGCTTTGGTAGACGGGGCGACCTTAGCCGAAACAACGGGCGGTTTCTGAGCGCGCGACCCGTTCAAAGGTGAAAGCGCGGACGGCGAAGCGGCAGAAGTGCCCGCCAGCTTGCTTTTCTCGACCTGCTCCATCTGGCGCAAACCATCGAGCGATTCGCCAACGGTGGTCGCGTTGATGGACGAGTTGACCACGCCAATGGTTAGACCCGGCGCGTTGCCTTCTTGGTCGAGGGCGTCCCACGCTTTGGCGCTCACGGTGTAGATGCCATCGGCGACTTTGGTGGTGTCGAACTTGAATTTGGTTTGGCCCCCGCCCAGCATCCACGAGCGCGTGGCACCTGTGTTGCCTTTGTCGGCGGGCGCCACTTTAACGATGATCCACTTGACGCCAAAGGAGTTTTTGGTTTCGAGTTCGAGTTGCGTTTGCCCAGACAACTGTTGAAAAGGCGCGACGTTTTTCCACTTCAAATCGGGCGTGCCCGTTTCGCGCTTGTTCTGGTTGTTGATGTAAACGTTGACTTCTTTTTGGCCGCGAAAACCCTGCGTGTCGGTTGCGCGAATGGTCAACTTGTGCGGGCCATCTTTGAAGCGGCGCGTGTCCCAGTCAAAAGACATCGAGGCCATCGACGACAGGGGAATGGGGCTTCCCGTCGGGCGATCATCGATCCAGAACTCGATGGTCGAAGGGTTGTATTGGCCCGCCACGATGCCGATCAGAATGCGCGTTTTGCCTTTGAGAACGTCTTGATAGGCGGGCGCTATGATCTGGACTTTTGGCCCGTTCTCGTCACCGATCAAAGATTGCGCGCGCGCTGGAGGCGCCGGAGCGACTAAAAGAGCGCCTGCCACAAGAGTTGTGCTCAGCAAAAGAGCGCGCATGGGGGACTGGCGACGACCGAAAGTGGATGGCATGAGAAGGCCAAAAGGTTGGCGCAAAAACGAAGACCGCATAAAAGCCTGAGTGGGCGCAAAACGCGCTCGCAAATATATCGAAGCCCAAGTCCTCGCAAGTGCCGTCTTTGCCTTTGGCAAAGACGGCGCGCGCAGAAACCTGACCTTCGGGCGAATCGCCAAGAGCTTATCATCCTGCTAAGCGCCTGTCAAAAATGGTTTTCTGTTCCTCGTTTTGGCACGCCCCAACTCCGAGACGCGAAGTAGACTTCCAGGCGATTTTTGCCCCCGAACTCACCTCATGCGCCTTGGCAATACCACCAAATACGCTTTTGAAGCCCTCGCTTACCTGATTCGCTCGTTTGCGCGCGACGAATGGGCGCAAATCGGCGACATCGCTCTCGATTGTGCCATTCCTCGGAAATATCTGGAACAGGTGTTACTCGACCTCAAAACAGCGGGGCTTTTGGAATCGAAAAAAGGGCAGGGCGGCGGCTACCGTCTGGCGCGCTCGCCCGACGCGATTTCGGTAGCGCAGGTGCTACACGCCATCGGCGGCGAACTCGTGCCTTTTCCCGATTGGCTGGGCGATCAGAGCGCCCACTTTTCCACCGATTCCGGCCTGCGCGAAGTTGTGGCCCGCGCCCGCGACACGGTGCAAACGCTGTTTCAAAACACTTCGATAGAAGTTCTGGTGTGTCGTCCCGGCGCGTGGGTTTAAGAGGTTTTTCGGCAGTGTCATCTAAGAGCCTGTCTCTGTAGTGTGGGTTTGGGTCAGACTGGAGTTGATGAGACGCGCATCCAAAGTGGTTTATCCCAGCGACTTGAGCGACGAGCAATGGCGTCTGGTGGCGCCTGTTCTTCGT
>JAABUM010000459.1_pt1 | contig 72065 bp, 48 predicted proteins | sample 5559161 | NCBI WGS metagenome assembly JAABUM01 (sample SAMN10711868, study PRJNA513369) | rock metagenome | isolation source: Antarctica rocks | place: Antarctica: Victoria Land, Siegfried Peak nord
GCTGCAGATTGAGCACGACGACGGGGACGCCGGCGCGCTGCACGGCGGGGAGCACCTGGCTGGACGTCGCATAGGTGGCGGTATGCAGCAGGATGAGGTCCACCCCCTCGCGCGCGAAGAGATCGCCGGCCTGGCGGGCGCCGTCGGCATCGTCGACGAGGCCAGCCGAGACCACGTCGGCCCAGGGATCAACGCGCTCCGTCACCCGGCAGGTGTAGCCTTCCAGGCGCTCCTTGAGGCCGGGGAATTGCGGCCAGTAAGCCGCCAGCCCGATGCCGAACACGCCGACGCGCCCGCGCGCGCGGTGAGGTGGCGTGGTGGGGTGGGATGTCGCCGTCGTGCCCGGCCGGTCCAAAATATCAGTCATCAGGTCGTGTCCTCCACAAAAAAGCCAAATTACGTGTGTACGTCGCCGTTCATGCAACGCGCCACCCAAGCGCCCATAAGGGTGTCAACGCCAGTGAGATTTGACCCAGCAATCGCCAATGTAGCTTGACCCTCATTAGACCAGATGGCAAAGGCCTCGATCCGCATCTACCAGAGATGAGGGCGCACGCCAGGAACGAGCTACTTGAAAAAGATGGGTCAAGCCAAATTGGCGCAAAGAGACTTCGTAATTGACGTTGGGACGCGCATAAGCATGCAGGTTCACCAGCCCGACGGCCGTGATCTTGGGTCCATGCACACTCGTACGACCCACAGGATCGCGTGTTGCAACGGGCGCATGTGGCTGACAGTGCATAGCTATCCGGCCTACCAACGTCAATTACGAAGTCTCGGCGCAAATGGGTCAATTCTACGTCGCCGTGTACAAGGGACGCTTGTACTCCCCAGGCGCCACTCGTTCAGTCATGGTGGAACATCTCGTCGAGCAGGTAGAACGAGCCCGTCGCGGGGTCGATCGGGCTGTCCATGATGTCCTTCATATCGTCCTGCCAGCGCCCGTTGGCGCTGTTCGCCGCGAGGGAGCGCTGCGTCGCCGCCCAGTCGTCGACTTCGCAGTAGGCGAACAACTGCGTGCCGTGCCGGAAGATGCTATAGTTGCGCATCCCCGCCGCGCGCAGGGCCTCCGTCATCTCCGGCCAGATCTCGTCGTGGCGCCGCCTGTACTCCTCCTCGACGCCCGGCTTCATGCCTAGCAAAAACGCGACACGTTGCATCAGGTCCTCCTTCCGAAGACACGCTTGATCTGTTCCAGGTACGCCAGACCGTGCGTCGTGTCCGGCTCCAGGTAGCTGCCCTCGGTCCACTCGTTCCATGCGTTGACCGTGAGGATGGGATGGGCGGCCCGCCCCTCGTCGAGAAAGGACTTAGCTCGCTCCAGCGCCTGCCCGAACGCGGCAGGCGTGTTACCGGCGAGGACCGGCATGTAGGGGTAACCCAGGTTCTCGTACGCGTCCGACTGCACCGTGCGCGGGCTGGGGTCCCAGCCCATCGTCACGTTGGGGTAGTAGGGCAGGGCATATTGACCCGCGAAGCGCCCCCAATCCCTCGCCGCGGCGCGCGCGTACTCCTCGTAGGGGACGGTCGGGAAGCCCTCCAGTGGTGTGTGGTGAATCCACACGTACGAGGTCACACTGTCGAAGCCGAGCCGCGCCAGCAACTCGTCGGGGTCGCGCGGCATCCCCTCGCCCGGCAGCACCTGGATGCCCCAGACCACGGCGTTGAGGTGCGGATCGCCCACACCTCCGGCGCGCGCCCTGGCCCGGAAGTCGTCCAGTGCCGTGCGCGCGTTCTCGATGCCGCCGAGCCCCTCGACCAAGCGCATCAGTTCGTAGACCGAGAGATAGGGCCGGCCGTCGATGCGCCAGTACGACGGGTGCGCGAAATAGCGCTCCACGATGCGCGCGGCCGCCGCGTCGAACGCCGTGCGCGCCATCGCGCCGGGCATCAGGAGCGGCGCGCCGCCGCGCCCGGCGGGGAAGAGGTCGATCCAGTCGTGGTTGGCCCACATCAGGGCGAATTTGAGGCGGTCGTTGTTCGGGGCGTCCAGGAAGCCACGATCGAGCGCGCCGTTGAGGAATGGCCCCCCCTCATACCAATACCAATCGTAGATGAACGCGGTGAGGCCATGGTTTGCCGCTGCCACGATCTTGCGCGCCATAACGCCGGGGTCGGATTCATCCTCGTAGCCCCAAAGAGGAGTTTTGGGCTGTCGATGTCCAGGGAAGCGGGGCTCGGCGCGCTTGAGCAACTCCCACTCCGTCCAGCCCCGTCCGTGCCAGCGGTCGTTGCGCGGGTCCGCATGAAACCCTGGGAAATAGTACGCGGCGATCTGATAGTTACAGTTCATCGTCGACCTCCAGGTCTAAGGGGATGAGGTGGCGTGCGTGGCGAAGTCGCCACGGGTCAGCAGCCACAGCCTGTGCTGGCCGGTCGTTCATCCGTGCGATGAATAAGTGCATATCGTCGCACGGATGAACGACCGACCAGCACAACCTTATGAACCAGGTCTATTTACGACGAGGCCCACACGCCACGTCTACGCAATCGCGCAACGGAAGTCGTACGCGCCGGAGCTGACCGCCAGCACGACGCGCCCATCCTCGACGCGCAGCAACTCGACGCCCTCTGCGTCCCGTAGCGTCGCATCCCCTTCCATTATGGCGACTGCATTGGCGGCGGGCAGGAAGACCGTGGCCATGGTGTTGGCCGGGATGGTCACATACAACGAAAAGACGCCGTCCCCGACCCACCACGCACTGACGATGCGTCCGCGTACGGAAGTCGTACGCAGCGCGGGCGTAGGTGAGTCCTCCGCCAGGACACGGCCGGATCAGAATGTGTTCGTAGCCGGGGCGCGCGGGGTCCACGTCGATGTCGGCGACGTGGCGGTACAGCCACTCGCCGACCGACCCCAACGAGTAGTGGTTGAAGCTGTTCATGCCAGGGTCCTCGAAGCCCCGCTCGGCCGTCCAGCCGTCCAGCGCTCCCAGATCGTCGTCACGCCTTGCCTGATGGAGTACCCCCATGAGGGGTAGGTCTCGTTGAGCAGGAGACGATAGGCCACGTCAGCGTGTCCCGTTTCGGTCAGGACCGGCAACAGGTAGCCGACCCCGACGAAGCCGGTGGTCAGGCGCCAGTCCCTCTCCCTGATCTTCGCCACGAGGTGGTCCGCCGCGGCAGCGCGCGGGTTGCCCGGCAACAGATCCATGTGCAGCGCAAACACGTATCCCGTCTGCGTGTCGCCCGCGACGCGGCCGTCGTCGGATACGTAGGGCCGCATGAAGGCGACCTTGATCGTGTCGAACAGGGCCTCGTAGCGCGCGGCGTCCGCGGCGCGACCGAGGGTGCGCGCCATGCGGGACATCAGCCGCGCGTCGTGGGCGTAGTAGGCCGTGGCGAGCAGGTCTTTGGGCGTGCGGCGGCCGAAGGCGTTGGAGGGGTCGTCGCCGTCGAGGGCCAGCCAGTCGCCGAAGTCGTTGCCGCGCGCGTGACACCACAGGCCGTCGGGGTTCGTCGCCTCCAGATAGGCGAGCCACCGCGCCATGCCCTCGTCGTGTTCCGCTAAGAGCGTGTCCACAAACCCACGGCCCTTCCACCTTACCTTTTGGTCGACCACGAGGTCCGATGTTGCCAAAAAAGACGCGATCCTGCGGCCACCAGCGGTCGCCCGACGCGCCGAACTCGCCCGCGCGCAGTCTCCAAACGCCCGAGGCGGCACGATGGCGGTGTACGCGTCCTCCCGATGCCTAGGGACCACCGATTGTGCCCTCGTTGGTTTGGAAACAATACCTTTTGAGCATGGAGGGTTTGTGGACACGCTCTAATACTACAACGTTACCTCGCTAGAATCACCCCTAGCGACCCTCAGGCAAAGGGCCATCTCGCTGCTAAACTGAGCGATTGCACGCCTGCTTCCAGGTCGTTAGCACGGCCTCAGGAGACAAGTAACGTTGTAGTACTAAGACGCGCGTGTCGCCGTAGACCTGGTAGAGCGTCCAGGGCACGATCACGCCGGCGTCGCCCCTGGCCAGCGCGCCGTGGCTCAGGTCGGTACCCTGTAAAACGAGCAGCGGCGCGATATCGGGGAACGCGCCATCGGGCGCCTGCGCGTCAACGACGTCGGTGAGCCATATGGTGAAAAAGGCGGCGACGTCCGCGTTGTAGCTGGCCGTGCGCGCGAAGATCTGCGCGTCGCCCATCCAGCCTAAACGCTCGTCGCGCTGCGGGCAATCGGTGGGCGCGGAGAGAAAGTTGCCGCGCTGGCCCCACACGATGTTGCGCTGCAACTGATTGACCAACTCGTGTGAACACGCGAACGTCCCCGCCGCCGGTGTGTCGGAGCCCACGACGCGGCCGGTGATGGCGTCGGGCGTCAGGTCGCCGGGATAGCCCATGACCTCGACATAGCGGAAGCCATGGACGGTGAAACGCGGCTCGAAGACGTCCTCGCCGTCGCCCCCAAGAATATAGGTGTCGGTCTGGCGGGCGCTACGCAGGTTCTCCGTGTAGAGCGCGCCCGCGGCGTCGCGCATCTCGGCGAAGCGCAAGCGTACGCGCGTCCCAGTCGCACCGGTCACGCGCAAGCGCGCCCAGCCCACCATGTTCTGTCTCATGTCCACGACAGCGACGCCACCGTCCAGACGGGTGATCGCCACGGGCGCCACCTCCCCGACGACGCGGACGGGCTCGGCGCGGTTGGCCACCAGTGGGGTAGCGCCGCGGTCCGCGACGGCGACCGACGCCCCGGCGGCGTCGTCGTAGCCCGGCGAGTCCCAAGCGAGCAGGTCGGCGCGGGCATCGTAGCTCTCGCCCATCAAGAAGTCGGAGTAGAGGATAGGCCCGGTCACGGCGCGCCACGCGCCATCGCTCGCGATCGTCTCCGTGGCGCCGTCGTCGTACTCCATGTGGAGCTGCGCGAGCAGGTGGGGCCGCGGCCCGTAGAGACCGTACTGCCCGGCGAAGCCCAGGTAGCCGGCGTACCAGCCCGTGCCCAGGATCGCGCCGAGCGCGTTCTCACCCTCGCGTAGCAGACCGGTCACGTCGTAGGTCTGGTACTGGATGCGTGCGGTGTAGTCGGTCCAGCCCGGCGCGAGCAGCGCGTTGCCAACGCGTTGACCGTTGAGGCGCGCCTCGTACAGGCCGCGCGCCGTGGCGTAGAGCCGCGCGCGGCGCACCGGCCGCGTCACGGCAAACGTCCGGCGCAGGTAGGGACTGGGCGCGAGGCCGGGCAGGTCGGGGTCGGCGGCCGGCGACGCGCCGTCGAGACCGATCCACACACCCGCCAGTCCGTGGGGTCCAGCAGGCCCATCTCCCACCAGGCCGGCGCACTGTAAAGCGACACCGCGCCATCCTGGTCCCACACACGCACGGCCCACCAGCAGCGCTGGCCGGATCGCGGCGCGGGGCCGGCGTCGTCGACGTGGACGGATTGGCCGCTCTCGACGCGCCCGCTGTCCCATAGATCGCCTTTGCCGGCGCGCAAGCTATCCTCGCTGGCCGCGACCAGTATCTGGTAAGCAGACTGCCGCCACGCCCGTCGCGCCGAATCCAGGGTCGAGCTAAGTCGGGGTCGCGTGACGTCGATCCCCAGCGGATTTGTCAGGTACTCGCAACGCGGGCGCGCCGGCGCCGGGCCCCTGCCTGTCGTCATGTGACATCTCCCTGCATCGTGCTTTTACGGCGGGGGTCTCGCGCGTCGTCAGGCTCCATTGTTACGATCCGTACTGGCCCGAGCAAACCGCTCGGGCGCTCTCTCCGCTCGAAGGCGTTGGCGTTCGTGTTCGCCACGACGACGACCAACTCATTCGCCCCTACTCGACGATAGTCTGTGATGTCAACAAGATACGGGGCGAACACCAGAGGCGGTAAGGCGTGTCCGTTGATGCGCGCAACGGCGGTCTCGAAGACGTACCCCAGGTCCACCACGACCCGCTCTCCCGGCCTTGGCGGGCCACTCAGGGTAAACGTCGCCCGATATGTCCCCTGTCCCGAGTGCCAGGCCAGCCCCCACTCGGCCCAATTCACAAGGCCGCCGGTCCACTCCCGGCCGGCAACGGATACGTTCCAGTCGTCAAGTCGTTGTTCCCGTGTGACGCGATTGCCCAGGAGCATGGATGTCCCTGGATTAACCGCCCAACGATCCGCGGATTCTGGCCTACCAGAACCGGACCGTGCCGCGAGCAGATAGGATTGCCCCGCCGCAAAGGGTAGCGTGACAGCCATCGTGCCATTAGTAGTGCGGACAGCGGGCAACGCGCGCTGCTCCCCTGTTAGTGGCAGCCACTCCTCGACTATCGCGCCCCCCACCAACCGTAGCGTTGCGGTGAAGCGCCGCTCCGACTCGTTGACGATAAAATAGACATCCGTCTCACCGACCTGCCGACGATGGTACGTCAGCACGGACGACAGAGGACGGATAACTGTCTCACGCCCATTCCCACCACGGTTCTCGTACGTCGTCATGATGTCGTCGTCGGCCGGGTCGATCGCGACCTCAAGGTCGGCGGGGGCTACCGTCCGCAGCAGAAACGCGGCCGCCGCGATCCCCTGCTGCACAAGGCCGATGCGGCCGGTCCCATAGGGGACGAAGTCCGGCCGGTCCAATTGTAACAAACGATCGCGCAGCGCGGCCCATTGGTCCGGCGCGTCCCCGCCTACGACCTGACGCGGCAGGCCGCCCACAAACAGAACGACGCCCCCAGCCTCAGCCAGCGCGAGCGCCCGATGCAGGGCTTGCGCGTGCATGACATCCATCAGCGGGACGACGAGCGCACGGAACGTCTCCTGATCGACGCGCAGCGACCCCGACTCTACCGAGGCCGTGGACAGGACGGTGTGATCCACGAGATCGAAATCATACTGGTTCTGGAGCAGGTGCAGGCCTAGCGCGATCAACGATAGGTCGGTCCGCTGCACGGGGAGGTCAGGCTCGGACAACTGCCACGGCTCCCACGCCTTCCCGTCACACGGGCGCGGCGCCTCCGGCGTCATCGTGACCCAGGCCTGCTCGATCGGATAATATAAGGCGACCGGGGCTACATGGCGCCCTTGCGACAGAACGGCGGAGAGGCGCGCCACGTAGTCCCACAGAGGCTTGCTGTGCTCCCACCAAGGGTTCTGGAAAAACTCCGAAGGCGGGCACTCGCGCCGTCGATAGTCGTCGATGCTGTAGTAGAAACCGTGCGGACACAGCCAATTGACCCCCCGCACATACTGATAGTCGATGATCCGCTTCATGTAGGACGGGGCCAGTTTCCAGCCGGTCAATGCGAACGTTTCGCTGAGCACGCGTGGGCGGCCGTTGGCGTGCGCGACCGAGGCGACAAGTTTCTCCGCCAGCTTATCGGTCACCTCGTCGATTTTGTCGACACCGGGGACCTGCAGTGGGGCCAGCGCGGCAAAAGGGTTGCCCGAATGACGCGTCATCGTGTAGAGCCACTCTTCCCACTCGAGGTGGCCCGTCAGCAGCACTCCGTGCGCGGCGCACCAGGCGGCCAGTCGCTCAAAGAACCGTTCGCGCAGCACCTCCGTCACGGTTCGCCAGTAGTCGTAGCGCACGTGCGCCCCCCGTTCGCCCAGGTCCTCCCACAACGCGGGGAACCAGGGGAGCAGCGCGTAGCCGCGGCGGCGCGCGAACTCGCCGGCCAGGTCGTGCGTCCACGGGAGCGAACCGACGTTGCGATCCCAGAAATTGTTGTAGAAACCCGGCTCATCGACGAAGAAGCCCAGTATGGTCGTCCCGAAGTGCGCGGCGAACCGCGCGTGATACTGCTCGTGAGTTTCGGCGATAAACGTGTCTACGGCTCCCGCGTTGATGAGGTCGACGTAGCGGCAATCGGAGTAGGCGGCGATCCAATCGGTTGACTGCTGCCGGGCAACCATCACGCACCAATCGCCTTCCGGCGCATCCCAAGATACCAGCGCGTTCTGCAGGTGGAGCGTCAGTGGCTCCTCGTCGGCGTAGACGTGCGTGTAGCGGGAACGATCCGTCCACTGCGCCGACGCAACGCCATGCAGATGGAAGGTCAGCGGGTCCGGCGACACAGGGCGTACGGCGGCGATGCGGGTGGCGACGACGGCGCGCACCTCGAACGAGCGCTCCAGCTCTAGGCGCAGCGGGGCTGGCCCGTGCACGTAATGGCGCTCCACGATCAGGTTCTGTCCTACGTAATCCGGATCGCGGGCGAGAACCCGACCACCGGCATATCCGCTGGCCCAGTTCTCCTCGTCGTAAATCCAGACCTTCATGCCCAGCGCGGCTGCCTCATCAAGGGCCACGCGGCAACGGTCGAACCAGGTCTCCGACAGGTACGGTATGGTCAAGCCTTTGCGCGCATGGATGACAAAAGCGCCAATGCCCTTGTCGCGCATCAGGTGAATCTGCCGCACGATCTCGTGCGGCTCCATGTCACCGTTCCAGAACCAGAACGGGCATGCCGTGTGCTCCGCCTCCGGCTGGTCGAAGAGCATGCCCAGAGGTGCCGGCGCCTCCACCATCCCTGGCTCCTGTCGCGCGGTAACAGTCATTGAACCTCCTCAGTACGGTGGGTATAGCAGAAAGTTCCGCATTGGTGGCAAGATAGAGCCGGAGCCTTGCGCCACGTGTGGATCTGCCCCAACCTAAGGCCAGGAATGCGCTACGCCCCATACACCATTAAGTGACACGATTTAGTGGAGAGTATACGCGTCGAATCGTTGCGCTGTCAATTAGGGCATATCCTGTCCTGCGTCGATGTCTAGCCGTTTGTCGGAGAGAACGTGTTTTTTCGGAGGAAAGTGCGCTTGGAGGCCGTTTTGAGGTCAAGATATGGGCTACAGACGCGATTTTGCCCTCCCACAGCACGATAAATGAGGTCGGCAAGCTTCTCTCCGACAGACTGCTAGGGCAATCGCATTTAAATTCGCTTTAGCGCCACAATTTTCCGTACTAAATGGGAATGATGCAGCTCATCCGGCCGAACATCTCGCAATTGGCCCATACGAACCCGCAACCGTAATTCTACGTGTAACATAAACGCAATGTGTAAAGAATTTCAGTCGCACTAATTGCTTGGTTTGGGCCTCGCAATGCCATAATTATGCTATAATTTAAATGTGATTGCCCTACGTCGATGTCACAGCCGGTTGACAAGCGGCGTCATTAGCTCTATAGTAGCTCATGACACGAGTTAATGGCTCGTGTCACTAGATAAAGAAAACGGCAAAGGGGCGCTCGCAGATGGAGGTGACGCAACATGGTAAGCGGCCAACCAGCAGCGATGTCGCGCGTCTGGCCGGCGTGTCACGGACGACGGTCTCATACGTTATCAACGGGACGGCGGCCGCGCACATCCCCGAGGAGACACGCGCCCGTGTTCACGCAGCGATTGTGCAGCTCGATTACCATCCGCATGAGGCCGCGCGTAACCTGCGCAGTCAGGCGTCGCGCGTCATCGCCAGCGCGATGCCTGAGGCGACCAACCCACACCACCAGGAAACCGCGGCCGGACTGGAGACGTATCTGAAAAGACAAGGGTACAGCCTCCTGCGGGCCATCACGAACTTCGATCCGGACGAGGAGCGGCGCTGTCTGCAGTGGCTGAAACAACAACGCGTCGACGCGCTGATCCTCTCCGCCAGCCCTGGGACCACGATCTACGATGAGATACGCGCGCTACGTGGTCAGGGCTACTGCATCACCAGCCTCGGCGGCTACGCCGACAGCGTGGATAGTGTCGCGGTTGAAGACATGTCGGGCGAGCGTCAAGCCATCGAGCATTTGGCGGCCCTTGGGCACCGACGCATCGGCTACATTTACGGCGTCGCCGATCAGGAACTCTTCAGCTTCCGCCTCGATAACTGCTTGGCCATCCAGCGTGAGCATGGCCTTCCCGTGGTCGAGGAGTGGATCAAGCGATGCGGGCCAACGCAGGACGAGGGGTATCACGCGACCCAGACACTGCTAGACGTCGGAAAGGGGACGGACCGGCCTACCGCACTCGTCGTGGTGAACGACCTTCTGGCCAGCGCCGCGCTCAGCGCCCTTTATAGCGCGGGGCTGCGTGTGCCGGACGAGATGAGCGTCGTAAGCTTCGACAACACACCCCTGGCGGCCTACGCCGTCCCGCCTCTCTCCAGCGTCGACTCTGAAGATCGCCTGATGGGTGAGCACGCCGCGCGCCTGACACTCGAGCGGTTGGCTGATCCGCAGCGCCCGCTCGTCCATTTGCGCACCCGGGCCCGTTTAGTCGTCCGAGCGTCGAGCGGGGCGCCGCCAACATCGTAGCGTACAAACGCGGCGCGCCATGAAAGGAGGGTTAGAAGTAACCAGTGGACGCCCGCGTGTCGTGGGTGTGACGATCGATGATTGGTAAAGCGCACTATTGACAATCAAAGGAGACCTTTTCCCATGAGCAGGCCGTTTTTTTATGCGCGCCTTGGCCGCGCCAAGGGCCGCTCGGCGCGGCTCGGAGCTATCGCCGGCGCCATCTGCCTCACCAGCGTCCTGGCGCCAGCCTACATCGGCAGGGCCTCCGCGCGCAGTGGAGTCGCCGCCCTGAGTGGGACACTAACCATCTACGCCTCGCAGTACACACCAGCGACGCCAACCAAGAGTAACCCTCATCCCCCGACGTATCTGACGACCATCGTCAAGAACTACCAGTCGTTGCATCCGGGCGTCACTATCAAGCTGTTGCCGAACGTCACGCAGACATCAATCGCTTTCACCCAATATAAGGCGACGCAGTTCGCGGGCGGGACCGAGCCAGACATTATCTATAACAACCCTGTCGACGCCAACAACATCGATGTCGCCAAGGGTTGGTACCTCCCGCTCGACCAGTACCTGGCGAAACCCGACCCCTATGTCAAGGGGAACAAAGCGTGGGCCGACGTGCTCGTGAACGGCGCGCTGGGCAACGTGACGAACGCCAACGGGCACAACTATAACCTCCCGCTCGACGCAATCGACACGGCCATTTTCTACAACAAGACGGCGTTTGCCAAAGTGGGCATTGCCGGTCCGCCCACCACTTTCAGCGCCTGGATCGACGACATGTCCAAACTAAAGAAGGCTGGCTACATCCCCTACTATATGAACGCTGGGGCCGCTGGGGAGGACTACGTGGACTGGCACGAGCGCCAGCTCTCCGACATGCTGTACCACTCGCTCGCCGACAAGTTGCACGCAATCCGTGGCGGCGCGAGGGGGAGTTACCAACTGACCAGCGCGCAGGTCGCCCGCGCCGTTAAGTCCGGCCTGTTCTCCGCGACCGACGCGCGCTACGGCGAGGTGCTGAAGCTATTGAAGCTGTTCGCCGACTACGCCCAACCTGGGTTCGCGGGCGTCCCCGCCACGGGCAATCCTTACGCCCTCTTCAACTCCGGCAAGCTGGCCATGTTCGAGGGCACCACGTTCGACGTCAAGCCGCTCGCGCAACTGGGCATACGCTTCCCCTACAGCACGTTCCAGGCAATCCCGCCCATCACCAAGGCGACGAGTTCGTATGCGACCGGGGTGGCTCCGGGCAAGATCGGTATCATCGGAGCTTTCGCCAACTACAACGTGACTATCGGCACGACACGCGATCACAACCTGCCCCTGGCGATTGATTTCCTGCGGTACCTCTCTCAGCCAGCTACAGGTGGGCGCATGATCACCCAACTCGGCGAATTAGTCCCTGTACTCAAGAACGTCCCCGTGGTCGAGAGCCTCAAAGTCTTCGTCCCGAGTAGCGCCCGGCGCGACGCCCTGTTCCCGGGCTTCGTCTCGCGCCTGGACCCGCAGTTCGCATCACAGGCCTACAAAGTGCTGCAAACCTACTTGCTGGGCCAGACCAGCTTGCAGGATACGCAGACACAGCTGGAGCAACTCATGCAGGTGGGCGCACAGCGTGTCGCCACTGCCAACCACTTCACGCTGTAATCAACGTAGGTAGTAAGTACTTATCGTTCGCGCAAATCTAAAGCGAGTTCGGCGACCGGAAGGCCGCTGGCGCCGACAACCACCCATAGCGCGTGAGCAAACAGGCTGATGCCGTCGTTATTGTCAACAAAGGACCGTGGTTGCGATGGGTTCTATGCTCATGATAGGTCAGCATGGCATCAAACATCCTGCCCCCCCCTTTGCTCAAAAGACGTCAAATACTACATCTTGTAGCGCCTTGACTGAGTCTACTACCTGTAGTGGATGCCGACGCTCTCGAACTGACTTCCAATTTGCGCGAACGATAAGTAAGTAGACAAAACCTTTTTGAGTTGGAGAGGAGGAGTACATGAGTCTTTCGACAGCGCCGACCTCCGCTGCACGCAGACCGCTGCTACAGCGCTCCTCGCGCGCCGCCGTAGCGAGGCGTCGCCGCAGGATCCTGTTTATCGCGCTTTGTCTGTTGCCATCCTTCGCGTTGCTCGTCCTCTTCAACTACTACCCTTTGCTCAGCGCGCTCTACCACTCGCTCTTCCGGTGGGATGGCTACAACCCGGCGGCCTTCGTCGGTTTGCAGAACTTCGCACAGATGTGGAGTGATTCCGCCGTGACGACTGGCCTGAAAAACCTTGCCATCCTTGCCGTCGCCACCGTCGCGATCTCACTCACGTTGCCGCTCCTCGCGGCCGAACTTGTGCTCGCGGTGCGCGGCCAGCGGCTATTCAAGACCTATCGCGCCCTGCTAGTCATCCCGATTGTCGTGCCCCAACTCATCACACTCCTGATCTGGGCGTTCATGTTTGACCCGTCGGTAGGCGTGATCAACGCCCTCCTGCGCACGATCGGGCTAGGGTCAATCGCGCCGCAATGGCTGGGCGACACCCATATCGCGCTCTACTCGATCGTCCTGGCCGGCGTGAGCAGCGGCTTCCCTTGGGTGGCCGGATTAAACTTCCTGATCTACCTCGCTGCGCTGCAAAACATCTCATCCGAGATCCACGACGCCGCGCGTCTGGACGGCGCGGTCGGCTGGCGGCGCATGATCTCAATCGACGTCCCGCTCATCGCTGGGCAACTGCGCCTGATCATCACGCTCGCGCTGATCGCGGTCACACAGACCTTCACCTCCGTGTGGGTCCTCACGCAGGGCGGCCCCGGCAACGCGACGATGGTACCAGGCGTCGCGCTCTATCAACAGGGCTTCCAGTTCGGCAATTTCGGCTACGCTTCGGCCATCGGCGCGCTAATCTTCGTCGTTATGCTCGCGTTGACCGTACTCTCGAACGTCATTGGCCAGATGATACAGCGACGACAGGGGGTTTAGATGATGCGATCCATGGTTCGGAGCGCGCGCCGCGTCCAGTGGTATCTTCACATCCCTCTGCTCGTCCTCACCGTGCTGACAATCTACCCATTTCTGTTCATGGTCTTCACGTCTTTCAAGAATAACGCGCAGTTCTACAATTCTTTCTGGGGTGTGAGCTGGCCGCTACACCTGGACAACTACGGTGACGCGTTCGGGGCGGTCGGCCCATACATCTGGAACTCAGCCGTCATCACCGTGTTATCTGTTATCGGAACCGTCATCATCATTGTCCCGCCATCGTACGTCTTCGCCCGCTTTACCTTCAGACTGCGTGAACCGCTGTTCTACCTCATCATCATGCTGCTCTTCATCCCCACCCTTCTGACGTTAGTGCCGCTGTTCCTGGAGGTGAAGGCGTTGCATCTGCTCGATACGCGGTGGGCGCTGATCCTGCCCTACGTCGCCGGGTCGCAGGTCATCGGTATCCTGATCTTGCGCAGCTTCTTTGCCGCGCAGCCGGGCGAGTTATACGAAGCCGCTGAGATGGATGGCGCTGGCGATGTCGCCAAGATGCTGCGTATCGGCGTGCCGCTCTCTCTGCCTGTTATCGGCACAATCGCCATTTTTACCGGACTCAACATCTGGGGTGACTATCTGTGGCCGCTCGTCGCCCTCCCCTCGCAACAGAACTGGACGATGCCGCTAGGCTTGGTCAACTTTCAAAGTACGTACGTCAGCCAGCAGTTGTGGGGACCGCTCTTCGCTGGCTTCGTCATCGCCGCGCTGCCCATGGTCGTGCTCTTCCTGGTGCTGATGGACCGTTTCATCAAAGGGCTCACCGAGGGTGCCCTCAAGGTCTAGGCGCTATGATCTCTTGCGCCGTCCAACGGCTCGTTGAATCCCTATCACAGATAGGAGGGAACTCGGAGGAATGTTCCATGGGTCGCCGCACTAACCCGGACCCGAAAGGTGAAGGGGACGCATAGCCGGTGCGGAAAGCAGAGAACGTCCGAAGGCGTTGTAGGATAGGTGGCTCCGCAAGACCCGCGTGGCAGGGCGAAGGCTGGATTGCTTGAATTGCAGGTCTGAGGGGGTCGTTTGCGGACCCGACGGAAGAACGCTTGAAACCGCCGCTGCCTATGCCGGGGCGTGTGAGAGCCGCCCAATCCTTGTGTGATCGGGAGCGGCAACCTTCGTGGGCAGACCAGGCATCGACGGGATGTCGCACGGACCGAACGCAGCGCCTACCCCACGCTCGGACGTTCAACGAGACCGCATGACGGGATCGCCTACGGGGCGCGAGCCCTATGGTGACAGAGCCATCATACTACTCGTGGGAGTCACGACCCACCGGGGCGGAGAGGGAAACCTCTCTACACGGGGAAGGATGGTAGGCGGCCTGCCGGGAGTGTGGAAGCGTCCGAGATGGACAGTGCTGACCACGCAGAAGGGCAGGCCACTGGAAAGCTGGATGCGTTGAAAGGGTGCGCCGCATCACCCGATGCTAGATCCCTCTCGCAGAGAGGAGGAGCTTGGAAGAATTGACTTCTGGGTCACCCACCCTACCTGGACGCGAAAGCGCGAGGGGACAGTAGCATGGTGGGAAGTGCGCCCAAAGAGGCGTTTGCTCTTCTGTCGTGCGCAAGCACGACCTCACTCAGGCGAGGTGAGTAACGCGGTACCTTACCTTCAGCCGAAAGGTGTGGGGGGACACTAGCATGGTACTCAAAAGTCTGTTGACGCTCCAGTACCAGGGGCCAGATGACAGGCAGCGAAGCCGCCCAAGGCAAAGGCTTGATGGCTTGAACCCTAGTCGTGGGGGAACGCATGCGTCTCGTGGGATTGGTATGATTGCTCACGCCTGATGGGCGTACTGGACTTTCCTAACGGTGCGCCAGCCTGCATCAGGACCAGCTCGTCTGGAACGAGAAGCGACGAACGGGGTGCCTACCGGCGGAGTGAAGGGCAGGGGTAACGTGGGGATCGCCTAACCGCTGCGAAGCGTATGGTGACGGAGGGGCGGTAGTAATCCGCTAGCAGTTTGTCGGAGAGAAGCGGGCTCTCCGTCCCGTCGGTGGTGGTACAGTGGGACGTATGAGTAGAACATTCAAGACCGTGGACTATGAGGCGGCGCGCGACCTGACGGTGCGCCTGGGCGACTGCCTGCCGCCGGAGCATCTGGCTTGTTTCGTGGTGGACAGCGTGGCGTTGCTCGACCTCTCGGCGCTCTACGCGCGCTACGGGTCCCGTGGCGGCGAGCCCTACGCGCCCGAGGGGCTGCTGGCGCTGCTCCTCTATGGGTACGCGACGGGGATCTTCAGTTCGCGCAAGATCGAGCGGGCCACCTACGAGTCGGTGCCGTTCCGCTACATCGCGGGCAACCGGCATCCCGACCACGACACCATCGCCGCCTTTCGCGCCACCTTCCTGCCCGACCTCAAGGGGTTGTGCGTGCAGGTGCTGCTGCTGGCGCAGGAAGCGGGCGTGCTCACGCTGGGCACGCTCAGCCTGGACGGGACCAAGATCCACGCCGACGCCTCCAAGAGTAAGGCGGTCAGCTACAAGCGGTTGGTGGAACGCGAAGCCCACTTGCGCGCCGAGGTAGACGAGTTGTTCGCGCTGGCGGAGCGGATGGACGAGCGTGAGCGGCCCGACGGACTGGTCGTACGCGACGAGATCGCGCGCCGGGAAGACCACTTGGCCCGTCTGGCCGAGGCCAAAGCGGTCATCGAGGCGCGTGCGCGGGAGCGTGACGCCCTGGAGCGGGCGGCGTATGAGGAGACGATGGCGCAGTGGGCAGAGAAAGAGCAGGCGGCGGGACGTCGCCCGCGCGGCCGCACCCCCCTGCCGCCCGTGCCGGGGCCGCGGGCCAAAGATCAGTACAACTTTACCGACCCAGACGCGCGCATCATGAAGAACCCGACCGACCAGGGCTTCGACCAGGACGACAATGTGCACATCGCGGTGGAGCAGGAGAGCCTGCTCATCGTGGGGACGTCGCTCTCCACCCACCCCAACGACACGCACGAAGCGGAGCCCACGCTCGCCGCGATCCCCCCGGAGGTGGGCACGCCGGACGCGGCGGCGCTGGATCACGGCTACGGGGGTCCCGCGACGCTGGCGGCGTGCGCCCGCCGGGACATCGAGCCCTATATCGCGACGGGGCGTGAACCCCATCACCAAAGCTGGCAGGAGCGCTTCGCGCCGGAGCCCGCCCCGCCGCCCGAGGACGCCAGCGCCCAGGTCAAAATGGCCTACACGCTCCAAACCGCCGTGGGCACAGCGATCTACGGTGCCCGCAAGTTTACGGTCGCGCCCGTCTTGGGCATCATCACCGAAGTGCGCGGCTTCCGCCCGTTCTCGTTGCGGGGCGAAGCGGCCGCCGCAGGCGAGTGGCTGCTGGTGTGCCTGGCCTTCAATCTCAAGCGCTTCCATACCTTGTCCCCAGTCTACTAAGGAGGAGCGGTGGCCTGTCTGTACCCCACAGGCGGTCATGCGCGGCCGTGTCCCACCCCTGACCGCGCCGCGATCACACGCGGTTGGAGGCCGCGCACTCCACCTTGGCAGCGGAACCCCGGTCGCGCAGACCATAACGTCGTTCTCTCCGACAGACTGCTAGGGGATATCTCCTAGCCGGTGAAGCGCCACAGGAGGCCAGACTCGAAAAGCGAGGGTTGGCACGGATGTGCCAGGAGACCATCGTGGGAGTTGCGTTGAAAAGACGTGGGCCTCTGGAGAGCCTGGTGCATGGAAAGCGTGCATGCCATGGTTCGGGGGAGGGCGGTTGGAAAAGGGCCGGTGCAAGCCGGTATCTCGCTGGCCGCCTATCCTACAGCACGGGGCGCCGCGAAGGCGTTTAGAGCGTGGCAGTGCAAGACCCGCCTGATAGGGTGAGAGCCGTATTGCCCGAACCGCAGTCTCCAGCGATGTAACCGCACATCCTCCGACACAACGTCTAAGAGCGTGTCCACAAACCCACGGCCCTTCCACCTTACCTTTTGGTCGACCACGAGGTCCGTTGTTGCCAAAAAAGACGTGATCCTGCGTCCACCAGCGGTCGCCCGACGCGCCGCACTCGCCCGCGCGCAGTCTCCAAACGCCCCAGACGGCACGATGGCGGTGCGCGTCCTCCCGATGCCCAGGGAACCACCGATTGTGCCCCCGTTGGTTTGGAAACAATACCTTTTGAGCATGGAGGGTTTGTGGACACGCTCTAAGAGCGGAGCCACCGGCATGGGATGATTGACTTTCGTCATCCGAACCTTCCAGCCGGTGGGCGATGGGCAACGAGCCCATTTAAGGGGACGCAAACGGCACCTACGTCAGGCTCGATACGTCTAGCGACGAGGGAATGTGGGATCGCCTACCGCTCGCGAGAGCCACGGCGACGGAGGTCTCGTCGTAGTCGTGGGCGTCACGTCCCACCAGGGAGATTGGGAAAGCCAATCGCAGGGCGAAGGGGACCAGGTGTCTGTGGCCGGGGACAGGGGAGGTATGCGCAATGCAGAACGCCACATCCTGTGCCAGGCCAGCCGCGTGAGCGGCATACAGGCACTGGAGAGCCGGGTGCAGTTACAAGCTGCATGCCCGGTTCGGTGTACACGGCGACGTAGAATTGACCCATTTGCGCCGAGACTTCGTAATTGACGTTGGTAGGCCGGATAGCTATGCACTGTCAGCCACATGCGCCCGTTGCAACACGCGATCCTGTGGGTCGTACGAGTGTGCATGGACCCAAGATCACGGCCGTCGGGCTGGTGAACCTGCATGCTTATGCGCGTCCCAACGTCAATTACGAAGTCTCTTTGCGCCAATTTGGCTTGACCCATCTTTTTCAAGTAGCTCGTTCCTGGCGTGCGCCCTCATCTCTGGTAGATGCGGATCGAGGCCTTTGCCATGTGGTCTAATGGGGGTCAAGCTACATTGGCGATTGCTGGGTCAAATCTCACTGGCGTTGACATCGGAGAGGACTGGTTGGAAAAGGGGCACATAAGTGCCACCTCGCTAGCCAGCTACTCTACCGCACGTCCAGTTTGGCGGGGGGAGGGTAGAAAAGTGCCTCGTGGTAACTCGCTAGCCTCCTACCCGGTACGCAGTGTGTCGCGTAAGGCGACCGTCTCAGTCAGGCAGTCCACGTTGTCCTGGTCCAGCCAGGCGCCGTGGACATACTCCAGGCAGATCACGCCGTCGTAGCTCTCCGTCTGCAACTCACGCACGATGCGCGGGAAATCTATGCGGCCTTCACCCACCCGACACTGCGCCTTACCCGGACGCGCTTGCCGGGCGTGCCAGTGCGTCGCGTGAGGATGCAGCACGGAGATGTGCTCGAACGGCAGAGCATGAAAAGTAAAATGCGAGTGGTCGAGGGTAAGGGTGAGGCCCGGTACCGCTTCCAGCATGTCCAGGACCAACTCGGGACGCCACGTCACGCTCTCGATGTGTGGCTCGATGCGCACTTTCAACCCATGCTTATCGCCTTCGTTCACGGCCCAGCGCAGTTCCCCGGCGGCGTGGTCGAAGCTTGCCTTGGGCGACTCCCCCGGCCAGTAGCGTCCAGGGCTGAGGGTGACGCCGTCGAGCCCAATCTCGGCCGCGAATCGGAAGAAGGCCCGCCACCGGGCACGGTAGCGCTCGCGCATGGTGAGATCGGGGGTGGTTGTTGGTAAAGGGCAGTCCATCCTCCTCGACCTGTGGAAAGCAGTCGGCGTAGGCGATGCCCGTCTCCGCGCGAATCTGATTGAACCGTTCAGCTTCCTCGCCAGCATGAGTAAAAATGTATGTGGGGTCCAGGTCGCGGGAGTTGCCGAGGTCGAGGCACATAAGCCCCAGCGCGCGCGTCATCGCGGCTGCTTCGGCGACGGTACAATGCCCAAAACTCCATAGATGACACCCTAAACGTATTGCCATCCTATTACCTCATCACGTTAACCTTTTGGAGTCCATGAATCATCTTGGCGCGGGCGAGACGCCCGCACACGCTCGCGGGCGTCTCGCCCGCGCGCCTGGGACGCTTATCCTCCGGGGACAACCTCTGCGTACTGGTGCGTGTGGTCGGCCTGACCCGCTGGTTCGGCCTGGCCCGCTGGTCCAGTGTAGCGCGCGCGATAGGTCGTGGCGCTGACGCCGAAATAGGCTTTGAAGCGTCGCGCGAAGTAGTTTGGGTCAGGCCAGCCCGTCTCCTGGCCGATCCGCGCTATCGGATAATCGGTCCCCAACACCAGAGTCGCGGCGCGCTCAGCCCGGTGATGAGCGAGGTAGGCCATGGGCGCCAAGCCCGTGTGGGTTTTGAACAAGCGCACGAGGTAGGAGCCATCAATGTGCAGGCGTCCCGCCAGATCCGCGAGCGACCACGGGTGAGCAAGGTCCTCTTCCAGCAGGCGCATGCCGCGCACGACGGCCTCATGCACGGGTTTTTGGTGTCGCGGCCCCGCCTCGCTGGCCGGGTCGACATGGTGGGCGAGTTGGGCGAGAGCCAGTAGGAGATGGCCGATGAGATCGACTTTGGTGTCGGGGCTGTCGACCACGCCGAGGCGATGCAGCGCGTCGATGTGGTGGAGACAGTCCGCGAGCGCCACGGGCGACAGGCGCGCCGCCAGGATGCCGCGTCGATCCAGGCCCAACGGCCCGCTGTAGAGCAGATAGTTCAGCAACGGGTCGTCGCGTGTCCAGACAAGCTCGTGTTGCAGCACTTCGAGCCCAAAGCAACAGTTGGACACCTCCAGATGTCGGCATGTCCGATAGGCGTGCCAGACCCCCGGCCGAAGGATGTAGATATCACCCGCCTGTAGTGGCTGCTGTCCGTGGATCGTCTGGTGGACGCCGTGCCCTTCGCCGATCACCATGACCTCGATGAAATCGTGGCTGTGTATCTCGAAGTCGCCGTCGAGCACGACGCGATTGGCGAAAATCGACGCGTGCGCGGCCGCGAAGATCCGCCGCCGGGCATAGCGTACAGGCTTCGTTTGATCGTCCATACTATTAAGTTTAGCCTTTGTCGAACGATTGTCAATTTTGTGCTAGTGGACCGCGCGTTATAGGCTAACGCCACGCACCCATCAGCCGTCATACTGCGTGTAAGAGCGGAGTGCTCCTGACAACTAGGAGGGAACCCATGACAACCACATCCTATCGCGCCGCCTATCGCACAACGCCCGAGATACTCTCGGCCGACGCTATCCAGACCTATCGACGGCAAGGCTTCGTACACATTCCAGGGGTAATCTCACTCGATGAGGTCGCCGCGTTCCGCGCGGCCGCGCTTGACGCGGCCCAGCGGTTGAAGAGCAAGAGCAACACTGCGGGCGGCAAAGCGGAACGCGTTTTCCTGCAACTCGTCAACGTGTGGCGGGAAGACGAGATGATGGAGCGCCTCACACTGCACCCCAACGTGGGGGCTATCGCCGAGCGCCTGGCTGGCGTGCCGCTGCGACTTTGGCACGACCAGATCCTGATTAAGCAGCCCCACAAGAGCACGCCCACCGAGTTCCACCAGGACCAGCCCTACTGGCCGCACGCACACTCGACCCATCCGCTCACGGCGTGGATCGCGCTGGTCGACGTCCCGGTGGAGCGTGGCTGTATGACCTTCATCCCCGGCTCGCACACACGCGCTGCTCTGCCCGCGCAAGATCTGACCAACGCGCATGACCTGTTCGAAAAGAGCCCCGATCTGATGTGGGAGCCGCGTGTAACGGTGCCGCTGCGGGCGGGGGATTGCACGTTCCACCACGCGCTCTGCGCGCACATGGCCACATCGAACCTCACCGACGAGCCACGCGTCGCCCACGCCGTCATTTTCATGGACGCGGGGACAACCTACCGTAAGACGCCCCATCCCGTCACCGATCCGTTAGGATTGGCGGACGGGCAGCCGCTGGCCGGCGGCGTATTCCCGGCGGTCGCCGAGTTTGAGTAACGTACCTTGTCGTAATAACCGATGCAAGCGGCGCAGGGCATTCTTATATTCGCGGACGGTCAGGTGACGCTCTCAGGCGATGAGAATCCAACTCTTGCGGGGATAACATCAACGGCCAGCGCAGGGCGGGTAGGATTAGCGCCTGCCAATGCCGGCACCGAGACAGCCTGATTGAAAGGAGTGGTCGTTGATATCCTCCTTGTCGTTGGTATCGCCGACCATGGTCGGCGCGCGATGTCGGATCAGCGATGGGGGAAATGATACCGCGCGTAGTCGCCCGGTAGCAGGACATGCCACATGTCCCGTCGACGTTCGACCGTTCCGTCCACGCCATCAACGCGCCGTGGCTCCCCCGGATATACGGGGATCACCAGTTCTCCCGTTGTCCCCGGCGGCAAGTGGACCTCCACATCCCACCGTTCCTGGTCGCGCGACCAGTGGACGTGAACGGGGCCGCGCGGCGTGGGCACGGCGCCGCCCGCCCAGGACAGCCCACACTCGTGGGGCGCGACGCGCACATGGCTATAACCTGCCGCCCCTGGCTCGACGCCGAGCACCTGCGTGGAGAGGAAGTAAGCGGGCGCCGCCGACCAGCCGTGGCAGAGGCTGCGGCTCCAATGCCCAGGAACATAGCCTGGGAACGTTTCCCAGAACGTCGTGGTGCCCTTCTCGATCATGCGTCCCCATTGTTCGCGCACGATCTCCACGGCGGCCTCGGTCTCGCCATATCTCACCAGCGTTTCCAGCGTGAAGAACAGGAACCAGGGACTGCCGACCGGGACGACCTGCTCGGCTGGCCATGCCTGTGCCCGGCCCGGATCGCTGCCCACGAAGTTCCCCGTGCGCGCCGCCTCGACGAGGGGCAGGATGCGCTCCGTCCGCTCGGGGGGGACGCACCCGCATAGGAGGACCAGCGTGTTCGTCGGCGCACTAACGCGCGTCCGTGCCCGGAACTCCTCCAACTCCTCCGGGCGTCCGCCTCGCGCCACGCTTCGCGCGGCGTAGCGCGCGTACGCCGCCTCGTCGCGGACCGTATCAACATAGGCGCCGCGCGACTCGGACCAGCAATACCGATTGATCGCGGCCTCCACACGGTCGGCCGCCGCACGATAGCGGACGGGATCCGTGCTGGACTCCTGTTCCTGTGCCTCGGTCGGCCACGCTAGCGTTTCGGCCATGAGCGCGGCACGGCGCAAGCTTTCGGCGAGCAACGCGCTGCTTGAGGTCACCTCGCCGTCGCGCGTTAGGTCCATGGCCGCCCAGTCGACGAGGTTCCACACGTCGGGGACATCAAGCAGGTCGCGCTCGGTCAGGAAGCCCAGGCAGCGCTCCAGACACTCGCGCACATCACGATAGAGGGTGGCGAGGGCGGCGCGGTCACCCGTCGCCTGGTAGTGTTCCCACACATTCCAGATCCACAGGAAGGTCCACATCGGGATCTCGCTAAACCACCCACTCACGACGTGATCAGTCGTGAGGTGTGGCCGCTCGCGCAGGCGCGGCGGCTTGACGCGGTCCAATTCGCGCGAGAGCGACTGCCCGACCAGACGCAGGCAGCGATCAGTGAGGTCGTAGGCGCCGAAGGCCACGCCGTTGACGAGCGCTGAGTTGCGCGCGTCGCCGACCCAGAACACCTGCTCGTAGGCCGGGCAGTCGACATAGGTGTCCTCCATGCACAGGCGCACGGTGTAGGCCGCGACCTCCCAGATCTTGGTCAGCGACGCGTCACTACAGGCAAAGTGGCCCTGGTTTTCCACCGGATATGTAGTGAGCAGGAGGCGCAGGTTGTAGAGTTTGACCGGCCGCGTCGCCGCGCGCACGGTGAGGGAAACGTAGCGGAAACCGCGGCGTACATGCGAGCGAAAGGTTTGGTACCCCTCGCGACAGGTGTAGCGGACGCTGTTACGCAGCCGCTCGGTCCAGAAAACGCCGCTGTCGTCGATTCCCTCGAATAGGTTGCCATCGATCACGGTCCCTGCGGGCGCGTCCACCTCGAGGACGAGATATCCGACCAACTTGCGCCCGAAATCGACGACCAGGTGGGTATCGCCACCCCCATGGGGATAGAGCGTGGCGTACCCCGCGTTCCGGTGCAGCAGGAGATCCACGTTCTCGACGAGGGGCGCGTCGTCGTCGAGTCGTCGGCGCGGCTGCGGCCGGTCGATCGACGCGTCACAGAACCCACCCCTGGGTAGAGAGAAGTGGCTCGTCGAGGTGAGTAGGTGGACGTCTTCCTGGCTGTCGGCGGCGGAGAGGGCGTAGCGTGGCGCCGGTGGCAAGGCGCCTGGGCTCGTGGCGACGAGGACGTGCGCGCGCGCCTCGTCGCGCTCGTCGAGGGGGCCGAGATACATCCATGCGGCGTCTTCGAGGGCGTCGGTGCCGAGGCGCGACGCGTCGAAGTGAAGATCTTCCTCCGTCTCAAAGATCAGGCTAGGCGAGTCCGTGCCAACAAGAACGAACAGGTTGCGCCCTTCATCGAGGTGGAACGCGGGTGAGGCATCCTGCGCGAGCGGCGTGTCCATCAGGACCGCTCGGCCGCGACAACTGGCCTCGATAGGTCCGTACTCGACGGCAGAAAACAAGGAGACCGTGCAGGGGCATGGGGCGATGATCTCGGTGACAAAGGCCTGCCCGCGCCGGCCAAGCGGTTCGGCGCGCAAGCCATGGCCCTCCTTACCCATGCGCTCACGCAGGTCGAAGGCCCAGCGGTAGCCACGACGCGGTCGCGCCACCTCCGCCGCCAGGGCCTGGATCGGCGTGACCTCGTCGCGTGTCAGGAATGGGATCGTCCGTGGCGCGAGTCCGATCCAAGGCGCGACGCCCACAGGACCTAGCGTGTGGGGAGGCGCCCAGTCGTCGGGCGCGTCCAAGGTGGCGCCGACATTCGTCCACCCCTGCTCCGCGCGGCGCGCGTCGTACTGCTCCTCGAACCCGAGCTGTGTGGCGATACGCGGCGTGTCGCGCACGAATGCCGCGTCGGGTGCGACGCGCCACTCGCCGTCGCTCACGATGCGTTCGACCGCGTCGCCCGCCCTTTCTAGGACAAGTTCGCACAGGAAACCGCCGCGCCCCAGGATGTATTGGAAGGTGTGGTCACCCCAATGGACGACGCGCGCGGCCAACACGTTCTCACCTCCGCGCCGCAGACAAGGGGTCACATCGTACCTGTCGTAGCCGTAGGCCCAGGGAAACGAGCGGACGGGCCCGTGTCCGAGCCAGGCCCCGTTGAGATAGAGTTCATAACGACTGTCAGCCGTGATGAAGATTGTGGCGCGTTGGAGATCCTCCGGACAGTGAAACGGGCGCCGGAAACGGAGCCACAGGTTGCGTTGCGACCCCGCGTCCGTGGTCCAGAGCCAGCGCGCATCGGCCGAAAAGTCCATCCTAAAAGTCCATCCTACTAACTCCTCTTCTTTTATACTCCGCATACTCCGCGCCACCACCATGAAGCTGTACGACAGCGAAAAGGACTCGTGCGTGGAACGGCAGCAGAGCGTAAACGTTGCTGCCGTTCCACGCGCCCGATCATGGACGATTAGCGCGGCCTACATGTACTCCGTGATGCCGATCTTGTTCTAGGTAGCTCACGCGTCGCGGATGCTGGCTGCAGGAACTCGAATTTTGTGGCGAACGTTGGCATGGTTCAGATACGTGTTGACAGTTCAGGCGTGGCTGGGGCGGCTGCCACGCGCGAATTTCCGATCCACCTCGCGCGAACTGTCAACACGTTTCCAGGCGTAAAATGAACCATGCCCGAACGTTTGCCCATTATACGAGCCGTTGATGCAACTCTACAGGTATCGTTGAGTTCGTGTAGCGTGCGATATTCTCCGGTCTGAATGAGTGACAGAGGGGAAGATGTCATGCGGTCCATTTCCGCCTTCTGTGGCTATCGCTTCCCCGACGACATCATCGCCCTCGCCGTCCGCCGGCAACTCCGGTTCCACCTGCCGTATGCCGATATCGCGGGACTCTTGACCGAACGATGATGGCAATCCCGCGCTCCCGCGCGTCACGGGGATTATGAAGGCGACCTCTGGCCCTTTCCAGAGGATCGAGCCAGCGTCGGGTTTGTACGCTCCGGCCAAGATTTTCATAAGGGTGCTCTTACCGGCGCCGTTCTCACTCACCAAGGCGTGAATCTGTCCAGCATGCACGAAGAGCGACACGCCGTCGAGCACGCGGGGGAATATCTTGGATATACTGCGCATCTCGCTGACAGGCCCTGTGGCCATGTGCCACCCTTCCCTCGTTCGCTGAGCGGCGCTAGACGATACGCCCGGGATGGCGTGTCGCCCTCGCGTCCGTTGTCCAGCCGCGTGAGAGACCATCGATCTCCCCCTTTTCGCCCACGCCGACTTTACGGTATATTGTAAATCAAAGCACGAGGATGTGTAAACATAGAGATGGAGGGATTCCCGAGGACACACATGGAGATGGAGGGATTCCCGAGGACACACATGGAGATGGAGGGATTCCCGAGGACACACATGGAGATGGAGGGAGTAGTGGGGTGCGCGCCACTTTTTCGCGCCGGGTATCTACTGGGCAGCGAGCCGCCGCCTTCCCGGCAGCCTGCCGCCGCAGACGACCGTGTTGCCACTGGCCGACGCCTGATGGGAGAGGTCGCGACGGACGAGTCGGACTTCTCAAGATGCTGCTGGTGAACCTCAACAGGGCCTCGTCGGCAAGTTGGCGGCACGCGTAGCCACAGGTAGTTTGACGTGCCCGAAACTCGTGGTGGAGGGTTCGCCAGCAGCATCTTCTCAATGGCGCCATGCGACACGCGGACGCTCTCGTGCACGATGCTGGAACGCTGCAGGCTGAGGCTGTGCTGGTCGGTTAGTCTATCCGCTCGCCCCCGGCAAGCTACGCCGCCCGTCGTTAGTCATAACATAAGTTCATCTTCGTAATACTATGAGAGGCCATATGCGGCATTTTCGGACCCCTTCGAGGCCATCGAAGCCTTGTCTGACGCCGATCACGGCGCTTGCGGCCTCTCATTGCTCTACGCGGGCTAGTAATGCAGCATGGACCCCCATTATTGCGAAGATGAACTATAGTGTAGACCACCGTAGACAGAGACGGCATGCGCGTCCGCTTTTATCCAGCACGCTATCTAGTCACCTATGTGCAGAGGGACGGCGATGCGCTACCGGAGGCCATGATAGGTCGTGGGTGGTTGACGTAGTGGACCCATTCCTTGCCCACGGGAAGCAACCTGTATGAGATACGTCGCGATCCCCCACACCACCATGCGCGTCTCGCACATCTGCCTGGGCACGGGCGACATGGGCACAGCGTTGAGCCGCCACGACTCCTTTGCCGTCCTGGACGCATTCGTGGAGGCGGGTGGTACCTTCCTGGATACCGCGCACGTCTACGGCGACTGGTGTCCCGGCGAGAAGCACCGGAGCGAGAAGACGATCGGGCAGTGGCTCAAGACGACAGGGCAGCGGGACCGGATGATCCTGGCCACCAAGGGCGCTCACCCCGACCTGGCGACCATGCACATCCCGCGCCTGTCTCCACGGGAGATCATCGCCGACCTAGACGAGAGCCTCGACTGCCTGGGCGTGGGGACGATTGACCTGTACTGGCTCCACCGAGACGATCCTCAGCGGTCCGTCGATGAGATCGTGGAGATGCTGAATGACCAGGTGCGGGTCGGCAAGATCCGCTTCTTTGGCTGTTCCAACTGGACGCCCGCCCGCATCGGCGAAGCACAGGCCTATGCCGCGGCGCATGGCCTGGGCTCGTTTGTCGCCAGCCAGCTCCAATGGAGCTTGGCCGTCCCGAATCCGGGCTCCGTGGCCGTCGATGTCGCCGTCATGGACGACGACGCCCATGCCTTCTACCACGAGGCGGACATGGCGGTGCTCGCGTTTTCATCACAGGCCAAAGGGTTCTTCACGAAGGCCAGGTCCGGGGGGCTGCCAGCCGTCAAGGAGAGTGTGCGGCGCGATTATGAGAACGAGCAGACCATGGCCCGTCTGGCGCGAGCGGGCGAGCTTGCCGTGCGGCTGGGCACGTCCATCACAGCCATCATCCTGGCCTATATCACGTCGCAGCCGTTCGTCGCGGCGCCCATCGTCGGCTGCCAATCCATCGAGCAGTTGCGCGACTCATTGGCGGATGCCGACGTGATCCTTTCGCCCGATATGCTCCACTATCTGGTCGCGGGGGAGGGGGACTGATCGGTAGCGTTAGCGGACGTGGTCGTGGCAAGGTCTTGGAAAGCGTGTATTCCCCCCAATTCTCACTGCGACTGACGCTGTCTCAGCAGTTGATGATCGGCTATTCCCCGTGCAGCCAAACATACGGACTCGTCGACGAAGCAGCCTCTACCGAGGAATCGATTGGGAAAGCCCGCACGGACAGGGGTGACGCCCCACGAAACGAGATCCGGCGGCAGCCTCACATGTACTCCTCCCCTATGCCCCTCATTCAGACCATAGAATACCGCCACCGTTCCATCCATCCATACGCCTCGACGTAGAGATGATCGCTTGTATGGATGAGGGCGCATCTGGTCACGGGAACATGTGGGATCTGATCTGCCACAGCCGGCATGGCGTCGTCGTGGCCGTAGCCGTCGAGGACAGCCGGCATGGCGTCGTCGTGGCCGTAGCCGTCGGGGGAGGTCATGGCTTGCGTGATGTCTCCCGGAGCTGCCGTGATTACCGCGCGACGGCTACCGCGCTGTCTTGGCCGTCGCTCCGGGCCAGGGCGGCGGAACAGAAGAGCAGTGATTGGGGCGCGTTGAGCGGCACGTCGCGCATCGTGGGTGGCGCCCCGCACGACAGGCGCACGGCGAGATGGGCTGGATACAGCAGCCGGCGCGGCGGGCTAGTGTCGTGCCCGGCGAGCCGCGCGAGGAGGAGGCGGCAGGCGTCGGCTCCCATCTGGTACGCCGGCTCGACGAGCGAGGTGATCGGGGAGACTAGCGTGGGCGTCCAACTCAGCTCCCCGACACTGACGAGGGCGAGGTCATCGGGCAGGCGCAGATGAGCGGCAGCGATGGCGGCGAGGACGCCTGGGGTCAGGGCACTGCTGGCGACAATGAGGGCCGACGGCCGGTCTCGGCCCCGGAGTAACGCGTTGGCGGCGACGATGCCGTCCTGGTCATTGAAGCCCGCAGCGAGGATTTGCAGCCGGCGCTCCAGTGGCAAGCCGCGTCGGCGCATGGCGCGGCGATAGCCGATCAGGCGCTCGCGCTCGCTGTGGGCACGGTACGGCCCCGTGATCATACCGATGCGGCGGTGTCCCAGGCCCGCTAGGTGCGCGACGGCGCGTTCTATGGCCGTCGCGTTGTCGAGCGTCACCCGATCGCAGCCGGGCGCGCGCGCATCAATATTCACGATGCGCACATGAGCGCGCACGAGGAGTAGGTGGTGGGACTGCCACGAGGAGGTCATGATGACCCCAGGGACGCGCTGCTCACGCAGGAGGCGTAAAATCTCGGCCTCGCCGGTCGAGCCGTTGCCCGGCCGGCACAGCACGACACTGTACCCCGCGGCGTAGGCCGTGTCCGTGATTCCTGCGGCATAGCGGTTGTAGATCGGATTCTCCGTGGGGGGGAACAGGACGCCGATGGATGCGCTGTGGCCGCGTTTCAGGGTGCGCGCCGCGGTGTTCGGAGTGTAGTTGAGCTCGGCCATAGCGTGAAGAACACGCGCGCGCGTGCCCTCGGCGACACGCGGGCTGTTATTGAGGACACGCGAGACGGACATCGTCGAGACGCCGGCGCGCCGCGCGACCTCGTCCATCCCGGATACAGGCACATCCCCTCCTACGCACCCTGCAATGCGTGTGGCACTGCCAACAATCCACTAGGCCATGTTACCCATATCATCACATTATTGTTCCTCATCTTACATCAGATGACACGTCTATGTCAATGATCTGTTGATAAAGGGGTGCGCCACAGCAAAGTTCCCCTAGGCGGAGCGGGGCAGGAGCAGTGGACGTTGAGCGGGCGTGGGTTTGGGACGTGGCGCGGCGCGCGGGGCGTCGGCACGCGCGGCGACACATGGCGACGTGGCGGGGGCAGAGGGCGCCACGGTGACGGCGGGACACGGCGGGCACAGGCGGGGTGGGCGAGGCGGCGTCCTCCGGCGGTCGATACTGGTCGGGGTGGGTCTGCCAGAAGGCGGCCCAGCGCCCCGAGCGGTGCAGGGCGCGCAGACGGGCGATGGCCTGGCTGCCGGGGATACCCCAACGCATGCCGGCCTGCGTGAGCCGCGCTTCGACCAAGCACTTGCAGGAACTCTCCACGGCGCCCGAGCCGATGGGCAACTGCCGGGCGACGAAGCGCGGGTCGTCCATGTGCGCCGCGTTGCGCGTAAAATAGGTCCGGGCGTCGTCGATGGCCTGCACGGCCTCCGCCGTTGTCGGGCGTAGGGCCGCCAGGGCCGTGAGCACGGGGGTCGCCCCGTGCTGGTAGAGCTGATCCTTGAGCGGCTCAACCCAGGCCGCCGCGCGCAGGCTGCCCGCGCCATGGAGCGCGTTCCCGACCGCCCACAGGTAGCTGTAGGCGTGATAGATGTCCGCGATCTCGACCACCTCGACGCCCGGCAGGCCCAGGAAGGCGCGCGCCCGCTCCCAGATCCAGCGGGCGCCGTCGGCGAGCACGACCACGGTGCGGACCGCGGGCGTGCCCAAGCCTCGCCGCACGGCCTCTACATAGACCCGCCACCAGCAGTCCTCGGCCTCCTCCGCGCCCACCCCGTCGCTTGCCTCGCCCCAGGCCAGGTGGGTGCGTCCGGTGTCCGGGTCGGTGTGCAGCTCCGGGCCGAGCGGGGCCAGCGTGACGACCTTCATCTCGTGCCAGCCCGCCTCTTGGTGCACCAGCACCCCGTCCACCTCCACGGCCAGGATTGGGGTGTCCTCCGCGCGCTCCACCGCGTCCTCCGTCCAGACCGGCTGCCCCCGCTTGGCCCGCGTGATGGCCGCCTGCGTCTGCGCCTCGGCCGTCGCCCCGATGCGCTCGGCCAGGCGCCGCACCGTTTCGTCGCTGAGCGTGGCGCCGAGCGCCTCCTGCACCAGGTCCACCGCCGGCGTGAAGGTGGCCTCCACCGCCGCCCATGGGCACTGGCCCCTCTCCGCTGCGCTCCGACGGTCCAGGCCAGCCACCACCCGTGCCAACCCCGGCGAGACCTCCCCCGGCCCCAGGCCCAACGCCGCGTCCAGCGCCGCCGTGCCCCGCTTACAGGCCGCGCACCAATAGTAGGGGCGGTGCAGCGTATAGTCGCCCACCAAGCCCACCAGCGGGCGCGCGCGCTCCCGTCGTTTCAGGGGACCGTGACAGGCCGGGCAGCGCGCCGGACGCGGTAGCCCCTGGGCCTGCCCCGCCGCCACCCGCTCAATCAGCCCGCCCAGGATCACCCGGCCCACGTGTTGGACCCGCTGCTCCAGTGTCGCCAGGTCCGCTGTCAATAGCGCCGGTACGACGGCCTCCAGCGCCTCTCCCACCAGCACCTGCATCTCCTTATACATTAAACTAAGATTGTCCCCCTTCAACGGAGGGACTCGGTGGACGGTACAGCCACCGGATTGAGGGCGAGGGAGGAAAGGATACCTCCTCCTAGCGGCTCGACCGTTTCGGAAAGATTGACCTTCCTCCTCGTCACTCCTGGGACTAATCGACCATAGAAGGATGCGCCGCGAGCGCCGTGTATAAGGCCCCGACCTCCCAGGATCTCTCCCTTATCTCTAGAAAGCGACCATTGACGATGACTATGTGGTATGCCGGCGTTGACTGGGCGGACCAGCATCATGACGCCGTGGTGATCGATGCAACGGGCAAGCGGGTCGGGACGATCCGTGTGGCCCACAGCGCCGAGGGACTGGACACGCTGGTGACATTCCTTAAAGGGCAGGGGGATGTCGCCGATCACCCCGATCACCTGGCCTGCATCGTCGAGACCAATCGGGGCGTGCTCATCACCGCCCTGCTCGACGCGGGTCTGCCCGTCTATCCGGTCAATCCCAAGACCGTCGATCGGCACCGCAAACCGTCCGGCGCGAAGACCGACGCCATCGACGCCTATTTGCTGGCGCGCACGGGCCGGAGCGATCTGGCCGACCTGCGCCGTTTGATCCCGGATAGCCCCCTGATCGCCGAGTTGCGGGTGCTCACGCGCGACCAGGACACCTTGATCCAGAGCCAAACGCGCCTGGTCAACCAGCTCACGGCCTGCTTGAAGGCGTACTACCCGGTAGCCGTGGACCTCTTCGGCAAGCTGCAGCAGCCGACCACGCTGGCCTTCCTGCAGGCCTTTCCGACGCTGGATCAGGCGCGGACGGCCTCGGTGGAGCAGGTCACCACGGTGCTCAAGGCGGCGGGGCATCCCACGGCGGAGGCGAAGGCCCAGCAGATAGGGGAGCGCCTGAGCCAGCCGCAGTTGGCGGCCGACCCCATCGTGACGCGGACCAAAACGCGCCTGATGCTGACCTTGGTTGCCCAACTGCAGGTGCTCCTCCCCGACATCGCCGCCTATGATGAGGAGATCACGCGCCTTTTTAGGCTGCATTCCGACAGCAGGGCCTTCGCGAGCCTCCCGCGGGCCGGGACGCGGTTGGCGCCGCGGCTGTTGGCGGAATGGGGCGACGACCGGGGGCGCTACACGGACGCGGGGAGTGTGCAGGCCCTCGCTGGCACCGCGCCGGTGCCCTTCCAGAGCGGCAACTTCGCCAAAGCGCATCGGCGTTACGCCTGTAACAAGCCCTTGCGCAACGCCTTGCAGCAGTTCGCGTGGCAGAGCACCCAAAAGGAAGCCTGGGCCTTGACGTATTACCAGCGCAAGCGGCGGGAGGGCAAGAGCCACGCCATGGCCGTGCGCGCGCTGGCCAATCGGATCATCTACGCCCTGTGGAGCAAACGCGAAACGTACGACGCGGCGACCTTCCTGGCCGCTCAGCAGGCCCACGCTCCGCGCGCCGCGTAAGAGACGTCTGCCCTGGCGCCCCGTCGTCACCACCCGTCGCCGCCCCAGGCGCGCCGGGCGCGCCGGGCGTGCCATCGTGCCCTCCATCACCGCGCCTGCGCTCCTGAGGACGCGGGGTGTGGGGGCGCGTAGCCCCCACGCGCTTGCCCTCGACAAGCGCAGGCGCCGCGGCTTGACGACCCCGGCGGGGTCCCCTGCTAGCCTGCGGAGCCCGAGGGAGCGGACGGCAGCGTCGCGCCTCGTCGTCCCGTCCGCTCCCTCGGCGTAGCAGACGCCGCAGGGGTGCCGGGCGGCGTCAAGCCCCAGCCGAAGCGGGTCTGCCCCCACTGGATACATCCAGCCTCTTATGCCCACACAGGAGCGTGCCATTTTTATTTACCCCTTGACATAGAAGGTCTGTATGATGGCGCTGGACAGGTCTGCTCTGTCCATGTGTCCTCTCCGAGGGGCCGCTGTGGAGGTGTATCCGCATCTCCGCCCCTCGGTAGGGTACCGCCGTCCGCACGGAGGGGAACTTTGCTGTGGCGCACCCTGATAAATGGGGTGCGCGCCACTTTTTGATACTGTTGGCGAATTCACCGGATCGGCCACAATGGCCGCATAAGCGCGGGGCCGCAGCCTTGGTCGCGCGTCGCTTATAGCCCCACAGGCGGCGCGATCCGCATAAGCGCGGGTCTGCCAGAATTCGCCAACAGTATCCTTTTTCGCGTCTCTACTGGAAGCGCCGGCTTCTAGCCGGCAGGGCGTCGCGGGCGAGCGGTGTGCCGTTCACGGACATCGTGGCAGCGACCGTGGGCCGGCTAGAAGCTAGCGCTCCCAGCAGAGACGACGCGTGCCGCAGTGACCAGCGCGAAAATGTGGCGCGCACCCTTGATTAAAGACCATAAATAATCATGATTGATGCACGAGTTGACAATGCTTTAACGCCGTGGTATCGTAGAACCTAAGCGCTACATGTTACCCATAACATAAACCGGTGGCGTACCTGCGGATAACATCCGACGGTATGGAGGCACGCTGACAGCGGCAATCGGTGTCGAGCCTGTCCAGTGTGGAGTAGTGGAGACGGGGAGGATGAGATATGGCTGTCCCTGCCAGTGAGGCGCTCTCTGAACGGGGCGCGCGCGTGCGTCCGCGGCGGCGAGGCGGGCGTCGCAGTGCATGGACGGTGGCCTGGATGTTGGTTCCCAGCCTCCTGCTGGTCATCGCCTTCTCGTGGTTCCCGGCGCTCCAGGCGCTCGTCCTCTCGCTCTTCAATTGGGATGGGGTCAATCCCCCCGCCTTCATCGGACTCAAGAACTTCCACGACTACATCACCAGTGACACCTTCGGCGTCCAGATCGGCAATATCGCCATCCTAACTATCGGCAGCCTGATCGTTTCACTCATTGCTCCCCTCCTCACGGCGGAGTTGGTCTTCAATCTGCGTAGCGGGCGGGCGGCTTCGGTCTACAAGGCCCTGCTCGTGGTGCCCATCGCCGTCCCCTTCATCATCAACGTTGAGATCTGGAGTTACCTGTTCTATCCGCAGGTCGGCCTGTTCAGCACGGTGATCCAGGATTTCGGGCTTAGTAATTCGATCACCACCACCTTTACCGCCGATCCCAATGTGGCCATCTACTGCATCCTGGCTGTGGGCTTCCCCTGGGTCGCCAACCTGAGCTTCCTGCTCTACCTCGCTGGCCTGCAAACGATCCCCCGTGAGTTGCTCGAGGCCTACTCAATGGAAGACCGCTCCTTCTGGCGCCGCCTGCGTCACATCGACCTGCCCCTGATCCGCGGCCAGATCCGCCTCGTGCTCGTCCTGACGCTGGTGGCTGCGGTGCAGAACTTCGTCACTATCCTGATCATGACCAAGGGCGGCCCCGGCACAGCGACGCTTGTGCCCGGATTGCAGATGTACCAGGAGGCGTTTCAGAATGACCAGTTTGGCCTGGGCATGGCCATCGCCACGCTCATCTTTATGACCGTCCTGCTCGTCACCCTGGTCCTGCTGCGCGTCGGCCGCGACCCTGCGGTGGAAGGGGCGACCGCATGAACCCATGGATCAAGACACTGCGCGCCGACATCTTCAAGCACGTCGGCCTCATCCTCATCGTGCTCTGCACCTACTATCCGCTGTTCTTCGTGCTGGTCAACTCGCTCAAGGACAACGCGCAGTTCCAGGCCAACATCTTCAACGTGGCGTTGCCACTGCACTTCGATAACTACGGCGCCGCGTGGCCGTCGATCGACGGGTTCATGCTCAACTCTCTCCTCGTGGCGACCGCGAGCATCGTGGGCACGCTGATCTGTGGCTCCCTGGCCGCCTACGTGCTAGCGCGCTTCCCGTTCCGGGGACGCGAGGCCATCTTCATGCTCTATGTCGGCCTGCTGCTCATCCCTTTCATCCTAACGTTGATCCCGCTTTACCTGGAGATGAAATCCCTGCACCTCATCGACAGTTGGTGGGCGCTCATCCTGCCCTACGTGGCCGGCGGCCAGGTTCTTACTGTGTTCATCTTGCGCGCGTTCTTCGCGGGCCTGCCCGAGGAAATTTTCGAGGCGGGGCGCATCGACGGCGCGAGCGAATGGCAGCTTTTTTCCCGGATTGCCTTGCCGCTCTCTCTCGCGCCGCTGGGCGCGATCGCCATCGTGACGGCAATCAACGCCTGGGGCGACTTCTTATGGCCGACGATCGTGCTGCCCACCGCGTCCAAGTACACCATGTCGGCGGGCGTGGCCTTCTTCACCTCACAGTTCGGCCTCGTCTCGCAGACCGGCCAGGTCTTCGCCGTGTACATGATGAGCACGATCCCCGTCGTGGTCCTGGTCATCCTGACCATGCGCACGTATGTCTCCGGGCTTACGAGCGGAGCCCTCAAAGTCTGAATCCCGGGACGACGCCCACCCGAGGGCGTTGTTGCGCTTTCCCGCTCACAGCGCCCTCAGCGTCTGCAGCGTCTGTACAAACCGGTCCCTGTCACCTGACAGGGACCAAAAGGAAGGAGGTGCGTTAGATAGACAGCAACTCGTCGTCCGCGCGTCGGGGATCAGCCTGCGGCCAGTCCCCACCGTGATGATGAGGTCAACAGTAGGAGTAGGCCGCAGGCAAGCGCTACAGGCCGCAGGAATAGCACTCGTAGGAGTATCACAGATGCACTCACAACCCGAGCATGAGCAGGATATCCCCGTCTTGACCGATGATCACGCGACGACGACCCCCCTTGATCGCCGCCGCTTCTTGCAGGTCGGCGCCGCAGCCGGAGCCGCCGTCGTCGCCGCCGACCTATTGTCGCCGCTGGGCGCCCTTGCCGCACCACCGCGTTTGTCCACCAAGCCATATACGATCAACTTTTTTCCTGGCGGTGCGGGGACCTACGGACCCGCCACCCCCACGAAGGCTAATCCCCACCCGCCGACGGCATTGAAGAATTTGGCCGACGCCTACCACAAGCTGCACCCCAACATCACGATCAATTTCATCCCCAACAACGTCGGTAACGCTTTCGGTTCAGCCCAGGAAGGTACCTTCGCCTGGCTCACGGCGCAGGCGGCGGCTGGTCGCGCCCCGGACGTCACCTGGTCGCAGTGGATCTCCGTCAATGCCGGCTTCTTCCCGCAGGGTCTGTTCATCGACCTCAAGCCCTACTTCCAGCGCCCCAACCGGTACGTGCCCGGAAACAAGCGGTGGATCGACCTGATGAACCCGTCCGTGATCGAGGCGATTACGGCGTCGCATGGAGAAATTTACCTGGTCGACTGTGACTACGTCGCCACCGGAATTTACTACAACACGGCGCTGTGGCAGAAAGCGGGGGCTGGCGCGCCGCCCACGTCGTGGGCTGAGTTCCTCAACGTCCATAAGAAGATGAAGGCCAAGGGCATCACACCGGTGGGCTTCGCGCTGACGTCCGCCGTGGTCCCCAGTTGGTGGGAACGGCAGGCGTCGAGCCAACTCTTTCAGGAGGAGGCCAAGGCGATCAACGTGACGCACGACTCCTTTATCATCAGCGCCACGGACTACGCCGTCGGCATCAAGAAGGGCGTCTTCAGCATGAAGAACCCGCGCTACGCCGAGATCTGGACACTACTCAAGGAGTGGTCGCAGTACTGGGTGCCGGGCTCCAGCGCGATCAATTTTGGTAACGGTGGGGGCACGGGGCTCAATGACCTCACCCTGCTGATTCAGGGCCGCTGCGGCATGGTCTGGGAGGGGAGTTGGGCCGGCATCGAGTTGGACCAGCAGGGATTCAAAGGCAAGTGGGGCGTTTTCCCCTTTCCCCTCATCACCAAGGCGACGACGCCCTACGCGACGGGCATCCACGTTGGCGACGTCGTCGGTGGACCCAACGCCGCCTACCAGTACTTCGTGCCCAGCCACAAGGGTAACAACTCGCTGACCACCGACAAGCTGGCCTGGATCATGGACTGGCTGCAGTACATCTCCACGCCGCAGCATGTGGACGATATGGTCAACGAGAACCCGCAGTATGTGCCGACAGTCAAGGGCACGCATCCCGCCAATAAGACGTTGGCCAGCTTGGTCCCTGTGGGGAAGCCCGGCCTGTCGATCAGCGGCATTTTCAACGATTTCCTAGGGCCGAAAGCCACCCAGAGCGCGGTGGAGATGCTGCAGAGCTACATCAACGGCTCCTACTCTGACAAGACGTTCGCCAGCAAATTCGAGGACTTGCTGCAGACGTCCGTCGACGCGTGGGCCAAGCAGAACAAGATCAACCTGAGTAAGTACTAAAGCCCAGGATCACCAGCCGACGATGCACAGTGCATCGTCGGCTGGTGATCGTTTCCTGCAACTCGTCTTCGGAGGGATCGAAGGGATCATGCTATGCTGACCGCCAACGTCGCGACATCGGCACAGGGCACGGGCACGCCTGCCGCGTCGCCACGCGGCCATATCGGCCTGTTCAGCATCGGGCTGGCCGCGTACTGGCCGCAGTTCCCTGGGCTCAAGGAACGCCTGGAGGAGTACGGCCGGCGCGTCGTGGAGCGCGTTGCCCCCTGGGCCGACGTTGTCTCTGCCGGCCTCGTCGATGACGCTGAGGGCGCGCGCCGTGCTGGCGACCTCTTCGCGCGTGAGCAGGTCGACCTCATTCTGCTGCACACCGCCACCTACGCCACCTCCAGTCAGGTGCTCCCCGCGGTGCAGCGTGCCGGGGTCCCCGTCGTTGTGCTCAACCTGCAGCCCGTTGCCGCGTTGGACTATCCCCACACCGACACCGGCGAGTGGCTGGCCAACTGCTCGGCCTGCTGCGCCCCTGAGCTCGCCGGGGCCTTCGCCCGCGCCCGCGTCCCCTACCAGGTCGTCTCCGGCCTGCTCGACGACGCCGACGACAGCCGTGCCTGGCGCGAGGTCCAGGCCTGGGTCAGAGCGTCCGGCGCGGTGCGCGCTCTGCGCCAGGCCCGGGTCGGCTTTCTCGGGCACACCTACCCTGGTATGCTCGACATGTACTCCGACTTCACGCAGCACCACGCCCAGCTTGAGCTGCACGTCGAGGTCCTGGAAATGGACGACCTGCAGGCTCGCGTCGAGGGGGCGACCGAGAGGGACATTGAGCGTGTCACAGACGAGACGCGGGCCATGTTCACGCTCGACGACACGGTCACCGACGCAGGGCTGGCTTGGGGCGCGCGCGTGGCGGTGGGGATGGACCGCCTGGTCGCCGACTACCGCCTTGACGCCCTGGCCTATTACTACCGTGGGCAGGGCCTCTTTGAGGCATTGGGGGCGGGGTTGATCCTGGGGGGCTCGCGGCTGACCGCGCGCGGCGTGCCCTGCGCGGGCGAGGGCGACCTCAAGAACGCCATGGCCATGTTCTTGTTGGACCGGCTGGGCGCGGGTGGCGCGTACACCGAGTTCTATGCCATGGACCTCGACGCGGGCTTTGTCCTGATGGGGCACGACGGGCCGGGGCATATCGGCATGAGCGACCGGCGGCCCGTGCTGCGCGGGCTAGGACTCTATCACGGCAAGGCGGGCCACGGCATCTCGGTCGAGTTCAGCGTGAAGACCGGGCCGGTGACGATCCTGGGCTGCACGCAGACGGCGGACGGCCGGCTCAAATTCCTGGTCGCGGAGGGCGAAGCGCTGCCGGGGGAGGTCCTGCGTATCGGAAACACCAACAGTCGGTTGCGCTTCGCCCTGCCGCCGGATGAGTTCGTAGACCGCTGGTGCCAGGAGGGGCCAACCCACCATGTGGCGTTGGGCGTTGGCCATCACGCCGCGACGCTGGAGAAAGTCGGCCGCCTACTCGACCTCGACACCGTGGTCGTGCGCTGACTGTGCGCGATCGGATGAGGGTGATGATACCGGAGGCGCACCTCGCGCGCAAGGGCGCGCCTGCTTTACTTGTTGACGTCGTGAGTGAAGAGGACATGTTCAAGCCGTGACACCGTACGCTGGTTCTGCATCGCCCGCGCATCCGGCGCGTCCTGCCACCATCGAGGATGTATACGCCAACTTCCGCGCGCCGCCGCCGATCTATTCACCCGTCCCCATTTGGTGGTGGAGCGGGGAACCACTCGAGCGCGAACGGCTCGGCTGGCAGATGGAGCGGCTGGTGGAGGGCGGTGTTCGCAACGTCATCGTGCTCAATCTGGCGCCGCGGGGCCCCCTCTTCGGCTGCGTCGCCGATGACCCGCCCTTCGCGACCGAGGACTGGTGGGACCTCTTCATCTATGTGCTCGACGAGGCCACACGGCTCGGCCTCGCCATCTGGTTCTATGACCAACTCGGCTTCTCGGGTGCGCGGCTGCAGGAGCGCCTGATCACGGACCATCCGTCGTACGCTGGCGCGTCCCTCGAACGGCTGGAGGCTGACCTGCATCCGGGCGAGGTGGCCGAGTTGGTGGCGCCGCCGGGGGCGACCGTCCTCTCCGCTGCCGCCGGGCGACTGACGGCCCCGGATCGGCTCGCTGATCTCCAGGATCTGTCCGCCGCTGTCGAGGGGGAGGTGCGGTTGAGGTGGACGGCGCCGACAATCGATAGGGACCTCGATACCGGCGCCGCGTCGGTGTGGCGCGTCCTCCTCTTCTACACGCGGCCCGAGGGCTTTGACTACCTCAATCCGGATGCGGCGGCGCGCCTGATCGACACCGTCCACGGCGAGTTCGCCCGCCGCTGCGGCGCCTACATGGGGACGACGCTCGTGGGAAGCTTCCAGGACGAGTTCCCCGGCTTGCCGCGCTGGACGCGCGACTTCGCGGCGCAGTTCCGCCAGCGCCTCGGCTATGATCTGCTGCCCTGGCTCCCCGCGCTCTTCTATGAGTGCGGGCCGCGCACCCCCGCCGTGCGCGTCACCTACAGCGAGCTTGTGGCCACGCTGGCCGAGGAGGCGTTCTTCCGACCCCTGTTCGACTGGCACGAGCGGCGCGGGCTCCTGTGCGGCTACGACCAGATCCACCGCGCGCGCGCGGCCGATCCCGTCGATGGCCAGGCCTATTACGGCGACTACATCCGGACCATGCGCCACTTCAGCGCGCCGGGGTGTGACATGGATGGAGCGGCGCGGCCGCATGCCTCGATTGCGCACCTCTACGGACGCCCGCGCGTCTGGCTCGAAGGCTTCCACAGCGCGGGCTGGGGACAGACAATCGAGGATATCGTCACGCTCCTGCACCCCTGGTATCGCGAGGGGGCCACGCTCTACAATCCGCACGCCGTCTACTACAGCACGCGCGGGAGTTGGTGGGAGTGGGCACCCCCCGATACGTCGTGGCGGCAGCCGTACTGGCGGCATTACCCCGTGTTCGCCTCCTACGTGGCGCGCCTCTCCTACCTGTTGAGTCAGGGCGACCACGTGTGTGACATCGCCCTGCTCTACCCAGCATCAACGATGCAGGCCGAGCTTATCGCCGGGATACCAACGGAGCGGGGACGGGCCGTGCGCGGCCTGTGGTGGAAACTCAACCGCCTGCTCGACGACGAGCGGCGGGACGCCGATATCATCGATGACGACTCCCTGGCGCGCGCGCGGGTCGAGGCCGGCCGCTTGTGCGTCGCGGGCGAGCGCTACCGCGCGCTTATCCTCCCAGGGACGACGACACTGCGCCGCGAGAGCATGGCCCAGGTCCGCGCGTTCGTCGACGGCGGCGGCCTCGTGATCTATTGCGGGCCAGAACTTCCGTTCGCCTCGGCGGACGCGGGCGTCGGCGATCCCCGACTGGGGGAGGTGGTCGCCGCGCTGTGCGGGGACAGGCCCAACGTCGGCGGGGCCGCGCCCGGCCGCGCGCACTGGCTCCACGCGCCCGAGGATCTGGCCGCACTCCTGGACGCGCGCCTGCCACGCGCCGTCTCGGGCGGAGTCGCGCCCGAGACGGCGCGCGCGGATCGTCCGGGCCACCTGCCCTCGTGGTATCCGAACAACCATGATCAGCCGGAGCCTGACCAGACGCGGCGCGCCCCGCACCTCCCGTCGCTGCATCGGCGTGTGGCCGGCTGCGACCTGTTCTTCGTGCTGGCGGACACGGAGACGCGCGCCGACGATGTCGCGCGCTTCCACGTCGCCGAGCGGGATTATGGCCGGGTCGTCGATGCGTCCCGGCGCATCCGGCGCGTCGCCTTCCGCGCCACGGGCCTCCCCGAGATGTGGGATGCGCTCACCGGTGAGGTCCGGCCCGTGCGCGTCGTCACGTCCGACGGCGACTCGACCGAGGCGCTTCTGGACTTCGGGTCGTCGCCGGCCTGTCTGGTCCTTTTCCGGCCAGGAGAGGCCGGCGTGCCGGCCCGAGAAGCGTCGCCGGCGCGCCAGAACCAGGCCGAGACCAAGGGTGAAGTGCACGCCGGCGTGGACGTGGAAAGCTGCGACGTAGATATTCGTACCGTCACGGGGCCCTGGCGCAGCCGGCTCTGGCCGACGCTGGACAATCGCTGGGGGGACGTGGCTTTGCCGCCATCGCCGGAGTCGCCACCCGTCGACTGTCGCGTTTTCCGCTATCGCGTCGAAAGCGCGGATGACGACGGGGTCGCGGGTGGATGGGGCGCCCTCACGTTCGACGACGCGTCCTGGGAGACGGTCACAGCCTCGTTTGGCCCTTACTGGTGGGCGCGAGGCCCGCTAACGATACGCGTACACGACGAGGCCCCGGGGCCGGCGGATCAGCCCAATGCGATTGACGACTGGCGTCCCTGTGTGTACTCCCAGCGCCTCGGCATCGCCAAGGACCCGGTGTACGGGACCCAACTCGGCCCGCGCGGCCATATCCCGGAGGATTTCATCGACCTGGGGACACATCCCGCAGGGGCGGTCTTTGAGGTTGTGACGACCGTGCGCAGCGCCACAGAGCAGAACCTCGTCGCGCTGGTCGGCTCGACCACGGCCACACGCCTCTGGGTCAACGGTGTCGAGATACCGGCGTTGCCCGAGACAACCCCGGCGCTCTGGCGCGGCGCCGTCCATCTGTCGACGGGCCCCAACGACGTCCGGCTGCGTCTGGAAAGCGTGGACACCGATGCCGGCGACGCCTCCCGCCCTCTGCGCGTGCGCCTGTGGGTGCGCTTCGCCGCGCTGGAGGAGGATCTTCGCCAGGGGAGTTGGATGTGGGTCCCCGCGGAGTTGGAGGCGCGCGCGGGCCTCGGGCGCCGCTACTTCAGGCGCACGATCGATCTGGATGAGGCGCCGGTCGAGGCGCCGGTCCGGGTCAGTGGCGACAATGGCTTCCGCCTATTCGTCAATGGCCGTCTAGTAGACACGCAGGGCGAGTGCGACGCCTACATCATGGGCCATGTCAGCACCTATGATCTCGCGCCCCATTTGACGGCGGGGCGCAACGTCGTGGCGGTCGAAGCGCTGCCGGGCGCGCGCGGCCAGGGGGACCGCAGCGCAGAGCGGCCTACATCCCGGGCAGCCTTCATCCTGGATGGTGAGGCGCGCCTCCCGCACGGCCGGCGTGTCGAGCTCTCGTCGGGACGGGAGTGGCGCTGTGCGACGGCCGTGTGGACGGTGGAGTGGCCATCTCGCGCCTTTGACGACAGCGCCTGGGTCGCCGCACGCGAGTTGGCCGTGCCACCGATGTGGTTCCCCGGCGAGCCGAGCGTGCTGTTGTTCCGCCCGCGTCCTCATCCGCTTTCCGATGTCTCCTGGCTGCACGGACCGTGGGCAGCCGGTCCCGATCTCGGCCTGACGTACGACGCCTACCCGGCGTCGTCCCGGCCCGTCGGTTGGTATCGCTTCACGCTACCGCCCGGCGTGGTGAGCCTGCGCGTGCGTACGCGCGGGACCTGGCGTCTCTACGTGGATGGGATTCCCCTGGCGGATGGCTCCGCGGACGACGGAGCCGCCGACATCACCGTGCCCACGTCCCATCAGGGGGCCTCGACGGCCTGCCAGGGCGCCTTACGCGTCGAGCACGAGCCGGGGGCCTACGGCGGTGCAGCCATCCCCACCCCCATAACGTTTACGGTCGAGACCGGGACGATCGACCTGGGAGCATGGGCGGAGCAGGGCTTCGCTCACTACGCGGGAGGCCTGGTCTACGAGACGGAGGTGGACCTCGCCGCGGATGACAGCGACGAACCGCTTGAACTTGATCTGGGCCGTGTCCGCGGTTCGGCCGAGGCATGGTTCAACGACGAGCCACTTGGCGTGCGCCTCTGGCATCCGTATCGCTTCCCCCTGGCGGGGCGCATGAGGGCGGGGTGCAATACACTTCGCATTCTCATCCTGAATACGCTCGGCCCGCATTATGGGGCGGCGAACCCAAGCCCACTGCTCTATCGCGGTCAGGACGTCTCTGGCCTGTTCGGTCCGGTACAAATCGTGAAAGAGCATGGCTAAGGTGGAGATAGGTGTACGCTATGCGACCGTTTGGGCAGGGTGACCTATGCGGCGTGATGAGGAAAGAGGAGAAAGGATGGGACAAGGTGATGCAGAATAGAATACAACAGGAACGGACGCCTAGCGGCGGCGTGGCCGCTGTGCGCATCGCCGCTGTGCGCGTCGAGCATCGCCGCGAAACGCTTGGTATCGGTGTGGCGCGGCCCCGCCTGTCCTGGATCGTCGACACCGCCGCTGAGGGGTGGCGCCAGACCGCCTATGAGGTTGAGAGCCGGGGGCCGGACGGACATCTCCGTCACGGGACGGGCCGCGTCGCGTCCGACCAGTCGGTGCTGGTGCCCTGGCCGTTCGCGCCGCTCCCGTCTCGTGAGCGCGTCGAGGTGCGCGTCCGGGTCTGGGGCGACGGCGCGCAAGCGTCGGCCTGGAGCGCGCCCCAGGAGGTCGAAGTGGGGTTGCTGCACCCCGACGATTGGGCCGCGCGCTTCGTGACGCCCGATTGGGAGGAGGACACCTCCCGGGATCAGCCCTGCCCGCTGCTGCGCCGCGAGTTCGATATCCGCGCGGGCGTGGTCCACGCGCGCCTCTACGTCACCGCGCTCGGCGTCTATGAGGCCTATCTCAACGGCGTCGCCGTCGGCGACCATGTCCTTGCCCCCGGCTGGACCACCTATCACCATCGCCTGCGCTACCAGACCTTCGATGTCACCGGCCTCGTGCGCGAGGGTTGCAACGCCCTCGGCGCCATGCTTGGAGACGGCTGGTACCGCGGCCGCCTGGGCTTCGGCGGCGGGCGTCGTAATATCTACGGCGATCGCCTTGCCCTGCTCGCCCAGCTTGAGGTGACCTATACGAACGGCGTCGTCGAGCGCCTCGTCACCGATGGGACCTGGCGCGCCGCCACAGGACCAGTCCTGATTAGCGGCCTCTACGACGGCGAAACCTACGACGCCCGACTGGAGCGTGCCGGCTGGGCGGAACCCGGCTACGACGACCACACCTGGACCGGCGTCCGGCTGCTCAACCGCGACCTCGCCACCCTTGTCGCGCCCGAGGGGCCGCCGGTGCGCCGCACCGAGATCGTCTTGCCGGTGGCCATCACCACCTCACCGTCCGGTCGTACCATCGTCGACGTCGGCCAGAATCTCGTCGGCCGGCTGCGCCTGACCGTCAGTGGACCGGCGGGGCAAATGATCACACTGCGGCACGCCGAGGTTCTTGAGGACGGCGAGTTATGCACGCGCCCGCTGCGACAGGCGCAGGCCACCGATCGCTATATCCTACGGGGGAATGGGGTGGAGACCTGGGAACCGCACTTCACGTTCCATGGCTTCCGCTACGCCGAGGTCGACGGCTGGCCCGGCGAGCTGCGCGCCGACGACCTCCAGGCCGTGGTCTGTCACTCGGATATGGAGCGCACGGGTTGGTTCGAGTGCTCGGACCCGACGGTCAACCGTCTGCACGAGAACGTCGTGTGGAGCATGCGCGGCAATTTCCTCGACATCCCAACCGACTGCCCACAGCGCGACGAGCGCCTGGGTTGGACGGGCGACATTCAGGTCTTCGCGCCCACGGCCACCTTCCTCTACGACAGCGCCGGCTTCCTCTCCTCGTGGTTGGCGGACCTGGCCGCGGAGCAGCGCGGCGCCGCGGGTGTCGTCCCTTTCGTCGTCCCCAACATCATCGCCGGGCCCGCCATCCCGGCAACGGCGTGGGGCGACGCCGCGGTGATTGTCCCCTGGGTCCTCTACCATCGCTACGGCGACACCGGCATCCTGGCCACCCAGTTCGACAGCATGCGGGCATGGGTCGACCTCGTCGCGCAGCGGGCGGGCGAGACCTATATATGGGACATGGGCTTCCAGTTCGGCGACTGGCTCGACCCGAGCGCACCGCCAGACAAGCCGGCGGCGGCGCGCACCGACCCGGCGCTGGTGGCCACCGCCTACTTTGCTCGCTCGGCTGAGTTGACCGGGCAGGCCGCGGGCGTGCTCGGCCGGCCCGACGACGAAGCCCACTACCTCGCCCTCACCGCTACGGTACGTGAGGCGTTCAATCGCGAGTACGTCTCACCGTCCGGCCGCCTGGTCAGCGACGCGCCCACGGCGTACGCGCTGGCCCTGCAGTTCGGCTTGCTCCGCGACGCCGACCAGCGGCGGCATGCCGGGGCGCGTCTGGCCGCGCTCGCGCGCGAGAGCGGCTACCGCGTCAGCACCGGCTTCGTGGGGACGCCGCTGATCTGCGACGCCCTGTGCGGCGTCGGCGCGTACGACGCGGCCTACCGCCTGCTCACCCAACGGGCCTGCCCCTCGTGGCTCTACCCCGTGACGATGGGCGCCACCACCATCTGGGAGCGCTGGGATAGTCTCTTGCCGGACGGCTCGGTTAACCCCGGCGAGATGACGTCGTTCAACCACTACGCCCTGGGCGCCGTCGCCGACTGGCTGCACTGCACCGTCGCCGGATTGGCGCCCGCCGCGCCGGGGTATCGTCGTATTGAGGCGCGGCCGTGCCCGGGGGGCGGCCTCACGCGGGCGCGCGCCCGGCATCGCACACCCTACGGTTATGCCGAGGTCGCGTGGCGTATCGTGGGGGAGGAGATCACGGTCGAGGTTGTCGTCCCGCCGAATACGACGGCCGCCGTGACGCTACCGGGCGGCGACGCGCCATCGGTCGAGGTCGGCTCCGGGACGCACCGGTGGTCCTATCCATACCGCCCCACGCCCGCGCCGCGCGCGCCGCTCACGCTCGACAGTACTCTGGTCGAACTCGTGGACGACGCCGCGGCGTGGGCCACGGCGGTGCGCGACATCCCCGACCTCGCCGGCGTCGAGGTTGCCCTGCAAGGACGCGGGGAGATGCCGTTGCATCAGGTCGTCGCCCGGCTGCCGCATGCAGACAAGGCACGCGCCTCCCTTGAGGCCGCGCTCGCCGCGCTCGGGCGTTAGCATGAGACGTGCGTCAACGCTGGTGATGGACGTTGCACAAGACAAACGACTGGCAATGAGAGGAGGGACGATGGGACGCGAACTAGCGCCAACGCAGGATGCCGCGTTGGCCGGGATCGACCAGATACTCCGAGCGCAAGGGCGCGCGCTCGACGAGGTGGAGGGCCGCTTACGGGCGCAGCGCATCGAGACGCCCTCGTGGGGGTACGCCAACAGCGGCACGCGTTTCAAGGTGTTCCCGCAGCCGGGCGTCCCGCGCACGGTCGAGGAGAAGCTCGCCGACGCCGCCCTGGTGCACCACCTCACCGGCGTCGCCCCCTCGGTCGCCCTGCACATCCCCTGGGATCGCGTCGACGACTGGGCCGCGCTACGTGTGCACGCCGCCGACATCGGGCTCACCCTCGGCGCGATCAACCCCAACCTGTTCCAGGATGACCAGTACAAGCTCGGCTCGCTGACCAATCCCGACGCGGCGGTACGCCGGGGTGCGGTCGACCACGTCCTGGAGTGTGTCGCCATCGCCCGCCAGACCGGTTCGCGCGACATCTCGCTCTGGCTCGCCGATGGCGCCAACTATCCCGGTCAGGACGACCTGCGCGACCGTCGGCGGCGCCTGGTCGCCTCGCTGGAGAAGTGCTACGCCGCGCTCGACCCCGGCATGCGCCTGCTCGTGGAGTATAAGTTCTACGAGCCGGCCTTCTACGCCACCGACATCCCGGATTGGGGCACAGCCTTGCTGCTCTGCCAGACGCTTGGCCCGCGGGCGCAGGTGCTCGTGGATCTGGGCCACCACGCGCAGGGCGTCAACATCGAGCAGATCGTCGCCACGCTGCTCGATGAGGGACGCCTGGGCGGCTTCCACTTCAACGGGCGCAAGTACGGCGACGACGACCTGATCGTCGGGACCACCAACCCGCTCGAACTCTTTCTTATCTACAACGAGCTCGCCGCGGCCGAGGAAGACGCCGATCCGGACCTCGCGGACACGGCACGGTCCGTCGCCTATATGATCGATCAAAGCCACAACGTGGAACAGAAGATCCCGGCGATGCTGCTCTCGGTGATGAACTGCCAGGCCGCCTATGCCAAGGCTTTATTGGTCGACCGTGGGGCGTTGCGCGCCGCTCAGGAAGCCGGTGATATCGTTCGCGCCCACGCCACGCTGATGACGGCGTTCGAGACCGATGTGCGGCCCCTGCTCGCGCGGGTGCGCGCGGAGATGGGCGCGGCGGCCGATCCGTTGGCCGCCTACACGTCCAGCGGTTACCAGGAACGCATCGAGCGCGAGCGCGTCGGCGGCCAGCCGATGAGCTGGTAACCCATGCCAACCTACATCGCCATCGACCTGGGCGCGGAGAGCGGGCGTGTCATTGCCGGCACGCTGGACGGCGGGCGCGTCCGTCTGGAGGAACTGCATCGCTTCTCCAACGTACCCGTGCGCACGCCCGACGGGCTGCACTGGGACGCCCTGCGCCTCTACGCCGAGGCGCTCACCGGCCTACGCGTCGCGGGGCACAGGTATGGCGCGACTGCGGCGGGCATCGGCGTCGACTCCTGGGCCGTCGACTACGGGCTCCTCGACGCCGGCGGCCGCCTGCTGGGCGCCCCCTACCACTATCGTGACGCGCGCACCGACGGGGTGCGCGAGGAGGTGGCGCGCCACGTCCCCGAGGCGGAGCAATACGCCCGCACGGGCATCGCCCAGCTGCCCTTCAACACGCTCTACCAACTCGTGGCGCAGCGGCGAGCCGGCGACCGCGCCCTGGATCTGGCCCAGTCCCTCCTGATGATCCCCGACCTGCTGCACTACTGGTTGACGGGCCTGCAGTCCACGGAATATACCAACGCGAGCTCGACGGGGGCGTTGGGCGTGGACGGGCGATGGGCTACCGACCTGCTCGCGCGCCTCGACCTGTCGCCCCACCTGTTCCTGCCGCCCACGCCCCCAGGCGCCGTGCTGGGCGATGTGCGCGCGGCCGTGCGCGCCGAGTGCGGCCTCGGAGCCGTGCCCGTCATCCTCCCGGCCACGCACGACACCGCCTGCGCCGTCGCCGCCGTCCCGGCCGCGCCACGGAGGGAGGACGGGATAGGCCACGCCTACATCAGCTCGGGGACGTGGTCGCTGCTCGGACTGGAACTCGACCACCCCGTCCTTGCGGAGGAGGCCCGACTGGCCGGGTTCACCAACGAGGGCGGCATCGGCGGGACCTATCGTTTCCTGACCAACATCATGGGGCTCTGGCTCGTGCAGGAGTGTCGCCGCGCCTGGGCGCGCGCCGGTCACGACCGGGGCTACGAGGAGTTGACCGTGGGCGCCGCCGCCGCGCCCGCGCCGGACGGGGTCATCGACGTGGATGATCCGATATTCCTGCACCCGGACGACATGCCGGCGGCCATCGCGGGCTACCTGCGGCGCACGGGGCAGGACGGGGGCGTGGCCGGTGATCCGATCCTGCTCATGCGCGCCATCCTGGATGGGTTGGCGCTGGCCTATCGGGTGGCGCTGGAGCGGGCCGAGCGCCTGGCCGGCGTCCGCGTGGGGACGCTCCATGTGGTAGGCGGGGGCGCGCGCAACAGCCTACTCTGCCAGCTCACGGCCGACGCCTGCGGGCGCCGCGTGCAGGCCGGCCCGGTCGAGGCGACCGCGCTGGGCAACGTGCTGGTGCAGGCGCTGGGGGCGGGCGCGCTACCGGACGTGACGGAGGCCCGTGCCGTGGCGCGCGCGTCCACCGAACTGACGATGTACGAGCCGCGCGACGCCGCGGCGGCCGACTGGGATGCGCGCGCCGCACGCCTATGGGCGCTGAGGGCGGCACGAGGATGAGTAACGGATCGGGGGGACGATGAACGACGACTATGTGCGCGTCGACGAGGGGGCGCTGCGCGACTATACGGCCGCGATCCTGCGCGCGACCGGCATGACCGACGAGGGCGCCGTCGCCGCGGCCGCGGTGCTGGTGACAAGCGATGCGCGCGGCATCGAGAGCCACGGTGTGGCCCGCCTGCCGCAATACGTGCGGCTGATCGACGCGGGCGTGCTCGACGCCGCCGCGGTGCCGACGATCGAGCGAGAGGGCGCCGCCACCGCCCTCATTAACGCCCATAACGGCATGGGCCAGGTCGCCGGCGACGTCGCCATGCGCCTCGCCATCGCCAAGGCGCGGGCCCACGATGTCGGCGTCGTCGCCGTGCGCAACTCCAACCACTTCGGCATCACCGGCTACTACGCCATGCTGGCCCTGGAGCACGACCTGATCGGCCTCGCCCTCACCAACAGCTCGCCCCTGGTCGCGCCCACCGGCGGACGACAGGCCATGATCGGGACGAACCCCATTGCCGTGGCCGTGCCCACCGGCGATGGGCGTCCCTTCGTCCTGGATATGGCCACCAGTACCGTCCCGGTCGGGCGGCTGGAGGTCCACGCGCGCAAGGGACTGACCCTGCAGCGCGGCTGGGCCATCGATGCCGCGGGGGACGAGACGCTCGACGCCACGGCGGGCCGTGCGGGAGCTCTGTTGCCACTGGGGGGCGCGGCGGAGACGGGGGGCTACAAAGGCTACGGGCTGGGCGTGCTGGTGGACCTCCTCACGGGCGTGCTGGCGGGTGGGCTGTACGGGCCGCTGATCTCCGGCCTGTGGGACGCCACGGCGCCGAGCGACCTGGGGCACTTCTTCCTGGCGCTCAACCCGGCCGCGTTCGGCCCCCTTGACCGCTTCTATGAGCGGGCGCGCGACCTGATTCGACGCCTGAAAGCGGGCGAGCGGGCGCCGGGCGTCGACGAGATCCTCATGGCGGGAGAGAAGGAGCGGCGCGCCGACGACGATGCGCGCGTGCATGGTGTGCGGCTCTACCATAGCGTCGCGCGGGCGCTGGATGATCTCGGTGAGCGCTTCACGCTGGGCGGCCTCCCGACCCACGCCGAGGGCTCGACCAGATGATGGCCAGGCCCAGGGCCTGGCCAATCGGCACAGGCCCACCGCCTCACTCGTCCGTGCGCGCACACACGTCTACACGAACATCGAACAGTAGCATCGGAGAGGACTATGACGACGACAGACCCGATAGAGTTGACGCACGTTCGCTACGGCTGGGACGACGCGTACGCCGACGGGCTCGACCCCGTCGGGCGGCTGGTGTACCGCTCGAACCTGCTCGGCGCGGACGGGCGCATCACCAACACCGGCGGCGGCAACACCTCGTCCAAGCTCGCCATGGCCGACCCGCTCACCGGGGAGGAGGTCGAGGTCCTGTGGGTCAAGGGCTCCGGCGGCGACCTGCGCACCGCCACGCGGGACAACTTCTCGTCCCTGTACATGGACAAACTGCGCGGGCTGCAAGCCCACTACCACCACGCGCCCGTGCGCGGCCCCAAGACGCCGATCGAGGACGCGATGGTGGCCCTCTACAGTCATTGCACCTTCAACCTCAACCCGCGCCCCTCGTCGATCGACACCCCCCTGCACGCCTTCGTGCCCTGCCGGCACGTCGATCACATGCACCCCAACGCCGTGATCGCCATCGCCGCCGCCGCGCACGCGGAGCGGCTCACGCGCGAGATCTACGGCGACGAGGTGGTGTGGACGCCGTGGCAGCGCCCCGGCTTCGACCTGGGGCTCAAGCTGGAGCAGCTTGTGCGCGACCACCCGCGCGCGAAAGGCGTGATCCTGGGCGGGCACGGCCTGATCAACTGGGCCGACGACGACAAAGAGTGCTACGACATCACGCTCGACCTGATCGAGCGGGCGGCGCGCTACATCGAGGCGCGCGACCGGGGCGAGGCGACGTTCGGCGGCCAGACGTACCGGGCGCTGGACGAGGCGCGCCGCCACGCCGTCTTCGCCGCGATCCTGCCCTGGCTGCGCGGGCGGGTGGGCCAGGACAAGCGCGTCGTCGGCACGGTGCAGGAGGATGAGGCCATCCTGCGCTTCGTCAATAGCCACGACGCCCCGCGCCTGGCCGCGCTGGGCACGTCGTGCCCCGACCACTTCCTGCGCACCAAGATCAAACCCCTGTACGTCGATTGGGACCCCCAGGCCGAGGACGTCGCGGCGCTCAAGAGGAAGCTGGGCGCGGGGCTGGAGGTGTACCGCCGGGACTACGCCGCCTACTACGATGCGCACAAACATGCGGACTCGCCGGCCATGCGCGACCCCAACCCGACGGTCATCCTGATCCCAGGACTGGGCATGATCACCTGGGGCAAGGACAAGAGCGAGTCGCGCGTCACGGCCGAGTTCTATAACTGCGCCATCGAGGTCATGCGTGGCGCCGAGGCCGTCGACGCCTACACGGCGCTGCCCCTACAGGAGGCGTTCGACATCGAGTACTGGCTGCTGGAGGAGGCCAAGCTCCAGCGTATGCCGGCGGAGAAAGAGTTGGCGCGCCGCATCATCGCCGTCGTCGGCGGCGGCAGCGGCATCGGGCGTGAGGTCGCGCTGCGTGTCGCCGGAGAGGGCGCGCACGTCGTGTGCGCCGACCTGGACGAGGCGAACGCGCGGGCCACCGCGACCGCGATCACGGAGCGGCACGGCGTCGGCATCGGCGTGGCGGGCAGTGGCCTCTCGGGCTGCGGCCCGGCGGTCGGGCTGCCCACCGACATCACGGATCGCGCGAGCATTCGCGCGCTGCTGGAGCAGGTCGTGCTCGCCTACGGCGGCCTCGACGCCGTCGCGGTCACCGCGGGCATCTTCGTTTCGCCCGATACGTCCGGGCACATCCCGGACGAGCGCTGGGCGCAAACCTTCGCCGTCAACGTGACCGGGCTCTACCTCGTCGCCGAGGAGGCGACCCGGATCTGGACAGACCAGGGTCTGCCGGCCACCCTGGTGCTGACGACATCGGTCAATGCCGTGGTGGCCAAGACAGGCAGCGTGGCCTACGATACCAGCAAGGCGGCGGCCAACCATCTCGTGCGCGAGTTGGCGATTGAACTGGCGCCGCTGGTACGGGTCAACGGCGTGGCGCCGGCGACCGTCGTGGAGGGCAGCGCGATGTTCCCGCGCGAGCGCGTGATCGCGTCGCTGGCGAAGTATCACATCGCGTATGCCGAGGACGAGCCGACGGAGGCGCTGACGGAGAAGCTGGCCCACTTCTACGCCGACCGTACCCTGCTGCGGCGCCCCATCACGCCGGCGGACCAGGCGGAGGCCATCTTCCTGCTGCTGGGGGACCGCCTGCGGCAGACCACCGGCCAGATCGTGACCGTCGATGGGGGGCTGCACGAGGCGTTCCTGCGCTAAACGCCTGTCGCCAGCCCCTATGGAGCAGGGAGAAAAGGAGGAGGAATGAGCGCCGTCTATTTCCTCAGGGTCATCCGGGACAGCGGACAAGCGGGCGTCGAACCGATCACCTTGGAGGCGACCGAGGGCGCGGACGGCAACATCTCCGCCTTCGTGCGCGCGCTGCGCAACCTCGACGAGGGCTTCGTCCCGCGCGGCGAACTCACCCTACCCGCGCTCGCGCCGGAGCTCACCGGGGCCTGGGTCGTCGTCACGGGGACGGGACGTCGGCTTCGCGACGTCAGGGCGGGTCCCGAGCAGAGCGTCGTCGTGCGGCGCGTTCACGACGACGGCGCGCGGGTGATCTGCGACGCGGCGGCCGACCTCCGGCCGACCGGCGCGTGGAACTCGCACCTCGCCATCCACGCCGACTAGGTCGGGCGGCGCGACCCGGACTACCACGCGGTGGTGCATGCCCAGCCGCATCACCTGATCTACCTGAGCCACCACCCGGCCTATGCGAGGACCGATCTGCTCAACAATCGCCTGCGGCGCTGGGAACCGGAGACCGTCGTCACGTTCCCCGAGGGGATCGGGCTCATCCGGTTCCAGACGCCGGGATCGGACGCGCGGAGGCGCGAAACGGTGGGCGGGCTGCGCGACCATCGTCTTGTCGTGTGGCAGAAGCACGGCGTGGTGGCGCGGAGCGACGGGCGCGTCGCGGGCGGCCGACCTGGTGGAGTACACGGAGATGGCGGCGCGCGACGAGGTGCTCAACCTGCGGTGGGGGGCCGACGGGGGCCTACGGACGAGGATCTCCGGGCCGTGTGCGCGGCGCTGCAGGCGGCGTAGGCGCGATCCGGCGAGCAACACCGCAGGCTGACGCGCGCAAAAACCCAATTACGTTCCGAGTCCTGACGCATCCGTCTTCGACACCCCCGACGCGCTCACCGCCTGGGCTGAACCGCTCAAGGACGCCCTCTATGAGGAGGGCGCGTCCGCGGTCCTCGCCGCCCTCGACGCGCTCGTCCCGCCCGGTCCCGCCGCGGCGGACGTGGTGCGCCGCGAACGCGCCTACTTCGCGGACAACGCCAGGCGCATGGACGACCCGCGCTACGTGGCGCAGCAGTTGCCGATCGGCTCGGGCGCGGTGGAGAGCTTGTGCAAGACCCTGATCGTGGCGCGCGAGAAGGGGGCCGGGATGCGCTGGACGCGGGCGGGCGCCCAGGCCGTGGCGACGCTGCGCGCCGTGCGCGCCTCAGGCGACTGGGTCGCCTTCTGGGCCACCCATCCCTTGCGGACGCGCCTGCGGCTGTGCCCGCCGGCCCGCCCACGCCGACGGGCGCCCGCGGTCGCGCCCGCTCCAGCCGAGGATAGCCGGCCGCTGGTCTTGCCGGCACCCCCAGCGGAGGTTCTGCCGCCTGCGCCCGCGCCGTCGGTCACCGCAGACCCCGCCGCCCCGGCACGCCGCCCCGCCGCGACGCATCCGTGGCGGCGCGCACCGATCGGGCGCGCCCGCTGTGCCTGACGCTCTCACAATCGTGGGGGGCGCCCCATCATTGCATCATTGCGGGGTGCGCCTCGAAATAGTGGACGCAGCCTGCGACTTCAGTCGCAGGTCAGGTCCGTGGCGCTCACCATCACAATGGCGTGGCCCCATTCATGCCACGTTATTCCCCCTGGTAGCCGCGTTCGGAGCGGGCGCGTGGTCATGATGAATGGAGGATCAACGATGGAGTATCGCCCACTGGGACGCACCGGTATGCAGGTCAGTACGCTGTGCCTGGGTGTGATGATGTTTGGCGGCAAGACCGACCAGGCCGAGGCGACGCGCATGGTCGACCGCTTCCTGGACGCCGGCGGTAATTTTATCGACACCGCCAATGTCTATCAACGTGGCGTATCGGAGGAGATGACCGGGCGCGCGTTGGCCGGCGGCAAGCGTGAGCATGTGGTCCTGGCGACCAAGGTCCATGGGTCGATGGATGACAACGATCGCAATATGCAGGGCAACCACCGCCGCAACATCATCCAGGCGTGCGACGCCTCGTTGCGCCGCTTGGGGACCGACTATATCGACCTCTACCAGATCCACCGGCCGCAGTCGAGTGTGCCCATCGACGAGACACTGCGCGCGCTCGACGATCTGATCCACGCGGGCAAAGTGCGCTATGTGGGCACGAGCACCTACGCCGCCTGGCAACTCATGGAAGCGTGGATGGTCGCCAAGGAGGTGGGGCTCACCCATTTCGTCTCCGAGCAGCCACCGTACCACCTGCTTGACCGGCGGGTCGAGCGCGAGTTGATCCCGTTCTGCCAGACCTATGGGGTCGGGGTGATCCCCTGGAGCCCGCTCGCGGGCGGCAAGTTGACCGGCAAGTACCGGCGCGGACAGGCGGCGCCGTCCAACGCGCGTGAGAAGCCCGAAGACTTCAGCGAGGACACCTGGCGCGTGCTGGAGGGCCTGGAGCGCCTGTGCAAGGAGAAGGGCTGCGCGATGACGGCCTTCGCCCTGGCCTGGTTGACCGCGCAGCCCGGCGTGACGAGCCCGATCCTGGGTCCCAACAGCGTCGCGCAGTTGGACGAGAACCTCGCGGCCAACGACGTCACGATCACGGCCGAGGACAAGGAGCGCGTCGACGCGCTGATCCCACCGGGCACGCACACCGAGGACTACTACCGCGCCGACTTCGGGCCGCACCCCTACCGTTGGTAGGGGCGCTACCAGCGGAAATCGCGCGCATCACTCTCCTTGATGGTCGTTATGGTGTATCGCCGCCCGTATCACCTCCTTGCGCGCACACGCCACGCCCTCGCTGTAGATGCGATTGCCCTGCCCCCGTAACAGCATTGCGGCACCATCATTGCATCCTCTTGACAAGGTTGACAAGGCCCCAAACGGAACCTATACTATGGACTATAAGTTGCGGGTCGCCTGCTTTAGCATTCAGAGGGCGTTTCCTAACCCACTTGGAGGGCCGAAAATGTGAAGTTATGTCGAATAAAGAGCGCCTGTAGCGCCGCAAAGGGCTTGCCGAGGTCAACTCCTCGCCTCCAAACCGGTACTACGCGAGCTATTCTGCTCGACATAACTTCTCCGAAAGCCTCCTTTTACGCTCAAGAAGGTGGTTAGGAAACGCCCTCATTCAGAAACGTTTGTGCCGTTGTCGCGAACGAGATGGAACTGGCAAGATGTCCGACCAACTTCCGTGGAGCTTTGTGCCGGCTCAAGCTGATGGCGCGGGTAAGCAATCAATACGGTAGGCGGGATGAGAGAGGTGTGATCGAGCAGGCAAGACGCGAGCGCTACGTCCATGTGCAGGAGCACTCGCGTTCATGCGCGGAGCGGTACTTGGCTGGCTGACCCAACGGCATCGGTATCGCGCGTGCATCCCCAATCAACCACTCGGAGCGGTCAGCAGCGACGCTCCGACTCTTAGACATGGTTCAAAATGGGGTGGCTGCGCTTGACAGTCCGCCCGTGAGTTGCACAAAACCTCCCTGGCGTGTATGGTCGGTGTACCAGCAACGATCAACACAACCAGGGAGGACCCCACGGGGTATACACATGCTAGCACACCGCGCGAGCGCATGGCCTGGATCAGTCACCTGTTGGCTCACAGCGGGGAGTACAGCGTCGTGACGGCGCTGAGTCGGCGCGTGGGCGTGTCGCGGCAAACGTTGTACGCCTGGGTGGAGCGCGGCCAGGCGGCGTTGGAACACGCGTTCGCGCCGGTGGCCACCACGGTCGCCGACGCGGAGCTGGAGCGGGGCATCTTGACGCTGCTGGTGGAGGGCCCTGCCCGTGTGCGGGGCATCTGGCGCTGCCTGCGGCAGGTGGGACGGCGCAAAGTCAGCCTGGGCACGATCAGTGCCGTGGTGCGGGAGGCCCAGGCGCGTACGCTGGCGCTGGTGGCCCGTCTGACGCCGCCCCAGGAGCGGGCGGTCGCCCTGGATGAGATCTATGGACGCGATCGGCGGGGAGCCTACCTCACTGTGGTCGACGTAGAGAGCGGGGCGGTCTGGGCGGCGGACGGTCCCGTGCCGGTGGACGGGGAGACGTGGACACTGATGCTGTGGTTGGCCCAGGAGCGCGGGCTGCGCGTGCGGCACGCGGTGAGCGATGGCGGGGCGGCCATGATGCAGGGACTGCGCACGGCGGACCCGCACGTCCCGCTCCAACGTGACGTGTGGCACGTCCTGCCTCAGCGCGGCCAGGTGCAACGCCGGTTGGACCTCCGCCAGGCGGATCTGGAGGACCGGACCGCGACGGTGGCGCGCCAAGCGGCGCGGGTGGCAGCGGGGCAGCGGCCCCGTGGGCCGCACCCCGTCACGGACGTGGCCGCGCATGCAACGGCCGTGGCCCAGGCCACCCAGGCCGCGAACAGTCTGCGCTACCTGAGCCAGGAACTGCACGCGCTGCGCGCGGTCGTCGTGCCGGGCCAGGGCGACGTGCTCACCAGCGCCGCCCGGCAGGACGAGGGCGCCACGTTGCTCACGTTGCTGGCCCAGGCGCGTGACGCCGCGCCGGGCGCGTCCCAGCGCGACCTGACGCACCTGCACACCGCGCTGGAGCGGGCGCTGCCCGGCCTGCTGGTCTTTGCCGCGCCCCTCGATGGGGTGCAACAAGAGGCGCGTGCCCGTCTGGGGCGGGACGCGCTGGCCACCCTGGCGTGGGCGTGGCAACGCCACGCCATCCTTGGCCCGCGCCCCCAGGATCTGCTGGCGCTGCTGCCTCCCTCGTGGCACCCCGTCGCCACCCTGCTCTTCGACGCCTGGGAGGCCACCGTGCGCGCGAGCAGCGCCGTCGAGCATTGGCACAGCGTCCTCCGTCCGCATCTGGCCGTCCATCGTACCCTCCCGCCGGGGATGTTGGCCCTGCTCGCCGTCTGGCACAATCATCAGGTCAGCCCACGCGGCCTCCACCACGGCCAGAGTCCCTTGCCGCGCAGCGGCCTGTCCGACGCGCCGACCGACTGGCTTGTGGCCTTGGGCTATCCGCCCGCGACGGATGACGACCTGCGGACCACCGCACCCTGCATCCTCAAGGCCGCCTGATGTTTCAATTGTCAAGTTCATCTGAACCATGTCTTAACATACGAGGAGGAATACTATGCCAGCGATCAAGCCAACAGGGATTAGGAGAGCCCCGGATTCTGCCTCTCCTGTTACGAGCAGCGCCGCTCCCGCTTCACGCATTGAGGAAACTTTGAGGAGGCGACAATGACCGTTTCAACCCTGCCAATCTCCGACGAGAAGATGCAGCAGTTTGAGGAGTCTGGTTTCGTCCAGTTCGACGACGTGCTCTCCACCGACGAGGTGAGCGGTTTCCGTAGCGCTCTCGCCGAGGCAGCTGACCAGCCAGGGCTCAACTATACCCATCTGGCAGGAGCGATGTACACCCAACACGTCAACGTGTGGAGAGCACATGCCGGGGTCCGTCGCTACGTGTTCAATCGCAAGCTGGCCGAAATCGCGCGCCAACTCAGCAAGAGCACGCGCGTGCGCCTCTGGCATGATCAGCTGATCGCCAAGATGCCGGGCAACGAATCCACGTCCTGGCACCACGATGTGCCGCTGTGGCCGATGATCGAGCCTGGCGCGCTCACCTGCTGGCTGGCGCTCGTCGATGTAACGGTTGACATGGGCGCGATGCAGTTTGTGCCGGGCTCGCATCGCTGGGGGCGCCTCGCCATTACGTCGTTGCCGCCATCCCTGCTCTACGACGTGGAAGGGATGCGCCTGTTGGTTCCCGACGAGAAGCGCGATCTGCTCAAACCGCTCGCCATCGAACTCAAAGCGGGCAGCTGCACCTTCCACAACTCACTCACCCTTCATTGGACGCGTCCAAACACTACCGATCGTCCCCGCCTAGGCTTCGTCATCAACTACATGCCCGATGGGATACGCTATAGCGGACAGAAGCACGTCGTCACCGACCCGTTGAATCTGCAGGTGGGTCAGCTGCTGTCCGGCGACCTATTTCCTGTCCTGGCTTCAGCAGATGACGCCGAAATTGCCCAGGCGTGACCGGGTGTGATGGTTTAGCAAAGGAGTGTGAGAGGCCATGACGATGGGCGCACAGCCGCAGGCACCTGCATCACCCTCCTCGTCGCCCGTAGTCGCCGGCTGCCGGCGCTTTGACTTCCTAGATGGAGGGTCGGCTTTAACATAACATGACGGTCGGCGTCGCGGCGCGGACGCTGGTCAGACAGGCACGGGCGAGGGCCTGGACATTGATGACGATGTAGGTCAGCGTGTTGAGGTTGCGGACGGAGTGCGCATTGCGGACCTTGGGGCGCTCGATGCCAAGGGCCTTGGCCTGGGAATTGATGCGCTCGGTGGACGTGCGCTGGCGATAGATGTCTTTGTAGGTGGCGGAGTCGCGGTCGCGCAGGACACGGAGGAGGCCGCCAGCCTCAATGTTGATGTACTTGACACAACCCGGTCCCTTGACGAACTGCGCGTGGTCGCAGACCTGGGCAGTTGGGCGCGGATAGAGCAGGGGGCAGCGGAACTCTTGGGCACGATAGCCGTCGGTGTGGTCGAAAGGATAAGAGGGGGTCATGGGCAGCCCTTTCGGACACAACGGCGTGCCGTCGGGGAGGCGTTGGGGCGTGGGATGACCGCGCGTATTGAGCGGGATGGCCGCGACGCCGCGCCCGGCGCAGGTGTGATAGATGTGCCAGGCGTCGAAGGCGGCATCAGCGGTGATGTTGGTCGGCGGGGACCCAAGCGTGGCCGCTGCGCGCGCGTAGAGCGGGTGATAGTAGGTGGAATCGCTTTCGTTGCACGGCTGAGTATACTCGGCGAGAACCACGTCGCCATGGGTGGGATCGGTTGCGACGCCGCTGCCGTAGCCCCACACGTACTCCTTGCGCTGCGCGGTCGTGCCGTCCGCGCGGACCTGATTGCTGCTCGTCTTGACGCCCAAGCGGCAGTTGGGGTCGCCTGGCGGCTGGCGCTCAGGGGCGTAGCGCTCCGAGACATAGGCTTTCGGGTTGTTTTGCTCGACCCACGCGTAGATGTGCTTGACGTCGACGGCGACGGTCTCGCCCAGGCCCGGGATCTCCTCTTGGAGTGCGTGGACGGTCCCGCGCAGCAACGCATGGAGCAGCGCGTTGTCCAGGTGCTGCTGCACATGCCGCAGCCACCGGTCGCACGGGACCGTGCGCTCCACGTCGACGCCGTAGGGGTGCGTCGCATCGGGCACAGGGTGAAAGCCAATCTCCAACACGAGCAGGGGATGCTCCACCAAGAAAGAGCGCATCTGGGTGACGTACTCCTTATGCGCACAGAGTTTGATCAGCAGTTGTGCTGGCTACCGTAGTCATCCGTGCGACAGAAATAATAACTTCGTCGCACGGATGACTACGGTAGCCAGCACAGCCTTTCTTGGTCGTCGCGCGTCGCCAGTGCTGTCTCCCATCGATCGTGCGCCGCCGATGGTGTCGTTGGCTGCAAGAACCAGGACCGAACGGCCGGCCCTGGCGAGCGGCCGAGCCGCAGCCAGGCCGTTTGGCCCCGCCCCGACGCTCATGGCGTCATACTGCGGTATGGACAACCTGCGGACGCCACGCCATGACGTCGAGTCGGCCGGCGAAATGCAGCAGGGGAGGCGTGGTGGGGAGCACGAGGCGCAGCGGGTCGAGCATGGTATTGCAGGTGATGTCCGCCTCGGCTGGCTGGAGGGGCCACCGTGCGTGGTCGATGTCGGCGCGCCAGATCGTCTGCCTCCGCGCAGCGCTATAGAGGCAGTAGCGCTCGGTCAACCAGGCGTCGATTGACCCGTCCGTGCTGCGGCTTATGGGACCGGTCGGCCGGTACCGCGCGGCGAAGGCGGCCGGCGGCACCCCATGGTGCGTCCGTGTGCTCGCATAGGCCACGGTACGTCCGCTCCGCGACACGGACATGGCCGCGTCGTAGTAGGGTAAGTGGAAACCCAGGCGCGCCGCACGGACCGCCAGCGGATTTGCGGCATCGAGGCTGAAGAAGTAGACACCGGCCTTGCCCTCCGCCGTCACGTACGTCCGCACATTCAGTTCGGGGAACCTCGACGTCCCCGGCAGCGGCGGCAGGAACCGGGCATGGACCCCGGCCATGGTGAACGGAACGACCCCGATCCAGGCACGTCCGTCAAACGAGTCCAGCGCCAAACCGGGTGGGATTAACGGGCGGAGCACGGCCACAGGGAGGGGCCAATGCATGAACAGGAGATCACGCCACTGCATCGCCATCACCCCTGGCCGTGATGGCGCCGGCCACGGGCGATCCGTGCGTCCCGCTCTCATCCCTGCACCCTTCCCATGAACGTCACGTCGTCGCCTCTGTCGGTGACGTGAGCGATCACTCGTGTTGGAGTATACCCGCATGCGCGTTGAGAGGCTCTCGCAAGGTCACGGTCATGATGACGGATGGACGGCGCATGGCTCGTGTGCGTCAAGCACACACTGGACCATTCGTGCGTGTCAACGGAGACCACAACAGCGTGCCGGCTTCCAGTCAGCGTCGGTCGCGATCACGGCGCCTTCTACAGCCACTACGCGACCGCAACAGCATGCCGGTGGGAAGCCGGCGGTCCCCGTGAGCGCCACCTCGTCAAAGATGGCGTGACGGACGACCAGGCGGTGACAGATACATGCGGCGCCCAGGACCGACGTCATGCGGACAAACCGCCGTCTTGCCTGCCGGCGGTGCCGCGCGACGTGGGGCCGTGGCCAGCTTAACCGAGTCGTGTGCGGCGCACGGAAGTGTGCATCGTGCTGGTACGACCGATATCGTATCGTCTGTGCACTCCGGGCCATGTGGATGTGGATGGGTCGCCAGGACCGGCCAAGGCCCAATTAGAGGAAGCGTTAGCACGCAGAACATACCCTGTCGGGCGGGTGAATCCTGCGCGAGACGTGCCACCGCCTCGTGCGACTCAGGCTCCGGAAACGGGCGCGCGCAATGATGACGCGCTGTGCAACATAGCCTGCCCGGACGCCATGAGGCGGATGATGATCTGATGTTCTGCGTGCTGACGCTTCCCGCACAACGGTCCGCCACACCCCCTATCGCGCGGTGGTTGGCCGTCCGCATAAGAGGGGCCACAGGCCGACCACCAGAGAGAAGGGGACGGCGACCCCGACGAGCGCGACGAGGCCGAACATCGGCTGGATGCCGATGCGGGCGGCCAGAAAGCCGGCCGCCAGCGGTCCGATGATAGGCCCGATGGTGCCGGCGCCCGCGTAGATGCCGAGCGACCAGGCCCGGTCGGCGCGTGGCGTCTGGTCGGCGACAATGGTCACCCCGATAATGGCGAACACCGAGAACGTCCAGCCGTCGAGCGCCTGTGCGGCCAACAACGGCGTGGCCGCGGGGACGATCGCGAACAGCGCGACGCGCAACGGCACCACGCTCATGCCGAGCAAGAGCACTACGGCGGGTGAGAGGCGCGCGGCCAAGAGTCCGACGACAAGCATCAAAGGAATCTCCACCACCGCGCCAATCGTGCTTGCCAGCCCGACCAGGGCATACGACCCGTGTAAGTGGCGCAGTAACAGGGGCAGATAGGTGTCGGAACTGCTGCCGACGATGCCGTAGAGCACTGACATCAGCGACAGGGTGAGCAGCACGCGACGGGCCAGGCGCGTGTCACCGGGACGGCCCTCGGCCACGGCCGTCAGACGGTCATGGCGTGGTGCGGGCGGCGGCAGCGCCAGGCTGCCGAGCGCCATGGCGACAAACAGCAGGCCCCCAACCGAGAACAACAAAGCGAACGAGATGTGTCCGAGCAGCAGGCCCCCGGCCGTGCCCGTGACGGTAAAGCCCGCCGACGGACACAGGCGGAAGCGCGCGAAGGCGGCATGGGCGCCCGCACCGCTCTCGATGGCGTTCAAGGTGACCGCGATGACGACAAGGCGCGCGCCGAAGAAGCCAACACCGCCCACTGCGGTACACGCCAGGATGAGCGGCCCCGACTCCGCGTGGCCGAGCAAGCCGTAGCCCATAGCGGCCGTGATGGACGCCCCGCACAGAAGCAGGCGGCGGCATCCACGACGGTCCAGCAGCCGTCCAACGAGTGGCTGGGCCACGGCCGCGGCGCAGGCGCTGACCGCGCCAAGCAAGCCAATCTGTGGCACGCTGAGTCCCTGATGCGCCGCGTAGACGGAGATGAACGGGAGGACGCAGCCGTACGCGGCGCCGCTGAGTGTCCACAGCAGCACCAGGATAGCGGTCATGCGGAGCGGTGTGGCGCGCGCCGCCACGATGTCCGCAGCGGTGGGTGAAGAATTCACTACTCAAGAGTAACATGGATCGCTCGTCGCAGGCGCACACACATCAGGTGTCGCTGAGCAGGTCGCCAGGGATGCGTCAGGACTCAGAATCACGGGTGGTTGGGAGCCAGCTGGTCAAGTATCCTTCTTCTTTTATAGACGTATCGTGAGGAGGGAACAATGGGCTGCCCATACTGCCAGGGGGACGCGACACAAGAGGTGGACCGCGTGACGGCGTTGGGCTACCGGCTGTTCCGCTGTCGCCCCTGCCGGCGCACCTTCACCGAGCGGACGGGTACACCCTTCAACCACCTGCAGGTCCCGACTGACATCGCCTTGCTCGTCGTGCTCTGGCGCTTGCGGTATAAGCTGAGCCTGCGCGATCTGGCCGACATGTTCCTCACGCGCGGCTTCACCTTCACGCACGAGACCGTCCGGGCGTGGGAAGAGCGCTTCGCCCCCCTGCTGACGGAGCGGCTGCGCGCCAAGCGACGCGGCAAAGCCGGCAAAAAATGGCATGCGGATGAAACATACGTGAAGGTGGATGGGCGCTGGTGCTACCTCTATCGGGCGATCGACGCCGACGGCCATCTCGTCGACTCCATGTTGAGTGAGACGCGCGACAGGGACGCCGCCACACGCTTCTTCGCGCGGGCCCGGACGGTGGTGGGCCACGCGCCGGAGAAGGTGACGACGGACGGGCACGACGCCTACCCGCGCGCCATCCGCGAGACACGGGGACCGGAGGTGCAGCACCGGACTAGCCGCTATATGAACAACCGCCTGGAACAGGACCATCGGGGCATCAAGCAGCGCTATTATCCGATGCGCGGCTTCGGCTCCGTCGCCTCAGCGGACCGCTTCTGCACGGCCCACGACGAACGGCGCGACCATCTCCGCTATCGCCGGCACATGAACGAGGCGGTCTCCCGCGCTGACCAACGGCGGTTGTTTCAGGAGCGGTGGGGCGAGGTGTGCGCCGTGCTGCAGGCCGCGTAGGGCACGATGAGGTTGGCCGCTTGCAGGCTAACACGTACCACAGCATAGTTGCGTTCCGAGTCCTGACGCATCCGTATACACTGCCCTCTCCCCGTAGCTGTTGTACGAGAGTGTGTCGGTGATGACTCCGAGAGGGCTGCCGACGACAGACACGTTCCACGCGGATCGGCCCACGTAATGTGACGCCTTACAGCCCTGCCCACGCCCTCCGATCTGCCCTATCTGACGGGGCAACGCGGGCGGGAGGCGGCCGCCCGCGCTTGACAACCGGGACACGTCATGCCATACTGGCCCCAACGGCAACGACGGAGACGGGACGAGCGGCATGCGCGCCTAAGAGAGCCTCGGGGTGGTGTGACGGGGCGGCGACATCGGTCGGACGATCACTCCCGAGCCGCCATCCGAACCACCGGTCGCCGTTCGCGTCGCGCGGCCCGCCGGGGTAGGTCTGACCGGGATCGCCACCCGTTATCCTGGCGTGGGTATGAACCCGTACCTATTGACGAGTGAGTGGTGTTCGCAGACTCAACCGCCGCAGCGTACCGCCGTCGGCGAGGGACGCGACCCACTAATGAGGGTGGTACCGCGGGCTGACCTGTCGCCCGTCCCTTGTAAGGGACGGGGTTTTTGTTGGCCGCGATCTACTGGTGTGCCCCCGCCTGTCGCGGCCAACCCATCAAGCGGCAAGGAGGCGGCGATGGCGGTCGAGGAACAGGCACACGGCGCGAGAGCGGACTGGGACGGGGCGCGGTTATTCGCGGGGGCCGGCGGGGCGCGGTCTCAGGGCCGCGCGCGCTATGGTCAGGAGACCAGCGGCGCCGCCTTGGCGGTCGAATTCATGAAATACGTCGGGGCGGAGGTCATCTTCGGCATCCCGGGTGGGACGAGCCTGCCTCTGGCCGACGCGCTGACCCATGCCCACCTCGAGGGAACCTTGCGGTACGTCCTGACCGGGCACGAGCAGGGCGCGGCGTTCGAGGCGGAGGGCTACGCGGCAGCCAGTGGCCGGCCTGGGTTCTGCACCGCGACCTCCGGTCCCGGGGCGGCCAACCTGATCACGGGTCTTGCCGATGCGCTACGGGACAGCCGCCCGGTCGTTGCGCTTACCGGCAACGTGGCGACCACGGCCGAGGCGGAGGCCTTCCAGGCCCTCGACATCGTCGGCCTCACGCACGGCAAGGCCACCAAGGCGTCGTTCCGTCCCGCGCATCCGGCGGAGGTCCAGGATATCCTCGTCCGTGCCTACCACGCCGCCGTCACCGGCCGCCCCGGCTCCGTCCTCGTCGACCTGCCGAAGGACGTGCAGGTTGACCGTGCGCCGATGCGCCCGTGGGAGGAGATTGTCGCCGCATACGATTGGGCGCCGCCCCAGGCTGACGAGGCGGCCCTGGCGGAGGCGGCGCGCCTGCTAGCCGCGGCGCAGCGGCCGCTGCTCTACGTCGGGCACGGCGTCGCCCTCGCCGATGCCGCGGGCGAGTTGCGCGCACTGAGCCGTCGCTACGGGCTGCCCGTCGTGACCACGCTCCATGGCCTCGGCGTGCTGCCCACGGACGACGCGTACAACATCGGCTGGCTCGGCATGCATGGTGGGGTGGCTGCGAACCTCGCGCCCTACCTCGCCGACCTGGTCGTCGCGCTCGGGGTGCGGTTCGACGACCGCGTGGTCGGCGCGCAGCCGGAGCAGTTTGCCCCGCACGCGCGGATCATCCACATCGACGTCGACGCCACGCAGCTCAACCGGGTGCGGCGCGTCGACCTCGCCATCCACGGAGACACGCAGGACGCCCTGCGGCGCCTCCTGGTGCTGCTGGATGCGGCGCCGCCGCACGACCATGCGGCGTGGCTGGGGGAACTCGACGGGCTGCGGCGCGCCCTGCCGACGCCGACCTACGACACTCGGGGGCACGACGAGCTCGTCCACGAGTTCGTATACGCCGAGACGGCCGCGGCGCTGGGCGAGCGGGGCGAGCGGGACGATGCGATCGCGACCTTCGACGTGGGCACCCATCAGATGAAGGGAGCGCAGTGGTTCCCAGTCTCGCGACCGCGCGCCTTCATCACGTCGGGCGGGATGGGCAGCATGGGGTGCGCGTTGCCGATGGCGACTGGGGCCGTCCTGGCGCGCCCAGGGGCGACGGTGCTCGCGTTCGTGGGCGACGGCGGCTTCGTCATGTCCGCGCACGAGCTCGACACGATCGGCGGTTACGCCCTCCCGGTGAAGATCGTCCTCTTCGACGACGCGGCCCTGGGCATGGTGACCAACTGGCATGGGCTCTTCTATGAGGGCCGCGCCCTCACCAGCGATCGGCGCCGCGGGCGCGCAGCGCCGGGAGTCGACGCGGCGGCCGTGGCCCGCTCCTTGCGCGCGCGACTGGGTAGAGCTCGGGACGCCGACGAGGTGGTCGCAGCGGCGTGCGCGGCGATCGGAGTGCTGGCCGCAGGCGAGTGGCCGCTCTTCGCGGCGCATGCGGCCGCCTATGGCATCGCTGCGGAGCGCGCCCATACCAAAGACCAATACCGCACGGCCATCCGCCGCGCGCTGGCCACGCCGGGACCCTACCTGCTGCACGTGGCGCTGGCCAGGCAGGACCAAGTGTACCCGCTGATGGAACCGGGGACAACGCCGCAGGACATCATCTGGCGCGAGACCGCGCCCGGCTCGGGCGTGCCGGTGCGTGTCCGCGAGCGTTTCGATTACGCGGCCCGGCGGCTGCGTCCCGAGGCGACGGGCGAAACGGGCGACGGATGGGGCACGACCGGCACGCACAGGGGGACGTGAGCATGGCGCCGATCAAGGGCGCCGTGGCTCCGCCCGCGCGACATCATCGAACCCCGTCATGTCTTTCTCTGTGCAGTGAAGACCGCGCCCATCTGATTGACGATGACCTCGTCGTCCTTGAACTCGACGCTGATGCCCGAGAGACCCTTGACCTCGAACTGCGTCCCCTTGTAGGGCGTCAATTCGTAGTCGGGCTGCCCAGCAATGGACACGAGCAGCGTGTCCTCCCCCTTGAGCGCCACGCTTAAGGCGCGGCCCCTCAGATCGTAGTCGCCCGTGAAGCGCTCCAGCGCCGTCCTGTCTAGCAGATCCCTGGGCGGCAGCCGCGTGAACTCGATGTCCGGCGTCGCCGGTTCGAGGGGCAGGGCCAGGCTCGCGACATCGCCCCTGGCGTTGGTCGAGAATACCACCTTCATGCGTATGTCAAAGATTTCGTATGTCAACTCGAAGACGTCGTAGTGATAATGGGTCAGCGTGAAATCCAGCCCGTTGTACGTGGCCGTCAACCCGTCGCCATCAACCGCGATGGACATGACGCCGTAGCCCGGATGCTCGTAGTCGCCGGCGTACTCGTCCAGGTCGTGGAAGGGGCCTTTGCCCTCTTTGCGATCGGCCGTGTTCTTCTCCTTGCCCGCCTTGACGGCCTCCTTGCCCCGCGCCCTGTCCTCCTTGTAGCGGCTGTTCCACGGCGCCCCGTCGAGCCCAAGCAGCCGGTCGTAGATGTGCAGGGACAGGATGTAGGGGACGGGGTTGCCGTTGCCGTTGGTCAACACGACCACGCCCATCTTCTCACGCGGTAGGAACGAGACCAGGGCGCTGAATCCGTCGACGTTGCCGCCGTGGTGGATCAGGTTGTGGCCGCGATACGGTTGCACGAACCAGCCCATACCGTAGCTCGCCTGGGGCGCTTCGGGGTATCTCGTCGGGATGCCAATCCCGTCCATCATCACCATCTGCGGGGTGTGCATTTGCTCGATCCCGTGCGCGGACACGATCTGGCGGTCGCCGTGCTTGCCCTCATCAAGGTGCAGCAGCAGCCAGCGCGCCATGTCCTCAATGGAGGAGTTGATCGAGCCGGTCGGCCCCATGGTGTCGAGGTTGAGAAAGGGGATATCGGCGGGCGCGCCCGCTCCCTGCCCATCCTCGTCCTTTTCCTTGTACGGGAGTGCGCTGTCGCTGCTCTGGCGCGACACGTCGACGGAGAGGTTGCTGCGTTCCATACCCAACGGCTGGAAGATGCGCTCGATGACGAACTCCTCCCAGGAGTGGCCGGTGAGCGCCTCGACGAGGTAGCCGGCCGTCATGTACATCAGGTTCTGGTATTGCCAGGTGGTGCGAAAGTCTTTGTTCGGCCGCAGGTAGCGCAGGCGATCGAAGACCTCCGTGCGGCTGAAGGGCGTGTTGTACCACATGAGGTCGTGGCGCGGCAGGCCGGAGCGGTGTGTCACGAGGTCGCGCGCGGTCATACGCTCCGTCGCGAAGGTGTCGTAGAGCGTGAAGGTGGGCAGGTACTGCCGTATGGGCGTATCCCAGTCCAGCGTGCCGTCGTCGACCAGCAGCGCCAGCGCCATCGTCGTGAAGGCTTTGGTGGAGGAGCCGATCGCGAAGATCGTGCGCGGCGTCACCTCCAGCCCGTGCGCCACGTCGCGCAGCCCGTAGCCGCGCGACAGGACCACCGCACCGTCCTTGACCACCACGACCGCCGCGCCGGGTACGGCCCACTCCGTGAGCGTCCCCTCGGCGAATGTATCGAAGCCTTCCAATGCTGTGTCCGTCGCGCGTGTCTCGGTTGTCATTTTTTCTCCTTACCCAGCGCTATCGCTTAGGACTATGTGAGTGTGTTCCATTCACGTTCGGCGCGTGAAGCGCCCTCACCCCCGCCCATGCGGGGGTGAGGGCGCTTCACGCGCCGAACGTCTGGCGCAGGACACGCAGCCAGTTCTCGTGCGCGAGCTTGCGTAGGGCCGCGTCGTCGTAGCCGTGCGCGCGCAGAGCGTCGAGCAGGCGCGGCAGGCCCGCCACGTCGCCGATCTCACGGGGCATCGTGGCCCCGTCGAAGTCGGAGCCGAAGCCGACCCGGTCGATGCCCAGGCGTTCCGTGAGGTAGTCGACGTGGCCTATCATCACGTCGAGCGGGGTGTCCGCGTCTTGTGCGCCGTCGGCGCGTAGGAAGCCGACGTGGAAATTGACGCCGACCATGCCGTCCGAGTCTTTGATCGCGTCGAGCTGCCGGTCGGTCAGGTTGCGCGGGCTGGGCGCGAGGGCGTGGGCGTTGGAGTGCGTGGCCACCAACGGCGCGTCGGAGAGGGCGGCGACATCCCAGAAGCCCTTTTCGTTGAGGTGCGACAGGTCGATCACCACGCCCAGGCGATTGCAGGCGCGCACCAGGGCGCGACCGGCGTCGGTCAGGCCCGGCCCGCTATCGGGTGAGCCGGGGAAGGCGAAGGGCACGCCCTGCGCGAACCTGTTGGGGCGGCTCCAGACGGGGCCAAGCGAACGCAGGCCGGCCTGGTAGAAGATCTCCAGCGCGTCGAGGTCGGCGTCGATGGCCTCGGCCCCCTCGATATGCAGCAGCGCGGCGAAGACCCCCTCGCGCAGGCACGCCGCGATCTCGGCGGCGGACCGCACGACCTTGACCTGTCCCCCCGACTCACGCTCGATGCGGAATAGGGCGGCCATCATGGACATAGCGGTCGCTTGCGCGGGTCCGGTATCGGGCGTCGGCGGCATGCGCGAGGGATCGCCGTGCATGGCGAGCGCCGCCGCGGCGTCCTTGTCGGGGTCGCCCGTCGGCGGGACGGAGGGGACGAAGACGGCGCAGAAGCCGCCCCCGAGTCCCCCCTCGCGGGCGCGCGGCAGGTCGATGTGGCCCTCGGCGCCACGTTCCAGGAACGGGCGCGCGCCCGTGCGCAACGAGAGCAAGACGTCGTTGTGGCCGTCGAAGACCATCAACTCCGGCGCGGTTTGCATGACTATATCCCCTGTCATCTACTGTTGCACTGGCCTAGCCTTGTAAGCTAAATACGACAACGGTAAGATTCGCCTGATCCGCCTGCGACTGACCGACAGCGGTCTGACGTCGCATGGCAAAGAACGACGACTAAAGTCGTTGGACCGAACGCGTGGTGAGACACGTCAGTGTCCGTGGTTTGCCATGCGACGTCAGTCCATAGGAGTGGGCAGCTTATGGCACAGTGGCATGTATAAGCGCAACAAGCAGTCCAGATGCTGCCTATCGGAGCATTATCGCAGCGTATGTGCTGCGTTATTGCCCTACCGGCAAGCTGCTGGCAGCATCATCGCCTTAATTTCGCTATCTTGCGCGCCATACCACCACATCCTGCCCACTCCTATGGACGTCAGTCGCAGGTCAGACCGCTTAACAGGCCGCTTCCTTCGTACGTAGTATACTGATCGTCGCCGCCGTACGCGCTCGTGAGAAATAGACAATTCGCGCGCTACTATTTCGGCAATCCATCCAAAGCCAACAGCTCGACAGGACGAGTACGATACGAAAGAAGACGTGGCGGCGCGCCCGCGCGTAGCGCTACAGTAGCCCAGTTATCACAGTGCTATGGCTGTGCGAGGAGCAACGACGATGGCCGAGAAACGCCCTATGACCCTGGATGATTTTTGGTCGCTCAAGACGGTGAACGACGTACGCCTGTCACCCGACGGCGCGACGGTCGCCTACGTCGTCGGCAGCTATGACGAGGCGCGCAACGCGGTCCATTCCGCTATTTGGTTGGCCGCCCTCTCGGGGGACGAGCCGCGCCGGTTCACAAGCGGCGAGGCTGCGGACATGGCGCCGCGCTGGTCCCCCGACGGTCGCCGTCTGGCCTTCGTCTCGACGCGCCACGAGGGCAAGCCACAGATCTTCGTCATCGACGTGGCGGGAGGTGAGCCGCGCCGGCTGACCAACGCGCCCGAGGGAGCCTACGCGCCGCTCTGGTCGCCCGACGGCGCGCGGCTGTGCTACACGTCTGACTGCCCCTCCGACCGGCAGGGGGCGCCACAGGAGGCGGCCTGGCTGGAAGCGCACACCGATGCTGACCAAACCACGCCCCGTCTACGCCGCCAGACCAGCCTCGCCTCGCGCGTCGACGGCCGTGGCTACATCGACCGGCGCGCCCACCTGTTCGTCGTCCCCGTGGATAATCTGGACAACGGGGCTGATCCCACGGCTACGCCACGCCAACTCACCGACGGCGACTATGACGACGGTGATGCGGCGTGGTCGCCCGACGGCGCTCTGATCGCCTTTACGTCCAATCGCGTCGACGACGCGGAGCATACACTGGCGGACGATATCTGGACGGTCGATGTCGACAGCGGGGCGCTGACAGCGCTGACGGACGGCACGCTCATGTCCGCCGCGCCAACCTGGTCGCCTGACGGTGGTACCATCGCCTTCTATGCCGCGCCCGACTTGACCCGCGTGGGCCACGCCGATACCCATCTCTGGGCGGTGTCGCGCCGGGGCGGCGACGGTCGCGACCTCTCCGCGGCGGCGGGGTTGGACCGCGCCTTCCGCTCCGTGCAGAGCGACTACCATTTCCCCTCCGCGCAGCCGCTCACCTGGACGCCCGATGGCCGCACAATCCTGTTCCTGTCGATCGACCACGGCGATAGCGCGGTCTACGCGCTCGCTGTCGCCACGCGCGCGGCGCGGCGTGTCACGCCCGGCCCGATCGACGTCGTCGGCCTCCAATGCGCGCCCGACGGCGGGTCCCTGGTCCTGCTCGCGGCCACCCCGTCGCGCCCGTTCGACCTTTTCGGCGCGCCCATGGAGGGCGGCGCGCCGCGGCCGCTCGTCGAGACGAACCGCGCCTTGCTCGACGAGGTCACGCTCGTCGAGCCCGCGCGCGTCGCCTGGAAGGGGCCGGACGGCTGGGACATCGAGGGATGGCTCTATGAACCGCGCGCCGCTGTCTCTGAGCGGCCCTATCCGCTGATCCTGCACGTCCACGGCGGCCCCTACGGCGCGTGGGGCGCCGCCTTTTATTTTCAAGCACAGGCCTTCGCGGAGGCGGGCTACGCCTCCTTCTACGTCAACCCGCGCGGCAGCCTGGGCTATGGCCAGGACTTCAGCCAGGCCGCGGACTGGGGCGAGAAAGACTTCGACGACCTGCTGGCCGGTATCGACTGTGTGCTGGCGCGGGGCCGCGTCGACCCCGCGCGGCTGGGCATGACCGGTATCTCGTACGGCGGCTTCATGACTAACTGGGCGCTCGGGCACACCGACCGTTTCGCCGCGGGCGTCTCCGTCAACGGCGTCTCCAACCAGATCAGTATGTACGGCACGAGCGACATGTCGGCGCTGTGGCTGGAGCGGGAATTCGGCGGTCCGTACTGGGCTGGCGAGGAGCAATGGCGGCGCTACCGCCATCACTCGCCGATTACGTACGTGGACCGCGTCGCGGCGCCGCTGCTCTTGCTGCAATCGGAGAACGACTACCGCTGCCCCATCGAGCAGGGGGAGCAGCTACTAACCGCGCTACGCGTGCGGCGACAGATCGTGGAGTTGGTACGCTTCCCCGGATGCAGCCACGTCATCGCCGCTAGCGGTACCCCGCTACAGCGCTACCTACAGTGGAAGCTCGCGCTGGACTGGTTCGGCGCCTATCTCAAGCCCGCCGGTCAGTCCGGCACGCCGGTCGAGGACGCCGAGGAGGGGGTGTGACCGTCGCCGCCGTGCCCGTAGGAGCGTAGATAGAGCAGGGTTCGTGAATTATCGAAGCCTGCGACTGACGTCGCAGGCCCACGTCAATAGTTAAGAGAGATTACTAATGGACAGCGCGACGATGGAGAGCACCACAACAACAACGAACACCAACGCGGATTTTAGCCTGTTGGACGCCCAGGTCACGGCGGCGCTGGAGCGCTACCACGTTCCGGGCGTCGCCGTCGGCGTTATTCACGAGGGACGGGATTATACGGCCGGCTTCGGCGTGACCAATGTGAACCACCCGCTGGAGGTCACGCCCGACACCCTGTTCCAGGTCGGCTCGACCACCAAGACGGTGACGGCGACGGCGACGATGCGCCTGATCGAGCGCGGCCTGCTCG
>JAABUM010000460.1_pt1 | contig 72049 bp, 120 predicted proteins | sample 5559161 | NCBI WGS metagenome assembly JAABUM01 (sample SAMN10711868, study PRJNA513369) | rock metagenome | isolation source: Antarctica rocks | place: Antarctica: Victoria Land, Siegfried Peak nord
CCTGTCGTTCTGAGGATGGGTCCACTCCACGGGGCAGAGTTTTGCAGTCGACACTGTGAGACTGTCCCAACACAGCCACAGTGGACGAGTCAGTCAAACTGCAAGCCTGGGGTACACAGGCGTGGCGTAAGACCTCTTCTCGTCTTCCCCAATCGCCAAAGCTGCCCTGCGCCTCCCCCAGGTGGCGCTGCGGGGTGTGTCCTGCATGGCGGACGGCGAGGGCAGCCCCGCTGACCCCGCCTCCGCCCGCGCCTTCCTGCGCGGCCTCAGCGAGGCATCCCGCCGACGCATCGTCACGCGCGCGCACGCCGTGCTTGCCGCCATGCTGACGGCGCCGGCTCCGGCGCACACCACCCCAGGGTCGGCGGCGTTGATGGCGCCGCGGCACCCTCAGCCAGTACCATCCAAATTGGAGCCGCCGCCGCTGCCGCCGGCAGCGGAGCTGCCGACGGCGTCCATCGCGCCCAGCAACGGCTCGCACACGAACCCCTATACTTCCTTCCTGGAGCCGGGGCCCAGAGTCCGAGTCGCCAGCGCAGACTGCGTTCCGCGCCGCGCCTCGGCGGTGGCAGAAGCGGCAACTGCGGAGCCTGCGATCCCGGACATGTACACCGCCTTCGCCGACTCTGGGGCCAAGTGCCGCGATGCCGATAGCAGCAGCGGTCCCTGCGCCGCCGTGGCGGCAGCGGCCAGCCTGGATGCGGAAGCTGCAGAGTCACCCGGCTCGAGGGCGGTGGGAACGGCGGCGTCTGCCGCCGCCGACGCGGCCTCCGCCCTGAAGGGCGCCGCTGCTTCTGCAGCAGCGCGAGCGGCGTTTGCGGCGCGGGCGGTGCCGCCGCTGTTTTCTGACGACCAGCCCGCGGACCGGCGAGGCCGCCGCCACTCTGTGGACGTCGCCCGGGCGCCCGCGTCCCGGCGCATCAGCAGCAGCGCCCTCCCGGTGGCGCCGCACGTCGCCGCGCGGGACCGCATGGCATCCGCCGAAGCCCTGCAGCCCTGGCAGGCGCCGCCCGCCGGCAGCGGCGCCGACAACCCGGCCGCCGATGCCGCTGCGGTGAAAACGGAGTCGACCACCAGCCGCCGCCACCGCGCCAGCCCCGACGGCGGCGCCAGAGCCGCCTGCTATCTTAGCCGCTCGGTGTCGCCGCCGCGAGTCCTCAAGGGCCCAGCCTCCCATCCGCTGCAGACCGTCAGCGAGCTGGAGCCCACCGCTTTCACCGCAGCCGCCGCAGCAGCTGCTGCACTTCGCCCAGCACAGAGCGACGCGCTGGCAGCCTGCTCAGTCGGCTCTGCTTCCGCGCCGGCTTTGACTGCTATGGGCTAGGTACTGGGGCACCCACCCACGGCCGGAGCACCAACAAAAAAGCTGCAGGTACCGATGTTCGTGCAAGGACAAAGGCATCACTAAACCCTCCTCCACTAGGCACAGGGCGGGGTTAGCACACGCTGCGCTGATGCTAACCCTCCGCTTGGCGTGAACTTGCGGCGCGCACCGAGCCCCTTGCACGACATGTAATGTTAGGTGCCTGACACTCTGTTGCGTACATCTCCGGACAAGCCTGCTGGCGACAGCCGTGTCTGCCTGTTTGTCATGGCTTCGTCCAGGGCCAGACACCACAACGCTTACGCTCAAGTACTGGTAGTGCCTCATGTTTCCGGTCGGCTTCCAGGCCTGCTTGCACAGACAAAATCCTATGTGCAGATTCGGCAGACATATCTGAACTACCACCGCCAGCGGAAAGACACTCCGCGGCAAGCGATCCACTGCAGGCGGTGGCCGCATCACTCGGCGTCTTTGCAAAAGCCTTCGATGCAGCCCGGCTGGCGTGAGGTTGCACGTAAAGCTGCAATAGCTGACCGGCCGCCCTCGGCATCAGCCCCGGCGTCGGCCGCCACAGCGCCCATCAGCTGCGAGCTGGCGTCCGAGGAGCTCGCGGCGCGCACGGGGCCGCCGGAGCCGGAACCAAAGACGCTCCCCGTTGGCAAAGTGCAGCAGTGGCTGCATCACTCGGCGTCTGTGGCGGCAACAGTTATGCCGCAGGCGCAGTGCTGCAACAGCTGGTGGGCCGCGCTTGACGTCAGCCCGACGCCGCGCCGGCTTCAGCCGCGATGGCGTCCATAGGCTGTGAGCTGATATCCGAGGAGCTGGCTGCCTGCGCGGGGCCGCCGGGCGTTGGCGCCGCCTCCGCCGTCTTGAACTCCCAGTGCCGCCGGCAGAAGGGGCAGCGCTGCTCCTCCTGTGTCGCCAGGCACTTGTTGATGCATTGCAGGTGGAACGCGTGGCCGCAGGTGCCCCACACCACCGGCGCGTCGTCCCCCGGCACCTGCAACGATGACATGGGATCATGGTTTGAGCCGATGACTGCACTGTGCCGGTTCGCTCTGCAGGATAATGCCGCAGCTGCACCAGGCGCGGGATGCATGCGGATTGTCTGTTGCAGAGCCACTTTTCGTGGACATTGGGGCCTCTTCAGAAGCCTTGGGCAAGGCAAGCACTCTAGCAGGGCATGCAGGGGCCTATCAGGGCAGTTGCGCGCCTTGCAGTCCGGCGGGCAGCCGTCAAAGGGCATGCGGCAGATGGAGCAGACGTCGTCGCCGGCGTCCCACGTCCAGTTGGCTACTGCATGGTACTCCTTTATCTCCACAGTCCATGTCATGGCAGCGGGGCCTGCGGTGCCGTCAACTTGATCGATTCAAATTCAAACATAAGTTGCGGCAGGCCTATCCAGGAGAAGTGACACGGCGCGAGCTAGGCACTGAGCTCGGGGAGACAGATATTGACATTGTGTCCAGAACTGCAGTGACCGTCAGCAGGGCGCATGTGCATGAGCATGGCATACCAATGAAAATTGGGCCCGCACAGTTGCTGTGTCTTGAGTCTCAGCGATTTTAAATGCCACTGTCACATCTCGCACAGCGCTTCTGACTTCGCGAGGCCCGGCTGCAGGGCCCACGCGTTTGCTTCCGGCTCGGGCGGAAGCTCTGGTTCCCAGCAGCAGACCGCCAAATCGACGAGTGGGCAGCCTTACAGATCTGAGATCGATTCAGGTGTGTCAGTCCATGATTCTGGCTGCGGTGCTGCTGATAGAGTCACCTTGTCGGTGTCGGATATTGACTCAGACGCAGTCAAGTCAAAACTGATGTTGACAAGCGGATAGCTGCGATGCGTATTCGGCCGAGCTGTTGTGATAGTCAAGCAGACAAGAGCTGCGAGTTGTGGGACTGCAAAATGTAGTGCACACCAAACGCACACAGGGGTGATAATTCTTAGGGGAATCAGGGGTGATAATCATGCGTAGCGACCCTCGCGTTGTCGATCTGCAAAGTTTGATCGTCGCCACCGCACGCTTGACGTTTGTGCAAGCAAGGCTGTTGCAAGCGGTAAATTCCGTCTGTCTGGTGGTGTTGCCGAACCTCTGCTGTGCTCGATCCGACAGGGCGTCCCTGAAATCTGAATCTCGGAAGCTGCACCATGGCCACAGCTCGCGCCTCCTGCACAGGTGCTGATCTAATCTGGATTTGCTGTTCTGAATGCGATGCCGGTCGGCGGCGCAATCACCTTCTCGCGGCGTGCATCCTGGAATTCAACCCTGACGCCGCGGCGGGTGTTTCTGCAGGCCTGGCTGCGCCCACCGCCCACAATGTCCGCTCGCTGACAGCACAACGGCAGGCGTCCTGGGGTGGCAGCGCCCGGCCGTGCCTCGCCGCGCAGCAGCGGCAGGGGCGGCTCGCGGCGCGGTCTCGCTGCATCGCCGTCAGGTCAGTACTGCTCTACCTCGCGCCTGCCGCTGCATGGCAACCAGATCCGGACATGACACCCCTACCAACGGCCAGCCCCCAGGCAACAGGGCGACCTGCTCGTCTAGCAGCTGGCATCCCTGCCCATGCGGCACAACAGCCTTCCGACCTCACGCATCTCAGGCCTCGATCGCGCCGTCGGCAGCTATCGTCAGGATGCTGCAAACATATTGCCGGTCGACTTGTTCAACTTTTGCCGCAGGGCGGAGCGCACCCGAATTCTGTGCATGTATCGATGAGTTCAGTACGGATTTTGCCGTCCATCTTGTACCACATTGGCTGCAGGGTGGAGTGCGACTTCAGCGGCAGCTTCTTCACCAGGCCGGTGGCGGGCGGCGCCATCTTCGGCGCGCTGTTATCTATCCGGATACAACGTTTTCTAGCACCTTCTCGCACCGACCCCGCAGGGCAGAGCGCAACTCCAGCTGCGGCTTCTTTGCGGGGCTGCTGTGGGCGGCGCCATCTTTGGTGGGCTGGTATCTTCTCAAGACATACATTATCTTCCAACAACATCACGCACCGAACCCGGCAGGGCGGAGCGCGACTCCAGCGGCAACTTCTGCGCGGGCTGGTGGTGAGCGGCGCCATCTTCAGCGCGCTGTTCAATTTATGATACAAGTTGTTTCATCAGCTCCCGCGCTAATCCCCTGCAGGGCGGAGCGCGACTCCGGCGGCGGTTTTCTCGCGGGGCTGGTGGTGGGCGGCGCCATCTTCGGCGCGCTGGGCTACCTGTTCGCGCCACAGATCAGCAAGGCGTTGCTGAGCGACGATCAGCGACTCAAGCTGCCGCGCTTCCTGGAGGAGGAGAAGAAGTCGCCCGAGGCCACCAAGCAGGTACATCTCGGAACCAAGCAAAGTTGAATGGAGCTGCTTCATACAGCTCCCATGTGTATCCATGGCGCTGCCACGCTTCCTGGAGGAGGAGAAGAAGTCGCCGAGGCCAGTATGGAAGTGCCTGCGACATGACAATTCGGCTGGAAGATCGAGACATATGCGACGTCGTGATGCAGCGTTGCCTTGTCTTGCCAGCTGATTGTGATACGCGGGCCTAGGCGATGATCAGAGCTGCTGCCGCGCCCCTGGCAGTGGTGAAGTGGGGCAGTGGAGGTCTAGCATGCAGATGTGAGCCAGGTCGCAGTGCACGAGCTGCGGAGCAACCTGCGGGTTGCTGCCTGCAGTGCGTTTCTGGTCGCGTGCAAAGGCAATCAGCAGGTTGCGCCTCCGGAAGCCTGAATGCATGCTGTGCAGAGTGGGAGGAGGCAGTCGCCTGGTCCGCTATTTTATCTGACAATGAACCTTCATTGGCTGATAATATGCTGCAGGACCTGGCGGAGAAGATCGAGCAGCTCAACGCAGCCATCGACGAGGTTTCGTCCCGGATTGGCCAGGACGGCGCGGAGGTGGAGGAGGCGGCAAGCGTCGCTGCATGAGGGCATGCGGCGGTTTTAGGATCGAACTGGCGGCATTCATGAGCCAGCCTGCTCAGAGCTCCCTGCCGACCCATGACTCGGGGCCTTGAAAGTATCTGGGTCGATGAGGCATTGGTCCTAGCGGTGTGCTTGGGGTGTGGAATACAGACTATTTCTGTGTCACTACGCGCAGCATTGAATCGTGCTCCATAAGACGGTGCCATGCTGATGGAGGCTGCTGTGCGTTGCTGACGCTTCTGCCATGATCTGCGCATGCGGTGGCATCGAGGCGCTAGGCACCGAGATGGCATATGTGTCACTTGGTTCAGGGTTGAGAGAGATTGGGCAAATAGCACCGATACTGGACCTGGCCGCGCTCTGCCACCCACATCGCCGCCCTATAGGTACGGTGGCGCCACCGGGTTACGTGCATCATTAATGACAGCATTCCTATTGCGCTTGCTTCCGTATCAACGCTTACTTCCTTGCTACAGGATTGCTGGGAAGACAGCTCAGCGTGCTGGCCTTGGCAAAGCTGTAATTTTTTGCCTGTACAAGGCACGCGAGTGAGGATCCCTGGGACGAGATCCTGTATCTCCGCTCGTTTCTGCGACCTCCGTCACTGCAGTTTCGTAAACGCATTGGCACTTCATCACCCACAAAGCAGCAGCTGTAGGTTCTGCCGTACAGCCCAGTTGGAGATTGTGAGCCTGTGCTGAGAACACAGTCCCGAAGCTTGCTGCACAGTTTGCTGCTCATTCCTCGCCACGACATCCGGCGGCTGTCGTTGCCGGGGTGGTGTGCATACCGCTGCCGCTGTTGTGGGCACCAGCGTCGCCGCATCATTGGGCTGCCGGCGCCAGCGGCGGCGGGAGTCTTGGCTGTGAAGGTCATTGTGCACGAAGCTGTCAGCGGGCAGTGCTGTGACCCTTCCTGCTTGTCGTCAACGCTGCTGCTGCTGAGCTGATCAAACTGTGATGGTGGATCGTTAACGTCGTGATATGGGACGCGGGAGCTCTTTCACCGCAGCTGGGGAAGACTGCGATTTTGCATTGATGACTCCTAAGCCCTAGGTCAAAACAGCCCTCGAGCCTCGATCCTGTTCGGTTTTCACCCCTTGCTGCATAACATGCACTGGTTGGTGCGCAATTCCAAGATAGAAAACTCCTCCTGTTGCACCGCCGTTGAATCTTCCTGCATCCCATTTCGGATCAGCCGCCGGCGCCCACCCCTTGTATCGCGCCGGTGCTGCCCTGGGGAGGTCGTGCTACCTTTTGCGACTTTTTGGGTTGGTCGCACGCCAGCGAGGCAGAGCCGTTGCGAGCCTCGGCGGTGAACGCGCAGCAGGCAATTCAAAAGGTAAATTCGAGGTTCGTGCCTCCTCAATTCACATGTTTGCCCGCATGCGTCTGCCGCTGCGGAGAACCTACCCCAACCTCCGACTAAGGACCCTGCCCTTCCGGAATGGAAACTCGCGGTTTGACCTGAGAACAGTTGTTCATCTCGAAGCCAGGCTGACCAGCCAGGTATCGATGCACCCAGCGCTGGCGCCTTGCACGGCACTGCGTTTGCGTTGTGCAGCCGTTGTCAGTCCTGGCATTCACGGCAGCAGGAACCTGCCTCACATGCACTGGACTGATTTGTGCGTGCGGCATGTGCAAGTCACCACTGCTCTGGATGCAGTCTGCCCTTATTAATCCTCCTGCTCGAACGTGCAATGTTTATCAGGCGTAGATGTCTGTGCAATCCTGTGTGCATGCTGCATGCGCAGGTCCTGAGCCCTGGGCTGCTAGCGGCGGGACCATGGCGCTGCTAGGCTCATCTGTGCCTTTAAATGAAGGCGGCAGCAGCTTCGATGATGTCGAGGCTCCGCGTGACAGCGTGACATCGCGAGACCGGCATGGGCTGCCGGTGATGGGCAGCCCGGAGCTTGGGGAGAAGAGCACGTATGTGGACACTCGCACGGGGCAGGCGGTGGACGTCGATAAGGTGAGCGTCGCTGCAGAAGTGTTTCTAGGCTTTCGGCATCCTTTCGAAACTGCTGCAGCGCACCAGCCGCCGCCGCATGCCGCCACAGTCCACATGCATCCTCGGCAGCTCTTGCATCACTACCCTGCATAACGGAGATGGGCTCATTGGGCACAGCAGGCTGCAACCTCCATGCTGTCCTGCGACAGGGCTGTCGATGCTGCCAAAGTCTAACAGCTCATTCCCGCTGGCTTCATGGCAGGTATTTCCGGGAGTGTCGCACGACCAGCTGCCCGAGCACCTGGTGCAGCACCAACACTTTGACAATATCGGGGAGCGCTTTGGCGTCGCCACGCACGGCGGCATCAAGGCGAAGCACCAGCGCGCGGTCACAGTGCTGGGTGAGCCTCTGCAGCATCTCGCGTCTGCTTGCATCTTGAGCATACCAGGAGCTCGTGGGGTCACGCCAGTTTTGATATGACGTGAAATATCTCTCGACTGCAGGCCGCATCGGTTGGGTGGCCAAGGCCATCGTCTACTCCCTCATTGGCGGGCTGTGCACCCGCGGCGCCGCCTCCGAGAACCTCAACATCGACGCCTCGCCGCAGGTGAGCTCATGTCAAAGCCTCTCGTCACGTGCTGCAGGACTAGCATTGTGAACAGCCGCGCTGATGATGGCACGAATGGCTTGTCTGTAGCGCAAATCCGCCTTGCTTTTCTCGCCTTTCGCTTCACTTGGATATAGTCCTGTTCTTCAGATATGATCGGGGCATTCTCTGCTTCTGCAGGGCGTGTTTGTGCTCATCGGCAAGGGTGCCGCCGGCATCTACATCCTGATTATCATGGTGCGCCTAACGCTCCATTTGCGTAAGTTATGCATATGCTCATCATGTGGGCGGTGCTGTGTTCTCTTGCAGCGCTGTGGACGCGTTGGACATAAAATGGCTGGGATTCTTGACATGCAGGCCGTCGCGCTTGCGACCTATATCATCTGGCGCTTCTGGGAGGGCATCACCGCGCAGGGCAGCCACCCAGCCTACACCAAGGCCAAGAATTTCTTCACCTTCCGGTGCGGCCTTAGCACAGGATGCTGAGGTCATGGACATGCAGCGAATCTCAAAAAACGTTGCTGAATCAGTGCATGTCGTCAGCGTTGTCCTCGAACAACGCAGCAGGATCCTCGAAGCTTGGGGAAACATGTACGGTGTGTGACACGTCTGCTCCTCTGAATCTCAGGCTGAGCCCGCTGGTGTCTGGCGGCGTATATACAGCTTATCTGGCGTATATTTTGGTGCTGCTGCCCAAGGCGTTTGACTACCACAACAATGCCGTCGGCAAGGTGAACCACCAGGCCTGGCTTCTCTTTCGACTTGTAAATCTTCAACGTTTCAGGACCAACAAGGTACTCCACCTCCTGCCTCTCCTGTATGCGTATGCACTACCTGCACGTGCAGTGCAGTCTGCGGTTCGCTGTGAGCCAGGCAGTCTTGCGAGATTGCGCATCAGAAGCGGTGAAACGCTTGTCAGTTCATCGCAGTGGAGTGACGACAACGACCTGTCATGGCTTTTGTTCCAACCCCTATGGCCAACCTGCTAGGTATGTGTGTCGCTGCTTCTAGCGCGTAACCACCTCCTCCCCCGTGCCGTGCAGACCAGCGGGAGCGACTTCACCAAGAGCTGGCAAAAGTCGGGCCTCGGGCGCTTCGGGCTGGTCGTGCTGGGTCTCGCCTTCCTGGCGGCCGCTATCGTCATGCTCCAAGGAGTTTTGACTCGCAAATTTCATCGGGAGCTCAGGCTGAAGGTGAGCGCCCTTGCCAAACAACAACGCCAAGCAGCTTGCAGCCGTGGGGCACAAAAATGAAGAAATGCCGTTTCTGGCGGACTGTGGCCCTTCAAGTTCTGGTGAAGGTGTCCAATGCCGAATGCACTGGTCTGCTGCAGCCCTGCAAGTGCCGTAGTATATTGGGATCATAGGGGGTGCGGTCCTGCTCTGGCGCCTTCCCGCAGCAGGGGCGGCGCCTCTGCCAGCGCTGCAGCATCAATGCACGTCTCCGCATGAGCAGCGGGCTGTGCTGCTGGGCATGATCTGACATGCGTGATTGCGCCGTAGCTTCCAGTCGCGCCTCTAGTCGTTGCTCAGGAAAGTTTGGGGTGAAAGAGCGCCGTTTTATGGGAAATCCCACATCTCCCCTGCCTGGTCCCTGGAGCACAAGTGCGGTTGTCTGTTCTGCACTCGCCTAGTCTGTAGCAGCCAAGCAAGTGCCATCATCGCATGCATCAGCTGGGGTCCCCACGCCATGCCGCAGCCAGGTAGTGCACATCCATCAGCTCTGAGAAGTGGCTGCGCGTCTCTGCTGGTGCAAGGGGCTGTGGTCCCGGCAACATGTAAAGATTCCGAGGACACTGTCAGGACTATGAGACCCCTGCTGAAAACCTGCGCGCGAGCATGGCGTTCAAACGCCTGCGGCAGTGACCGCGCAATACTTCTGCCCGTAGTTGAAGTAGACTATGCTGTCGGAATAACCCGAAGCACCTGCTGGAGCAGTTGTGGGCCCAGTGGACGGTGTTGACTCCAGGGGCAGTCCAGTGACTCCGCCCACAAGTCTGACAACCCTTATCTGTCCTTATGCAGGAGGTGCGGCTGTGAATCGAGTTGACGGCGCTAACTTCGTGGGCGCCCATCCAGTGACTCCTTTCAGGGAACTACCCTGACAATCCTCACTTGCTCATCACAGGAGCTGCGGCCGTGGGTCAAGTGGACGGTGCTGATTTCGGGCCACCTGGGGCAGCTGGGCCGCTTCGGCCTCTTCCTCATGGTCTCCATCTTCATGTGGCGCTCGCTGGAGGGCCAGGATACTGACAACGGCAACCAGAACACGATTGGCGCCGCCCTCAGCTCGCTGCAGGTGCGCCGTGATACAGGGGGATTTGCATTGCCTCCTTTCAAGCAGCAGCATACCATCGGCGCTGCGCTCAGCTCGCTTTGAGCCAACCAGAACACCACCGGCGCCGCGCTCAGCTCGCTGCAGGTTCGCCGCTGTTGTGCCTGAACATCTCAACAGCCATCTGAACCCGCATGAGGGGCTCGTGGGATAAGAGCGAGGAGAGTTCATGAAGGCAAAGTTGCTTTCCCTCGGTTCAAGAAACACAAACCATGCAGCGCTCAGCTCGCTGCAGGTGCGCCGCCTGGAACCTGCGTTGCGGGTGTGCAAGAAACCGAAAGGAGACCTCTGAAAGGAGGGTGGCGCTGCCTCGTGTTGAGCAGACAAGCATACTTGCACCCAGACTGCAGTGCTTGTTGCCGGCTGAGGCAAACGCTCCCCGTTGCATTGCGAGTCCAGGGCCTGAATTTGAGGCGCGAACATGCCATCAGGAATGCTTCGCGCTTATTTTGTAGCTGTGCACCGCTCCCAATAGATTTGTGCACCTGATGCTCTCCGTGTTTGCGCAACAGAGCAGCCGCTGGGGACGCTCCATCCTGTTCATCATCGGATTCGGGCTCATCGTCTACGGCCTGTTCGCCTGCCTCAACGCGTACCCTGCCAAGATCTTCCCGACGCCGCTGCCGTCAGAGGTGTGTCCCTCGATCCTCTCCCAAGTGGCTGCGATCTGGTGAGGGTGCTGTTGCTCCCTCATCATTTGTCCTTCTTCCTTGATCGCTGCTGGGCCGACACCTGATCGCTGCCCGATCGACACCATACACACAGAAGGCACTGGCGCTGCAAGCCTGCCAAGCTCGTTGTTCGACAGGCAGTTGCTCAGTTGGAAACGTAGTATGATGGCATTTTCATGCGCCAGTGCAGTCGCGGCGTGCGCAAGCGCACAGCCGAGTGCAACAGTCCCGCAACACTGATCACTGCCATATTGATGAAGGGTTCAGCAGCGGTTGCAGCATACAGCATGGTCAGGCTGTCACTGGCCGAGGCCCCCTCGCGTATCGATGTGCGTGCAAGTTCAGGCGGAGAAAGGTGCCACGATCAAGGCCTGTGAGCAACCAGCCTCGGGGCTGCACAACATTTCAACCCCCAGTCACGCTCCTCACGCGCAAGCAATGCGCTGCATGTACAGGCGGTGGGAAGTCACGACCCAGGCAAAAAGCGGATTTTGAGAATGGCGAGTCACACTGTGCAAGACCCGGCTTGACGCCTGATCTTGTTCCAACACATGCAGGCGGAGATCGACGCCATGATGCAGGCGCGGGGAGGAGCGAGGCTACCTTGTGAAAGCACCAACTGCCTGAACAAGCGTCTCATGATGTCACTCGCTGCATGCCCTCAGGTGGAGATGGACGCCATGATCAAGGACCGGGAGGAGAAGGCGGCGAAGAAGGCAGATGCCAAGAGCCGCACCAGCATCCTGACGGACAATCACGTGCCAACAGTGAACTCTTCGGCGCCCGGCGGCGGCGCCGACGGCACCAGGGCAGCCACTGGCGGCGTTGGCGGGCCGGTCATGGCGAACGCCGTCTGAGGCGGCCAACGGACACGGCACCAGGCCCGCCGCCTCGCTGGCCGCAAACACCGTCCGAGTCACGCGGGGTGAGCGCTGCACCCCGTCAGTCAGTCAGTCAGTCAGTCAGTCAGCGCGGTGGCAGGCAGCGGCTCGTGGCGGCTCGGGCCTTCAGCAACTGCGGCAGCTTGGCGGCAACCGCGTCAGGCTGTCGGCGGCGCGACCCGAGGCGCTGACCATGCCGCTGGCTCGAAACGCGGCAGCGGCGGCGGCGGCGATTACACAAGTCGCCTGTGTGTCCTGGGGACCTCGTGCCCTCAATCGACGCCGGCGCTAACCTGTCAGCTTACTATCAGGAGACGACGGTCACGCGCTGGCGTGCAGGGCAGTCCTTGCACATGGGTGCAAACCAGGACGATTCACGGCGTGCGTGTGGCAACACCAAAGCTAGGCAGGCATGTATGCAAGGCGCCGCTGCACGGGCATGGTGCTGCAATCGACTATGGCGAGATTGCATTGGTCCTTTGTGTACGGTCGCCTGTCGCAAACACAGCATCCTTCTTCGTCTGAATGGTGTTGGCAGCGCATCAGTAGTTAGAGCCGTGCTCCTTCACGACATCCATGATGCTTTATCTTGCGTGTGTTGTTTCGAACTGTGCGCCACACAGCACTTACTGGGTACTTTGTTCTGTGCCTGCGAGCTGATGTTATGTGCATTGGGCCCTGCTAGCGAGTATCTCGCAGCAACTTTGGTCAAAGCAGTTGTGGACAGTGGTTTACAGTACAATCACATTCCGACGAGTACCCAATGCGCTATATCACCACAACTTTGCCGATACCAAGTGTCAATCCAGCACCCTCAACGAACCGAACACAGACAAGAAAGGCGTATTCGCTCCAGCGGGCGTCAGCTGAATCCCTGACCCAGGGCTTCACCCCCGCTCTGCACGTCCGGAGGTGACTTGCTTCCTGATTCTGCTATCGCGCCTGACGAGTTGCTTGGACCCCTGGAAGCGCTCCAGAGGCCAACAGCCGTCAAAATCGGACCCGCTAGATGCCCACACAGATTGGGCGCAGCCACCAATGCAAGCGCGGCGAGGTAGGCGTTTGGGCTGAAGCGCAGCACGTAGCCCTGCACACAGTGCACGGCGCGTGTCAGCAGCTGCTTGACCACCAGACCAAGCGCGTGCTCAAGGCTCGCAGAGGCGGCTGCTGACTGCGCCGGCATCAGATGCCATTAGGGTTGCTCGGGCGCGAGGATCTGAATGACATGCGAAACGGGGCCGGGAATGCATCGCCACGGCGCTGCATAGCTCACCGCACAGATCTGCAGCGCCATCGTGCCGAAGGCGCCGGCGGCAACACCCGAAGCAAAAACCGCGGAGTTGACGCCCAGAAAGCCGGCCACCAGGCACAGCGGTCCCCTGAAGCCCAGGGAAAAGCGCTGCACTAAACCTGCGCATGTCAACCCAGCCGCGCACCGTCAGCCAGGTTCAAAGTACATGTCGAGCAGCATGGAACGGCAGCAGGGCCCGCAGATTAATTGGCCGGCTAATCCACCAAGCACGCTGCAACGCGGCTGCACGCTGCGCAGCATGCTCGTGTATTTGCTGCACCGAGGGTCATGCACTGTGTCTTGCACCTAGAGTATGCGCTGCATCTTGCCGCGCACTGTGACGAACACTCAGGCTGCACAACAGTAGCGCGACTCGCCTATGGCCTTGCTCCATCGCTGCACTTGGCCCTCAGCTCGCTCCACAACCGCAGGGTCCCTGAAAGCAGCACCAAGGGTAGATAACAGAGTGTGGGACAAGTAAGGCGTGAGAACCTTTGCATGTGCCTTCACGCGTCTGGAGGGCCTTGGGCATGGACCTGGCAGAGAACACTGGACACCGCATCTCATCTGTCCACCAGCCAGGCTCACTTGAACAGGCGCTGCTTGAGGGTTCGGAACAGACCCCGCCGCAGCGCCGATCCCAGGAAGAAGGTCACCATGTCACTCACGGTGACGCCAATGTACACAATGGCCAGCACCTGCACATCGGCACACTGGCGTCGATGACATTCACACTTCAAAATCACCCAGACGCAGCCAGGCGCCAGCGTTGCAATCCTGATGCACCGAGGTGACTGCAATGCAAGCCTGGCAACGTGGGCAACTGTTCAGAGCGCAGCGCAGCTACCACGCGAGCCCACTGAGAGGCGCTTGCACCCGGCGGGTCAGTGCACCACATTAAGCGGCATCTAAACCCTGTGTTTGTCCAGGCCATGATGGCATTGAACCACCTCATTGCGTAGGTGAGCCCGCTCACCTGCGCAATGCCGGCGGCACCGCCGTACCGCCCCGTGAAGATGCCAGCGCCCACCCATACAACCAGTGCGTCCTCGCTGCACTGCAGGGCAGCGCCGTAAATCGCTTGTCATGATTTACGGCCAGCGGCTGGCGTGACAACATGCCGAGGAAAACCAGCTGCAAATGACGGAGGATGCTAGGTGTGTATTATTCAATCGTGTGTAACAGCACGGTGCTCACCGGCAGGCCGAAGCCAGCTGCGAGCATATATACCAAATACATCAAGGGCGGCGCCGTCTCAAGGAAGGCGCCGATGCTCGCCGCGCCGCCCTTCATGGCACATGGTTGATTGTTGCAGCGATCATACTACGCAGCTGTGTGGCCAGTCTTACTGGCCACACTGACATAGCCTGGCGCTGTAATGTGACTGACGTGCCTGTGGTATCTGCTCAAGGCGCACGAGCTTGAGGGCGTGGCACATATGCAACGTCGGAAAGTTGCAGCAGCACGGCGGCGGCCCACCTGAAATCCGGCCAGTGCTGGCGCGGCGGCTGTCGTCTGCACTGCATGCTTCCGCTGCCTCCGATGCCGCGCCGGACCGCTGCTGAGCTGCCTGTGCGCCGGCCTGCACGCCCTGCGGCAGCGGATGGCGCTGGGGAGCGGCTGCTGCCTGTGGCAGTTGGTGCTTGTTGGCGACCGGGACAGCACCCTCATCCTCAGGTTTCAGCGGTCTGCGGTGTCGTACTCAGCATGTGAAGTGATATTGGCAACGATCACTGGATCAAAAGAATTCAAATTGATGATCGACTCGAGGTGCGCCGTTCAGGCGGTGTGAAAGCCCATAACAGCTTGTGTGATCACCACGGTGCTTCCACTGCATTAACTCGAGCCAGTGAGACTTGCCGCTGCATGCGGAGGGTTTGCGAGCCACAAAGCAGCTGGTATCACGTGTGCTGCTGACAAGATCCAATCCGTCCGACTCACACACATGTGTGGGCCAGCGTGAACCGGCTCTTCCTTCACACGCCTCACCCCATCGAGTCTAGCAGCCGGGCCCTGTTAGTGCTCTCTTTGAATTTCGAAGCGGCATTTAGACCCTGCGCTGTGCAGCGGTGTGGCGGGCCGCGTTGCCTTCGGTGCCACAGAAGGGTCCAGTAAACTCAGCGCGGGCAGCCTTGGACACAACAGTGACGGCGACAGACGTTTTGGATGCCCCCGATGAAACGTCCGGGGGCAAAGGAGGGCGGGAAGCGGCGGGTGGCCGGGCCCGTGTTCGGCCTTGGCCTGAAGGTCAGCACCCTGTCGACTCTGCAGCTCGGATCGACCCGTATTTGCCATCGTGGGCTGCTGGATCCATTCGGTGAACAAGTTTGCACAGTCGGCCGTGTTGGATGTACGCACGCGCTTGCGGATTGAGTCAAAAATTGCATGCCGATAGAAGATTTGCCTTGGCCGGAGATACGCTCCCGGACGGCGTTGCTCAGCGCTTGGGAACGTTCCCCAGACTGGATCCGGCTCAAAACAGTAGCGCCACGCATCACGATCTCCATCGGCTGCAGGATCCGGCGACATGTCCGCCAAACGCCCGAAGAACTGGGGATGTGATGTATCGCAAATTCGTGACATACGCGATCCTCTTGGCCGCAGGAGCTGTATGAAGAGGGAGGTGGTCTGCCGCCAGTGTTCTGGGACACGCTGCGGCTGCTGTCGCTTGAGGGCCTCACCACGCCCGGCCTCTTCCGCCAGCAGTCCGCTGGACGCTCGCCATCCAGCGGCAGCCTCAGCCGCGGCTCCTCCAGCGCCTCAATAGCCTCCAGCGCCTCTGGCGGCAGCGCGAAGAGTGACGGCAGCGGCTCCAGCGGCGGCCACACCGCTGCGGCCGAGCAGTCCGGTGGCGGCGACGAGGCAGAGGGCGCCAACAGCGGCCACAAGGTGCTGCTGTGCAAACGGCTCTACGACAGCGGGCAGGACGCGCTCAAAGTGCTGCCCAGCACCACCAAGGACCTGCACGCGGTAAGTCTTGCATTGCTCGCTCCATTTTGTGGTCTATTTGTCATTTCGCAGACAGGCAGGCGGGCGAGCGAAACGGCGTACATGCCCACTACTGAGAATCTGGTAACCCAGCATCAGCAGTAGCTGAGAAACCGAGAAGGCGAATCAAGCACGGTCACCGCTCGTGTGAAATGGGGCGCCGGGGCTGACTCGGCAGCTCATCTGAGGCATACAAAATACGAAGATTTTGAAATTCATCTGCGCCACTGCAGGTCGCGGGCATCCTAAAGCTGTGGGTGGCCAGCCTCCCAGAGTCGGTGCTGCCGCCCGGCCTGTACAGCGCAGCTATTGCGTCACAGACCGAGCACGCCAGCCAGGAGGCCAGGGTGGCGGCGCTGCACGTGCTGCTGCGCTCGTGCGAGCACCGGGTGCTGCAGGTCCTGTACCCGCTCATGGAGGTGTGCGCGGCGGCGCTTGCTGTCTCCTGCCCGTTATGTAACGCTTGAATCCATGTTTCGTTCCCAGAGCCTCTGTCCGTCTCTGCTGCGGGTCACAGCACCTGGGGGGGCATTGCGCTCGATGGCGGCGGGCAGGCATATCAAATCAGCTGCTCGGCAGAGCTCAAGGTTGCTGCATGAAACCAACCTTGGCATGTGCATCGATCGGCTGAGAGGTGCCGCAAATTCTCAAAAGTCTTGCCTTGTCCCCTCCCGCGCAGTTGCTGCACCACTACTGCCTCAACCAGCCGAGCGCGCGGCGGGAGCGACAGGAGCTGGCGCGCATCTTCGCGCCCCTGGTGCTGCGCCCCGCCAGCCGCTCCGTCATGGCGCAGCCCGATGTGAGACACCCGCCATCACACCCCTTTCTATGCTCTGTTTCAGTTTGTGCTCTGTTGACATATCCTTGCACTTGCGATGCCAACTAAGAGTTCTGTGAATGCCGGGTCACGGAGCTGACGCCGCAGAGCCTGCTTTTGGGAACTCGCGGCGGCAGTGCCGTGTTGCTGAGGTCCTGCTGCCGAGTTCGCCAATGGCGCTTGACGATGGCAGCTATCTTGTTGCTCCAGGAGGGTGGCCACGCAGTGGAGTGCGTGGAGCACATGATCCGCGAGTACCGCACCCTGTTCGTCGCCCGCAAGCGCGCCGCAGTGCCGCCGGCGCTGCCTGCTGCCAAGCCCGCCGCCAAGCCCGCGGCGCTCGGTGCTGCCTCTGCGGTCGCCGCCGCCATCGTGGAACCAGCTGTGGTGGTCGACACGACGCCCGCTACACAGGCAGAGACCCCTGCGGTCAGCGGCAGCAGCCGAGCGCTGGCGCCGCTCAAAGTGTCGTGCAATGGGGCGGGCTGCAACGGCAACGCCCGCGGCAGCAGCGGCCAGCAAGCCGGCGGCGGCCACACTGGTGGCGGCAGCGTCCAGGCGCACATCATCGACGACCTGCCGGACAGCCCCATGGCAAACGCAGACGGCGACGGCGGCGCGATGTTTGCCGAGGACAGCACGGCGGATCCGGCGCTGGATGCGGCGGTGGCGGACCTCCTCTTCAGCTCCACGTGCGCGCTCTCTGATGTGCCCACAAGAATTCGAATTGCAGAGTTTCCTGAGGCCTCCAACTGCAGGCGCTCTCACCATGGTCTGGACGACCTCCTTGGCAATTGCTGCAGGTTCATAGCTGCAAGCTCCGCAAGCCTTCTGTGATGAGACACTGCTTGCAGGGTTGTGGTGCGCGGTCCAAAGCTGCAGGTACTGCCACTGACTCTTCAATCTGCTGCCCTGCAGGTGTGCGCTGTTCGGCGACCTGGCGGATAGCAGCAGCTGTGATTTTTTCGCCATCAGCCGCGAATCGTCGCCAGAGGCCAGCCCTGTGCGCAGCTCGGCGCTCGCGGCGGCTGACGGCAGCGACAGCGCAGACAAGGCAGCCGCAGGCGTCGGTCTGCAGGTGAACATCACATCATGGTATATATAGGTTTCCGAAACCCTCTGTAATCGTACATTGCTTGCAGCCTTCGCTAGTACCCCATCTACTTTCCATCGAGCTGACCCACAAATCACAGGTTCCCCTTGGCGAAGATGCTGACAAGGTTGCACAAAACCGGAACTGCAGGACGTGGACATGAGCGGCAGCAAGGCGATGGTGCCATATGACGATGGCGCCGTGAGCCCCACCAGCACCCCCGGCGGCTGGGCGGCGATGTCCGACGGCGACTCCTACTCCGGCAGCTCAGCCGGTGGTATGAGTGGTTCTGTCGCGGTCAAGTTCGTCTCGTTCTGCTTGTTTGCCTGTGTTGAAGCGGCTTGTACTTCCGAGACCTTGGCGACCTGGTTGCGCAGTCACGGCCACGCACAGCAAAACGCTTTGGCAAAGTGTGTCTAGCGCTCTGTGCCGGCTTTCGTCATCAATGGGAGCCATCGCAGGTGAACAGCAGGCTCAGATATTGCGCGCACATCGTGCTGCGCAGGCTCCGGTGACGAGGCACTCGCGGAGGCGGAGCGCACCTGCTCGGCCGCGGCGGCATGGGGTGCCTCCGCCGGCGCCGCGGCGCAGCTGTTTGCGGCAAAGTGCGCCCGCGTGCTCGTGTGGCGCGCGCCGGCCACCGCCCGCTACAGCTTTGGCGGCGTCGGCGGCGCCCCAGCGGCCTTTGGCGGCAACGCGGGGCACCACAGCGGCAATGCAGGCAGCAGCGCTGGCTTGGTGAACGATTTCGCCGCCGTTGACAATGACAGCGATGACATCTACCGGCAGCCGTCGCTGGGGCCGCATAAACCTGGCGGCAGCGGCAGCGGCCTGCTGCAGGAGCCCAGCCGGGAGGTGCAGTATGACGCTGTGCATGCCGCCGCCGCCGGCTTCGTGCCGACGGCGGCGGCGCAGCTGGCGGCGGAGAAGGCGGCGCTCAAGCAGCAGCTGCGCCAGCTGGACACCGACTTTGAGGTGAGGATAGAAACTGAAGAGTCACACGAGATTCATTGCAAAAAGAAAAGGGATCGCGGCTGACAAGCGGAGAAGGCGGCGCTCGAGCAGCGGCTGCGCCAGCTGGACACCGACTTCGAGGTAAGACACAATAACACAACTCGCCTCGGACAGTGCCTGCAGGTTGAGCCTGTGTGTGGCAGACGGCGTTGCCGCCGACAAGGACATCAACATGCATGTTGGTGTTTGCGTCGCAGGCAACGACGCATGCATGGCATCGATAATGGTCACAGACGTCGGCGACACCTCATGCAGCGAGCTCGTGCAGCTGGCCTCCACGCATTGTGCTGACCGTTTGGACTGCTCACCTTGATTCACGCCTGCTGGATGGCTGTTTTGGCCTGCTACAGTCAAGCACGGGGCGCACGCTGGGCTGAATTTTATCTGTAGCGTGTTGCCTCTACGCAACTCCTTATCACTTTCTTCAAGTTGCTCCTTCGCATCCCGCAGGCAAGCACCGGGCGCGCCCCCGGCCGCGCCGATAAGGAGGCGCTGCGGCCGCTGTATGTGCGCTACTGGCGCCTCAAGCGCGCACTGGCCGCTGCGACCGGCGGCGCCGGCGGCGGCTGCAGCACAGGAGGCGCTGCGGCGTCGGCCGCCCGCCCCGCCATGATAATTGCGGCCTGATTTGGAACGTCGGCACAGCTTGACGGCATGGGTGCAGCACGCCTCAGATCGGCTAGCGGCGGCGGCTGCCGCTAGGCGCGGCGGCCACCTTGTCGGGCGCCGCCTCGCACCAGCTCATGTGCTGGAGGTTGCGCAACAGAAAGCAGGGAAACGGGAGGCCGGCAGGCGCCGCAGGGCGTGCCGCTGACGGGCCTGCGCCTTGGATAGGGTATTGGGGGGCGACGCCGCCATGGCAGCAGTGCGGCGTGCGGTTCGGCTGCAATGGTACGGTGGCATGGGAGGGCAGTGCGGGAGGTACTGCAGGCAGCAGCAGTGTCCCATGATGTGAGGGATCGTGGGCACATCGAAAGTTTTGAGACGGGCGGCAATTTCGCCTTCAGATAAGCACTGCACCGCTCAACGCGTTGAGCCGCAAATTGATGGGGGGCGGGTTCCTTGGAAGGGCGGCTGCCGGCCGCACAGGAAGCATCCAGCAGGTTGCGCATGGAAGGTGGCAAGCGCAATGCTACGAAGATACATTTTGCAGAGCCGCGCAATGCCAGCTCGTCAGCACTTTCGGAGAAGAAGAATACAATGGGTTTCATGCTTTGCATGTTTGTTGGTCAGTCTCAGGAGATGGTGTGAAAACGTGTCTGCAGCTGACATGACATGTGTCAGGGTGTGTATTGGGCAACTACGGCGATCGAGGTGAGCCGCTCGGGTTTGACTGTTCTCTGCTGACACGTGACAGCCTTTGGCGCTTTGCTGGGCAGCAGCAATTGTTGCGTTGCAGTGGAGTGGACTTCGTTGCCAGTCAAAGCTCATGAGTTTTTGATAACAACTGCTATTACTGATATCGAAAACTCGTGAGTTTTGGTACTGAATGCGTGCCTCATGCCGAGATTGCGCACACATCAGATCACAAATGCCCCGGACAACTCCCGCACAATTCCCCTGCAGGGCTACAGCCATTCACTCGCTCTCCACCGGCGCGGCTGGTAGCCCCGTTATTGACGCCGCACACACTTGCGTACACTCGCTGAGGCAGTAGGCCCTGTGCGGCGCCAGCCACATTGTCAGCTCCATGTATAACTCGCGGAGTGCAGTGCAGCGTGGAGCAGAGCAGATCCCAACTGATCGATGCTCTGACTGTCTCGTGTCTGGTCTGTCTCCTACAACTGCGGAGGTGCAAGACACACGCCCAGCCAGCAGGGTTTGCACACGGTAGGTAAGCGCACCTGGTGCGAAATCCGTCTTTGAACTTGACGAGGTCCTTGCGCACTGTCAAGGGTCCCAGGCCAGGTGCGCCTGCATGGGACACAAACGAGACTCGAGCACAGTTCTCAGGGTGATGCTTACATTCATATCTGCACCGCCACACACACGCACGACCAGGCATCGCCACCAACTCGTGCATTTTTGCTTCCAGACTCGCTGTAGGTATCCATCGCTGGAGAAAGGATGGAAACCTTTAGGCAGCACCTTGCGCGCGGCCCTGCCCCATGTTGCGACCTGGCAGAGGATCAGACGCGCAAGAGAGTAACACAAGCAGCCTTGGAAGGCGCGCGACAAGAGGTCACCTCCTCCGCCGCGTATGCACGCCGGCATGCACTTGCGCGTGCAGTTTGTGATCTCAGCCTTCTTCGGGCCCTTCAGCAGCTGCCCCAGACTGGGACCCCGCTTGTCTGCACGTCAAGCGCTCGAGAATTGGCACGCCAGAACACTGGGTGTCACCCCGCCGCATGGCAGTTGCCCTGCCGAAGTCATGTCCAGCACGCTCTCGAGAGAACACCACACTCCGATCAGCAGCGGATCCTTGCAGCCGCCACAGGACACGAGCATCAATGACACGAACGTTTGATCGATACCTGATGACAACAGGTCTTCCGGCACGTTGCCAGGTGAACCGTCTGCATGGCGTTCGTCCGCCAGGGCGGCCGATGCCGGATGCAGCACCTGCAGGCGTATGCGACGGACCGTCACGAAGCTGGATGTCCTAGCTGTAGCTGCAGTTGTTGAACGATGGACTTGAACGATCGACACTAGTTGGCGTATGGCTACCGAATTCTGAAGGCAGTGCAGAGGATTGGGCCTCACCAACACGGCGCCACCCAACAGTGCCGCAGCACATACACGTCTGCAGGCCTGCAGCGGCCGCTCCCCGTCGCCCCGGGCTCTGCAGCTGATCTGAGGAGATCAAGACATCTGGATCATGTTCTGCAAGCGCGAATTGGGCTTCCACCTCAGAGGCGCTGATCTTGCACGCAACCAATTCACTAGGTTCACACCCACCTGATTGCATGACGCTGACTGTGCATGATTCCTTCTGTTGTGTCTCGATTTGTGATGTGAGGGCGGTAGGCCTGTCATGCTCGAATTGTTGGGTGCCAAGGGATTTCTCGTGGGCATCATCGCGGTGAAGTGATGACGCTGCAGTAAGATTAGATGATTCCAGAGCCTGACCAGCTGTGAGGCAGTGGTAAGTCTTACACTACTCTGGCGTGAGCAACCGCAGAAGTGCAGAAGACTGACGCGCATCTCGTCCATGCATGAAGCGAGTCAGCGGTCAATCCGGCGGTCACTGTCACCGCAGCAGTATTGGCGGCATTTCGGGCTGTGAGCCCTCATGCTGCACTGTGTGATGGCAAGACGCTGTATATCCTTCTGACAACCACCCGGTGGCTGACGCGATTGCGGTCAGAGTGACTCACAGGACACCCAGATCAACAGTTCTGCCTCACACTGCTCACGGAGGGGTCCAACAGCGATGAGTGCCAACATGGAGCGCATCCTGACGCTCTCCACTGTATGGGGCGTGTTGCTGCAGTCCTGACAAATAGGGCGTGCCGCCGCGCACGCTGACGGCCGCTGCGTTTTGGCGTTCGACTTCGGTGGCACTCTAGAGCTCGTAGGTGCATTGCCTCTGCCTGTGAAGCACGCCACTGCACATTTGTTTCATTGGCTTGCCAGGCGCAGCAGGTCTGAGAGCGATTGCTGCCTACTACGGGACGTCGCTACAGTGTACGGCGCTCCCGAACAACAAGTCAGTCAGCAAATAATTTTCTTGTTGGACATACCCTTGCACCAGCCTGCCGGTTTGGCGTCCTGATGCATGTGGCAGCGCCAATCTGGCCTGGCACCCAATTGGGAATGAAAAAGCACCCTCCTGATGCGCTGAATCTGACTCATGTGTTGTAATGCAGCGTTGACTACCGAGGTCTGGTCGACAGCATCGGAGGGTTCTATCAGGGAGTAGACGCCGCTTCCGGCGTCAGCAGCCGATATTGCTGCAGCAGAAGCTGGCATCGCGAGGAAGCTGCACATGCATTTTGTGAGATTGCTCATACCAATTGGCAGGCGATTCTGCGACTTGTTTGGAAGTGCCATCCAAATGGCAGTTCTGCCCTGCACGCCCGAATGACATTCTGCCGCCGCTGCGGCATCATACATTTCACCATGTGCAAGCTGCAAGATCGCTTGCACCATCATCGCGGCACAGGCTTGCAACGTCTGTAACGCCGTATGTAAGTTGTGCGTACGTTCAGCATCCATCACGCAAAAGCCACTGTCGGGGCGTGGGATTGCTTTCAATGGTTCAGATCGGGCTAGTCCAAAACTGGCCCGCACAGTCTCCAGCGCGTGATCTCCGCAGTAGCTCGTCTTGCTGTTTCAGAGCTTCAAGGTCACGAAGATGGCGCGTGGTTGCTTCTTCGATCGTCTGCGCTCATGAGGCAAGCCTGCGCTGCGCTGTGCATTCAGGTGCATGATCTGTCACCTGCAAGGTACTTACGAGATGCCGTCAAGGATGAAGAATACCGCATCCTGTGCGACGCTGCAGAGCGAGGAGGCAGCTCTCAGCAGGAGACATGTGCTGTGGGCGGCCGGTGCGGCGGGTGTGGCTTGGCGGCCCGCCCGTGGCGTGGCGCAGCCAGCTGATGAGGTCGGCAGTAAGCAGAAATCGACTGCTCAATAAATATCTCAGTTTCATCTGTGCCCTGTGCACTGTACTAACGCAGTCCACTACACACAGGTCTTGCATGTCGGCGGCAGCGCGGCATTCGGTTCCATCAGCGAGGCAGTCGCGGCGGCGTCGGACGGCGCTACAATAAGCGTCTCACCAGGCATGTGCGTAGCATTGTCAGCATTTCAACACCTTGTCCGCCCCCATCGAGGTCAGCTGCACAGTGATCAGCTGCATATTGCACGCCCGGTGTGTCCGGAATGCGGACTTGAGGCAGCAGTCTGCCGATTCTCTGCAGGTACAGCGAGCGGCTGCTGCTAGACAGCCGGGTCAGCATCGTGGCAGAGCCTGGCGCCACGGTGTCCTGGAGCACATCCCGGCCGTATGAGTACGCAATCGAGGTGTGAGTTTTTCCCTTCGTGCAGCTATGTTGCGGCTTTTTTTTATTCTGTTCTTTCACAGCTTTGTTTGCATGCCGCACATTGCTGCGGCTGGAGGTGTGGCTTGTCATGACGTGAATTATGTTTGCACTCGAGGCCCGCGGCACGCGCGGCGCCAGAATCAGCGGCCTGCGCATCCGGCACCGCAGCCCGTCCGTGGCTAACAACTACGCGGTCTTCCTCCAGGTGCTCTTTGCTTCCTGAATCGCACACCTCCCTGACGCCTGCTTCACCATTTCTGTGGCTGCAACTTGTGACTTCTCGCCACAATGCCCTAAACCCTAAACCCCAACCTCCTGTGGCTTCAACCTGACCAAGAATGCTAAATAGCGGCAGAAATGGGCCTTGATGCCATTCTCGCCTGGAGGCATCAAACCTTCCATTTGTGCTTTGTTGTCTGCACTCAGGGCAGCGACCTGGTGCTGGAGGACTGTGACATCAGCAGTAGCACGGGCTCCGGCGTCGGCATCGAGGGCGGCAGCCCCGCGATCCGGAAATGCGCCGTACACAACTGCGAGCGCAACGGCATCGCAGTCTTCTCCGAGCTCGGCGGTGCCGCGGGTGAGCCAGCTCATCCGCTGCTGTATCAGGCGCCGCATGCTTCTGTGCATGCAATTGCCTACTGGCTCTTATGCGCTGTGGCAGGGCACAATGTCGGCGTTGGCGCTGCGCTTTGTGTCTCAGATTTCAGGGCTTCAAAAGCGGCTGTGTGTTGAAAGCTATTGTGTAACGAAATGGTTGACCTGGCGCTGGCAGGCGGGGGCACCCTGGCCGGCAACAAGGTGTCCGGCAACAAGCTGGACGGCCTGCTCATTCGGGACGGCGCAGACCCGGAGGTGTTGGACAACGACGCGTCACAGAACGGCGGATACGGCGCCACGCTGAAGGTGAGGCTTGCGCAGAGAAATGCTGGCAGAATTCCCTTGCCTGCTTGTCTGGCCTTCCGTGCACACTGCATCTGAAACGAGAAGCCAGGCATCTGCTGCGATCACGTGTTCATGTGCATGCAGCAACGCTGAGCGCCGCTCACTGGATCACGCACAGGGCTGCGCGGGCACATACTTTCGTAATTCGTTTGCCGGCAACGGGAAGGGCTCGGTGCTGGTAGATGCGCTTGCGGACCTGGACACGGACAGCTTGGCATCGTCCAACAAGCTGGACAGGCCGGCAGTGCTTCTGTGATGCTGAGTTGGTGTGAGGTGACATGATTGGAGTGAATTGCGATCTTTGCAAGGAATTCCGCATCCACGTGCGTACATCGAAAGCCGGGAATTTCAAACCACATAGCTATACCATCTGAATGACGTTGCTGGATGCCACGTCCTGCAAACCTGATCTGCCTTTTACTATTGTACACACATCCACTTGGGCTTCCGCTAACAGGAACAGCCATGTGCTGTGGCTTTCGCTGCACCCGAGACCTGCAAGCCAAGCAGCACTGCCTCAGTCACCCTTCAGAGTTCGCAGCATCTCGAATTCTGCTTCGATGATGCTGTGGGCATCATGAAGCTAACAACAGATGCAACATCACCACGCAAGGATTATCAACAACGGCACCTGGGCAACAGCGTCCTGAGGTGCTGTAGCAGCATTTCCGAGGCATGCCTGGCATTCGAGACTGCATCGACACAGCCGGACATCTTCTTGCGCGAAGAGAAAAGATGCATGCTCACCTGTGACTGTTTAGTGGTTACTGTTTCCCAGGTTTCATGTCGTCCTCGTCAAAGATGTCGCCGAAGGAATTGAAAAAGTCGGCGTCCATTTTCTTCTCCTGGCTGGCGCCCGGGCCATCGCCGTCCAGCCCCTCGAAGCCGTCCATGTCCTGGAAAGGACACCAGAACATTCATGAGAGAAATTGTACAGTAGGTGCCTCCCCGATGCCACAAATGGCGTTGGCTGCCGCGGACGCGAGAGGCGCTAGGGCGCATGCGGCATGCGGGATGCGCTTGCCGTTGACATTGAAGCCATCGTGTGAAGCATGCAAGGCAGCCGCAGGGTCAAGAAAGCAGTCAGTTGCATGCAATCGATGGCAATGTGGAAACAAGGCAGCACCGTGAACACGCCGCTGAAGACGTCATCGTCATTGATGGGGCTGGCGGACCGCTGCTGCTGCGCAGAATCCCGCGCCCTGGCCCAGGAGGCACATGGTATGAGCATCATGTAAAGACGGCAGGCACCCCTAACGAATGTCCGCCTCGACAGCGCACGCGATCTCAGTTGTCCCAAGCGGATGTGTCGCACAGCAACAGAGCAAGCTTGATCGAGCTCTCGCGACATGTACTGATATCCAATGATTCGCCTGCACCTGTCTCGCCTCGAGCTGCCTCCCCTGTCACCCCTGTCGCCCTTCGACATTCGACCAGGTCGCTCTGGTCGGAGCCGGTCCGCCATGGCTGAGCTGTGAGTTTCAGCAGCCTCCTAGCATCGGCCCTGTGACTTGAGTCTCGGTTGTATAGGCCGCAAATCGCATACTGCCTCGCCCTTTGGGCTGAAGTAGTTATCGTCACCAGGTTTATCTTTGATTAGCATTCGCGGCTTCCGTACAACTGCCAGCAGCGCAACTGCAGCGTGTTGCTGACCAAATTTTGCTCTGTCACTTCTGCTTTCTGTAACGTATAGACAATTCAACAGCTGCAGGCGATCAGCGTGAACTGATCGTGTAACAGAGGTAGGGATGGGGCTATATATTTGATTCTTCACCGTGATATATTAAGCAAGCCTGTCAGCCTCGCTGACTTGCGTTCACGAGTAACCGTTATCGATGTAAAGAGTCTGGAGCTTCCATGCGTCACAGGGCCCGCTTGATTGGTACTCTTCAGAAGCATGGGGGACGCTGACGGCGGCGAGAGCTTCACCAAGCACAAGGGCAGGGCCTATGAAGGTAAGGCAGTACTCCTGATGCTAAACCCCATGAAATCCGACGTCCAAAGCAGCGCACAGTCTTGCATGGGCTATTTGCATTTCTGAGGGCGCCACGGGCCTTCACTTGTGGCTCTGCGCCCAGTCAAGTTGACGCTGCCATCTTGATGCTGACAGCATGATGCTCACTTCTGTCGTTTCCAACGTAAGATGGCAGCATCGGCGAGACGGGCGGCTACGTGGCAGAGGGCACACAGGAAGGCTTGAAGGGCAGCGGCAAGGGTTTGAACCCGCAGGAGCTGACGGAGGGCGACACTCTGAAGCCTCAACAGGGCGAATCAGGAATGAGCGTCAAGACCTCTCAGGTGCTAACCTTCAGACCTCGCGTGCACGACAGCTTGCTTGATGTGCACCGTGTATGCGAGCGACTCCGGTCATGCTGTTGCTTCAAACTCAGCTAGTGATATTAACGTGCCGGCTAATCTGCATGTCGGCAGGCGGCGACAATGGCGGCGGCGTCAAGGAGTCCCTCAAGGGGCTGACAGGAAACAGCGGCGGCAAGGGCATTGTTGACAGCGTCAAGGATCTTGCCAGCGGCAGCGGCGGCGAGGGCCAGTCGATCAAGGACCTCACAGGTGCGGTGTGGCCGGGAAAGCAAGGGCTGACAGCTGCCGCCAGCTTGCTCTTGCTGCAAAGCCCCAGGGCTCGACCAAGTAGCATAAGCTGACGCAGTGTGGAGCCTTGTATGTGCAATACGTTCCCCATCTGCAGCTGCAAGTCGTAATGACTTGGAACTGCATTGCGGTCTGCAGGCGGCGGGGCCGATGGTGGCGGCGTGATGGACAGCCTCAAGAACCTCACTGGCGGCGGCAGCGAGGGGCAGTCGGTGAAGGACCTCTCAGACGACAAGTGGGGCGGGAAGTGAGTGCCAGCTGGAGAAGGACGAGACCGATGGAGCGTTGAAAGTGACGCACCGGGTCCCATAGCTGAAACACTCGGGTGGCAACACGAGCGCAAGAGCCGCTCGCACCATACCGCGTTGATGCCTTTGCCACACCGAAATTGGGATGTAACACATGACTATTCAGGGTACATTGTTTGGGCGTGGTCATCTTGAGGCATGTGCAGCCTGGAGAGTATTTGGACTTCTGCATGCTTGATTTGATGCCTACTTTGAACACTCCAAGGCATCACTGCTGCAAGTCTGCACGTTCACACACAATTCCCCTGCATGCACTTATCTGTCTTCACAATGCACTCGGCGCAGCAAGTTGAGACACGCTGACCGCCATCCCTACAATCTGTCATCCTGACACCCCAACCTCCTCAAGCCACTCATGCCTGGCCAACCGCCGCCGTTGCAGTCGTCTCAAGGTCGATCATATAATCCGTTAGCCGCTCGAGCTGCTCCGCATGCGACGGCAGCGCGGCGTCTGCCGCTTGCTGGTGCACCTGCAGGTGATCAATCACACTGAGTTGTCAAGCGATGTGTTTCGGCATCAGCAAGCCGCCGTCGTTAATGATGTTTCGCACGCGGCCAGGAAGTGCAAGGCATGAATGTGCGCATGCAGACCTCAGGATGGTATCCTGATCACCGGCAGGTCATTTATACCGACCAGGACGCCTGTGTTCACCTTCAGCAGCCCGGACGACGGGTCGTGCTGCCACCCTGCCTGTTGCACCACTGCGCGCAGTGGAACGAACGAGGTAAAGCGCATGCTGAACAGAGGAAGAATTGCCACAAGTGCGGGCGCCAGCTCACCGCCGGTTGAGCACACAAAAGGCCAGCCATGCCAACGCATCGAAAGTGCCATTCCAGGGCACATATGCCAGCTGTACCACCCAGCATGATGCAATCGACATGTACCGCACAGGGGGCAGGGTCAAGCACTCACAATCACGTGCGACGGCGTCTGCCGCGCGGAGAGGTGCTGTATGGTGGAGGGGGATTCAGGATTTCCTGTCTCAAGTTTTTCTGCAGGGAACAGGGCATCATGCGTGGAAGACCCTGCTTACGTCCGACGGCGTCTGCCTCCGGCCAGGCTCAGGAAGGAGGCGGCGCGCGGCGCGGAGAAGGTGCTGTATGACAACAGTGGGACTCTCAAAGAACAGCGGGCGAGTCACAGAAGAGATTGTTGGCTCACGTGCGACGGCATCTGCCTCCGGCAGCCCCAGGAACGAGGCGGCGCGATGCACGGAGATGGTGCTGTACGCCGCCGTCAGGACGCCGAGCGTGCGCTCCCGCACGCGTACCGCCAGCGCCGTCACCAGCGGCGCCGCCGCCGGCTGCCAGGCGAACGCCGACAGCGCCGCCCAGGTGCCCTGCAACCGCACGAGGGAAATCAAGTGTAAGTGGAAGGGGGTGAGCGGTGGGCAAAGTTCGTCACAAGCGGCCCGCGCCGCCGCTGGCCGCCAGGCGAACGCAGCCCGGGTGCCCTGCGGTGGCATGGCAGGCTTGCGATTTCAAGAGAGGATTCAACAGAGCTTCCGACGGAAAGTAGGTTGGGAGGAGCTTTACACGTGTTTGAACTGAAGCGGCGGAGCCTCAAGCATCAGACACACGGGAAGGCACAAGAGAAGGAAAACAACAGGGCATATGTGCAGATCTTACACGGATACTTTTGAAAGTTTGCAGGGAGTGTGGGACGCACCTCGTACTCCTTGTTCCATAGGTGCTGCAGGATGGAGAAGGCTGCCTTCAGCTCCGGGTCCTGTGAAGGGGAGTCGCATGATTCGCCCACATCATCGGCAGCATGGAGGCGGTAGTCAGAGCATAACGTTCAGCAGTGCGATGTCTTGCAGGTGTGTCACTTTCCCTTGCAGCATGCCCATGTGCAGGGACGACAGCAGCTGCAGGTGCTATGCGGTGCATGACACGCGGCAGCAAGGCCGGAGCCGCGCCTGTTTGCTGGCGCTGGGGATACGCTTCCACAGAAAGCGGGCGTCCTCTCTGCATGCAACCAGGCGGGAAGTCAGCTGGTGACTTGAGAGCTTTGCCAATATGCCTTGACCTGCAGGCATGCGCACAAGCGCAAGAGCCACTGCGCCGACGGTGTGTCAAGCAGAAAGGGTAGCAGGCACTGCAACGGCAACCTGAGGTGGCATGACGGCTGCACGATAGAACAGGATTGCAAGGCAGAGCCAAGCTGGAAAGCGCACAGGTCAAAGTTGAATAGGTGGCCCAGGAGGTGAATTGTGTGCGGCCAGTCCTGTGGCAGCTGCGGCGTCACCACCTGCGTCAACAGCGATTGCATGCGTATGGCATATTGCTCGGTGTTGGGGCCTACGTCGTGATGCAGGGATGGGGCATCAAAGCAGCATGGCTTCGCTGCTACATCGCCGCGGCTGGTCCCCTTCACGGCTTAACATATGTGACCCTGACAGCGAGGTGATGTACATATGTGACCCTGACAGCATCTTGTTTAGATCACGGCCCGCTTCGAGCAGTGAGTGGCAGTGTTGTCTGACAATTCACGGGCTTGACTGCAATAAAGCCAACACTCGTGACGGTGGCATCCAGCTTCAGCTATTGTGCGGAGGACATGGCGGAGAGGCTCGCCTGAAGCTCGAAGTCGTCTAGAAGCTTTCCAACGTGATCGAAGCGACCGTTCTGCAGCACTTCGTGCAGGGGAGCTTGTCCAGGGGCCTGAAACGTGGACATTGATCGGCGCTGAATATGCTTCGAAAACGTAAGGATGGCACTGTCCACACGACAGTCTGGCTGCACACTGTCGCTAAACATGCAATATAGTTTGAGAACGAAAAAGGCTCGCAAAAAGTTCGAGCTGAGCGATTCAGCCTTCAAGGTTACGTAAGGAGAGATGTCCGCAGACTGCGGACTCCGCAGGCAGCAGGAGAGCAGGCCGCTGCTTCGGTTCCTGGTCATTTCCCACTTGCAAGCCCTATCGGCCCACACCTGTCCTGGCTTGTGGCTTTCAGCAGGGTCCGGCATGAACAAACGGTTTTGTTGCACGCCAGCGCGGCACAGCATGCAGCCTCTCATGAGGCACAGCATCTGATGACGGTCCTGCAATTCGGTGTTCATCGAGGCTCAGCCGGTAAGCATTCAGTAGGAGCCCATCGACAGCGCGGTCCGCCCAGCATCCTGCCAAGGTGGCGCTGCCACTGCTGACCCGCTGCAGATGGAAATGCGTCTCTCAAACTCATATTGGAGGCCTCAAATGTTGTCGACGGCCATCAAAGTTCACGTGTAGCACTGAGTTCCGTAATATACCTGCAGCCGGAGGATGAGCTTCGTGTGTAGGCCGAGCGCCCTTTGAATGATGCAGCGCAGCCGCACGAGACGATCAGCGAGCGACTCGGCGCAGTGAGTGCACGTCACGGACGCAGCTTGTTCAATACGTATCCCGCATTCAAAAAACGACACCTAGTATTGTTGCAGACTGTCCGGCTCAAAGGGAGCAGCCTGAATGCAGGTTCTCTCCAAGATCAAACTTGGATCTTGGTCGACGTACTGTCCGTCATTGCTGGGGTACTGTGTGTCACCATCACGCTGCAGCTGGCCTTCCCAAGAGACTCCATGCGCTGCTCGGATATTGAACCGGCAGATACTGACAGGTATGGTGCCTGTGAAAATTCTATAAAAATTACAAAAATCGAAGCAGAATTATGTGCTCTCAAGCTGCAGATATGCATCAGCAGAAGCAGTCGGAAAATTGCAAACTATCTGCAGGCACGCACAAACCAGGGCGTAGAGCCATCACATGCAGTTTCTGAGTCGTTGGCACCTGGGAAGCACAATCAGATGTGGCAAGAACTTGAGGGTCCCAGCGCTGAGGTTCAGCTGGGACTCGGATGCGAAATGACACGCGCTCGTTGCAAGGCACCGCAGCCGCAAGGCGACGAAGGTGAGGAGCACATTTGTGACTGGTGCTCGTGTTGACGACACGAGCAAACACAGTCGGCCCGAGACGGAAGTTAGGTTGGCCACAGTGCGACGGTCAAGGCTGCGCTGGGCCTCCGCATTTGGGCCGCATTTCTGCAAGGTTTTTCCGGCGGCGCAGGGCATGAGCGGCGGCAGGCATCGCTGTCCGTGAACCGTCCACCGTTGCTTGATCACAGCAACCCCTGTGCAGCAGCTGCTGCGAGGAAGCTTGTCAATGGTGTCGACAGTTGAAGCGTTTTGTAATCAGCCGGGTGTCCTTCCAGGTGCATCCAATGTCCGTTGTCTCCTGCTGCCAGCGCATCTTTTCCAGACTCTGGAGTTGCTTTTTAAGACAACGGCGGGCACGAATATGCATGTGCCCAGCAAATCACCTACCATCTAGAGGTACACTTCAAAAGAATGTGGTGTGGCTATTCGACCTCTGGGAGGGGTGCGCATGTGCAGGTGTCGCTGCTTGCTTGGGGACAGTCCACCACATGAACTGTGTCGACTCCAAGTCATGGATGGGTTTACAATCAGCTTTGAAACCAACAGGTGGCCGTCATTTCAACAACACGCTGCCCCGCGTTGAGGTTGCGGATCATGCTCGAGGCGCCACGCTCGCATGACCTCACAGTTCGACAGCTACAGAAAACCAAAAACAAATTGTTGTCAAACAGGCAAACGACATGGCACAAGTCCAAGTTCCCAATAATGCGCAGCGACTGAATGATGATGAAACCAACACGCAACCTCTGAAAGGGAGGGGTGTCCCCTTGCCCGGGGGACACTTCAATTTCGCCGCAGAAACTGCGATGCCGCCCGCAATCCCAACGGCGTGTCACGACGTCGCAAAGCGGCAATTGCAAACCATGCCGCCTCACAACCTGTGGGTGCCCCCCTCGTAAAATGTGCCCTGCCACAGCACGTGCTGCGCTTGCAGCTGCCTTGGTGCGCGGCCCACACAGGCCCTGCCACGGAGCGGCTTTCAATGCCGCTGAGTCTGGGTGCCGCTGAGGTGTTTCACGTTGCTTGTAGATTCACAAATTGAGCAAGCCCGCAGCGCGTCGGCGCCACAGCGCCGGTGACTTGCCGGCTGTTTCTTCATGCTGTCTGCGAGGGCTCCTTCTGAAGAGATGGCAGCCCTCCACAGGCACCCAGCCGGGCGGCCGCTGGAAGGCCGCCCGCAGAGCACCTGAGGCATTTGCCGCCGTGCTGCGTCTGCTGGCCAGGCGGACGCGCCTTGCGCCGCCAATTCCGCGCTGCGCCCGAGGCATGCGGCGCCGCCCACGGCTCCCGAGCCTTGCGCCACCGAGTCAAAGCCGGCCCAGCGCGATTGCGGCTGCGCCGCACCGCTCACAGGTCCATGTCGGTGGCCATGCCGTAGCGCACATCGCTGTCGTCGTCCGAGCCGTACTTGTAGTCGGAGGACTCGTCCGATGCTGCAGCGGTACAGGAAACGCGCCCGTTGGCACGTTGGGCAGGGGTAGTAAGAGCCATCGTAACAGCACACAACACTGAGCCGTCAGATCAGGCTGAATGCCATGGCACATTTCAAACGTGTCGTTGCACGGACATGCACTGCTGCTGACAGCAGTTTTGCAGCAGGACGATTCTCTCCAATCTGTACCTGCGGTCTTGGAGACGCCGCGGCAGGAGAAGTATAGCACGCGCTTCTGCTTGCGGTTGTACAGGAAGTAGTTGAAAGACCAGATGTTGCCCGCCTCGCCTGCGCAGAGCACAGGCACTGTCCGTCAGCAGGCTGGAGGAATTTCGCATCGATGCGCAATGCACTGTCCGTGTGTTCCCCCTTTCCTCCACACCGCAGGAGCTGGCACCAGACATTGTGCCCTGCGCGGCAAGGTCGTTGAGCACAGATGGCAATCGTTGCCAGCCGCACACTTGGAAGCCTCCAAGCTGCTCAGCTCGTCGTTTGTGCCATGTATGTCATACAGGGTGCACAACTCACCAAAGGGGTCGTCCTCGCCGTCGGACTTGTAGGAGTAAACATCGCAGTCGGACAGGCCGATGGCCTCGTCCAGCGCGGACCACAGGGTGTCCCCAAACGGCCGGTCGCCGTAGCCCGGCGTGCTGTCCCAGATCTGCAGCATTCAGAAGGAAGATGAATAATCCGTTTTGTGGTATGTCGAGACCACAGGCTGTCGCCAAACGGCCGGTCGCCATAGCCTGGCATGCCGTCCTGCGGGTAGGCGATATAGCCATCGACTTTCCACTTCTGCTGCAGTATCTTTGACGAGGTGCTTTGCGCTGCCATGCTCCCACTTGTCGCACATGATGCTCTAGCGATGGTTGCAGCACTGCCGGACGTCAGTATGTTCAGCTGAAGCCGGGATAGTGCCTCTGCCATTTGCCGCCTTAGTGCCCTCGTCACCTCCAGAAGCGCGAGAACATAGCCGCTGCCGCCGTTCGCCGCCAAACGCGCCCCGCACCATTTTCGGAGAAGTCTGACGGACTCACCCTGCTAACCGAGATCACTGGCACTGTAGTACAAACAACGCACCCGGGACACCTCCAGCAGCGCGCTGCCGACAGTCTCCTCAATGGCCTTCACGCCCGCCTCCTTGCGGAAGTGGTGCGCGCGCAGCAGGCTGAAGTCGTAGTCCGGGTACGTGTGGTTCAGCGTCAGGATGAGGTAGATCAGCGTCTTGCGGCTGCGGCGTGCGGAATGGGTGTGAAAAAATGAGATGCCCTTGTCTTGTGGAGGATCTTAGCATGCGCAGCATGCACCGTGGCGCCCAGGTGGGCAAGGACCCCAGTCCGGCAGGCCAATCTCCATGCTTGCGAGCGTCTACTGCACTTGTGGGCCTGCACGGCTGCCACGCCGACCGCGGGGACAAACTGGCTTTCACGGGCGCAGCGTCCCACCTGCTGGCCTCGCTGAGCGGGCCCATGGGGCTCTTGCCCATGTCGGCGGGCGAGGAGCCCTCCGCGACGTCCGCCTCCAGGCTCCGCGACAGCTTCTTGTCCAGCCCGGCGAGCTTGCCTGCGGCGCGAGTTGCAAAGTCTCAGGCCGGGTGTCGCGGCCCAACATGCTACAACAGCAGGACTTGATGCCAGCCCCCCGCTTCACGGCTTTTCAAATGACTAGATAATGTGTCTATGTGCAAAGCACGGCACGGATCGCGGCGAGGTGAAGTCAGTGGCAGCATTTGACTCGACATCCAATCTTGGGGTAAAGTGCAGAGCATAAACCCACATGAGTACGCTTCCAGGTCGCCATGGACGACATAATCTCCGACGTCCACGTGAGACAGGAAGCCGTTGAGTCTGCGTGCACAGACAGACATAATTGAATTTCAAGGTCTCAGAAGATGACATCCAGGTGGGCTGTGCGTGCCTCAGAGCGTGGCCCGCGAGCTCGGCGGGGCCGAGACGGCGCACGAGCAAGTACTATAAGTTCATTGATGAGGTGACAGGCCCTCCGATGCGCCGCAAGCCGCCCAAGGACCGCCGCAGCGAGACCAGGGCGAGCCCCGCAACAACGGCGTTCTGCAGCTCGTGTGCAGACCCCGCAGGCAGCCGCTGGGCCAGCTTTAGGATGGAAGCTTGACGAAAGAGGTCACTGCAGCAGGCATGGCTCACCTAGCGAGAGACTGCTGGTCAAGGAACTTCATGAGTGACGAGCTTAGTTGCCGGGCGGGCTAGCGTTGCAACCACGCTGGGCGTGCCACTCGAAATTATCCACATTCCCCAGCATCATGTTCTGTCGTGAGCGGCCTGCTGGTGCGCTGCTAGCTCTAAAGTCCCTGTTAGGCCCAGGCTCGAAGTGAGGATTCGGGATGTCGACTTCCAGACACAATCTGGCTCTTTGGCCGCAGGAGCCGACACGCGCTTGGTCAATGAGCAGGAAGCTAAGCCTGAGACGGGACTTGTGCGCGTACAGGTCCTTTGGCCAGCAGCGGGAGCTCACTGTGAGACAGTGAGAGGATGCGAGCATCTGTGAATCTGCGATGCAATTCGTCATGGGAATCCGGCTAATGTAAGTGCTTTCATCGGAAATCCGACATGCGTTCCGTGCTGCGCAGCCGCCCTGGGCCGCACCTGTGGATCCAGAAAGGTCTCTATGCTCGTCCCAATAGTCTTTCTGCGGCGCACTGACGCCTCTGTGCATCTCAGCTGTATCGATCTGCAAGGACCTAGTCACTGCAGCAGCCGAACAGGACGCTGCTCTTGACGGCTTGCGTGAAACCAGCGATTCTGGAAGCATTTGAGATCATCAATATGACCAGGACCTGATCGTACCGGCGCATAACAGCGTGCAGAGCGATGCGCACATGCCAGCAGCCGGCGGCGGCGGCAGAGTCGTCGCAGCGCATGTGCACGCTGCGGCATGGCTGCCCAGGGCAGCCAGCAGCTGTACCGACGCAGCGGTGTCCATCTGTTTGGCGCAGCGCTGCCACGCGCATGAGCTGGCGCAGCCGTCAGCGGCGGATCGGAACATGTGCCGCACAGCCGACATCAGAACAGTTGCGGTCTGTTGTTTCGGATTTCAGCCGGTTCCAGACAGATGCAGAGCAATCTGCAAGCGGCAAATTTGATGGCGACGCCACACGATCAGGCATGTGCTGGCTGGTCGGAGCGGGGCCAGGCGGCCTTGAACATCTGACGGTGCGGCGCTGGCGATTTGAGTGGATGCGAGGCTGCAGTCCCTGTTCTCGCAGTCCCGCTGCCAGGAATGACTGCTTGCCCACATGCTGGTAGTCTTGATCTTGCTTACAGAGTATTGCATGGTCACCATAGGTGACGCCCGCCGTGTCATGCAGTGCAGCTGGGTGCGGCGGCACTCATCCGACAGGCTGAGGTGATAGTCTACGATGACCTCGGAACCCAGGTAGGGTTCAGAGAAGGCATGACCTTCCACGCCTGTCCTGGCTTCATACGAACGCCAGATGCCATGCAAAGCTGCGGGCGGATCCCGCAGGCAGCGGTGGAGGCATTTGCGCCGGCGGCCACGCGGGTCTATGTCGGAAAGCGCGGTCTGCAAAAGAGCTTCAAGCAGCACCAGATAGACGCGCTGCTCGTGGAGCACTGCACAAAGGTGATGCTTGCATTGAATGGCGCTGCATGGTGCACGCGTCCGGTATTTGTTCTCGGATCGCCTGAGGAGAGTGGCATGCATGCTCAGCCGAAGTGCAGGACCCCTCAGTCAGAAGGCACTGCATGACCCTGCACTGTCTCACGCAGGGCAAGAGAGTCGTGCGGCTGAAGGGGGGCTGTCCGTCCACCTTTTCACGGGTGTCGGGGGAGATGGCGGCGCTGGCCGCCGCAGGAGTCCCCTTCCGGCTCGTGCCGGGCGTGTCATCTGCGCTGGCAGCCCCGCTGCTCGCAGGCGGGACCCCACCAGCCGCTTCAGACCTTTCTGAATAGCTTCCCACTCACGAGCAAGCACCTCATCCGCAGCTGCACCGTTCGCAAATCCAGAATGCTCAAAGGGCTCTACTGCCATTTGGCGCAGGCTTTCCGCTCACTGACAAGGACCTCAGCCGCAGCTTCACCGTCATCAGCGGCCACGACCCGTACACCATCGACTGGGAGTCGCTGCGCGGCCTCGACACACTCGTGTTCCTGATGGCGGGCTACTCGCTGCAAGGCAAGGCAGCTCCCTCCCTGCCTGCTGCGCCTTTTGAGAACACGCCAAGCCCACGCAAGTTCAGCTCTGCAGCGGACAGCAGGGAACACGTAGTGAGCGCCAGCGGCGCCGCAATGTAGCAGCGGCACGAGGGTGTGTGTTAATTGCCTGCAGCAGCTTTGATGTCATTCATTTACGGTGGGCGCAGGCATCGTGAGGGGGCTGCAGAGCATCGGCGCCGCAGAACGGCCGGTGGCGGTGATAAAGGAGGCCAGCAGCGCGCAGCAGCGAGTGTGGAGTGCGACGGTCAGCACCCTGGTGGGGGCGACGGAAGGCGAATCGCTGTCGCCCAGCATCATTGTGGTGGGCGAGGTCGTGCGGCTAATGCCGCAGGTTCAGCTTGATAAAGCAAACGACGAGAATGCTGCAGTTTGAGTGCGACCTGTCAGGAGTCTGAGTGTCAAGGGATTGACCGAGTGACGTGAGGAGTGGGTTGACGGTGCATTCTTTGACAAATCAAGAGCCGAGCTTTGAGCATGGATTTTTGACCAGTCTAACCACAACAGGCTCTCTAGTTTCGAAAGAGTGACGACATTGAAGTTTTAGTCACCGTTGGACGTTTTGCAATACGCCGCCGAACGCGGAGTTCGAGCTCATGGCAGTGATGTCATCTACTTATGTATAACGCTGCAACTCGGGGACACACTGCCAGCACAGCTGCACTAGCTGCACCGCCACTGCGCATCTCAAGCGGCTGCTCTCACTGCAGCTTGTCGGCAGCAAACTTCTGGGCCGCCTCCAGTGCCGCCGGCAGCGCCTCCACCTGCGCGGCAGCAAGCAAGCAGGCTCAGCATCTGACTGGTGCCCTGTGGCAGGCGTCTTGATGGGGCTGCGAGTAGTGAAACACGCTCGAGTGCTAGAGTGGCAGTCGGCTCATGTGGCACAGGGTGTACGGCTGACTCCACCCTCGCATGTCTCACCAAGTCGGCCCCCAAATGTGCCAGCAATGCAAGTGTGGTTTCAAAGCATTCAACTGACGAATCAGCGCACCTTGGAGCCCGGGCCCTGCGCAGCGGCGGCGGTGGGCTTGCCGCTGCCCTTGCCGCCTGTCCACTCTTCCCTCGAAATCCCCGCGTTTGCTGGAAAGCCCCGCATTTGCGCATGCAACTTTCCATCACTGCTTCACATCACAGCGGCCAGAATGGCACACCTTGGGGCCCTGTCCCTGCGCAGCGGTGGGCTTGCCGCCGCCCTTGCCGCCGAGCACGCCGAGCGCGTCGCCAGCCCACTGCCCCGCGTGCAGCGCCTTGCTCAGGCCGGCCGGCACCCCCGCCCACACCAGCACCTTGCCCTTGCCTGCACATATGCTGTCAGGTTTGGCACTTTGCGTTTGGACTTCGCATTTGTTGCTCTGGCCGGCCGGCACACCCGCCCACACCAGCACCTTGCCCTTGCCTGTGCATGTCTGGGCAAGAAACGCTCGAGGCTCACTTGCCTCGAGTTGGCCGAGTAAATCGGCCCTGCGGGTGACGCGCTGAGAGTTGTGCACCTTCTGCACCGCTTTGTCGCAGATTGCATGCAGATACATGTGAGCTGTGGGGAGGCAGTTTCTGTGTTTGTGGACACGAAGGTGCCGGCAGGCGCGCACCGACGTCGGCTGAGAAGAAGATGGCGGGCAGCGAGTCGTGCACCTTCTGCACCGCCGCGAACGCCTGCAGCAGTGCCTTGGGGTCCAGGCCCACCTGCATGTTTGTCAGACCACGACACTGTCACTTGAATCAAAGGGCGAAATTGGCAGATGATTGCTAATGCTTGAAAAGGGTGATGTCAAGTACAGCATTAGCAGCGGGGCCTTCTGGCGAAAACGGGCCAATTGGCGCCAGGGCCAACCCCGTTCCATCACGTATTTAGCACCCTCACGCCATTTAGCACGCGGTACAGCAAAGGGGGCCCGACTGTGTGCAGCGCACGTCCAGTTAAAGGCATCAGTTTCTATGCCGGAAGCCTGTGCCGCCTGGCAGGCACTTGGCGAGGGCCCAACTGCAATTTTGAAGCGTGTTTCAGTTTGTTTTCTGACTCCATCTGACTGAAAGCAGCTCACGTCCACTTGGAGGGCGATAAACTTCGCTCCCGACGCCTGCGCCGCTGCCGCCGCGGCCACCGCCTCGCCAGCGGCCTTGTCCTTGTTGCCGGCGGCCGCCTTCTTCTGCGCCTCCAGCGAGGCCCGGGTGAGGGCGCTGATCTCCGCGCGCAGGCCTGCCTTGACCACCGCCGGGATGACTGTGTTGTCCACCGCCTGCGTCAATGAGAAGCGCGTCGATCAGCACAGGCATGTGGTATGGCCTTCCTCTTCGGCGCCTCCAGCGACGCCCGGGTGAGGGCGCTGATCTCCGCGCGCAGGCCCGGCTTGACCACCTCCGGGATGACTGTGTTGTAAACTGCCTGCAGCAGTGAGATCGCAAGGTCAAGTACACACAATTCGCAGTGATGGGTACAGCTTTCCGATTCTGCGCCTCCGGCGACGCCCCAGTGAGAGCGCTGATCTCCGCTCGCAGGCCTGCCTTGATCACCGCCGGGATAACCGTGTTGTCCACCGCTTGCGTCAGTGAAAATCGCAATGTCAAGTACAGGACATCGCAATGACGGATTTGTGACTCTGCGCCTCAAACGACCCTTGGTGAGGGCGCTGATCTCCATACAGAGGCCTGCCTTGACCACCGCCGGGATGACTGCGTTGCCCACCACCTGGCTATGAATTTTTTGGCAAAAATACTGGTTGTATTGTTGTCGGTAAACTTGAAGTGTGATTCTTGCCCAACCGCCTTGAGCGCGGCCAGCTCCCTCCCCACCTGCAGCGGTGGCAGCTCGCCAGCGACCGTGATGCATTCGGTGAGCAGCATATGTTTTTGTTGGTAACCATACGCAGTGTGATTCTTACACTGTGATTCTTGTCGCACCGCTTTAAGCGCGCCCAGCTCCTTCTCCAGCTGCAGCGGCGGCAGCCTGCCGGCTATGACAATGCGTTCCGTGAGCAGCTCGCCGGCCGCAATGGCCTCCTGCGCCTCGCCCGCCGTGACCGCGACCACACGCCGGATGCCCTTCGCAATGCCCTCCTCGCTGAGCAGCGCAAAGGCCTTCGCCTCTGCGCAGCCAGCCACATCAACGGCCGGTCAGCCACGCACAGGATACCCTTCGCGATGCCTTCCCCGCTGAGCAGTGCAAAAGCCTTCCTCTTTTGGGGGCGCATGTGGGCACGAAACGGTGGGCTGCTGTGTAATGACTGCTGCTGCGCCGTCTCAAGCTGGTAGTTGGGCACGTCAGTCGATCGCAAGAGTGTGCCAGTGAAGCCCCGAGTCGCACCCGAGGTGTCAGCGAGGTGGGTTCCGCCGCAGAATTCCACGCTGTAGTCCGCGTTGCTGGGCTCCGTCGGGCTCTGCAGCAGCTCCTCCACTGGCCGGCCGATGGACACCACCCGCACCGGGTCCGGATACACCTGCAAGGGTTGAAAAAATGGCTAAGTGAAAGAATGAGAATTGCTGCGAAGATGGTTCTGTAGCAGCAGCTCCTCCAGCAACACCACGCGCACCGGGTCCGAGTACACTTGTCTACGGAAGGCGATAACGGTTTCAGCGACTGGGCTGGTACCACTGAAAGGAGGGTCGGCTGGCAGGGTACGAAGGTTGGCTGGCAGGCAAAGCCAAACCGCGTCTGCCCGACTTGATCAGACAGCAGGAGAAGACACCACAATGGATAAACCATAACGGAATCCAGCTGCCTGTCAGAGGTACAGTCGCACGCGCACCTCGCCGAAGACGGCGCGCAGGCCGTTGATCTTGCGCGCCTGCGCCAGCGGCACCTCCTTCGAGTACACCATTAGCGCCTGCCCCAATTGCGCCCGGCACATGTCCTCGATGGCCTGCGGAGGATGACATGATTTGCATATGGAAGACAGCATATTACTGCAAAAAGGCGCAGCACAACTCGGCAAGTCCAATTGATTCTGGCTTGGAGCATGTCGGTTCACGAAGCACTGTGCACCAGAAGAAGGCCGCGCGCCCAGTCTCAAGGGCTGATAGTGTATGAGGTACCCCATCTTGAGCCTGAGCGGCGCACAAGCAGCGGCTCGATGGCGGCCATGTGCAAGAAGCCAAGCTGCAGCATTGGAAGTCAGCAGGAAGAAGGGGGAACATGACGCTGAGTGTTGGCATCTTGCATCCGCTTGTCTTTGACGCAAAACAACTACCCACACCTTGAGCTTGATAGGCTCGATGGCGGCAATTTGCGAGCATCTGATCAGGCGCAGCTTATCGAGCAACATGAAGAGGGAGAAGCAACAGCATAACACCTGTCCACACCTCGTGCATTTTCCTGCAAGCAACCCACAAGGCCATCACCCGCACCTTGAGCTTGGTCGGCTCGATGGCGGCGTTGTGCGAGAAGTCAAAGCGCAGCTTGTCGGGCAGCACGATGCTGCCCTTCTGGTCTATGTGATCCCCCAGCTCGCGCTTAAGTGCCAGATTGAGCACATGGGTGAAGGTGTGGTTGGGCAGGATGCGCGCCCTCCGCCCCGAGTCCACCCTGTGGCACATTAATCTCCACATCTGAGCTCCTGCGTAGGTGTCTGGATTGCTACCTGGTCCTGGCAGCACTGTGACAGCTTTCCGATTGTGTTTCAGTTGCTTTGGCAGTGCACCAGCTTCTGCATGGCTGCGGCAGGGGCATTGCCGCATGGGCGTCGCCGCATGTGCGTTACCTCATGAGCTTTCAGCAATGGCGAGCAGGATTGTGGTGATCGTGACACCGAAATACGCACCGGCTTGTGACGCTGTCGCCGACACGCAGCACACCCTGCGCCACACCCTTGTGCAACACGTAGCCTGCTGCCACCTGCGCAAAGCAGGCAGGATTAATCGTGGCTTGTCTGCAGGTTGCAGTCCCATGAGTCGAGCCTGTCGTGTGTTTCCTCATGTCGTGCAGCACGCCCTGCGCTGCTCCCTCGTGCAGCACGTAGCCCGCTGCCACCTGTACGCAAAAGTTTGCCGTGACGGCCGAGCGAATCATTGGTCCTGTGTTGTGTGTCTGCATGTGCCTCGCTTCTGGCAAGCTGCTCTGTCGAAGTCCTGAGTTGCGCGGCAGAAGTGGGCCTTGATGGCAGCCTCTCTCAGAGCTCTACCAACACGTTTCACCTGTGCCACAAAGCAGAATTCACGACTGGAGATAGACACTCGCCTGGGTGTCCTCCACGGCAAAGGAGGCACGATTGAGTCCGTACAAAGCATAGGAATGCCTTTCCCAGGGCTTCAGGTCGCTGTTCGGGGCCTGTGAGCTGCGTTCTTCAATTTTTTCTCTGCTTGTGACGGGTGCAGAGTGCCCAAAGCGCACCTGGGTGTCCTCCACGGCAAAGGAGGCGCCGCTGGGGCCGTCTACCGCACCGGTGTCGGCGACCTGGCCGCCCTGCTCGGCGTAGAAGCTGGTCTGCCGCAGCACCAGGCCCACCGGCCCCGAGGTGCCCTGTAGCGAAAAGCAGCGGTGGCAGGCGTCAGGCCACGCTGCGCAACAGTTTGCCAGCTCGACGAAAGAACATAGCAGGCATGCCGCGTCTCTCCATGCCAGCATGCCTTGAGCAGCCAAGAGAACAACTGCGCCCCTCTATGCCCGTGCGCGCGGTTCATCTGCTGCCCAGCTGCACTCTGTCTGAGGCACGCAACCAGCTTGTATTGCTCCGGCGACAGTTGGCGGCACCCCACCTCCGTGCTGTCCACGAAGCCGTTGGATGACAAGATGGCCAGCAGCTCCGTGGCGCAGCCGATTAGCTGTGGCTTCCGTACAACCTTGCAAAATATGTTTCCCACCGACCGCAGAATCTGCAAAAACACCCACCTCTGTGCTGTCCACGAAGCCGTCCGAGGTCAGAATGGCCAGCAGCTCCGTGGCGCAGGCGTTCGGGCTGTACTTCGGGCTGTCGTCAGTGAGCGGCACCCCGCTGCGCTGCAGGTGTGCGGTCGCCTCCGCCTCGAATTTGAGGCCTGCGGCGCCGCCCTTCTTCTGGCCTGCAGTTGGTGAATGTAGGCTTGCAATATACACGAGGCTGTTGAGCTTCCTGCCTGTTTGAGCTCGTTTCCATGGTTGAGATTAATCAGGCACGTTGCTGTGGCCACAGTCACGACATGGGCTGCTCTAGTGCGTGTGGACACTGTCATGCAGGTGCAGTCAAATCCACAGCAGTCAAAGTTCGCCAAGGTGTCTTGCAGAGGGGAGACACCACAGGAAATGATCGGAATGCGCGCACCAGCACGCGATTTTTCCCGTGCCGCCTCCATCGCCGCCTGGTACCCGGGCATGTCCACCTGCAGGCCGTCCTCCTCCGCCATGAGGCCCGTCAGATCCACCGGGAAGCCGTATGTGTCCCACAGCTCGAACGCCGCCGGCCCGTCCACCAGGCTGCTCTTGCCTGTGTGCGGTGTGCATGCAAAGTCGTCGGCAGGTTGCAGAGTGGGAAGCAACAGGCAGCAGCACCCTTGATTGCATACCATGTGTCCGGCGACGAGCATCCACACACGATCGATCTCTGCATGCATGCATGAAGTCATGGGGTGCATGAAATGAACGGCATCACAGGCTGCGTGAGCAACTATGTGCGCACCGGACTTGGCGAGGGCAGCGGCCTTCTTATAGCGCTCGATGCCCTTGACAAGCGTGCGGCTGAAGCTGGCCTCCTCCTCCTGGATGATGGAGAAGATCTGCGCAGCCAGACAGGGGTTTCTTGTTCTTGCATCGGGAAGACAGGGCGGTGTTTTGTATCGGAACAAAGGGAGGTGGACACAAGGAGGGACGATATTCCTGCGGTGCAGCTGAAACGTGCCGGCCCACGGCAGCGGCTGCGCTGTTCAACATGTAGCTGCCGACAGGTGTGAATCTTGGAGCAGATGTGAGGCAAGCTGTTGCAAGAGCTGGGAGTGTCAGGTTAGAAGGCCACAAAAAGGAGGCGGAGTGCGGGCGACTGACCTTATCGCGGTTGGTGCGCAGCTCGGGGTAGAAGCCCCCAAAGTTAACCACCACCGCATCCACCAGCTGGCAGAAGAAGCCGTTCTTTGCGCCTGCACAAGAAGTGACCTTGGGTCAAAAGAATTTCCCGAGAGCAACGTGCCGTTTGGCACTCTCAACCAATGATGCAGGCACAACTTTGCAGCACTTACCCAGCGTCTGCTGCCCGTAGCGCACGGCGCGGCGCAGCACGCGACGCAGGACGTAGTCGCGGCCCTCGTTGCCGGGCCCCGCGCCGTCGGCGATTGCAAAGCACAGCGTGCGGATGTGGTCCGCCACCACGCGGTAGGCCATGTCGATGCCGTCGGCGTCGGCATCGCCCACTCGATCCTGGTAAGCCGGCGCGCCGCTGATGGCCTGGATTGCTTCGAAAATGGGCGCTGCAGGGCAGACACAGAAAACAATGTTATTCCGACTTATCAGGAGTGATGTGTGTGCCTTTGTGGAGTCGGCGTTGTCGATCCTGGGACCCCGGCGCTCCGCTGATGGCCTGAACTGCCGCGCAGATGGGCGCTGCGGGGAGGGCAGCAAGCTGTGAGAACAGTTTGGTCGAGGTGTCACATCTCCGGCGCCGTGCTTTGCTGCTGTCCCCAAAGCTCTGGGCAGACTGCCTTATTGGGAAGAATTGCAGGCTGCAAGCTGGTGCCAGTTCAGCAGGCAATGAACCAGCAGCGGCCCCCACCGCGTTCCACTGTTCGAATGAAGAGGTTCTCAGAGTTGTTATAGGACGGAGGGTTTGGGTGAACCCCGCACTGAACATGTCGGTGGCGTGATTTGAGCGCATGGCCTAGAAGGTTAGGTTTACGAACAGGTTTATCAGGACGGGGTCTGCCATGGCAGCAGGAAAAGACCCGCACCAAAGATGTCGGTGGCGTAGTTGGAGCGCTTGTCCTGCAGGATGCTGGTCACCCGCTCCATGCCCATGCCCGTGTCCACGTGCTTGTTGGGCAACGGCCTCAGGCTCGCGTCCGCCTCCCGGTTGTACTGCGGAGTGCAGCATATCCGACGATCATTTGTGGAGTGGAACCAGCACATCATCCTGCTGCTGCCTGGCACGGCATCCGAACCTGAAGTCGGCAGTGCAGGAGCAGCCGCAGGTGGTGACAGCCACGGCTGCATGGCCGAAAGCGTCTCGAACATTTCTGCTTGTCAGCAGCCGCGCTCCTCAGCCACACTTTCAGGGTGCACCGCACAGGGCACGTCATCAGAAGGTAAGGACGATGTGCCGCACCTGGATGAACACGATATTCCAGATCTCCAGCACATCGGGGTCGTCCTCGTTGACCAGCGCCGCGGCGTCGCGTCCGCCAATGCGATCATAGTGCAGCTCTGCAGCGGCGAAGCCAGACGTCGAATGCCGCTGTTCTACCAGTTCGGAAGAACCTCAGGAGGGCGTGGTCTATCAGCACCGAAGGACGGTGATGAGTCATTCCAGCGGTGCAATAACGTGCACTGACGTGCATTCCGCAGAGAGGACGCACCAGAGCAGGGGCCGCAGGGACCCGGGTCCATTGTTGCACGCCGTTTCTTCTTCCAATAACTAAGCAAAGGCCAAGAGGTGTATGCTTTCGAGCCACATATTCTATGACTCCTAAACATTTCGGTTGTAGAATGGACCCACCAGAGCAGGGGCCGCAGGGGCCCTGGTCGCCCATCTCCCAAAAGTTGTCCTTGCAGCCGAAGGGCAGCACGCGCTCCGCCGGCAGCACCTGCAGCCTGCGAAATGCAGAAAGGCACACGATGCACGCGTTGATGATCTCCTCTGTGACACTGTTGCATCCTACCCCAAGCGGATATCGCACCCTGTGCATGGCGCACTGCAGCCAGCAGCGGGCCCAGCAAGCAAGCACAGCCGGACACGCAGGTACCTCGACAAGAAGCGCAATGCATGTCAACTCGCCCAGATCAACAGCAGATGCCAAGCATGCGGCGCACCACATCTGGCGCGCCTCCTCGTCGGGTTCCAGGCCCTGCTCCTTGTCGCCGCCAAAGTACGTTGCGTATAGCCGCTCACCGTCCAGCTTGTACACCTGCACAATGGAGGGTTGGGGGGTCTGGAGTTGCTGGCGCTGAACTACGATGCCCGATGTATTGAGCGTCAAGACTCGCCGTCCAGCTGGTAAACCTGCAAAGGGGAGGGTTTAGGGTTGTATGGTTGCTGATGCTGAATTACACACACACTCTTTGTTTTGGGTGTCAAAGCGTGCAAGGAAACAAACCAGGAATGAGGCGCGGCGGGCAGGTGCTGGCTGCTGGTGCGCTGCCGTCATGAGCAGGCTGCACCTCCTGGCGGCAGCAAAGCTTTGCATTGCAGCTGGTGCCGATGACACTGACGTTCTGTGTGTCCCCTCCAAACATTCCGCCGCACCGCACCGTGGTGAGCAGCTCCCAGGCCCAGGTGATGGCCTCACGCTTGAAGTAGTCGCCGAAGGACCAGTTGCCCAGCATCTCGAAGAAGGTGTGGTGGTAAACATCCCGCCCCACATCGTCCAGGTCGTTGTGCTTGCCGCCCGCGCGGATGCACTGCAAGAGCATCCGGAACGCTGCTCGTCAATCAAGTAGAAATAGCGGTGTGACTGCAATGCATGTGTTGCAAGTGGGATGTGGGCAGCACAGCGGATCAAAACTGCAGCGCCGCTGCCCGTCGTTCTGCCATACTCAGTGGGCGGTTCTGCCTCCCACGCCAAATCCCGCAAGATCAGGTAAGGAACGGGAAGCTCGCAACTCGTTTCAGGGCTCAAACAGAACAAGCACATCCCATCTTCTGCGTGTCGGTCGGCTCAGTCACGCGAAGTCGCGGTTAGAGTCCCTGGTGCCCAGCATGATCATTCAATCTGATCAATAATCCCCATTTCGACCAGATTCCCACCTTCTGGGTGTCGGTTGCTCGGCTGAGCCGCGGAAAGTTGCTCTTGGGGTCCGCCGTGCCCAGGAAGATGGGCGCGAACACAAAATTTCAATCAGGATGCTCGTTATGACCGAAACCCTCAAGAATACCTACCTTCTGGGTGTCGGTCGCTCGGCTGAGCCGCGCAAAGTCGCTGTTGGGGTCCACTGTGCCAAGGAAGATGGGTTTGAACTGGTTCATGCCCGCGTTGGCGAACAGCAGCGTCGGGTCCGAATGCGGCACCACGCTGCTGGACGGCACGACCGTGTGCCCCCGGTTTGCGAAGAACTCCAGGAACGCCTGCCGCACGCGGTTGCCTGACGGAGAGAAAACAAGAGCTAGGTGAGGAGGTGCAACAGTGAGCGTGGGTGAACTGCAGGGATGCTACAGTGCAGCAGTCGCCTGTGGGGAGATTTGAAAGGGTTCGTTGTCAGGCGCGCAAGGCTTGCAGTCTCAACAGTGCCAGATCGTCCGGCCGCCGGGTCCTTGCGCAAGGGCATCGAGGATGCCACTTTGGCCGGCTCAATCCGGAATGAAGCTGTGATCAGGATCCTAGAAGCGCTCGAGCGCCAGGGCGCCCTTCAGGTCACAGAGAAGCGAGCTCACCGGACCAGGGAAGGGAGCCATACACCTTTCGCAGCTCCGGCGAGATCGGCGGCGTGCCCTCGCCCGAGAACGCCTTCGCGGGGCGGCTCACGGGCGCGATGCCCGCAAAGGTGGGGTTGCTGTACAGCGTCTTGAAGTAGCGCGCCGCAGCTGGGTACTTCTTTGCCGAGGCGTCGTCAAATCGCTGTAGTCAAACAGCAGGCACAACCGCTCAGCATGCGCCCAGCAATGGCATGGGCTTCCTGTGAGGGTGTGCAGGTTCTGTCTCTCGGCTGCCAGAGGCGTTGACGGTGTGATTGTGATGTCAACGAGCATGTCGGCGGTTTGTAGACCACACTTGGCGACTGACTGAGCGCCAGAGGGTGCTGAAGCGCCTGGCGCTGTGGCATCAGATCGTAACGGGTGCGCAACTAGAAGAATACGCCCCCGCTATTAGTAGATGCGGTGTGTTTGAGGGCGCTGGTGAGTCGTCAACCAGAGGCGACATCGTACACAGCTGAGGTGCGATGCAACTCACCATGGCGTACAGGACGATGAAGTGGAAAGCCACCAGAAGGTCCGCCAGCGTCAGCGCATCGCCCACCTGTACAGACGCACGCATTAGCTGTCCAGCAGTCAAACACATGTAGATCAATGCTGCCGGCGGTCGTCACGGCTGATCCATCTGGTGCTAGCGTCATGGATCCTAAGGGAAGAACCAGCTTGCAGGCCGCCAATGCATGCTGTGACATCCTCGAGAACGGCCCGTCCTCACCAGATATGTGCGGCCGCTGAGGTGTACATTGAGCGCTGTGAGTGACTCCTCCAGAAATTTGAGGCCCTTGTGGAAGTCCGCCTTATCAAGGGCGCCGTGCCCCAGCAGCGGGTTGGTCACCTCTCGTTTCAGCCTGCTGTCCACACCTGTCCGGCATGTCAAGAGACATTGGAAGCAGGTATCGCAAGACACTTCAGGCACAGGTATTGCTGCCGCTGATCATCAGATTGCTGATTGAGAGATTGGCGTGTCTCCCTGCATTGTGTTGCCGAGCTGCCCTGCATGCCGACCAGCAGGCTGACCACATGCTTGCCTTGCATATTTGCATGCAGCCTTCACGCAGCTGGCCACAATGGTGCCCCTGACCGACTGCATGCATGCCGCGGCTTGACGGCGCTGTCAAGCCATGTTATTTCAAGCCAGGGCAACCCGGCGCACGCACCCTGGGACCAATCGACCCAGGCGTCGATCTGACTGCGAACAATGTCCCCGCTTGGCGTTGTGGCTGCGGGATAAAGGCCGCCACCCAGGGCGGCGATGTAGCGGCAGATGGCCACGCTCTCGCGGATGGCGCCGCCGGGCGTCTCCAGCACCGGCACCTGCATGCAGTTGAAGCGCGCCACTTGGATGGCGACAACTCGGTGAATGCTGCGGAGTTACTCACGAAGGTGACGGCTGTGGGGTGGCACCCAAGCATGTCGCATGGAGCGGCAACAGGTGCACACACATCTGAGCTACGAAGCGAAGATGCCACGCAGAGATCGTTTGCGAGCAACCAAGTGTTGCAGAATCGCCCGCAATGGTCGAGTGTTTTGTTTGGCTCTGTGCCGGCACGCAAGTGCATTTGGCGCCGCAGCAGAAAATTGAACAAACGCGATCAATGGGACTCGAATGACATGCGGAGTGCTATTGCGCACCTTCCCCCACTCATTTAGCGCCAGGAATTGCGCTGTCTTGTTTGAGGTGCCGTGCGTGTAGTTTCGGTTCTGCTCGATGGGCACGCCGGCGAAGGCCGCCACCAGCTGCACCTTCAAGGTGCGGAAGCCGGCACCCCACAGCTTCATCGGATGCTCTGCCATTGCTGCAAGGCCTCGGCAGGCCTTCGCGTGCCTAGATCAATATTGAGACGACGGCCTTGTATGACTTCGAGGAGCGCTGCAACACCCACAGCCGGCGGTCGCTTTGTTCGACGGATAGATGCACTCACACAGCACCCCTCGCGCAAGGCGGAGTGCAAATGAGCCTCGCTAGCCTCTGCGGATTGTTTCACGCACGGCCGCGATATGCTACTGGGCGGGTATTCTGGCGGGCTGCAAAATCGTCGCCTCGAGGGATTTTCACAAGTTACACGTCGTCGTGGCTTCCGCACCAGTCTCATGCATCCGATTGTGCAAGCAGCGCGCAAACATCACTATTGCTTCAGTAATTAAACTCAGTCTTGAACGGCGATCGTGCACTAGGAACCAGCGTCTGTCACTTTGGCAACTCACTGCACTCGGGTTCAGCGGACTTACAAATAGCAACACAAGATCGAAGGAGCAGGTATCAAAATGGTGGCTGAGAACGTGGCTGAGAACAAGTGGGTGGTAGTCACAGGTGCGCCGCCATGCGGAACACAGACTCTGCAGTGCGTGATGATGACTTGCACTCGTGTGCAACTGCAAGCATATGATACAATATTACGATCGGGCATCAGTACATTATATGAGTGTCATGCAGGTGCCAACAAGGGGCTGGGCTATGAGCTGTGCAAGATTTTGCTGAAGCACAAGCACCCCGTCATCGCAGCGTGCCGCACCCAGCAGAAGGGTGCGAATAAGCATGCATGCATGCGATCGTGAATGCTAATCGCGGACGTTCGATACGCTCACACGTGCATGTATGTAGCTTTCATGTCACGAACTTCAAGCAACGAAATCGCGAACTTCAAGCAACGAAACGTAGCAGATGCAACTTCTGAGGCAACTTCTGAGCGGGTAGTTCCGTCCCCGTCTGAGCGCATGCATGCATGTGTCATTTTTGCTCTGCAGCTGAGGACACTGTGGCACGGCTGCGGGAGGACACGGGCCACGACGTCATTGTGCAGCCGCTGGAGCTGAACCCTTCCTCAGCCGACAGCATCGCCGCCGGCGTCGCCCGCCTGCGCGAGACCCGCGACCAGAAGGTGCTGCTGGGCAACCTTGATGAGATGGCTGTTCGGGTGTCGCTGCCATCCATGCAAGGCCGGGACCTGAGACATGTGGTCTGCCACCATTAGACAACCACAATAGCAAGATCAACAATGTTGGTGTCCTCCTTTGTTAATAGGTGGGAGTGCTGGTGAACAATGCTGGTTACATGGCGGATGGGTGGGACCAAAAGACGTGGGATGAGATTATGGAAGTGAACTACACTGGAGCCGTCAGCCTCGCCGAGCAGGTGGCGCCTGTGCTTGCGGAAGGTCTGTCCCTCATTCCATTCCGGCGAGCACTCACCTTTGAAATTCTACCGAGCAATCGCATGTCTCATACAATTTTTATGGCGATGCCGCCAGCTTTCAAACAATTGGACTATGTGCAATCTGCTAACTGCAGGTGGCCGTGTGGTGAGCGTGTCCAGCGGGCTCAGCCAGTTCAGCTTCCAGGGCTGGCCGTCCGAGGCGTATAAAGCCAGAATTCAGGCAGCAGACAGCATCGAGGCGCTGCGTGCGATCAGTTTTGACGCATCAGATGAGGGTTGCCGGAAGTCCGCAACAAACCCTGGCGGCATGCCTGGCGTGCCCGCGTACAGGTGAGATTGCTGGAGTAGAGCCTGCCCATCTGGCTGCGAGGCACTCCCAAACCTCACAATGCGAAAACAGTGCAATGTTGCCTCGCTGGGCAGCACTTCCATGCATTAACCATCATTACTTTTACTTATCCTGGTGTGTTTACTTCGTTGCAGGATCAGCAAGGCCATGCTCAATCAGGTGCTCGGTCACGTCCTGCTTGGCAATTGGGCATCACATCTATACACCCTGTCATCTTCGCCACAGCTCCTATCTATACGTTTCCTCGCATGTTGATGCCGCATGTTTTGGGCGATGCAGGCGACCGCAATCCTGGCACAAGATGAGCGGTTCGCATCGCGCAACATCAGCGTGTCCGCGGTCCGCCCTGGACACTGGTACTTCCTTGAACATCTCGTTCCAGTCTGCCATTTGCTAACTTGTGAAATGGGTTGGAAATGCGCCTGCTGGCATTTGCCGCCGCATATGTGCGTACTGCATCCTCAAGCGCCCGGCGCACACTGCATGCAGATCAGCATGCAGCCCAGGCAGCTGCCTGAAAGCGACTCTTCTTACCTATGCAGTCGAACATCACTCAACCAGGGCCAGGATCATGCTCCGCTTTCGGCGGAGGAAGGTGCCGGCAGCATCGCGTGGAACGTGGAGCACAAGGACGCCGCAGAGCTGAACGGCAAGCTGTGGAGTTTCGGGAAGGAAGGCAGCTTCTGAACGACAACTTCGATTCAGAAGTCACATAACGAACCAACGTATTGTTGCAGCAAAGAGCCTAGAGGACAATTGTGATTGAGCAGGCTCGTGAAGCTGGCGCCGTGATGATGGTCGTCAGGTGAAACCGGACGTGCGTTGAATTGAAATGAAACTGAATGCCGGTGCGCAACCGTGATATGTGACTGTATTAAGGTCGAGCACATTCTCCACAATTTTCGCATGATGGCTATGAGCCTGACAACATCTATCTGTTCGTCACTTGGCTGTCAGTCTAGACTGACAGCCAAGATCTGGAGTCATGCCTTCTGACGTCATGATCTTACACCATCACGTTCCAGCATGCTCAGTCGATCAAAAGGCTCTTTTACTGCTCGAACACATCGCTTAAAGTTTGTTCACTCTCATATGTTGATCGGCGTCTCCCGCTTGCACAATATTCACAGGCATATCGAAGGCGTCAGTGTCAATCCCCTGTCTGGGCCTACTCGTAAGTCAAGTCCGCGTCCAACCAGGGCCCCGCGAGCGATGTCGGACAGTGACAAGGCCATCGATCCCGCGGAGCTGAAGGCAGGCGGATGGGAGGGCATCTGGAAGAATGGCCTGCAGCCCGGTCAGGTGCGTGCGCGGCGGAGACCAAAGCAGTTTACCCTTGCGCATATTGCATATGCTTGCAAGGCAACAATGCTACGTGACATTGGCCTCAGTTCTGCGCATGGCTGCTGCAGAAGTTTGACGCCGCCCGCATGTCACCCATCACCGCATTAAAGCTGGCGAGCGGGGAGGTTTCTGTGGAAGGGAAGACGTGTCTGGTGCCGGGATGCGGGTGAGCCACATCGTCAAAATTTGCTGGTCATGGCGGCAAGTGTTTGGTCGGCCGTGCACCACCATATGCTGCACTCCTGCTGGCAGCACATGCGGCATCCAGAGTACCTCACTCTTGCGAGGTACACTTTTCACTCTTATACAATCTGAGTAAACTGGCTGCTTGCAGCCGCGGGTATGATGTCATCAGCTTCGCCAAGGCGGGCGCGGCATCTTCCATTGGCCTGGAGATTGCACCGACAGCAGTGCGTCTGTCAACCGACCCGTCTTTTCAAGAATCACCCTGTCTTTGTGGCTGTACCATCTTCACTTATGCCTCCAGCATTCAGGCGGCAGCGTGTCACATCCAGAAACCGCACATCCGCAGGTCGTCAGGGCAAATGAGTACAAGGACAGCCAGCTGGACGCTGCGACGGCGGACAAGGCGCGCATCGAGCAGGGTGCGACACCTGTGCCGCTGATTGAAGACACCCCTTCTTCACAGCTTGCTGGACGTGTTACGCTACAGTATTCCTGCTGCGACACAAGCCTGGCCATCCCAATCGTGCATTGTTTTGACGATGGCTCCGCAACTCATGTCGCCAACTCACGCTTGGCTGTGATGATGTTGGTGTTTTATTGTTGGTGTTTCATTGTTTGTGTTTCATTGTTGGTGTTTCATTGTACATTTGAAGTTGTTGTTGAATGCAGTAAATTGCTTGTTGCTGCAGCTGACTTCTTCGAGTATGCGCCGCCCGATGGCGGCATTCAATTCGGCTACGACTACACGTGAGCTTCCCTGACACACACTGGTTTATGATGCACCAGGCTGATCTGTATTGGCGTGCGGCTGCCGTCCCTACGCAGCGCAGAGCAAACTTGGTGTTGCCCACTTTAGTATGCTGTCTTGTCTCGCGGCTCTAAACCTTCAACACCCAACCCCTGCATCGCCGCCGCAGGTTCATGTGCGCGCTGCAGCCGGAGCAGCGCCAGGCGTGGGCCGACACGTGGGCCAAGCTCATCAGTCCCGGCGGGCAGCTCGCAACGCTCATCTTTCCGGTCGACCCCGAGCGCACGGGCGGGCCGCCGTTCGCGGTCGACCCGGACCTGTACCGCAGCCTGCTCACGCCCGTCGGTGCGAATCTGCCACTGCGCAGCCCACTCTTGGCCAGCCATCATCGCTGTCGGTTCTCCCTCAGCATGTGCAAGTCCAGCAGGAGGGCTGGTGTTGGTTACTCCTTTGGACGGCACCAAACGGCAGCTGGCGCAGTTGCTCAGGCTACCACAGCCTGTTGTCCAGCCTGGTGAGAGGCAAATGTGGGGCCCGGACTTTCTTACAAAAGCCTTTGCCCTGTCCGCGCAGGCTTCAAGGAGGTGCAAATTGAAAAGGTGCCTGACGAGCTGAGCCACGAGGGGCGCTCCGGCAAGGAGTTCTTTGGCCTCTGGCAGCGGCAGTGACCGCGCCGCAATGGCCCAATAATGGCAGCAACCTAGATACTGTATAGCTGCGGCGGCGGCGCAGCAATTTCAGAAGATGCAGCGTATGCTGCCATCAGGCTGTGCGTCGTTGCACAGGTACTTCTCGCATTCGTCGGAGCCTTCTGTGTGATCGATTCCTGGTGTTCGTTTGCCTTGTAGATTAGCATATCATGCGCTGCAGCATGCCAGGATGATGAAATCCGTGCGAGATTAAGAGGACTGGCATGCTTCGGGATCAAGCGGCCTTCGTGGCCTGTGACACAGGCTCGCAAAGACTGTGACTACACTTGCCGTTGCGGAGCGGTGCCTTTGTCATCCGTGTGTGCTCTCAGACCCTAAGCTGGTGAACCATTTATGTTCCTGTAGTTCAGCAGTCTTTCACGACCAAGAATGCGCCCTGTTCGTCACGTCTGGGCAAGCGAAGACGACAGGCGCGTCCTGTAAGCCACAGCCGTGCAGTGAAGCTACCAATGTCACGCCGTTGCTGCGCTCAAGACTCGGCTGCCCGACTGTCTGCCGCTCGGGCGCCGGGCCCAGCCGCCACTGCCTCTGGCTTTCTGCCGCCAGCCGCCTGCCGCTTCAGCGCCTGCACGACAGCGCACCAGTGGTGAGATGATGGACGAGATCCTTAGGTCAGCACACTCAAAAAAGCGGCACTTGTGGCACAGCGGCACTTTCACGGGAATTTTCTACAAACATTGCAGGCGGATCTGCAAGACTGTGCACCTTGACAGCGCCCTCTGCTCCGAAACCGCCGCTCCAGCCCTTGGCGGCGGCCTTCTGCTCGGCCTTCTGCTGCCGCAGGGCCTCCTGCTTTGCCCGCAGCTTGGCCTTCCACCTGCGCCGCCGTATGAGCCGCCCCTCTCCGCGCCCCTGCGCAGCGAGGCCGAAAAGGCATCAAAATTGATGGCCGAGGTCGCGGCGTGTGCTCCAGAAGTGCGCGCATCACGCTGCTGGGTAGAGACCTCCCACAAGAAACATAATGCCTGACGGCTGCTGCGCCAGAGCTTGCACTAGTGCCCTGCGGCGTGCGCGCCGCTGCCGAGTTTCGCTTGCTGCACACCCCTTCTCTGGTTCCCCCATTCTCCCAGGGGAGAAGAAGACAGCAGAAGGAGACACGGCGCAACCCAAGCATCCTTCTGATTTCCTTCAAGCTTGAAGAAGCTTCGCGCTCAAAAGTGGACTCACTGTCAGTCGGGTACCAGAGCTCACCTCATGCAGCTTGTCCAGCTGCTCCTTCGTGAAGTACTCGGACACGCGGCCGTATCCGCCGCCCGTCTTGAGCGGCCGCACCAGCCGCGGCGCGTTGATGCACTCCTCGCAGCAGCAGCCGCGCATCTTGTCCTGCGGGCGGCAAAACATGTTTGGGGCGGTGAGACCGGCCGACACCTGTGAAAGCCTGTTTCTGAGGATCAGGCCAATCTGGGGGAGGTGGTGCAGCGCCAGGGTCCTGCTGTCCGTGTCCGACTGGCAGCAAGCTACACGACCAGCTGACAGCTCAGGGTGCACCACGCTTTGTCTGCCAGGCGGCCTGCATGATAGACAGGGGAAGTAATCAGGCGGCAATGCAGCTCCAGCCGAGCACCTTGCAGGCGTTGCAGGCGACGAAGAGGCGCGCGCAGTCGATGTTGGCGCAGTTGAGGTGCGGCAGCGTCGCCTGCGTCCCGCCGCACAGCTGGCAGCCCACCGCCGCCGGCAGGCCCTCCGTTGCGGCCTCGCTGCCCTCCTCGCCTGTAGGGACGCAGAGAGAGAGGTCGTGAGCGGAGTGTAAATTACAAGCGGTCTGTCTGGCAGGTATCGCGGGATTAGACTGCCCACTGTCCCGCGCTTTGCTCCTCAGGTGCTGGCCGACAGACTGGGCCAGTCGGTCAGGTGCAGTGGCTCGACCTCTTCCCATATCATGCACTGATGTGCATGCACGGCAGCCTCAGCAGCGGACGAACAGCAAGGCTGGTCGAACTCTCGCGCATGCACGGACTACAGCCGAAAAGTTCTTTCGCCTCACCCTCGCGCTTGGCGGGCACGGCCAGGCGGTCGTCGAAGACGAAGAGTGAGCCTTTCCAGCTGTCGCCGCCCTCCTGCGCCAGGTAGTTGTGCACCCCGCCCTCCAGCGTGTACAGGTTGCTGCGCCAGAAGCAACGACAACTTAGCGTTGAATTTTCAATGCACAGCCGATCTCATCCGTGTGCCCAGAGACATTTAGGCCAGTAAGGAGATTCCCAGAGCGAAGGTAAACATGAACGTACAAACAATCAGCGTCCGCTCCACACAGAAACCGGTTGGCCTCCAGCACAGTGCAATATAGTGTACTTGAATGCAGCCTGCCACCCGAGCCCAAAATTCATCATGGAGCTCACAGACGCCAGCTGCGGCGCGGCGGCGCCGCACCTGAAGCCCCTGGTGCGCAGGTAGGCGGAGTAGATGTCGCAGCGGATGCCGCCGGTGCAGTACATCATGACGGGCGTTTCGGGGTCCCGCCCCTCCAGCGCCGCCGGCAGCGGCGCCCCGTTCTCCCCGGCAGGTGTCTCCCGAAACTGATCCTGCAGAACCATGGTGAGGAGGCGTTAAATTCAAAGTTTACAAGAACATTCAGTCTGTTGGCGTATGAAATCAATAATGCGAAGTCAGACTCAGTCTCGGGGGGTAAAAGTGCATGTTACGAGAAGGGAGGCCAGGGGCGGCGTACTCCCCCGCCGGCAACGCCTTGACCAGTGTTGGCTGTTCAAGCAGCTTGCACAACCCAGCCCCAAGCGATGTTCAGTCGGCGTTGGCATCGCTGCCAAACGTCCACACGCGACAAACACTGCGCCCTTCCTTTTCCACACCAAGTGTCGTTGCTGAGTGATCCTGATGTCCTTTCCTCACGCACCTTTGACAGAGTGATATTAGTGTCCCGCTCACCTCGAGGGGCCGCACCGCGCCCTGGAAGTGGCCCGCATCCCACTCGTACCCGTTCCGCACGTCCAGCACCACAACATCAGAAGCCGGCCCAGCGCCATCCTGTGGGTTTGAATCGTCGGCTGCGGCCGCCTGCGCCTGCTGGCCACCGCCCAGGCTGCGCCAGCTGCCCTTGCTGGCACGCGTGGCATTGTCGCGGCTGCCGCCGGCAGCAGCCTCCTCTGGCGCCTCAGCGTCGCTGGCTGGCGGCGGGACCGCAGTGCTGGTAGCTGCGGCGGCGCCGTCAGCAGCAGCAGGCACCGGATCGATGCGGCGGGCGCCGCGCAGCATCTCCTTCCAAGCTGAAGGCGACAGCGGCTGCGCCCTGCAGGGGTAGTGTGGATAGTCCTGAGTACGCTTTCTCGATGCATGAACAGCCACCGATACGCGGCCCCGCGCTTGGGGCAGTGCACGTCAAGTTTGTCCCCGCATGCGCTTGTGACGTAAGAGTCTCCTGTGGCAAAGCCAGAACACTGTTGTATGCAGCAGACAAGCGCTGGCACATAGTGTGCAAGCCTGCCTGCGTCTGCAAGCGCACCTGGCAGAGGGGTCCGTGAGGGGCAGGTGCGTGGTGCCGCCGGCAAGGCTGACCAGGTGCGGCCGCGCCGCAAGGCGCAGCCGCGGGAACATGTGCGCCTCTGCCGGCGCCGTTGTCCACCTCAGGCCCTGGAGCAGCAGCAGCGGCGGGGTTCAGGCGCCAGAGATGAGACGCAGATGCCCAAGTGATGCATGCATATGTAGGGAAGCAGGAGTGGATACGAACATGTGCAAATGCTGCTGTCATGGCAGATCCGACTCCTGAATTGTGTTCCAGGGGCTTCCACGCCGCGCCGCCGGCGAGCAAGCGACACTCGCACACGCTGCTGCAGCGGCCAACCCGCATGCAGCAGTGAGCCAGCACGATGTGCTTTCCCAACAGCTGGCTGAACAGCAGAAACCTCAGCACAAAATGCAGCGGCTCGCCTGGAACTCCGGCTGCTGCTCCACCCATTGTGCGTACTTCACCGCATCCGCCGCCGGGCCGCTGTACTGCGCATTGATGCCCTGCGGTGAGAGGTAGATGCGGCCGCGGATGTCCAGGCCGTCGATCACCGCTTTGTGTCGCCGCCATGCCTGCAGTGGATTTCAGGGATTGGGAAGGGGTGTTGGAGTCAGGCCTGATGCACCGCATGACATTGCAGGACAGACTGCTGCCGAGCGAGCAGTTCATCCCATTCGCTCAAAATCACTAACCTCGTCTGGGTCGGCGATGTCGCTTAGGTGGTAGAAGTTGACGATCAGGAAGTCCTGCGGTGGCGCGGCCGTTGCCGCAGACTCGCCGCCACTCTTTGGCGCTGCCGCCTGCTGCTTCTCCAGCGTGGCCACCGCCGCTGCCGGAGTTTTGCCCCTCCGCTGCAGCTTCGGCAGGCCGGTGGACAGCGCCCTCTGCTGCGCCGCCGACAGCTTCACGCTGCTGGCGGCGGACCGACGGCCGCTCGCCGCCGCTGGGCCGCCGTCGCCGCTTGGAGCGGCGCCGGCAGCTGTGGTGCGGCTACTGCTATGACAGGACGCGTGGTGTTGCTGTGCTGACATGCAGGGCCACGCTGCACGAGCTGGCAGGTAACCCGCTGTGAGGCTTTGGCTTGCTATCCTCAGGCTTGTCCCGCTTCGTGGTGCGGCTGCTGAGGTGCTGGCGAGCGCGTGACTGCGCGCACGCGCCTGGAGGCCTCCGTGCGACAGGGAAGTTTTCATTGCCGACTGCAGGCAGCCACCGAGCTGCGCCATGGCCCTAGCACTCGCGACCTGCACACGGCATGGCCGCACAATGTGTTGGCCTGCCATTGCGGCGACGCGCAGTGCGCGGCAGTGATAAGAATGATATGTGTGTGTCGTCAATGCGCCAACGATCAAGCAAAGCTCAGGCACCAAATCTCACCCAACAACGCGCCGTCGTGGCGAGAACGAAATGCTTCGGCAGATCACAGGATGCGCATCAGAACTGCGGCTTCCAAGGATGCTATGATCTATAACAGTCGCCCCGTTGCAGAATACAGGATCAAGGTTGGTTTACTTGTGGCGCCGCGCAGCCAAGCGGCGCGCAGGACTCCGGAAGCGCATTGTTACAGGGCGGGCTAACGAAAGGAAGAGCGCTAATAGGCGAAACTGATCGGCGATGGTTGCCACGGCTGAATCGACACCGTTTCACACGGCTGTTCATTATGTCTGCCAAAACGGTAAGCACAATGCACCAGGCCGCTACAGTGGCTGCGGCTCCGCCGGGCTGCACTGTGCCGCCGCAATGATGCCCGCAAGGCCCTCACACAGCTCGGCATTTGTCCCCATGACACGCCGCGAGTGCAGCTCGAACTTGCCGCCGGCGGGGTCCGCCACCTTGCCGCCCGCCTCCGTCAGAATGAGTGACGCGGCCGCGACGTCCCACGGGCCGCCAAAGCCAATCTCGTAGAAGCCATCCAGCCGCCCCATCGCCACGCTGCACACAGGAGGCCGAGCTGAGTTTGTACAGGTGCAAAGCAAGCACTCCAGAAGGAAGATGGTCGCATGGAAGTGGATGCACGGCTCGGATACGGAGCATTCGAAGGCAGTGTGCTAGCTCCTCCACCCAATTCACCAGCACGCGCTAGATCATGGAGAGGCGCTGTGAGCTGGTGCCCGACCTTGAGGGTCGAGAAGAAGTCCAAAGATAGCACAGAGAAAACGGACCTGCACAGATTCAGAGCGCAGGAGCCCAGGCAGCGCAGCGAGCGCGTCGCCACAGCCACCTTGCTGATGCGGTCGAGGATCGCCTCCACTGTCGCCGCGTCCCGCGTCACGCCCACCTGCGAGGGTGACGGTTTCGGCTTGGATGCCAGTTAGACCTTGCTGCCAACGATTGCAGTCCTGCTGTCAGCGAGGCATGCGTGGAAGCGCAGTGCAGAGTGAGCAACTTGGCGCCTCCTGTGCATGCCGATGTCGTTCTGTGCAGGAGGCACCGAAGACTTCACAGTGGCCAAGCGTCCTTATGAGCTTTTGCATTCAACCTCTGTGGCGATGAGCGCCGAGCCGAGGTCTGCCTCCGCCGTCACGCGGATGGGCTTGTCGTTCAGGAAAGCGCCCCGCCCGCGCACTGCTGTGAACGTCTCGTCAAGGATGGGGTTGTACACAACGCCCACCACCACCTGTTGGTTTGGGCAGGCGGGGCAGAAAGGCTGGATTGTGGCGGCGTGTTTCCGTTGGCGGCTTGCTACAGGGTGACTTGCGCACAAGCTGTCCACAGCGGCTCAGCGATCAAGGGTCGTGATTGGATGGGGGAAATTTGCGAGACGTGTGGCTCGAGGTGATGCCGTGTGCACACGCCAAATGCATACCGTGCCAGTCTGGAGATCAGCATGCTGCCTGTACAATTCTACAGTGACCAGGAGACGCGCCTGGCTGTCCACTGCGAGGGCGATGCTGACGCAGACGTACGGCTGCCGGTGCACAAAGTTCGTCGTGCCGTCCTGGGGTGCCGCGACGACAGGGCATTTAGTGCCTTCTGGTGTGTCTTTTCGGGTGCATTCGTGCAGGCAGCCTGGTCAACTGCATGGGCGACACATGCTCACAGAAATAAAGCGGAAATCAAACGAGAAATCATGGCGAATTCCTCACCACAGGGTCGACAAGCCATGTCGGTGCGTCCGTCAGCTCTGACGTGAAGCCCTGCTCGGCAGACCCCTCCTCGCCTGCCGTGCAGATAATCGACACAAGTCATAGGAACGTTGGTCACCTAACGCGACACCTGAATCCTGCTGCTGTGTGTAGTTGTGCCACGCGAAAGCGTTCTCCATGTTTGCACGGTGCCTGGGTGCCTGGAATCGCTCACGACTGTGCAAGCGGCACAGGCGATGAGACGGATGCCCGCACCAATGAAGGCGTGGGCCGGAAACGCCGCCCGAAGCGCGTCAAAGACCACCTTCTCGCACTTCTTGTCTGTCTCCGTCACGAGGTCGACCTGGAATTGAAGCAACAACATGACATCATACATTGGGTGATGTTCAATATTTAGTTGGCTGCTGGTGGCCCACGAATCACTGCAGAGCAGGGTGGGCGCCGCGTCATGAGCATTTCATTCTGGAGTTGGACGGAAGAATTGGAAAATAACAATCGGACATCAGTCTGCGGGAAGAAACAGCGGCTCGCCTTGCCCTTGTGCTCGACGGTCTTTTGCTCGCTGAATGCCGAGCGGATGAGGGTGCCAGCTGTGGCGGCCGCCCGCTTCGCGACGTCAAGCGCCTCATCCAAATCGACGGCCGTGCCCACTGCAGCCATGGCGGCGCTGCGTGACGTGCTGCAGGGTCGTCGGTGAGTCGAGCAGGAGAGACTGATCCGTCTTGCGCAGGGACCTGGGGTGAAGGACACCCATGGTTGTCGGCTGCTGCCACCATGCACATGCGCATGCCAGCATTGAGTAACAGAAGAGACAGGAACGCAGCAATGGTCCCTGGAAGGTATCATAAAATAACTTTTGGAAGGCCTCTCGCGGCGCGCACCCGTTTGCAGATCGGACCTGGACCAAAACGTGAACCCGGCGCCGGCGGTGTGCTTTGTTATTTTGCGAGCACGATGATTTGACACACTGGCCGCAGTAGCTTTCAGTGCGATACTGCTATTCTCAGGGACACGCTGCGAAGTGCAAGCTGCAGTGATCATGCACCGCTGAGTCAGGCTCGAAGCCAGCCGGCGATGCACAAGAAATCGAAGTGCTTCGGTGTTGCTAATGGCTGGCGATCAGATGCAGGCTCAATACAGTATGTTTTGGTCATCCAATAGCTGCAAACTGGGACATGCACCAGCCAATCGGAGCAATAGAATTGTGTCGGCATCTGGGCACATAAGTGGGGCATCTGCAAGTTGTCGGCCACCCTGTGCCAGCTGGCATGCAGCTTTTTGGGAGGCGTAGCTGTAGGGCAAGTTCTCTGCTGCATCCTGTGGCGTTCTCTGGCATGCTGCTTAGATTCTGACAGTAGTATTACGCGCCCGTCAAGTGCATCGCCTACACGACGTCGGATACCTTACAAAATGCTGCAACTTGGCGCCTCAGTTGTGGCGGGCTAGCCACCCCACTGGGGTGGCTAGAAGAAGTGGCACTTCTCAAACAGCAACAGCCGCGCATGCCGAAGAAAGCTTGCTGCAATGCACCTGCTTATTCACGGCAACCTCCCACGTAGCACGACCCTCAGATCACTCCCACTTCCACCGCGCGGATGCGCAACAAATACAAAATCGCCAGCATCAATCCGGCCGCCTGCATTCAGCCGGGCAGCCAGATGTCCATCTCCTCAATGCCCTTGTTGAGCTCGCTTGACGCGACGCCGTCCCACGGCACGAACACGAAGGTGGTCATGCCGCGCGTGTGGTCCCGCACCATCGCGTCGCCTGCATCGTTGTCCTCCGCATCCGGGTTGAAGGCTGCAAGCAACACGTTGTCGTAAATTCCACATTGTCGCAAATTTCTCACCGTTGTAAAGGTCAGCACACAGCAGAGTGGACTCGCCTGCAACATTGTCCTCTGCATCCGGGTTGAGGACTGTGGCAACAATGTAATCAGATGTGGAGTCAAAGTTGCAGCAGACGTGCCCCCAGATGTGCAAACCATTTCGAGCTATATTGCACTTGCACGTCCACGGCGCCGCGTCGCTCTCCTCTGCGGGCAGTTTCAACACTGCGGCAACAGAAGTCAGGGTTTTCTTGCCAAGTCAGGAGGGCGAGGCAGCGTCTGCCTGAACCTGCGCATTGCCTTCACGTGCCTGCTGCCACCGTCAGCAACACAGCAAAGTGACAGCCAGAAAGATAAATAACAGTCCTGCCACGAGGAGGCGGTGCTGCCGGCGGCGCGGTCGAGAAAAGCAATGAACTGAGAGGTCCAGGTGGTACTGGTTCGATGTGAAAATGCTGCAGCATTCAGCTGTGATGGAGCTGTCAACAATACAATGAGAACAAACACGAATCTGCCAAGGGGGCGGCAATGCCGGCGCGGTCGAAGGAGGTGATGGCCATGAGATCCAGGCGGCTGCACCTCGATATCGAAATGCGGCAGCATTCCGCTATTGAAGGAGCTGTCAACAACACAGGGGAGAAGACCCGAACCTGCGACCGGGGCGGTGGCGCCAGCGGCGCGGTCGACGGAGGTGGTGGACATGAGGTCCAGGCAGTTGCGGCTCAATGTCGAGATATGGCTTCGGCTGTGAAGAAGGAGAGCGCCCACCTGTGACTGACGAACCAACTGAAACATGACAATAGGAAGGAGAAACAACCTGCAACGGGCGCGGCGGTGCCGGCGGCGCGGTCGAAGGAGGTGATGGACATGAGGTCCAGGCGGTTGCGGCCGCCGCGCACCGAGGACCGAAGCCGCAGCCGCGTCCGGATCTCCGTGTTGGCGCTGTTTGGGTACACCACCTTGGTGAACAGCTTGTCGTCCTGCGCAGGCAGGGGTGGTTGAATCATGTTCTGCTCCTGTAGATGAAAACAACCTAAAAACCCTGGATGCGTGCACGCTGAAAACGCAGGGCGCACACTCCTTGTGTTGCTGGCTCACAGCAATGCGCTGCAGGAGCCAACGCATCACTTGAGTCTCAGATGTGGCCTCACACCGAGGGAATTAGCGGCCGAAAGTGGGTCACTGGAAGCACAGCTGGCGCCTTACGTTGAGGAACCAGCGGCCGGCAGAGACGGTGTCGTGGCGCCGCTGCCGTTGCCCTGGCGGCAAGTCCTGCAGCGATCTGGCGACATCGCGAACCACCTCCGGGCTTGTGCGGTAAAGCAGCGTACCATTTGGTAGGAACCTGCGGCAAGCGATTGCAAAATGTATCTTTTGAAGGCGAAGCGGATGTAATTGTCTATCCGTAACAGAAATGTGGATGTGGAATACCCGGACAACAGCAAAGCGGACAGCGCAGGCAGAGCCCCTACCTGTAGTACCGGTAGTAGCACACCACGTGGCATGCATTCTTCACGCGCCACTCCACGATGCCGCGCTGCACGGGGGGGAGGACACACATGAGTCGATAGATTGACACGGTAACATTGGTGTCCGCCGCAGCTTTGCTTGCAGTCACGAGGCAGAACTTGCTGTTCAGGCCTTTCTGGTATCACATTCCGCGCTTTACGTTAGATTTAGAAGGTAGGATGTTGACCCAGATGTGGAACCGGCCATACCTTTATGTAGGTGTTCCGGCTGACGTAGATGCCGTCGTAGCGCATGTGCGGCCGGTCCAGGTACATGTTCTGCCACCGGCCCCTGCAATGAGCACAGAGCACGGCTGAGCAGGGCGTTGCTGAGACCATAGCAGCCAAAAAAACAGAGAAACCAGCCAAGAACGGCAGCAGACCACAGTTTAGGACACAATCACCCACTTGTGCTGCGTCTTCATGATGTGGGTATTGGCCGCCAGGTCGGCATTGGTAAATGCGTGCAGGCAGGCGGCGCGCCACAGCAAGGGCGCGTCTCCCGCAGTGTGCCACTGCTGGCACACGCAGCGGGCGACCGCCAGCTGCCGCGGCGGCAGCAGCGACAGGATCTTGATGAGCAGCTCCTCCGGCAGCAGCGCCTGAATCGGCGCCAGCGCCTAGGCAGAGCACAGCGAGGCCATTCATTCGTTGTACGCATGTTTGTATTCTGTGTGTTCTGCCAGTGGCAGCAGGGACAGGACCTTGAGCAGTAGCTCCTCCGGCAGCAGCGCCTAAATCGGCGCCAGTGCCTGCACAGTTGACAGAAGCACTTCCGCAGATGGCATTTCCCTCGCCAGTGGCAGCCGCGACGCATCTTGGCAAGACAGCTGATCCGGCAGCAGCGCCTGTGTGGGTGATAGCGCTTGCGGGCCTGCTCGAAAGGCGCAGACTTGTGTGGGGGCAGGCAGACTTGTGGCCGCACATAAGCTGCAGCCGACATGCACATCCAATTTCACACCAGAGCAGCAGTTGTGCTGACACAGCTGCTCACCTCTGTCGCCCGGCGCTGCCCCGCCGGCCGCACCCGCGCGCCGTACAATGCCAGCCAGGGCCGCCACACCGGCAGGTACACGCTGGAGTGCACGGCGTCGGGGTCATAGTCCGCGGCCATGCCGCCGCGCGCGCCGCCGGATGGCGGCGGCGCCTGCACCGTCACGGTCGCCATTGCGGTGCTTCAAGGCCGCTGCACGGCGTGACGGGCTGGGCGCAGCGCTGGGAAGCCGCTTGGCGGTTGTGTTCGCGGTGGTGAGGGGCAAGCTACAATGCGCGGCGCATCGACGCTGCTGACTAGTGTAACGGAACTTGAGCACGGGCAGGCTGCCTGCAGAGCTTGTCCATGCCGCGAGGAATGCGGCACTCAAGAACCCAAATCTTGGAGTGTCCCGCTGCGGCAGGATGGGCATTCACACCCGGGGTCGCTGCGCCACAGCCTTGCACAAGGCCGCAGAGCAAGAGCTTCACTGCGAACAGCTGAAAAGCTGCTTACACGGGCTGTAGTTTCCGCTGCAGCTTCTGCAGGGAGGTAAGTGGCCTTACTAAGCGAGCATCCAACAGGCTTGCCGGTTGCGGTCTCGTCTCGTGATGCGAAGCGCGGCGCGGACAGTAGTCTTGGCTGCACACAAGGCTGGATGAACAGGCTGCTCGTGCTTCTGAGGCAGGTTGCATGCTTGCGTCGCTCTCTGCAAAGTGTGGTGACGCACGTGCATGTCTAGGGCTTCTGGTCCTCCGGAAGCACTCCACTGCTCAGCCTGGGGCAAACTGGCAAAACGTAGCAGCGCGTACGACAAATCGGCGACAACTTCGCCGCTCTAGTGTTCACCATGGCGCTGCGAGCGGGCTCGCGCGTTTTCCATATGCACCAACTGCGCTGCCTCGGCGCCGCACCGCAGGCCTCCATGAGCACTGAACGGGTGCTGCTGCACGGACAGCACGACCTGCCTGCCGAGCCCTCCGGCATCATCGAATGCCGAGAGTACACGCTGCGGCCGGCTGGCCTGGTGCCCTACCTGCAGCTGCTCAGCCAGCATGCGGAGCAGCGGAAGCGGCTGTCGCCGTTCCTGGGGTGAGCGCACATCAGCAGCAAAGTCACTGATATATCTAGGGTTGAAATGGGTTTCAATTTGTAAGGGCTTTAGGCTGGGCTGCGCCAATGCATTCAGCAAACAGCTTGGCTGTGACAGTGGCTTCTGCAACTTCGCGCCGCAAACGCCGCCCCCAATGCCGAGAACTGCAAGCGGCGCAATCTTGTGCGCCCCCAACGCACCACACATCGTGCCTGCACACACCATCTCGCTTCGACTCACAGGTCTGTAAGAATGCCTCACAAATCATAACGTCCGAAGTGGTGTTGCTGCCGCAGGATGTTCGCCACGGACACTGGAGGCAGCGTCACAACACTCATGCACTTCTACCATTATGACGTGCGCCTCCTCCCCAGAAAGCCTGGCATCGCATTGAAAACTATCACATGCAGCATCCGGTTTGTCCCAAACTGGGACATCTGATCACGATACACGCAGAACTATGCACACCGGGAGGCGGCTCGCTCAGAAGCGGCGCGGGACGACGCCTGGCAGCGCGACATGATCGCCGCCGGCCGCCTGTTCATCAGCTCCCAAACTTCGAGCATCATGCGGCACCTGGCGCCGCTGCACGCCGCCGCCGCCGCGGGCTCGGCTGCCGCCTTCCAGCCACATGGTGGCAGTGACGGCGGCGGCAGCGGCAGGTCGAGCCAAACAAATGCAGCAGCGGGGGCACCGCAGCAGCAGCGCGGCACCTACGTGCTCCTGGCGCACGAGGTCAGCCAGCTGCAGCCGTCGTCAGCCGGCGCGGCTGACACCATGCCAGAGCGCAGCGCCTGGTGAGCGCCGCTTCGCACGCACCGTGATTCCTTCGGACGGGCCATGCGGGGTTTCAAGAAAGCCAGCCGCATCGCTAGTCCAGTACAGCCCACACGTGTCTTGGCGTGATTCAGCTCGACTGTTGAAGAGCAGATACTCAGTTGGTCGTTGTGTATTTGCAGGCTGGCGCAGGCGGGTGCGCGGCTGCAGCAGCTGCAGATGCAGCTTGGCGCAAGATTGGTGTTCGCCGGCAGTGTGGAGGTCGGCGATCGGTCGCGGGTGTTGGAGCTACTGCGGTTTCCGTCAATAGCAGCGTGGGACGAGTGCGTAAATTCACGCACATTTTCACAGCACGAATGGGACTGGCGCGTGACTCTGCGATTGCTGCAGCCCACAGTTGCATCGCCCTGGCAATGATGTTGTCATATCCTTGTTCGATATTCGGGAGTGGTGAGCAGGCAAATTTCTTGAAGTTTTGTTTTGCAGCGTGCAGCTTTTGCCGTAAAATTGCTGTACAATGAGATCTGAACCAAACAGCATTGCCTGAACCTGAAGTAAACCTCTTGAACCTTCCTCCTGAAGAGAATACTGGCCGGACACAGCAATGCCTGCCTCGATACGTTATAGGTCTATGGTGCAGTTGTTCTGCCAGATTCGCAGTTTTGGAGCTGCAGACAGACCTTCTATAGCACAGCATGGCCGATCAGCGTCTCCGTGAGGATGGTGCCGGCAATCCCCAGCATAGCCACACGACCTGAAGATGATAAAATATATTCATCACGCGGTTGTCAAAACCCTCATCACCAGGCGGCAGTCACACTTATATGCTCATTTCAGTCACAGTTGCCACAGATATATTACAGAGAGAGTCCGAGACTGACCAACATTGACTTCGAGGTCAGGCGTCAGGAAAGTGAGCGGCGAGCCAAACTCGCCCGCGCCCTTACGCGGCACGCCCTTGGCTGCAGGGAGGAAAGAAATAGCATGAACTTCATGGGACGCCCCGTCGAGCAATTTGGTTGACGCAGTACCAAGGGCGATTCGGTCGAGGCATTACCAAGGGCGATTCGGTCGAGGCAGTACCAAGGGTAAGGAAAATTCACGAAAAAGTGCGAGCGCCTGCGCACCGATCGGGATGAGCGAGGCTACCGCGAACAGCAGGAACACGGCAGCGATGGGAACAGGTGCGATCCTGCAAGGCGGGGGCAACAACTAATCAGCACATGTTCTTGCAGATAGAACCATCATTACTGGAGCATCGTGTTGTACTTGATGCAGCGTGTGAATGCGTTGACGATCAGACATGTTGCAGAACTAATCATCACAGTGGAGCTATTGATCGTCGCACACAGCAATCTTGTGAGTGGTAGCACTTGCTCACCGGTACTGCTCAATAATGCTCTTGCCCGATGTCAGCTCCGCTGTGAGGCCAGCGAAAGCGCCCAACATTGCCAAACGGCAATTTCTGATGGAGGAAACAGCAAGGTGTCAAGATCAATTTGCATCAGATAGTGGTTGCCAAGGAAACGGTAAAATCTGAAGAAAGAATTTGACATAGATACGGTTTCGATTGTCGATTGAAACGAACAATTCGGTGATACTCACATCACTTCCGGAGCAGCGCCCTGCATGCATAAAATGCAATCCGATGAGGTTGCGTGCTAACGTCGATGCCATATCTTGATGCTGAACAGGGCATTACTGTCATGTTCAAGGTTTGTGCGCTTCTGGTTGCATGGAGGTCATGAAACTACTGCAAAACAAGTTGCCCTGACACTCACCTTGAAACGGAAGGCGTCTGGGAAGCTGACCGGCAGGCCAGTGATGGCACGCTCATCTGCAGCACACAGTGAGAAGCCTCACGCATGAACCACCTGGCTGTTGCCCTTGTACGTGAAGACATCCAGCATGACATGCTTCTGATGTCGTTTTGCAAGCGCCCTGTCACCAACAGCACACTACACTACTGTGAACATACCTGCGCCGTCGTAGTTGATCAGCAGGTCGTCAAACGTGTTGTTGCGCTGCGAGACCGGCTTGCCACCGTCAGGAGCCCTGCCTGCAGCAAAGAAGAGTACGGGAGGTAAACGATGAGCGAGCCACAGGAGGCGGCAGCGGCGGCGGCAGTGCGCGGCACACTCGGGCGCAGCGCTCACTTGCTCAGTCAACGACTGCATGGGGCTAGAATCAGCGTATTGACCATCGTGTGCATACATCAGGTCAGTGGGTCTGCACTGACCGCCACTGCTACGGCGGCGCAAAAACCACTGCTGACTTTCGCCTTGCACCAAGCTTGCCACTGTTCATAGTTTGACGTCTTTTGAGGAGCAGCATCGACTGTTCTATGAAAGCTTGGAACAAGAACACACCTCTGACGGGCTCCTCGATCATCTGCAGGTGCAAACCGACAAATGTAAGGAGGTGCACATGCTGGGAGCTGCCGACCGTCTCAGAACATCCGCCGAGAATTTGCGAAGCAATAAGTGCATGTTAAGGCCCCACCTCCCAGCTGCTCTTCTGTCGCGGACGCTCCTCAGGGACGGGGGAGCCCTCTGCGATCGTCTCCTGCTCCTGCTTCGCACGCACGACGGATAGACTGCGGAGATGCATCGGCCGGCAGCGAGAAGACCGCAGCGCTGACGTTGCGCTGCGCATCGCCAGCTGCGCGGGGCGGAGGAGAGACTGTTGCATCGTGACGGCCACCATGCTGCTGATGGTATGCTGGGTTGGCACGTTGATCAGGTTGAGAATTTTAACGTTGTATGCAAGCTGAAATAGTGTGAACAGAATGTCGGATCGAAGAATGCGCTGCAATGCGTCGAACAGCCAGACTTCCAGTGTATGTCACATACGTGCTGCGACGTGGCCTCGTCAGAGTCTCTCGGTGTTTGAGAAGCTACACTAGCTTGCACCTATTTGCACTAGCTTGTATTCGCTGTTGCGGCTGCTGGTGCTGGGGATACTGCTGCTGCTGCTGGCTCGGCGGGCGGCACCGGATGGTGCAATCGCAGCGGGCCGAGTGACTGCACCGCCACCGCAGCCGGCTGCCACACCCGCCGCTGCCATTGCCGGCTGCCGCACCGCCCGCTGCCGCCGCCGGCGCCCAGATTGCAAACTCGCCTGGTCGTGCATGCTGCGACTTCACATCAACTGTGTTGGGGCAGCCAGGCACGGGACGTACAGCAGGAGTTGGGGCAGCCCAGCACGGTGTGCTGCTAGTGCAGAATTTGCCCGGCTGACCAGGGCTAGATGGCAATGCTATCGGCGATACGGCTGCCGCCGGCGGGGTGGAGGCGACACGGATGGGGCTGGTGCGGGAAGCTGGAAGGGGACGGTGTCAAACCTTGCCACACTGACATTCCGCAGCGATGGGGCAGCCAGGGCTAAGATGCGGAGGCGCACCTGTCTGCCTGGCCGGGAACATGTGCCAGCGGCGAATCGATCTGCTGTGCACATTCGGTGGTCTGAAGGCGCCATCAAGGCAGCACGCTGTGACGATTGGGGCCATAGGGCTGCTTCGAGAAGCTCGCAAGCGGCGGCCGCATCGTGGCCAACACCATGGCAAGTGCTTGCTGCGGCTGCGACTTCTGAACCTGCTGAAAGTTGATGGCGCAAGGTATATGGAGGTAATCAAGCAGCGGGGCCGGCGCCGAGGTGTGGGCCCGAGGTGTGCGCCAGACTCTGAACATCAGTCAGTGTCAGAACAGGAGGACGCTTACGGCTCGACGCCGGCATAGAAAGCGCCAGCTGCGCACATGGCGGCTGCAGCGGCAGCGGTGTGGCGCCTAATTGGCCGTCGAGTCGCATAGCGGCAGGCCAGCCTGGCGGCAGGGCCAGGATGCAGTTGCGGACCCATACCTTCACGGCCTCAACATGGCCATGTTCTCGCTGCAAGAAGACGGCGCCTGTTGGCGGCGTTTGTGCAGCTGTCATGATGGCCGCCAGCCAGATTTCCTAGTGGCAAGCGTCTACTTGACATTGGGGCTGGGTGTGCACCGCAAGCGCGCCTTCCAGTGTCAGCAGCTGCGGCAAGTGCTCTGCGGTTGGCCAGCGGACGCGGAGCACAGTCCATCATGTTGAATCCCTGCAGGAGGCTTAGCAGCACCCACAGTTCTGCGCCGGGCGACGGCCCGCCGCCAGCACAGTCACCAGCAGGCAGTGTGTCTGCATGTGTGCGCCGCTACGTGCTTTGCAAGTGGCAGCGCCAACACACGTCAGCCAGCAGCCAGCTCGGTTTCCCTGCTATGCACTTGCAAGTCTGAGTGGCTCATATTGGTACACAATGCGGCATGGGATACCAAGTCGAAGTTGGAATGAGTTCCCTAGTCGAAGCTGACGAGAATCTGCTCTTGGACCACCACCGGTCAGCAGGTGCAAATCACACAAATCACATTTGCAAATTCTCCATTTGCTCAGCTCCTACTCCCAAGCAATCAAGCAATTATTGCTCAGCTGAAACGACTGCAACATGGCCGCGATCACTCAGATGACCAGCTCACAGCTCCTCGGTCAGAAGCTAGCTCGGGTGCCGGCCCGGTCCACTTTTGCGGCAGCATGCCGGCCATCCGTGCGCAGCCGTACACCTTTCGTCGTGCGTGCAGCCCCTCCCAAGGGCAATTTGGATGAGGACAGCTACCAGAGTGCGTTCCTGCGGTCGTTTCAACCCTCTATATGTCCATCTGCACTTTGATGTGTGATCCAGCATACACTACAAGGCCTCCCAGCTCTGCGACACGACGTATTCCTATAGCCATTTAGGCAGAATTCACTTCACGTTCGAGGCAGTTGCCGGTGGCCTCATACTGTTGTGCTCAACACCTGCACCTCGGCTGCTTGTGCCTGCGTTTCTGCTGCATCGGCAGCAGATCGGTGGCCCAAATCCCTTCAAACGCTTCATACATCCCTGCTGTCGCCGCTATTCGCGTGGCCCCATGTGTTCTGGACTGAGGCATTGTGCAACAGCACCACATTGAGGGAGTACATGGCACATTCCGGGTGGCCGTTCATTTTTACGATAGCCCATCTGTGCTCACAAGCATTGTGTTCGCTG
>JAABUM010000463.1_pt1 | contig 71932 bp, 61 predicted proteins | sample 5559161 | NCBI WGS metagenome assembly JAABUM01 (sample SAMN10711868, study PRJNA513369) | rock metagenome | isolation source: Antarctica rocks | place: Antarctica: Victoria Land, Siegfried Peak nord
CCTTCAAGTCGTCAACCTCCACAGGTGGCTCAGGCGTTTGGCGCCCGCCCCCTCCGATGACCCGCCCTTCCGCTATAGAAAATCGCATTCCACAGCCTTATGAAGACAGGCTCTGAGAGTGTCGAAAGCTATTCCGATATAGGAGGACACGACTGGAGTGGTAACGATAACTTCCGTGATTTTGGCTTTGCCGGACACTTAAGCACCTGGAACTGCTTGTTTGCTGATGGCCACGTCAAGTCGCTTAGACCAGTAGCCACGATGACTCCTCTCAATATGTGGGGAAGGTTTCAGGATCAGTTCATCGCAAACACCGATTGCACGAACGTGCCAGATGATGACAACCCCAACTGTGAGACACCTTCTGCCGGTGCATTAACCAAACTCGGCGACTTGCAAACGAAGTATCAGTAGACCTTTATTTTTACCGCTTTCTGGGATTTATTCCAGTAAAATTTGGATGCACTCAATAAAAAGGCGGCCAATGGCGCCTACGTTTCGTTCAGCGTTGACGATGACTTTCCCGCTCCTTGAGTCTGTATCGTCGCTGCTACAAAACCTCATCCGAGCCGATGTTGCGATGCGGCTGAAAACCACACCCAAATTCAAACCAAAGCGCGATGAAGTAACTCTTCGTCGCGCTTCGGTTTGCGCACCGACAGAACTACTCATGAACAGTTCGAATCTTCGCGCCCGCCGTCCAGTTGCGGGTGCCTTTCTTTTTCGCGGCTGCCTGGCTTCGCTGGCGATGACTGGCGTTTCCAGTTGTGTCGCGCCCGCCGCCCCAGGATTTTTGGGTGTCGCGCAAGCCACGCCGTCCGGCGCGCAGCCGCAGTGGAAAGCACGCGATACGCCCAACAATTCCCTGCTCGTGAGCGCATCCTTCGCCGATGACCAGAACGGCTGGGCGGTGGGTCTCAACTCGCTCGTCCACACCCAAGATGGCGGAAGAAACTGGGAAAACCAGTGGAAAAACAGGGGGTCTTATTGGCTCAACAGCGTGGCGGCACTTTCGCCTCAGGTGGCGGTGGCGACCAGCTTTTCTTACGGAAAGTCCAACGCTGGCGTTGTGCTGCGCACCGAAGACGGCGGTCAAAACTGGCAACCGGTTGTGGTTGGCAACCCTGAGTCACAGTTTCACTCGCTTCAATTTCGGCGCGATAAAAAGACCGGATTTCTTGTTTCCACTGTCGGTGGCTTGATGAAAACGGGTAACGGCGGCAAAACGTGGAACGCCGTAGCGACGCCGCAGCGATTGGATCGCGCTTTTATTGCGACGCGCGGCAATTTGTCGCTTCCCGACGACAAAACGATTTATCTGGGCGCCAACGATTCGGTGCTGCTGCATTCAGCCGACGACGGCGCGACGTGGGACACAATCAAATTGCCCGAAGAAGCGGCCAGCGGCGACCGCCAGTTTGTCTGGGTGCGCTTCGCCGATGCCAAACGCGGCTGGGTGAATCCGATGGGCAAAGACACGTGGGAAACCAGTGACGGTGGCCTCACCTGGGCAAAGAGTGCCCTCAGCGGCGTGCCCTTTTTCCAAAACGCGACCAATGGCTGGGCCATCGACAAAAACAGCATTTCGCGCACGACGAACGGTGGCCAAACATGGACGGACAAAACCGATCTCGATGTGCCTCAAAACGTGGGGCTTTCGGCGCTGGCTTTTAGCCCAACGCGTGCTTATGTCGTAGGTGGCAGCGAAGCTCATGGTTTGTCGTTTGTCTCCGACCGTTTGCTTCCGGGCGTCGTTGACACGCGGCCTAAAATTGCCGAAGCGCACGCGCCGATTCCGATTCGTTTTACGTTGGCGCAAGCTGGAGTCGTCACTCTGGTCGTCGAAGACGCACAGGGCAAACGGGTTCGCAACTTAGTGAGCGAAACGCCGTTTCCCGCTGGCCCGAACGTTGTGTATTGGGACGGTCTGGATGAAAGCGGGCGCATCAACGAATCGGAAAATGGGATTTACGATGTGCAGGGCAAATTGGTTTCGGCTGGCGCTTATCAGGTGCGCGGGCTGGTGCACGATCCGCTCGATTTGCGTTACGAATTCACGCTTTACAACGCCGGACAAATCCCCTGGGCGACGGGCAACCCGGCCAGCCAGTGGCTCACCAACCACACACCTCCGTCCGCGATTTTGTTTTTGCCGCCCGGTCTGGCTCCGGCGCGCGCGGCGAGTCCGGCGAAGTTCGGGCAACTGCTCGTCGGGTCGAAGGTTTCCGAAGGCGGTTCGGGTTTGGCGTGGATCGACACCGATGGGCACAAGCTCAACGGCCAGGAGTGGGTTGGCGGCGTGTGGACGGGCGCTTCGCATCTGGCGCGCGATATAGGCAGCAATCCGGTTGCGGGCGTTTACGCTTACACCGGCACGGCGTGGGCGGGCGATGGTTACAACGGCAACAAGCCCGAACTGCGCTTGCACGAACTGGTCGTGCCCGAACAAAAACGCGAAAGGTCGGGCGCGTGGGTGAACGGCGTGTGGGATCCCAACGGCAAAGCCGGTGGCAACGACACGCGCATGGGAAGCGGCGAAGATCGCCCGTTGTTGCAGCCGAACTTCACGTTTTCGGTTCCGCTTCCCTCGGAAGGAAACGGCCTGAGCGGAATGGCGGTGCGCAACGGGCTGTTGGTGGCGTCGCTTCCAACAATTGGACAGTTGCTTTTTGTGGACGCGCGCGCTCACAAAGTTCTCGGTCAGGCGCCGCTCGCCGATGCGGGCGGATTGGCCTTTGATGCCAGGGGCGCCTTGTTGGTGCTGGCGAAAGACCGCGTGCTTCGTTTCGAGTTGCCGACTAACTTAGGAAAACAGGGCGAGAAAATCACGCTTCCCGCGCCGCAAGTTGTGGTGAAGAGCGGCCTGGATGAACCACAAAGCATCGCGCTCGATGGCGCTGGGCAAATCTATGTGTCCAATCGCGGCGCGTTGCATCAAGTCAAAGTGTTCGCTTCAAATGGCACTTTCGTGCGTTCCATTGGCAAAGCGGGCGTGCCCAAGGCTGGCCCATATGACCCGCAACGGATGCAGAATCCCTCGGAAATCACCATCGCCCAAAGTGCGAACGGGCCGCAATTGTGGGTCGCGGAAGAAGATTTTCAACCCAAGCGGCTCAGCGTGTGGAAGCCTGATGGCACCTTCGTGCGCGCTTTTTACGGCCCGACCGTTTATGGCGGCGGCGGCCTTTTCGACCCGCAGGACAAAAGCCGTTTCTTTCATGACGGGATGGAAATTGCGGTCGATTGGAAAACCGGCGAGAACCATCCGACCAACATCTATTCGCGTCCGCAAGCAGGCGAACTTCAAATCCCGGCGGGCTGGAACAAAAAGCCTGAAACGCCTTTTCACGTTGGCAATCGGCTTTATCTGACCAACGCTTATAGCGCCGATGCGACTAACGGTTCCGACGTGGCGGGCGTGTGGCAGATGCGAAGTGGCGTCGCAAGGTTGGTCGCTGCTGCCGGTGCGGTCGGATCGTGGTCGACTTTGTCCGGCTTGCAGCGCGACAGCCAAAACTTTTCCGTGCGCTGGAGCGGCCAAGTTCAGGCGCCGATGACGGGAAAATACACGTTTTCCACGCTGTCCGACGATGGCGTGCGCTTGTGGGTGGACGGCAAACCTTTGATTGCGAATTGGGCTGGTCACGGGCCAACCGAGGACAAAGGCAGCATCGAGATGGAAGCCGGACGCCGCTACGACATCAAGCTCGAATATTACAACGGCGCGGGCGGCGGCAAAATCCAACTGCGTTGGAGCGGCCCCGACGGGCAAATGAGCGTGATTCCAACCTCGAACCTGTTCGCATCGACAAGCACAACCAAAGCGGGCGGACTTTCGGGCGAGTATTTCAACGACGTTGAACTACGCGATTCCAAGGGGAAGCAAACCGCCGCGACAATCGACTTCGACTATTCTGGTGCGGCTCCGGCGGCGCTTTTAGGCGATGTCGGGCAATTCCAAAATCGTTTGCCCCGTGATTACAAAGTCGGCCAACCATTGTCTTTCGTGTGGAGCGACGAAAACGACAACGGCAAGATCGACCCCGCCGAACTGCAACTGCGAGAGGGCGCGCACGCGGGCGGCGCCGTGGTTGAGTCGGACTTGAGCATCACGCTTCCCGATTCGTCGCAACTCAAAGCGGTCGCATTCACTGGCGCGGGCGTGCCACGCTACGATTTGATGGGCGCGATCAAACGGTTCGACTGGCTGTATCATCCAACGAGCGGCGGCGGGCAAATCCTCGACACGCCGGACGGCTTCTCGGTGGCGGTGGCCGGCCCGATTCAGGGATTTCAAACCGTCGTGGGCGCGCCATCACCACTCAAGTGGACGTATCCGAACCAGTGGCCGGGTTTGCACGCTTCGCACTACGCGCGTTTGGCGAGCGCACCGGGCGAGATTTTGGGCGCCACGCACTTGCTTGGCCCGCTGTTTTCGCTGCCTTCCTCGGACGCGAGCGACAAAACACCGTTTCGGGTGTGGGGCCTGAATGGCAACATGGGCCAGGGCTACTTGATGACGAGCGACGGTTTGTTCGTCGGCACGCTGTTTAAAGACTTTCGTGAGTCCAAACCGTGGCCCGACCAGGCGGTGCGCGAGATGCCGCTCAACGACGTTTCGATGGGCGGCGAAAGTTTCTACAACACCATCAACCGCACCGATGACGGTCGCGTTTACGTTCAAACTTCCAATCGCATCGTGCGCGTGGACGGTCTCGATTCGCTACGCCGTTTGCCAACGCGCAAGATCAACGTTTCCCCGGCGATGTTAGCACAGGCGCAGGACTATTTCGTGGCGCGCGATGCGGCCCGTCAAAAATCCAAAGGCGCTGGCACTTTAACAATTGCCCTGCGCGATCAGGCTCCGGTTGTGGACGGCAAATTGGACGAATGGAAATCGGAAGATTTCGTGGCTATCGACGTGAAAACGCAGGCCGCCGCCGCCGTGTCCGGCGACACGCTTTATCTCGCTTATAAAACCGGCTACCCCGATTTGTTGAAGAACAAAATCGAATCTCTCCCGCTGGTGTTCAAAACCGGCGGCGCGCTCGATTTGCAAATCGCCGCCAATCCCGACGCGCCCGATGGCCGGGGAAATCCGGTCGAAGGCGACCAGCGTTTGCTCATCACGCGCGACGGCGACAAAACTGTCGCCGTCCGCTACCGCGCCGTTGTGCCCGGCGCGAAAAATCCCGTTCCGTTCGCGTCGCCCTCGCGCACCGTTTCGTTTGACAGCGTGGACAACGTCAGCGAGCAGATTCGTCTATCTCAGGGCACCGCTCCCATCGAAGAGTTCCACGCGGGCAACGTATTTGGCAACCGCACCGACAAATACGAGGGCACATCCTACGAAGTGGCGATTCCGCTTTCGGTGTTGGGTTTGAAGGCAACGGACGGTCAAAGCGTGCGCGGCGATCTGGGCATTTTGATCGGCAACGGTTTTCAAACCATCCAGCGCGTGTATTGGAACAACAAAGCGACGGGCCTGGTTTCCGACATCCCCGGCGAAGCGATGCTTTCGCCGCAGTTGTGGGGCAAATGGCAGTTCAAGAAGGGGAACTAAAGGTGCTGCGCCTTAGAAATTGCGGAGCCGCGCCCTGCGTTGCAGCCACCCCTCACCTCATCCGCACTACGAACAGTGCCCGCGTAAACATATGAAAACCTTTCTCCGTCAGTTCTTATTTATAGGCTGGCTTGGCGCGCTTTCAACGGGAGTTCAAGCGACGGATTTAACCAATGGCGTGATGTCTGCCGTGCCCGTCAAAGGCGGACACGCGCCCAAGATAGATGGCGATTTGAGCGATTTCGATTTATCAGGTGCCGAACCGATATGAATTTCGCCGCAAACCATCGGTCAACTGCGCGCCAACGTCGCGCTCATGTATGACGACGACGCGCTTTATCTGGGCGCGCAGGTGTCGCTTCCCAATCGCGGGTTGCACAACCCCAACAACCCGACCGATGCCTTTTGGAACGGCGACGTGCTGGAACTGCGTTTGGCCGCCGATCCGGCTTTGCCCGCGCCACTGAGCACCGCCGTCAACAGCGACCGCGTGGCGCATATCACGATGTGGAAGAACTCGGAAACGGGCGCGGATTTTCTCAACATCACCTACGGCGTCAATTTGGAAAAGGGCAGCAAAGTCAATCCGCCCGGCGCGCAAATCGTCATCACGCCGCATGGGCGCGACTCTTACACCGTCGAAGCGCGTCTGCCGTGGAGCGCTTTCAATGTGCCGGGCGGCAAAAATCCCTTCACGCCGGGGCAGAAAATGACGGCGGTTTTGTCGCCGCACTGGGGCGGCGAAACGCAGGTCGCCGCGCTTTATCGCACCAATCCCGGCGCATTTGCGTTTCAACAGCCGCAAACCTGGGGACAGGTCGAGTTCAGCGCAACTGGCAATTTGAAGCCGCGCCACGAAACCATCGAGCAACTTGTGGCGCGCTTCGCGGCTGAAAGCCAGAAGAAACCCGAAGCCGTCGGCGTGCCTTTTGTTGTGAATGTGCCCGCCGCGATGAAGGTGTCGGTGAACATTTTCGGGCCAAAAGGCGAAGTCGTGCGCGAACTGATGGGCGGCGAAATGCACCCTAAGGGCAAGCTGACACTGCGATGGGACGGCAAAGATCAGTGGGGCCAAGGCGTCAAACCCGGTTCCTACCGTTGGGGCGCCTACTTTTCGGATGGCCTTAAAGCTCAGTATGTCGGCGGCGTTGGCAAATCGGGTTCGACTTACTACGAGACTGCCGACGGAAAAGGCGGCTGGGGCGGCGACCATTCCAACCCAATTGATGTCTCCGCCGATGCGAGCGGTTTGTATTTCCTCTGGCCGGTCGCCGAAGCGGGCCGCGCGGTTGTCAAAACTGATTACGCGGGCAAAGTCTTGTGGCGCAAAACGCCCTTTGTCGGCGGCGGATTTGGGCCGACTTACGCCATCGCCTCGGATGGCCGTTACGTTTATGCGATTCACGAAAGTGACAACATCTACTTGTATCGCCTTGACGCCGCGACGGGCCAACTGATCTCCTACGGCGACAGCGCGACCGTGTTAATCGCTAAAGGCAACTCGCTTCCCGTGCCCCCGGCTTCGACGCCGATCCTCAACTCTTACAACCGTCAGCCGGAATCGGTGGGCATCGCCACCAATGGCAAAGAGATTTTCGTCCCGATTTTCTCGCAGAACATCATTCGCGTTTTGAATCCCGAAACCGGCGCAAAGGTGCGCGAGATCGCTTGTTCTTCGCCGCGCGGCCTGTGTCTCGATACGCGCGGCGATCTTTACGCTGTTTCTTACGTTCAGGCGCACCCGCAAATCTTAAAGTTCATGGGCGCAACCGGAACGGCACAGGTGGTTGTGCAAAACGGTTTGGACACGCCGTGGGATGTCGCGGCGAGCGCCGATGGCCGCGTTTTCGTTTCCGATCTGGGAGCCTCGCAGCAAGTGAAGTGCTTCGACGCGCGCGGCCAACTGCTGCACAGTTTCGGGACAGCGGGCGGACGAGCCTGGCAGGGCAACTACAACGGACAGGCGTTTTTACATCCTTCCGGTTTGGCGCTCGATGCGCGCGGTGATTTGATGGTCGCCGAAAGCGCGATTCCCAAAGTGTTCAGCCGTCTGGATGCCAAAACGGGCGCGGTGCAAAAGCGTTGGTTCGGCGCGCCCGCTTACTGGGCTTCAACGTGGCCGTCGCCGGACAACCCGCGCGTGGTTTACACGCCGATGCTCGGCGGAATCGCCCAGTTCACGCTTCCCGCAAGCGGTGACCAAGATCGTCCCGACGCTTACTGGGCTTTAAATGAGGCCGGATTTCCGCGCGCCTCCAACTTTGAAACGAATATGCCGCAACCTGAATGGGTGCGCGCCCGCAATGGCCTCGATTATCTCGTTTCCGATGGCAACCCGCACACAATCGCCCTGAAAGTGGGCGACAAACTGCGCCCCATCGCGCACTTTCGCGCGGTGCGGGCCGGGTCTGACGAGAACAAGACGGGCGGTCATTACCTCGAAGTCTGGGTCGATCAAAATGGCGACGGCCAAATCGCAGCCGGAGAGATTTCCCGGCTCGAGAGGGTGGCGGGCCAACCTCTGGTTGGCGTGGCCGATCTGACCGACTCGATGCACATGGAGCCAAACGGCGACCTGTTTTTCACGACGCAGGCCAACCGCATCCTCAAAATCCCCGGCGCGCCAATGGGAAAAAACGGTCTGTTGAAGTGGAATACCGCGGCTGCATCTTATGTGGTGCCTTCCGTTGTGCCGTCGAAAGGTGACTCCATGGAAACGTCGTGGCGTCATGGTTTGCACGGCGCGCGCATCGACAACGCGGGCAACCTTTACACCATCTTCGACACCACCGTTGGCGGCAGCGGCGCGCCCTTTGAATACGCGACTCCTGAACTGGCGAAGGGCATGAAAGAAGGTCTGGGACACACAGGCGAATTCAACGCCGTCAAATTCGCCAAGTTTTCTCCCGACGGCAAGTTGCTGTGGATGGCGGGCCGCAAAGCGACTGCCGCCGCCAATCCCGGCGAAATGTATCACTTCTGGAACATGGCGGGGTTAGTTAATAACCGCTACATCGCTGGTGGCAGCGAGTGGGGCCAGATTTACTTTTACACCTCGGACGGCTTTTTCGTGGACGCCTTGATGGAAAATCCCGGTCTGAATCCATCGCCCGGCCCTTACACCTTTGGCGGCGAAACATCGGGCGGGCGCGTGCAGTATTTTCCGGCTCGTGACGAACTTTGGGCTTATTCGTCGGGCATGGCGTATCATGTCGCGGGTTTCAAGAACGGCAAAGTCGAGGGCGAATCGCGCGCTTCGGGCACGCTCACTCTCGACCGCGTTTATGAACCGCTTTCCCCCACAACCACGGAAGTTGGGGCGTCGCCGCTGCAAATCGTGGCGCTGACGGGCGATGCTCTGGCCGATGCGAATGTTTGGCAGGCCGCGCCCATCAACTCGCTTTCGCGCGACGGGGAAACCGTGGCAACGGCGCAACTCGGTTACGACGCGAAGTTTCTCTACGCCAAAATCCATGTGACCGACGCCTCACCGCTGCAAAACGCCGCTGATAGCGTCGCACTTGCGTTCAAGGGCGGTGACACGGTAGGCCTCGTGCTGGGGCCAACTGGCACTCGTCAACAACCTGGTCAGGGCGATGTTCGCTTCATGGTCGCGCAAATCGGCGGCAAGGCTCGTCTCATTGCGATGAAGGCGATCACTGGCGGCAACAAACGCCCCGAAAGCTACATCACGCCTGCCGGGGGCGCAGCGAACTTCGAGTTCGTCGGCGAAGTTCCAGGCGGGCGCGCGGTTATAGCGCCCGATGCGAAGGGTTACACCGCGACCTTCGCCGCCCCGCGCTCGTTTTTGGAGTTCGACTTTCAACCGGGAACAACTTTGGCGGGCGACATCGAAGTGCGCTTATCGGGCAACGGGCCGCGCGGGGTGCAAGCGACCTCACGCCTTTACCTGTTCACGCCACGGCGTAGCGAAACCACGATGACCGACGATGTGCCGACCGAAGCGCGAATGTATCCGGGCTATTGGGGGAAAGTCGAAATCAAATGAGGTTCATATCCGGTCTAATTTTGGCCATCTTCACAACCGCAGTTCCACTTATTCACCAAGGTGTTGCCGCGCCGCAATCGCCGACGAGTTTCACGCGCTTTGACCGGCGCGCGAGGGCAGGCGAGCACTTGAACGTGGTGTTCTTCGGCGCCTCTTTAACGTGGGGTGCCAACGCTTCCGATCCTCAACAAACCTCGTATCGCGCCGATGTCGCGCGCCGTTTTGAAGCGAAATATCCGCGCGCCCATTTCAAATTCTGGGACGCCGCCATCGGCGGCACCGGCTCGCAACTGGGCGCCTTTCGTTTGCAGCGCGACGTGTTGAGTCACCATCCCGACCTGGTATTTCTCGATTTCTCGGCCAACGATGACATTTCGAGCGCCGACACCGAAACGCTGTCTTCTTACGAATCGCTCGTGCGCCGCATCATCTCGGAGGGCAAATGTCCACTGGTTCAGGTCATTTTTCCCTTCCGGTGGAACATCAAAGCGGGCGAAATGGCGAAGATGAAGCGCCGCGACGCGCATCTGGCGATTTCGCGCGCTTATAACACGGCAGTTGGTGATGCAATCGCGCTCATCACCGCGCGCGTTGAAGGCGGCGCGGACATCGAGTCTCTGTGGCCAATTGACGGAATTCATCCCGGCGACCAGGGCTACGAAGCATTCGCTGACGCCGCGTGGCAGGGTTTTCAAAATGGCGTGGCGCAAAATCTGGTTCCTCAAGCGTCGGGGCAAATGCTGTTCGCGCCCACATATATGACGTGGAATCGCGTTCGGTTGTCGTCGCTCCGAACACTTCCACAGGGTTGGAAAATCGCGATTCCCAACCGCACTTCGGCTTACTTCGACTTTCTGATGTCGCGTTGGCTGGACGATGAAGTCGTGGCGTCCAACCGCATTTCTGCAACTGATGGGAAAAGCGCGGCGCAGAAAGCCGGGCGTTTGAGCGTGACGTTTCGCGGTTCGATGGTGATGTTGCTCGGCGAATCCACACTTTCAAGCGGGCGCTATCGCGCTTTTCTCGACGGAAAACTGATCGAGCGAACCCAAGACGGCAAAACCCTGAGCGAATACGATCCCGGCGCTTTTGGAAAAACTATCAACGGCAATGGGCATCACGTTCAAGTTCTTGCGACTGGCTTGGATTCAACCGTTGAACACACTCTCGAAATCGAGCCGATTTTCGAGGACGACAAAGCGCAGGAACTGCGACTGGAAAGCGTGTGTGTGGCTGGCGGCGCGGCGACGGTTTTCCCGGAAAATTGAAAGGGAACACGATCAAAGCGCGGTTTTGGGGCAACAAGCCGCGCGGCGGGCGAACCGATAGGAACGATGACGCGCCCGCCGCAACGCGTTTGTATTCCCAGCATTTGGACATATTGGTTAAGAGCGCGTTGAGGATTTTTGCAAGAGTGATATGAGCATGAGAGCGTGTTGTGGGCTTAGGGGTAAGACTTGGGCTTGATGAGTCGTAAGAGCTACCCGTCGGATGTGAGTGATGAAGAATGGGAGTTCGTCCAGGCGAGCCAGGGCGTGTGCCTCGAACTCCTCGGCTGTGAATGTCTCTTGGAGAAGCGCGTATTCCTTGACGGGAATCCGCTCGATCTGCTGAACCCATTCGCCGCGTCCCAACTGCGAATATAAACCATAGTGCACAAACAACCCATAAGCCAACTGCTCAAAGCGGGCGATGCGCGGCGCGGGAATGGGAACCGAAGATAAAGAAGTCGTATGGTTTGTTTGGTCATCGAACGCGCAAGCCTCAAGCCACAGGCGCCCTTCAAGTCAAAGGCAAACCTCAAGTCAAAGGCGGCTCGAACCAAAGGTGCGTCACGCACTCGATTGCACCAATAACGGGCAGTTCGTCGCCCTCGAAATCGAGGCACGCGGCCACGAGCGTTGAAAAGTTGTTGATCTGGCCGCGCCGGAGCAGGCTGAACTTCAAATGCAGGCCGTGTTCAAGCTAGTTCGGCTCGAACCGGTGGAGCACGATCTCCCAAGTCTTCCCGTTGCAGAAATCGTCGGCGACTGGTATTTCACTGATGGAGGCGCCCGATAACGACGGTGCTGGCAGGATTGAAAGACGAGTTCATCTGGGGAATTAAAGGTTCAGCACCTTTTGCCGGTAGTGTTCTGCCGTCCAACCGGCGATGTAGGCGACTTGTTCGTCGTCCAAAAAGGTTGGCCCGCCAACTGAAGCGGCGCCTAAGTGAATTGTGGCGGCTTTTTCGGCCATGAGAGTGGCGGCTAAAACGGCTTGCGGCGTTTTGCCAAGCGCGATCAGACCGTGATTGCACAGCGAAATCAGGCGCGGCACGCGGCCAAAACGTTCGCGGTATTCTTCGACGCTCTTTTTGATTTCGCGGGCGAGCGGCACGCCGGGATTGACGTAAGGCAATAGAACCGAGACGGCGCCGCAACACACGACCTCATCGGGAAATAAGCGTTTGAACGCGAAATCACGGGCGCGCGGCGAACAAAGCAGCGAGTTCACCGCGACGGGATGGGTGTGCCCGACAAATTCCACGTCTGGCAAAGTCAGCAAAAAAGCGTGGAAAAGCGCTTCGGTCGAAGGTTTGCGATCCGTTTCGTCGAGGCGCGACGCCAAAAGCGCGGTTTCTACTTCGTCGTCCGAGACATCTTCGCGCCCGAACAGCGCCAGCACGTCGCTCGTGCGACAGCGGGCCACGCCGCGTTCGTCCAACGTCGAAAGCGAAGAGCCAGACGCTTTCACCGCAAAAGACGAGTCGTCGAGGCGCATCGAGGTGTTGCCTTCGCCTAAGATGGCGAAACCACGTGATTCACGCCCCAACTGGTGCGATAAATCGAGCAGGGCAAGAAGATTGGCAGTGGTCATTGTTGATTTTTCGTCGCAGTGTTCAACCGTAAAGCGGGCCGTAGATCTGGCAGGCGCGGTAGTCGGCGCCTGTGTCTTCGAGGCCGCCAAAGCGATTCCAACTCGCGGGCCGAAAAACGCGTTCGGGCGCGACGTTGTGCATTTCGACGGGGATTCGCAGCATCGAAGCGAGTGCCATTAAGTCGGCACCGATGTGCCCGAACGAGGCGACGCAGTGGTTGGCGCCCCACGAGTTCATCACCGAGTAAGCGTCGCGGAACTGGGCGTGTCCCGTCAAAATCGGCGCGAACCAAGTCGTTGGCCACGTCGGGTTGGTGCGCGCGTCCAAAACATCGTGGACGTTGGCGGGCAGTTCCACGCTATGACCTTCAGCAATTTGCAAGACGGGGCCAAGCCCTTTGACCAAGTTCAAGCGAAACATCGTCATCGGCAAATCGCCGCGCGTCGTGAAGTCGGTTGACCATCCGCCAGCCGGAAAATAGCCCAAATCCGAAGCGCACCATGTTGTCGCTGCCAAGCATTTTTGCGCGTCCTCGGATGTGATTTGCCACCACGGTTTGAGGATCGGCTGCCCGCTTCCGTTCGACATTTCGCCCGTCCAATCGAGCGCGGCGGGGCCGGAGTTGATGAGGTGCAACACGCCCGATTGCGCGTGGCCTTCGAGTTCGTAGCCCGTCACGCGCTTGACAGCATCGGCGCTCCAGTAAGTGCGCAAATCGGCGAACAGACTCGCTTGACCTTGAGTGAGTAAGTGCCCGAACAACATCCCGGCGCCATTGAGGGCGTCGTTTTCCGTGGCGAGCATGAAACTCTGGCGGATGCCGTTCCAGTCGAAACTCGAAGTCAAAATCGCTTCGAGAAAATCGCCGTTGGGCCGCGCGTCCGTCCACTGTCGCTGGCCTTGAAAACCCGCCACGAGCGCGTTGTGCCCTTCGCTTTCCTCGCCGAAACCCATCTCTTTGAGCTTGGGATTGCCGATCATCAAATCTCGGCCAATGAGCGCCATCTTGATGCTCGTCGCCCAGTCCTCGTCTTTTTGCTGCCGCGTGCGTTGCACCGGTTCCTCGTTCAAATCGGTGCCTTCTGGACAAGAGGCTTTGACCCAATTCAAGGCGCGCTCGAATTCGTCTTGATCATAAACGCCCTTTTCTATGCGGCGCACGAATTCGGTCAAATCGACGCTTTCGCTTCTCATGCCCAAGTAGGACTCGAAAAACTCGCTCGAAACTTGACTACCCGCGATGCCCATCGACGTGCCGCCCATTGCCAGATAACTGGTTCCGCGCATAGTAGCCACGGCCAAACCCGCGCGGCAAAAGCCAAGGATTTTGTCGCGCACGTCGTCTGGGATCAAAGTGTCGTCCGAATCCTGCACGTCGCGCCCATAAATGCCAAAGGCGGGCAAACCCTTTTGCGCGTGTCCGGCCAAAGCCGCCGCCAGATACACCGCGCCGGGCCGTTCGGTTCCGTTAAAGCCCCACACCGCTTTGGGCGTGTGCGGGTTCATGTCCATCGTTTCGCTTCCGTAGCACCAGCACGGTGTGACCGTGAGCGATACGCCCACGCCTTCGCGCTCGAACTTGGCCGCGCACTGCGCCGCTTCTGAGACGCCACCAATGCTTGAGTCGGCAATAACGACTTCGACGGGCAAACCGCAGGCGTGCTTGATCTGTTCTCCGATGAGAGCTGCGACGCGTCGGGCCAGGTTCAGGGTTTGAAGTTCGAGCGATTCGCGCACGCCTCCCAAGCGCCCATCAATGGTGGGACGAATGCCGATTTTGGGCAAAGGCGTGCGCAAACGGTTGTGTGGTTGAGTTGTGTTCATGGTGTTGGATTCAAGTCGCCAGTTAATAACAGAATTTCGATTCGTCGTCCAAATAACTTTAATAAGGTGCCTGACGAAGTGGAAGCTACGGAGAGTGGAATGGGGCGGCGAATTGTGAATTGAAATTGCCCTGCCCTGAAACGCGAATCGCTTCCATGCGCACCAGAAGTTCCTCTTGCTCCAGCGACAGCGCGGGCGCCAGTTCTTCTTGAGGTTCAACCGTTTGGGTCGGGCCGGATATAGTCCAGTAACCCGAAACGATCACCTGCACTCAGAGTGAATTGTAAATTATCATTTGACTTGGTTGTTCCCAGCGCCATCGGTTCAGCCTTCGCACCAACGACTAATAAATGATTCTTTTGTGTTTCGAGTTATCTTTGCTCAAAACAAAATATCGTCCTCATTCAGTCAATAAAAATTGTTTACAAGACGTTGACTTTTAGTTAAATTGTTTGCCCAAAAGCTCGCCTCCAGGTTCGATTGAACCCGGAGGCGAGCTTGGTTGATTGAAGAAAGATAGAGTAGCCAAAAACGCCGTTAGCGCCAGAGGTTGTTAGCGCACAACGGCGCCCGGCGCGACTTCGCCGGGGTTTATAAGCGCAAGTTGGCCGGAATCATCGGAGGCGGCGAGCAGCATTCCCTGCGATTCGTAGCCGCGCATCGTGCGCGGTGCGAGGTTGGCGACGATGACGACGGAACGACCGATCATCTCGTCCGGCGTGTAGTGTTGCGCGATGCCTGCGAGGATCTGGCGCTTTTCGGTTCCCAGATCGACTTGAAGACGGAGCAGCTTGTCGGCTTTGGGAATGCGCTCGGCTTCGATGACTTTGCCAACACGCAATTGAACTTTGGCGAAATCATCTATCGAAATGAACGAGGGTTGGGCGACTTCGGGTTCAGCTTGAGTCACAGGCGCCGAAGCGGGGCCGGAAAAAGCGGTTCCGGCCACCGCTTGCAAGGCGCTGGATTGAGCTACTGCTTCGGTCGCAAAGGTATCGGACGCCGCGTTGTCGGACGCCGCGTTGTCGGACTTTGAATTTGATTCTGTTGTGTTTGACATAAATTGTTTTTGTTCGGCGATTGATTCTGCTTCGAGTTGTCCGAAAAGTTTCAGGTCGGCGCGCGGAAAAATCGCGGCGGGTGGCGGGATTTCGCGGCCCGCTTCAAAGGGCGCAAGAGCGCTCGACCAACTCATCGGTTCGGTTCGGCCCAAGGCGCTCCACAATCGTGTGGCGCTTTGAGGCATCGCGGGAAAGGTGCAAACCGCGACCCATTGGGAAACAACGAGCAGGCGGTTGAGTAGCACCCCAACGGAATCGGTGTCGCCTGCTTTGATTTTGGCCCACGGTTTTTCGTCTTCGATCCAGCGGTTGGCCATCCCGACGACTTCCCACACCTGAGATAAAGCGCCCGAAAAATCGAGCGCTTGGTAAGCGGCTTCGACCTTTAGTTGACGTTCGCGCAAATCGTCCAGCCACTGCGTCTGGGCGTCTTGAACTTGCGGAACGCGGCCCTCGAAGTATTTGTGGAGCATCACGACATCGCGCTGAACCAAGTTGCCCAGGCCGTTCGCTAAATCGGCGTTGTAACGCGTGACGCAGCCCAACGTTGAAAAATCGCCGTCCGCGCCAAAGGTCACTTCGCGCAGCGAATAGTAACGCAACGCATCGACGCCCACGCGCAGTTCGGCGTCGCCCGCGCACCGTGCGATTTGCCAGGCAAAGGCTATCGGTTCAACGACGGTTTCTGGATCGCGCTTGGAGATTTTTTTGCCGTTTACCGTCCAGAAACCGTGCGCGAACACTTCGCGCGGCAATTCCAAACCGAGCGCGAGCAGCAACGCGGGCCACCAGATCGCGTGGAATTTCGTGATGTCTTTGCTCATCAACTGCAAGTCAGGCGGCCAGATGCGCCCAAACCGCTCGTCGTTCGCCAAATAACCCGGCGCCGTCGCATAGTTGAGAAGCGCGTCGGGAAACCAAACGTAGACGACTTTTCCGCGCGATTCGGGCACGCCATCGGGAAGGGGAATGCCCCAGTTCTGGGCGCGCGAAATCGAACTGTCGTTCAGCCCACTCTCGATGAAGCGCAGCATCTCGTTGCGGCGCGCTTCGGGCCGCACCCAATCGGGATTGGCGGCGTAGTGCTCCAGCAAGCGGTCGCCAAAATTCGACAATTTGAAAAAGTGGCCGACTTCTTCCGTCCATTCGAGCGGGCCTTTGGTTTGATCTTCGGTCGGAGCGATCAGAAAGTGTTCGCCGTCGCGTTCGACGACTTCTTCGGGCCGGAAAAACGTCTCGTCTGGCACGCTATACCAACCGGAATAAGTGCCTATTTCCAAAAATCCCGCGTCCCACAGGTGTTGCACGACTTGCTGCACCGGCTTTATGTGCCGCGCTTCCGTTGTGCGAATAAAATCGTCGTAAGAAATGTCGAGCGTGTGCCATACGTCCTGGAAAGCGCCCGCGAGTTCGTCGCAGAACTCCAGCGGATCGCGCCCCACAGCCTGCGCAGCGCGGGCGACTTTGATGGCGTTTTCGTCGGTTCCAGTTAGAAAATAAACCTCGCGCCCGCGTAGCCGCTCAAAGCGGGCGCGGGCGTCGGCGGCGATTTGGGTGTAAGCGTGCCCGACGTGCGGCGTCGAGTTGATGTAGTAAATCGGCGTCGTGATGAAATACGGTTTTTGATTCATTGATGCGCGTTCAAGTGTGAACCCTTCCGCGAGAAAACACGCGCTCGCCTAAAATGAAAAGGTGAAAACAAGTCACCTCGCCATTGCCGCCTTTGGGGGTCTTTGTGCTCTTGTCGCGGCATTGGCTTTGTTCCCGCAACGTTTCCCACAAAGCGGAATCATCAGGCAAAAACTGCGCGGTCAGGCCACGACATCCGACCGCGTGGAGCAATACGGCTCCGCTGTGGAAGCGCGCTGGCGCCCGTTTTTCCAAAGCGCGCACCTCGCCTACCCACCACAAAAACTCATTTTCGTCGGTTTGAAACAAGAGAAGCGTTTGGAGGTTTACGCCGCCAATGAAGGCACGCCGCTTCGTTTTGTTCGCTCCTTTGCGATTTTGGCGGCGAGCGGTAAGACCGGGCCAAAGCTGCGTTTGGGAGATTTGCAAGTGCCCGAAGGCGCCTATCGCATCGAGTCGCTCAACCCCAATTCGGCGTTTCATCTGGCGCTTCGTGTGTCCTATCCAAGCGCCCAAGATCGCGCTCAAGCCGCCCTCAACGGTCGCACAGAGTTGGGCGGCGACATCATGATCCACGGCTCGAACGCTTCGATTGGCTGCTTGGCGATGGGCGACCAAGCCGCCGAAGACCTGTTTGTTTTGGCCGCACAAACCAGCATCGAAAACATCGAGGTGCTGCTCTGCCCGCTCGATTTCCGCGCCGGTGATGTCGCGCCCGATCCCAAACGCCCTGAATGGGTTGAAGCGCGCTACATGAAACTTCGGGCGCAACTCAAACGGTTGCCGCGCGATTAAGGTCTATCTTGTAGAACAGGACGAACGCCGATGAGAACTTGAGGTAGCACAAGCGTTTTGACCTCGCCGCTTCACATCTGTTGGCGCCTGCGGAAGGTGCCACCAAAACGCGCCGTGCCCGGTTTAGAAGAAAGTAAGGACGCGCTGATGGTCAAGCCGATAGTCAAAGCGCAGGCTGAGTTGAATGAGAACACCCGGAAGAGGAAAAAGCGAAGCAACGGTTGTTGCTTCGCTTTTGGTTTGCCTTTAGTTACGCGAGTTTTCCTTCGTCGCGGGCTTTGGCTCCTTTGGAACAGCCGCCGCCGTTGTCGATGTGATTTGAACACGAACTGACCGGGCCGCGCTCTTCGCGCAGACTGCGCAGCGTTTCGCCGTCCACCGAGATGTGGCGGCCATCGCCTAATCGAACGTAAACCGTTTCGTTGAACACGTTCACCTCGATGACGTGGCCGGGGCCTTCGGGCGTGTCGACGTTGGCGCCGTTTTTGGGCAACCGTTCGTTGGCATCGCGGTAGAACTCGACCTCGTAACGTAGGCAGCACATCAAGCGGCCACAGGCGCCGGAGATTTTGCTCGGCGTGAGGCTCAGGCGTTGTTCTTTGGCCAGTTTGAGGTTGACGGCGGGCGTTTCTTTGAGAAACGTCGAGCAACACAAACTTTGTCCGCATGGGCCGCAACCGCCCAGAACTTTGGCCGCTTCGCGCGGGCCGACGTGCTGCAAGTGCAAGCGCACGCCGAGTTTTTGACCGAGGTCGCGCAAGAGTTCGCGGAAGTCGACGCGCCCTTCCGACTCGTAAAAGACCCACAGCTTCGAGCGGTCGAACATCATCTCGCACTTGACGACCTTCATTTCCAAGATATGCGCTTCGACGCGGGCACGGGCGATGAGCAAGGCGCGATTTTCAAACGCGCGGTTTTCGGCGTCTTGTTCGAGATCGCTTTTGTCGGCGACGCGAACAACTGTTTTAGGAGCCGAAGCGAACTTGTCGCCGGGCACTTCGCGGGCGCGAAACTTAACGCGGCCCATTTCGAGGCCGCGCGCGGTTTCGGCTAACACAGGCGTCCCGACGGATAATTCCAATTCGCCGGGATCGAGATAATAACTCTTCACGGGTTCACGAAACGTGCAGGTGGTGACCCAGGGCATAGTGGTTCCTTGGCCGTTTAGGAAAACGGTTGATGTCAGTTTAAGAAAGCAAGGGTTCATTCCTCTGGTGGAGTGCCTTTGTTGCCCGACTTGCCCCGCCATAATGCGGATGTAGGAGGTTCGTTTCCCGTGAGTGATTGACCCGAAAGTCGTCCTCGCGCACGAGCGCCAAAAAACTTTCGGGGGGATGTTTGAAATCTGGTTTCGCGGGGTATAATGAGTTTCAGTTACCTGGTAACTGCTATGAGAGCAACCATTCGCACCATCGCCGAGGAGGTCGGGGTTTCCCATGTCACCGTGTCTCACGTTTTGCGCGGCGTGGAAAACCGCGCGTCTTCCAAAACGCGGGCAAAGGTGTTGGAAGCGGCGCGCAGGCTCAATTACATCCCGGTCAGGCCGCCAACGGCGCAAAACCATCACCTCGAAACGCGCGTGGTGACTTTTGTTCCCGAACACCACGCCGACGATTATTTCGAGCTGGACTTGTTCACCTTTCAAGGCGTGGTCGAAGGCGCGCGCAAGCACGGCTACGATGTCTTCACGATGGTGCGGCAGGAGCAGCAAAGCGGTGGCAAACGCGATTCGTCGCGTTTTCTCAACCGCTCCAGCGACGGCTTCATCTTCAACGTGGTTTTGCAACACCAGTGGCCAAGCGTGTTAGAACGGGTCGCACAAAATCGGGTGCCCTCGGTGGTTTGTTACCACCGCGACGTTCCCGACGGCGTGGCCTGGGTAGACATGGACAACGCCCAGGCGATGCGGCAAGCTGTCGGGCATCTGGTGAATCGAGGCCACAAGCGCATCGCGTTTGTGGCGGGGCCAGCCGACAACTTCCACGCGGAGCAACGGGAATCGGCCTGGCTCTGCGCGATGGAGGAGCAAGGGTTGGAAGTGCCCGCCCGCTTCATCGCCCGAAGCGATGAACGAGGGTTTTTGCGAGATCCCGAAGCCATCGCGTCGGTCGCACACTTGGGAGCAACTGCTGCTGTTTGCTTCAACGACCTCGCGGCTCTGGCCGTGTGGGATGCAACTCTCGCCCAAGGGTTGAGCATTCCAGGCGATTTGTCGCTCATCGGCGTGGACAACCGTTCCGAAGCGACAACCCGCGGGCTTTCAACCATCGCCCACTCGTTCTGCGAAGTAGGCCGTTTGGCGATGGACGCGTGGGTGGAACTGAAAAACGGCGCCGACGCCGCTTCATGCTCGCGCATCGCGCCCGTCACGCTCATCGAACGCGATTCGGTGCGCGACCTATTACTGTGATACTCGCCCAGCGGTTATCACATTCGACGTGCTCAAATGGGTTTCACCTCAGGTGAAATTCACACCGACCGGAAGGAAACAAGCAATCATGAAAAACCACACCTCGGCGCCCAGCGCCCAAACTGCGCGGCGCGCTTTTACATTGATAGAACTGTTAGTTGTTATCGCCATCATCGCCATTCTTGCGGCGATTTTGTTTCCCGTGTTCGCGCGGGCACGGGAGAATGCGCGGCGCTCGTCGTGCCAGTCGAACCTGAAGCAAATTGGGTTGGGCGTAGCTCAATATATGCAGGACTACGATGGCCGTTACTTCCCCCAAAGCGCGGCGAACGTTGGCCAAGGAGGAGCATGGACACTCATCCAGCCTTACATGAAAAGCATCCAGATCTTCCGCTGTCCCAGCGCAACGACAGCTTCCAGCGACAACCCCCTCGCCGAGCCTTATAGCGGAACTTACGGCCAAACCGCCTTCTCGACCTACTTTTTCAATACCGGGTTGACCAACGGGGATCCAGGACGACAGGAAAGCGAGCTGGCTTTTCCCTCGTTGACGATCCTTTCAGGCGACAATGGCCCTTACAACTCGGCCAACTACCGCCCTTACAACGGCAACGGCTATGGTTGTGCAACGCTTGTCCCGAACTGCACAGACGCCATCGATATGACCGCTGCCAAGCGCCATCTAGAATCCGCCAACTACTTGTTCTGCGACGGCCACGTCAAAAGTCAAAAGCCCGAACAAATCTACGGCAATGCGACCAGCTTCACCGTTTCAGGAAGTTCACCGACTTTCCGCCCCACGGCTGGCTAAACCGCTTCTCTTGCACTTCGTTTAGATTTTCTGTTGTCTTGTGCCGAAGTGGATGAGAATTAAAGGTTCTCTTGACTTGAAAGGCCAAACGCACCCAAAGCGCGTTTCGCCTTTTTCGCGCGTCGCGCCACGAAGCGCGTCAATCCTCCAATATCTACCTCAGCACGCGCATTTGAACCAAGTTGCTTCAAATGCACTATAGCGCTTCTTAGCTTAGAGGCACCAGGTTTAGAGTCGGAGCGTTAGCTCCGTTACTTCCACTACTTCCACTCAATAACGGAGCTAACGCTCCGACTCCAAACAAGCGCCCCTGAACGTGTAGTCTTCAGACCAGGAAGCGCTGTATAAACAGACAAAGGCGAATCGTATTCGATACGATTCGCCTTTGCTTTGTTTGCTAAGACAGTTCGATTTCATACCACACCGTTCGCCACAGGTTCGAGGGCAAAAACTTGAGCGCGCCGTTTTGGATGGTTGAAGGCACAGGAAAGCGGCGCTCGCCGCGTTCATCGAGCGCCCAGACGCGGGCGTTTTGGGCCGATGTCCACAACTTCAGCGTGGCTGAGGGCGACGAGGCGTAGATTGGGCCTTGGCCCCAGTTGGAGCCGACCGAATCGCGGGCGCTGTTCCAGCCCATGTTCGGGTTTTCGGCGCGCCCGACGAGCGTTAATAGCAACCGCTTCGAGGTCGCAACCGGTTCGCTGTCAAGCGAAGTCAAGCCGCCAGCGGCCCAGGGAATGGTGCTGGAGGGAAACCACAGTTCCAGTTCGCCCAGTTTCAAACGGCGCCCGGCGACGAGGCCCGCGAAGGCTTTGCTTTTGGGCGCGTCGAGCGTCCAGCCGCGCGCGTCGCGGCGGATTTGTCCGGTGTCGGAAGTCCACGAATTCGGCGATTCGAGCGAGGCCAGCGAGGGCGTCGGGAACATCGCGCGCGCGCCAACGGTCTGGGCGCGGTTGGTCAAGGCGATGTCGCGCGAAGCCCCGGCGTTTGTCCATGTTTTGATGAACGGCTGCATCGTCGGGCCACCAGGCGAGTTGGCCACTTCGCCCCACGCCGCGTCGGGCGGCAAGGCCAGATAAGTCAAGGTGTTCGAGGCCAAAACGTCGCCGCGTCGGAAAAGCAGCGCGGCCAGAGGAGCTGTTGCCATTTTCGCGGTGTTGGAGTCGATGGAAAAGAAGTTTTCGATGCCGTTTCGATCCCACGCGCCGTTGGAATGGTAGTCGAACATCCACACGCCCGCCCAGCCTTGATGAGCCGCGTGCGAGGCAGCCATCAGCAAGGTTTCGGCGCCGTAATCGTTGGGCTGACCCGAATTCCACTCGGTAACGACGAACGGTTTGCCCGTCGCGCGCGCCAGAGAATAAGCGACCAGCGGGTCAGTTCCCGGCGAAGTCGCCATCGAGGTGTTGCCCACGCGCCAATTGCCCATATCCCACGCGGCGCCGCTGAAATCGGGATGCTTCCAATAGATGTGCAAGTCAAGCGCGTCCGAGTTCATCTCACGCAGCGCTCCACCCCAGCCGCCGAACTGCGCCTGCGTTTGCCAGATCGGGACGCGCACCTTGAGATCCTCTTTCAAAAAGCGGCGCCATTCGAGCGCGTGACGCGCTTCGAGCGCGCCCAAATAACGTGCGAAATCGCGGCGCACGGCGAAAATCGGCTGGCTGCTCGCATCGATCAAGGGCAAGTTGCCGCGCAAACTCCAATCGTTTGGCGCAGCAATGCGCCCGCCGCTCTTCAGCGAAAACGCGCCGATTTGAACCAGGCCCGGCACGTTACCAAGATCAAAGGCCAAACGGACAAAGCCGGGCTGCGCGCCAACGGGCCGAAACGACACGCTGTAAAACGCCCAATCATCGCGCAGTTGAACCGTTTGTTTAAGGCCCAGCCAGCGAAACGGGCGGCGCGTTTCCCACGCGTTAAGGGAAATCGCCCGTCCATTGGCCGCGCGAGCCGCGAAAGAAAGCGTGTAGATTTTGCCGCTTTCCAAGGGCAAATCGTCGTGAACCAATTGAAAACTCCAACTGACAGAACCTGCACCCTGAAGTCGAACCGACAATCCGGGTTGCACGACTCCATCGACTGCGGGGCCGCCCAGCTCGTCGCGCCCAACTGTTCCACGCGCGCCGCCCGCGAGTTTGAGAGTCCAATCATCCAACGTCGGCGCGCGCACAGCGCCCAGTTCTTCGGGAGTTGGCGGCGCAACAACCGAGAGTGAAGCGGGGTCAGGCGTGGGAGTTGGCGTCGGCCTAGGCGTGGCAACAACTGCCGGAAGCAGCAATTCGCCAGGTGACAGGGGACGATCCAGTTCCGTCCATGCGCGGTGAAGTGCCGAGTCGTTGCCGTATTTCTGGCGCGTCCAGTCGTTCCAACCCGACCGTAGCGCTTCGGCATAGGTGGGCGGCAAATCGTCTAATTTGCCATCGAGCCACGATTGCAAAACGCTCGATTCGTTGTCCACTTCAACGGCGCACACGCCCGGTTCATCTTTGTAAGCGCGCGTTGTATACGGGTTGACGTGGCTCAGCAATTGGCGCGCGAAGTCGTGGTTGCGCTTGGCCAAACGGTCATCGAAATACGGCACGCCTTTGTCTTTGTCGGGCAACTTCGCGGCGTCGAGAAAGCCGTCGCGCTCTTGCACTTTGCGCGCGACGTGCAAGTTGAAGTCGAGGTAAATGCCACGCTTCATCAACTCCGACGTGAAGAAATCGAGCCGGTCAAGTTGAGCCGGATCGAGTTCGTTGGGCCACGCCACCTTGCCCGCAGCATCAGCTTTCCACAAGCCGCCAGGCGAGGGCAACCCGTCGATGTGGTGGAAACGAACGGCGTTGAAGCCGAATTTGGCCAGTCTTCCGGCGATTTTGGGAGCCTGCGTTTTGTCGGGAAAAGCGCCGCCGAAGTTGAGGTTGACGCCCCACAATTTCACCACGCGCCCGCGCTCATCGACGAACTGCTCGCCCTGCGCGCGCAAAAAACCGCCTGCGCCTGCCGCTTCAGAGTTGAGAAACGAGACATCCGTCGCGCTCTTGGTCGCGTCGTCCCAGGGCAAAACAAAAGGGAACATGCCCTGCGACACCAGCGAGGGAGCGTTGGCATTTTGGGCGCGGGCAAGCGGGGAAAACATCGCCACAAATAGCGATGACAGAAGCAAAATCGGTCGCATTTAGTTTTCGTCCAGACGCCGCCACGCCGCGTATTGTTGGGACGAAAGCAGATTTTCCGGCGCCTCCTCGACGCGAAGACGCGCGATCCAGCCTTCTTCAAAAGGCGATTCGTTGACCAGTTCCGGGGTTCGCCCAACACGCGCGTTGGACTCGACAACGATTGCGGCGACGGGACAATGAACTTCCGACACCGACTTCACCGATTCGACAACCGCCACGCTTTGGCCCAGGCGAACCGGACGGCCGGGCGAAGGCAGTTCGATATACACCAGTTCGCCCAATTCGTTTTGCCCGTAATCAGTCAGGCCGAGGGTGTAAAGTCCGTCGCCATCGGCGCGCAGCCAGACATCGTCTCGCGTGTATTGGCGATCTTGAGGTAGATTTTCCATGGGGATCGTTCACAAGAGACGAACAAAAAGCGTCCCATTGACCCCGCGCGACAAGACGCTTCCATAAGATGCGCTGCAATCGGAGGGTGAAGTTGTCGCCGGGTCACCTTCAGCGCAACGTCAAAGCGCCCTGCACTTCGATGACGCCGTTTTGACTTTGGATCGAATTGACTTGCAACAAGAATGGGCCTTTGCCTTCGGGATCAAAGCGAAATAGCGGGTTGATACCGCGCACAATCGGCGCGGCGACGGCGGGCGGAAGCGCCGCGTTGTTGACGAGAACGCGCGCCTGCCCGATCTCGATGTTTTGCCCGCGCGCCACAACCGGCCCGCGCACTTCAACAGGTGTGAGAGTTCCCAACACGTCGCGTTGACCGCGCAAGATGATCTCGCCATTTTGCACATCGACCGACGGATTGCTCACTTCGGGCGCGCGCAGTGCGAACAGCGAACCCAGCGATTGCCCACGAATGCCGAGCAAAACGCGCCCGTTGGTGAAAGACAGCAAGCGCAGTTGCGAACGGTTCTTGAGAGCGCCGAAGTCATAGCGCACGTTGTCAAAAGCCACGCGCAAACGCTCGACAGGCAATTGGCCGAATTGCAATTTTTGCAAATCAAGTTCGAGATGTTCCACCTGGCCCACTTTGGGCGCTTTCTTTTCAACCAAAGATTGAGGAGGAGCCGAATTAAGCGGAAGCGCCTCGAACGACAGGTTCGCCAGAGAAATGCGGATGTTTTTGAAGCGCCCGTTGAGGACATCTTTGCCGCGCTTGCCCGACACCTGAACCTGAACTGTGGCGCCGGGGAACTGGCGCCGAAGCGCTTTTTCCGCGCCTTTGGCTACGCGATTGGGCGTGGCAAGCGAGTTGAAAGCGAAAATTCCGCCTAACAAAAGTGCAGCAAGAACTTCCATTGGAATGCAAAACCGACGTTTGGAGGTCGCACGCGGTTCAGGAGCGGCACGCCCAAGAGCCACAGATGAACACAAAAAACACGGATGAGCGCTCAAGATAAAACAGCAGCTTAATTTCTTCATCTTGAACCCTATCCGTGTTTTTTGTGTTCATCTGTGGCTAATTGTTTGGTCGCTCTAACTTTTTCGGGCCAAGCGTCACGATAGAAAAGTTTTGCGGCGGGAACTGCTCATACATCGCCAAGATGGAGGCGGGCGAAACGGCGTTGATGCCGTTTTGGATTTCATCGAGCGAGCGAACGCGACCCAGCATCCAAAAGTCGCGCCCGATGCCTCCGGCGCGCGCGCGCGAACTTTCGTCGCCCATCACCAGCGCTGAAGTCATGCGCACTTTGGCGCGGGCGAGTTCATCATCGCGCACGCCTTCGCGCATTTTCGAAAGCTCAGCCAGCAAAACATCCAGCGTTTCCTGCGCGCGTTCGGGCGTGGTTCCGGCATATCCCAGCGTGTAGCCGATGCCGCGATGTGAAGCGGACGAGGCCGAAACCGAATAGACCAGCCCCCGTTTTTCGCGCACTTCGCTAAAAAGTCGCGCGCCCATGCCGCCGCTCAAAATCTCGCCTGCCACGCGAAAGGCGTAAAAATTGGCGTCAGTCGAAGGCACGCCGCGATAAGCCACGCCGATTTGCTGTTGCGAGGTGTCCTGCTCGATGTGCTCGAAAAGCGGTTGCGACACGACTTGCGGTTCGCCAAGTGAGGACGCCTGCCCTTGCCAATCGCCGAACAATTTCTCGACTTGCGACTTGACATCCTCGAAATCGAAGCCGCCCGCAACGCTTAAAATCGCGCCTTTGGGCCGAAAACGCGCCGCGTGATCGCGCTTCAAATCATCGAGCGACAGCGATTCCAAGCCTTGGCGCGTGCCAATCGACGAGCGACGGTGGCTCGAGGTAAACCAGTTGCGGCGCAGTTGAACGAACATTTTGCGCGCAGGGTTGTCTTCCAGTGAATCGAGGCTTTGCAGGGCCAGGTCGCGCGCCGGTTCCCATTCGTCTTCCGGCAAACGCGGGCGGAGCACGATGTCGGCGTAGATTTGGAGGGCGTCTTCCAAATACAAACCCAGAGTCGCGCCGCCAAAAGAGGTGCCTTCGACATCGGCACCTCCGCCGCGCGCAATTCCCAGGTCATCAAGGGCATCGCTGAGTTGCCGTGAGTTGCGTTGCCCCGCGCCGCGATACATCACCGATTCCAAAACCGAAGTCAAACCGTCTTTACCTTCCGCTTCCGTTGCGCTTCCAGCGGGCACGAGCAGACTCCACGCAACGGCCTGTTTTTGCATCGGCTCGCCGACCAAAGTCAAGCCATTGGGAAAGGTGTGGATGGGGGTGAGGGTGCTCATAGCTGTTGCGCGAAAGTGTAGCAACGCCTTTTCTCACCCCTGTCTTGACTAAATGTGCGGTGTCACTTCGATTGAAGTTCGTAATAACTGGGAAAGAACACGATGATTTCTCTGCGCGTGTGGCTCGAACGATTCCCTTCGCAAGCGCGCTTTTGTATAGCGCTGCTGGCGATGCTGTCGTTCGTGGCCCCGACGTGGCACGTCTGCTCGCTGGGCGGGCACGTGATGGAGCATGGCGGCGCGCCGATGGCGGGCATGAACCACATCGCGTTTGAAAAGTCGAAGTCGGGCGCGCTCATCTGCTTTTGCGCCGCCAAACCGCGCGCGGAAAAACCGGCGACGCCGCTTCACACAAGCCACCACACCCACGAAAAGCACGACGCGAACTGCCTGGCCTTGATGTTGTGCGCGATGCCCGCCCTGCTCGTTTCGCCATCCCATCTGGAAGTCGTTTTCCGCGCCTCCTTTCGCGCGTTTTCGATGCGCCGCGAGTTTCCTGCGCGCCAGTTCATCCGCACGTTTTGCGGGCGCGGGCCACCGATGTTGGAAGTTGCGAGCTTTTAGCCCAAGGCTGAAAGCTCAGGTTCGCTCGACTGTTGCACCTTGACGAACGGATCCGCCAGTAGGGACATGGCTTGCCATGTCCGCTCCGTGAAGCGTGACGCAGTGGACATGGCAAGCCATGTCCCTACAACATCGTCAGCATTGCCGGAGTAAGAAGTCAATATTCAATCGAGCGAATAAACCGCCTGTTAAGTCAACACAACCAAGAGCTAATAGCAAACAGCTAGTAGCTTTCTTCCAACACCATGAACAAGTATTTTTTCGCGCCCCTTGCGGCAGTTCTTTTCGCGCTTCCCGCGTCCGCTCACAACTTCACCGCCAAGGGTTACGGTCAACTCAAGGCCGAAACCCGCAACTTCGCTCACGCCTCGTCCGCGCAGGTCAAAATCAACTCGCCGATGCCGCGTTTCGCCGCGCCCACGCTCGACGGCACAGGTCTTTCCAATGCGTCATTCAAAGGCAAAATGGGCCTGTTCGTCCTCGCCGACACGCAGTGTCCGTGCGTTGTGGCCATCGAAGAGCGCGTCAAAAACCTGTCGAAGCGATACGGTTCCACCCGTTTGCGCGTCGCGTATGTGTTCTCGACGCCGGGCCAAAAGCCAATCGAGATCGCGCGCTTCATGCAAAACCACTTGATCGGTTATCCGGCCATCGTTGACCGCGATCAACGCCTGTTGAAAATGCTCGATGGCCGCGCGTCCAGCGAGGTTTATCTGTTCGACTCAAAGGGCATTTTGCGCTATCATGGCCGCGTGGACAACGAAACATTCGACCCGAAAAACGCGACCCAGCACGACCTCGCCAACGCCCTGACCGCCGTTGCCGCAGGCAAACCCGTCGCCCGCGCCGAAGTGCCTGCAATGGGCTGCGCCATTCCCCGGATTTAGTTGTTAGTCATTAGTTGTTAGTGGTTAGAAGATAGTTTCCTTTCTAACCACTAACAGCTAATAGCTTCTCATGAAAACGCACCTCATCAAGGCGCGGCACTTTCGTTCATCTGAACGGGCCGCATTTACTTTAATAGAACTTCTCGTAGTGATCGCAATCATTGCGATTCTGGCGGCGATTTTGTTCCCCGTGTTCGCGCGAGCGCGAGAAAACGCGCGCAAAACTTCCTGTTTGAGCAATCTCAAACAACTCGGTCTGGGGTTCATGCAATACACGCAGGATTATGACGAGAGCTTTCCGCTTTCTTCTTATCCGGCGACCAATGTATCCTGGACGACTTCGACGGTGCCTTACATCAAGAGCCTCCAGATTCTCAAGTGTCCATCCGACACGGCGGCGCAGTGGAACGCTCCCGTCGCGCCGCCGACTTCCAACTACTACACGACCAGCTATATCATGAACGCCTGGTTCGCGGGCACGCAAACCTACGCCAAGTTGTCGGCGGTGCAGGCGCCCTCAAAGGTGATCGTCCTCGTGGACGCCAACACCGACCAGACGCCGCGCGACCACTTCCACCCGTTCAACTGGATTCAGGAAACGCCCGCCAATCCGCTTTATTCGGGCTTCATGCACGGCATCACCTTCGATGACGCGGCCAACGCGACCAAAGAAATCGCGCTGGCGCGCCACCTCGACTCGTTCAACGCGCTTTACGCCGACGGCCACGCCAAAAACCGGCGCTGGAGCCAAGCCTGGTTCCAAGACAGCGCAAACGGCGTGTGGGACGGCGACTTCGACCCGCGCCAAAAATAAACCACCGGCGCGGCGAGGAAGTTCGCCGCGCCGCTTCATCCCATGAAAATTCAATTCTTGAGCGCACTTTGTCTGACGCTCGCGGCGCCGCTCGCTCTGGCACAAGCGCCCCAATCGAAACCGAGTGCCTTTCCTGCGCGCACGCTCAATGTTGCGGTGCTGATCTATCCCGGCATGAACACACTCGATGCGACCGGGCCGCTCGAAGTGTTCGACTTGGCCAACGACATCGCGCCCAAAGCGTTCAACGTTTACACGCTCGCTCAAAGCGCCGCGCCCGTCGCGCCGCACGGGAGCGCTTTTTCGATGACGCCGCTCTACTCCTTCGCCAACGCGCCACGTCCCGACATCGTGGTCGTCCCAGGCGCTTCCCTTCAAACCCTCGCGCAACTCGGAAAAAACCGCACCCTCCTTGACTGGGTGCGATCCCAAAGCAAAGCGCCGCAACTGATGTCGGTTTGCACCGGCTCCTTCTTGTTGGGGTCGGCTGGCGTTCTCGACGGCAGGCGCGCCACCACGCACTGGTTCATGACCACAGACTTCCACTCCCAGTTCCCGCGCGTGACGTTGCGCCAAAACGTGCGCTTTGTCGAAGACGGCAACGTATTGACAACGGCGGGCGTGTCGTCGGGCATTGATGGCGCGTTGCGCGTCGTGGAAAAAGCGCGCGGAACCAACGTCGCCGACACCGTAGCCCGCGTCATGCAATACCGCCCGCACACGCCCGCGTTTCCCCTGGTCTCGGTGACTGCAAAACCCATCCAAAACGCGGTGCTACAACCGGGACAAAAACTCGCGCTCGACTTCGATCCGGTGTGCCACATGAAGCTGAGCGCGGATGACAAGGCGACCTTCGCTTACAAAGGCCAGGTTTATGGTTTTTGTTCGTCCGGTTGCCGCGACCGCTTCGCGGCTCATCCCGAACAGTTCCTCAAAACAAAATGAAAATCCAACTATTTTGCGCGCTGTTGTTGCTCGCCGCGCCCGCTTTGGCTCACGATACGTGGGTTGAAACCAACACGGCGGTTTATCGCGTGGGCGATGTCGCGCACGTTGACCTGAAACTGGGCAATCACGGCAACGATCACCGCGATTTCAAGCTCGCGTCCAAAGTTTCCCTCGATGGGGTGAAACTTGAAGTCATCGCGCCGGGCGGCCAGCACTACGACCTTAAGCCGGGCTTGATTGACACCGGTTATTCGCCCAAAGAAGGCTTTTGGACGGGCGCGTTCACCAATAATGCTCCCGGCCTTTACTGCGTTCATCAAACGATGGACGCCGTGATGACTTACGCGCCCGAACGCGCGATCAAGTCGGCGAAGACGTTTTTTCTGGCCTCGAAAAGCCTGGACAATGTGCCCGTTAGCGTGTCCGGCTTCGATAAACGTCTCGGAGATGCGCTGGAAATCGTGCCGGAAAACAACCCGATTGCCCCGATGGGCGTGGGCGACCCGCTCCAATTGCGCCTGTTCTTCAGGGGGCAACCGCTCAAAAACGCCAAAATCTCCTTCATCCCCGAAGGCGAAACGTTGAAAGAAGGCTTCGATTCGCGCTATGAAGTTCTCACTAACGCCAATGGACGCGCGACCTTTACGCCCAAAGAAGCCAAACGTTATCTCGCGGTTGCGCACGTCGAAACGCGCGAAGCGGGCCAAAGCGCGGCGGGCCAAAAATACACGCAAACCAAATACGGCGCCACTTTGTCGGTTTATGTGCCCGCGATTTGCCCGTGTTGCGGCGAGTAGACGAACCCAAACAGTCAGTGTCATTTCTGACACTGGCTGTTTTCTACCGTTCAAAAAAAGCTGCGTTCATCCTTTTTCAGGTCGCTTGTCGAAGCGGGGCAAAAAACCACTTGCGCGAAAAATACCAGCCGAGCGCCGCGCCGAAAATCAGATGCGCCGCGAGCGTGATGGGCACGAACTGGTTCATCGGCATGTGCAGGCCCAGATAATGATAATAAGGCGACAGCAAAACAAACGTTTCGACTCCCGTTGCCCACGCGACGCAAATCCAAAAACGCGCGTGGGGAGACGACGACAAAGGAATCATCGCCGCGCCCATGATGCCAAGCGCCATGCCGTTTTGAAAGTGATACGCCCAGCCCGCGATCTGCGTCCACAAACTCAAGTCGCCGTTGAGACGGCCAAACAGCAGCAGTTGGCCGAACTGAGGAAACACGCCGAACAACGGTTTGCCCGCTAAGACGAACGGCAAGCGAAACACGTCGTAAACGAGGGCCGCGAACAAACCCGCGAGCGCTCCTTGAGCGATGATAAAGCGCGTTTGCCCCGAACCCTTGAACGCCAAAACGACGAGCAAAGCCGAAACAGGAAGCAAAACGCATGGAGCGAACGCGCGCATCGTCCAAAGCGGATGATGCGCGCGTTCGATCATGTTGCCCAGCAAACAGGCGAACGACATCGAGGCCAAAATCCACAACATCGGGCGCGATTCCAAAATCTTCAGCACCCGGAAAGTGTAAAGGTGCGGCCCATTCAGTTCGTCAATCCGGTGACGCGCAGACAACAAAAGTTGCAGCGCCCAACGAGGACTTGTCTCTTCGATCTCCCAACGCCGAATTAAGCAGGTGTCGCCAAGTCAAACAAAGGTGGCCACTTCACCATTGCCCGTGCAACAGAGGATTCCCCGTCTTCTCACTTGTGGAGGGAGCGTCCACCTTTTTGGCTCTGCGACAGCTTCTTAACTCGGCGTTGGGAGATCGAAGCGCAAATCCAAGAAGCGCAGGCACCGTCCGCGTTGTCCTTTGAAAAGTGTTTTCTCCTCTTCCCTTTGCCCGGCAACTGGTCGCGTGGTTTGACCGCTCGCAACGCGACTTGCGCTGGCGCCAAGCGCACAACGCGACCGATCCTTATCGTATTTTGGTGTCGGAAGTGATGCTGCAACAAACAACCGTCGCGGCTGTTGGGCCGTTTTACGAACGCTTTTTAGAACGCTTTCCCGATGTGGCCACCTTAGCCGCGGCGCCCGAAAGCGATGTTTTGGCGCAGTGGGCCGGGTTGGGTTACTACGCCCGCGCCCGCAATCTTCACCGCGCAGCAAAGGCGATTGGCGAGGAACACGGTGGGCAGTTTCCGCGCGAGCCCGACGCTATTCTGTCGCTTCCCGGCGTTGGTCGCTACACGGCAGGCGCCGTTGCCTCGATTGCCTTCAACGCGCGCGCGCCCATTGTCGATGCCAACGTCGCGCGCGTGCTTGCTCGCCTGCTCGCCGTTGAGGGCGATCTCAAAACCGCTCGCAACCAGGCGCAGCTATGGGACATGGCAACGCAAATTGTCGAGGTGGAAGCTGTCGAACCGCGCGAAGTCAATCCGGCGATGATGGAGTTGGGCGCGCTCATCTGCACCCCGAAAAACCCGCGTTGTCCCGTGTGTCCGGTGGCCGATTTGTGCGAGGCGAGGGCGCGTAATCGCCAGAACGAACTGCCGTTTATCGCACCGAAGAAGGCGCCGACGCCGCTTTGCGATGTTTGCGCTCTGGCCGTCGATTCCGCGGCGCGCGTGCTGTTGCGGCGCTGTCCCGACGACGCGAAGTGGTGGAGCGGGATGTGGGAACTGCCGCGCACCACGCGAAGCGAAGGTGAATCAAGCGCCGGTGCGTTGCTGCGCTTGGGCGAAGAACTGCGAATCGGGTGGAAGCCTCTCACTTTGGCCGCAACTGTTAAACATGGTGTCACGCGTTTTTCAATTGAGCTCGAGTGCTGGCGCGTCGAAGCGGAGCATCTCGAAGAACGCGACGATTTAAAATGGCTGTCTTCATCTGAGGCGCGCGATTTGGCGATGCCGTCGATGATGCGCCGCTTGTTCGAGCGGTTCACGCCGCCAACGGACGAGAGCGAGCAGTTATCGCTGTTGTGATTAACCCGAGTTGCTTTCTATGAACGGGCTTTGAAAGACCCGGCGAATCGACACCTGTGGTGTCTGGCGCTTTTGGTGTCTGGCGCTTTGGCGGACGCATCCCGCTTTTGTTTCGCACGCGTCCTCGCGGATGCCAGACACCAAAGATGTCGCTTGGCCGTAGCTTTCAACCTTACGCATGCACCACAAGGTGGCACCACAAGGTGGCAACTTAAGTTAGAAACGCAATTTTGCGTGGGGGTTCAAACCTTCATCTTCGCGCGTTTTCTCAAACTAAAGCCATGCCTGATTCCACGCAAAACGGTCATCACGACGCGGCGCCAGTGCGTCCCGTCGTGCGCCCTCCGCTTGGCGAACGCGCCGGACGCGGCCTCTCCGCACTCGAACCGGAAGCCGAAGCCGAACTGCTCCCACACGAAGCCGAGACGCCCCACGCGCCGTCCGAATCCGAAACCTCATACGCGCCGTCCGAATCCGAATGGGAAGCTTTGGCGCCCTTTGCTGGCGATGGCGGCGGTGTTCCTCCCGCGCCGCCACTTGATTTGACTTCAGCGGGCGGCGACGGCAACTCCGACACGCCGCACGATAAAGAACTGGGGTTGCTCGACCATCTGGCCGAACTGCGGACGCGCCTGTTATGGTGCTTCGCGGCGGTTGGCGTGGGCATGGTGTTGACGTGGAACAAGTGTCTGACGATTTCCGACTGGATCACCGGGCCTGTGAAACAAGCCCTCACTGCCAGACACGGCATCATCGTTTCCAATGATCCGACGGGGTTCTTCACCATCTATTTGCAGATTTCGATGGTGTCCGCGTTGATATTGACAATGCCGTTTCTGTTGTTTCAAGTGTGGCGCTTCATCGAACCTGCGCTCACCCATGCGGAGCGGCGCTACACGATAGTGTTAGTTCCTTTTGCGTCCGTGTTGTTTTTCATGGGCGTAGGTCTTGGCTATGCGATGTCGCCGATGTTCTTCAATTTTCTGTTGGCCTTTCAACCGGCAGATGTGTCTGCCAACTGGGACTATGGACAAGTCACGGTTTTCTTTGCCAAAATCCTGCTCATCTTTGGCCTGGCTTTTCAAGTGCCAGTGATCACCATATTCTTGAACAAAACTGGCATCGTTTCGCGTAACATCCTCATCCACTACTGGCGTCATGTGGTCGTCGCTATCTTCACAATCGTCGCGTTTGTTGTTCCCACTTGGGATCCAGTCACAATGACCGCTTGCGCTATTCCTCCCTGTTTGTTGTATCTATTATCGATCTGGCTAGTCAAATGGTTGTAACTCGTTCTCTTCCCCCTGCGCGTCTGTTCCGAATTGGCGCCTGCTTTCTCCCTTGTTTAGTTGCCGCTTTGGTCGCCCTTCCCGCACGCGCGCAAAACGGCGAAAGCGGCCCCGCACCGACCGGGTTGGTCGCGCCGCGCGAAACGCCTGCGGGCAAACGGTTTTTCTGGTGCGCGGGTTTGTCCAGGATCTCGGATTTGGATTCCTATGTCGCGGCAGGATTTGACACCCTCATCGTGCCGCTCGAATGGAAAACCGACGACAATGCCGAAGGCGACGAGCGCGCCTTTGCGCCGCCAGTAGCCTTGGCCAAAGAAGGCGCCAGACGCGGGTTGAAAATCATCTTCTCCCTGCCCGCCGCGCCCGTGGGACTGGGCAGTGCGCGCATCAACGCTGAGTCGCCCTCCTATTCAGCGGTGTGGACGAACTGGGCGCAGGGCGCGGTCGGCGCGCTTTCCAACACGCCGAATTTGGTCGGCTGGATGTTGCCCGACGATGCGCGCGCGCTCGTTTCCCTGGATGACGCGAGTTTTCGGCGCTATCTGGGAGGCCATTTCGCTTCGGTTGAAGCGCTCAACGCGCGCTGGAACACGCGCTTCGACGACTTCGAGTCCATCAACATCGATGACGTTTCGGCTCTGGTCGCCGCGCGCGCCGCGAGTAAAGCCTCTTCCGGTTCGAGTGCGCATTCCGGTGACGGGACACTGCCGTCGCCTGGCACATCGGCGTCTGGTAAGGCGCCCGACACATCGGCGCCCGCCATAGCGACACGTGGCGGCGAGGCGGGTTTTCATCCGGCGGCGCTGTTTTTGGCCGACTGGAAGCGGGGCACATGGAGCGATCTCGTTTCGCTGTGGGCTGCGACGGTTCGCGGAGCTGACGCGCGCCACCTGGTTTTTTCGGGCGCTTGTCCCGACTACGCGCAGTTGCTGGCGATGCCCGAAGGCGTGGATGTCTCGGTTTCGTCGGTGTCGCCCACGGTCGCCGAAAACGACATCGTGACGAGCAACCCGCAAAGTCTCGACATCGCAAGGCGCGCCGGAACGCGCGCGGCCATAGCGCGCTTTTCTCTGGCTGGCGACGAAGATTTGCCGCCCGCCGCCATCACGCAGTTGTTGCCGCGCTGGGTCGATGCGGCGGTTGCGCACGGCAGTCGCGGCGCGGCGTTTTCGGGATTTGCCACGCTCGCCAAAACTCCGGCTTTGCTCAAAGTTGTGATTCAAACCTTGAAGCGCATCAAAGCTGAGCGCGACGACCCCGATGCGCCTGTCGCTTCGTTCGCGGTTTTGCTCGAACCGCTGGCCGAAGGCGCTTCCCCTCAGTTGGGAGAGGTGCCCGCGCCGCGCGGTTTGTATGGTTTTGGCGAAGGTTTGGTGGACGGCGAGCCGCTGAATTTGGTGTCCTCGCTTCGCTGGGGAACGGCTTTTGGCGGCGCCGACTTCCTGACGCCCGACGATTTAGGTCGTGTGGATTTGAGTCGTTACAGCACAATCCTTGCGCCGCAACTGCTCGACTGTTCGCCCGACATGGCGCAAAAGTTGGGCGATTACGTGCGCGGCGGCGGCGTTTTGGTCGCCGATTTGGGTTTGGGCGCGCTGCAAAACGGTGGCTCGATGAGCGCGCTTCCGCCTTCAGTAGCGCTTTTGGCGGGCGGCGTTGGGCCGTTTCAACTGAGAGAAGCCGCCTTCAACTTGCGCGGCGCTGGGCCAAGCGAACTGCTTCCAACGTGGGCCAAATCGCTGGATGTGCGGCCCGGAATGACGCTTTCTTCTGGAGATGGGCGCGACGAAACGGCCTTCGATGGCGTGACCGGCTTTGCACCCCCACCGCCGGGCGCGAGCGTTCTGGCAACGGGAAGCTCGGATGGGCGCAATCGCGTGGCGCTAACCCTGGCGCGGGCCGGACGCGGGGCTTTTGTCTTTGCGCCATTTCGGTTGTGGGCCAACTGGCGTTCTGGCCAAGAGGGTTTCGACGCTTTTTTCGGCGATTTGCTGGCGCGCGGTTCCAATCTCGCGGTTCCAATTGGCGCGCTCACGCCGTTTCCAGTGGGCACATCTTTTGGCGCTACCGTGTTTCCAGAAGTCGTCAATCGCCCGACGAGCGTGTCCTTTCTCAACCACAGCGCAAGCGGGCAACCCAGTCAAAGCGCGGCAATTGACACGACCGGCACCGGCGATTGGCTGTGGTCGAACGCCGTAGTGCGCATGACCAACACAAGTGATGCGCCTCTGGGGGTTGCCCGTCCCGCTCCCATCAGCGTGCCCGACGATCTCGAAAAGCGGGCGCGCCCGTTGTCGATCTACGTCACGGTGCGCGCGGGCGAACGGGTTCGTTGCCAGCAGCGACCGATCTCCGTGCAAAACCGGGCGGGTGGCGGTATCTCGGCTCAAATCGGCGTGGAAAGCCCGGCAGTTTTGTCGCTGAACGTGTGGGGCGAGACGCTGCAAATTGCCACGCCCATCAACGGTAGCAATTGGCAACCGCTTCCCCTGAGCGGCACAACTCCTTTTCGCATCACGGTCGTCGATGCGCCGGACGGCTACCGTTGCCCACCCGGTTCGCGCCACCGCGTGTCGATCCGCGAGTTTGGAACGCTCGACGGAGCAGGCAAAAAAACGGCAACTTCGAGCCAACTCGTCGCCGCCGACGCGGGTGGACGACTGCGTTTCGAGTTTTCGGGCAACGCCTGTCAGATGCAAATCACGCCCGATGTAGCGCGGCATTAACGTGCTCGATGATGAGACCTTCCCACCAGCAAGAACCGCAGTTGAGGAATCGTTGGGTTGAAGGCGCCAGATAATGTAGAGGGCGCTATGGTTGTTCGCCCTCTTGACTGTCCGGTCAACGTCATATCCGTTTCGTGGTTGTTGCAGCAAGAGGGCAAACACCAGAGCGCCCCTTACAGTGGGTGTTTCTTTGCCACCTAACAATTCTCCAACAAGCCGTCTTCGCCACATAACTCCCCAACTCGTTGTTCTCCCCTTCCCGCGATGTCCTATTTTCTCCCCGGCTTGTGGCACCTGGCCGCTGCGATGGCTTTTGCCGTGGCGTTTGGCGTGTGGCAAGGCGCAAGTCCTCTGCATTTTTTGATTTCGCCTCCGTTTTCTTTGGCGCTCGTGGTCTGTTCGTCGGCGTTTTTCTGGGTGCCGGACAGATGGGCCAAGAAAGGCGCACTCAAGTTTTTGCACTACCCGCTTCCCGATTGGGACGTTTTGCTGCTTGGCTCTGCGTCGCATCGCAACTGGCTGTCGCACTCGGCGCTGCTCCCTCTCTTGCTACTGAGCGCGCTGTGGAAGTGGCCATCTTTGGCACAACCGCTGTATTTCCAAGCGGCTTTGGGCGCCTGCGTTGGCGTTGGAAGCCACCTGTTCTGGGATTGTGTCGGCTCGAAGCGGCACTCGATTGTGGTCGTTCCCTACTGGTGGACGCTACGCGAAGCGCCGTCCCGCTTGTATCTGTTGGGAGGTGCGGCGCTGTCGCTGTGCGTTGGTGGTGCTTTGTGCGGCGGCATGAGCGGAAGCGCCGCATCGCATGGTCAACTGCCGGTTGTGTGGTGGCAAACGGCTTTCTCGTTTGCGCGCCACGCGGCGAAAGGGCTATAATTTTCGGGCCTTTCCACCCCCTTGGTCTGTCTGTAGATTTTTGAAGCGTGCCGCAAGGCGCGCCTTTTTTCGATGAAACGTCGTCCCGTCCAATACTTCGCGTTGATGCTGATGCTCCTTGTCAGCGTCGCGGTCATTTTCTTTCCCATCGTGCCCCGGCCCGAAGCGACAACCGTGCAAGTGCCTCTGGTCGCGGCCAAACCGTTCGCGCAATTGGTCGCCAAAGGCAAAGATCCCGTCAAAGAAGCCGATGACGCGTTCTACGTCGCGTTCAAAAACCAGACGTTGCCCGGAGCGCTCGCCATTGGCGCCGACGGCAAAACGGCTACAGTCGCCGATCCCTTTCAAGTCACCACACGAGCCGACGCAGAAAATCGTGCGAACGCCATCGTGTCGGCGTTGAACACGCGCTTCAAAGGCGTATCCCTGGCGCCGTCGTGGAACCAGACCATCGCCAATCTGCCCGACAAACCGCTGCTTGACCTTCCCGGCTCCTACGTTGTGGACAAGCCGCGCCAGCGCGACGGGCAAATCGTGCCTGCCATCAAGCTTGGCCTCGACTTGCAAGGCGGCGTGAACCTCGTTTTGCAAATCCGCCGCGCCCAGTTCCCCTATCGTTCGACGGGTGCCCAATCCAACCCCGCCGCGCGCGAAGCGTTGCTGGGCCGCGTGCGAGCTTCCCTGCTCGCGTCCGATTCGGGCTTGAACCTGCGCGGCGCCGATGTCGCGTTTTCAAGTGACAAGAGCACACCCAACCAGTTCGAAGTTCGCACCCAGGCCCGCGACCAGAACGAGTTCAACGCCCAAAAAACCGCGCTCGATGCCCTTGTTTCCAAGGTTGCAGGAGCTACCGCGACGCCGGGACGCCCGCAGTTTTATGATGTCAGCGGCGACACCGGACAAAAACTCGGCTTTGGTTCGAGCGGCGACTATTCGAGCCAGTTGCTCGACCGCACCGTCGAGATTTTGCGTTCGCGCGTCGACAAACTTGGTGTGTCGGAACCGCTCATCCAAAAGCAGTTGCCCGACCGAGTGATCGTGCAATTACCTGGCGTCAATGACCCGCAAAAAGCCGTCGAAGTCGTCGGCCAAACCGCGCAATTGCGCATCGTGCTTTTGCCGCAAGACCTGCGCGCCGCGCCCGACCCCAACGACCCGAACAACACCTTGTTTTCCGATGCTAAAACCGGCGCGCCTGTTTCTGGTGACGATGCACTGGCCCGTTGCGAAGCCGAAACAGGCCGCACCCTGCAACGTTTGGGACTCGATAAAACCGGCGCGCCGCAACCCATTGTTTCGGGCCAAGATGTCAAGCCGACCAGTTCGGCCAACTTAGACGAAAACGGTAAACCCGCGATTTCCTTTGAATTGCAAGGCGAAGGCTCGAACCGCTTCGCCGCCGTGACGCGCGACGCCGCGCCGTTTGCTGGCACCTCAAACGCGCGCCAAATCCCGATTTTCCTCGATCAAAAATGTGTGTCCGCACCAAACGTCAATAGCACCATCACCGGCCAGGGCCAGATTTCGGGCGGCTTTAAAACCATCGACGAAGCGCGCGGCTTTGCCCTGGTGCTCAACTCCGGCGCGCTGCCTGCGCCAATCGATGTCGTGGAAAACCGCACCGTGTCGGCGACGCTGGGCAACGATTCGCTCGTTAAATCGGTGCGCGCCGGGCTGATCGGTCTCATCGCAGTGGCGATTTTCATGGTCGTTTTTTACCGCTTGCCTGGCGTGCTGGCCAACTGCGCGCTCGCGGTTTACATGGTGCTCAACTTAGCTGTGTTCGTGCTGATCGGCGGCACGCTGACTTTGCCTGGCATCGCCGGATTTTTGCTGGCGTTAGCGATGTCGCTCGACACCAACATCCTCGTGTTCGAGCGATTGAAGGAAGAAATGGCAATCCAGCCGACGTTTTCCGCCGCTCTTCGCGCCGCCTTCAACCGCGCGTGGACGGCGATTTTGGACTCGCACGTCACAACTCTTATCGCCTCGGTCGTGTTGTTCTACTTCGGCACCGGCCCAGTCAAAGGTTTCGCGCTAACTCTGGGCATCGGCGTTTTGCTGAGCCTGTTTTCGGCGATTTCTGTCACGCGCCTTTTCATGTGGAGCGCGGCTGGCATCGGCGAGCGCAACCGCAAGCTGATGGCCGCCAAACTCCCCGCGCCGCACCAACCGGCAGGAAACCGGGTGTAAGCGTCCACACCTGGCGTGTCATGTTCAAGGAGAAACATCAACGCGGGGGAGCGGACACGGCAAAGCGTGTCTCTACAACTTAAACCATCATGGATTTTCGTGGAAAAAATATAGATCTGGTCGGCAAAATGTGGCTGTGGTTCGGCATTTCGGGCGCGCTCATCCTCGTCGGTTTGATTTCGCTCGCTGCTTTCGGTTTGAACTACGGCATCGACTTCAAGGGCGGCTCGCAGTTCACCTACCGCATCCCACAAAGCGTGCGTTCGACTTTGAGTAACGAACAAGCTCAATCGGCGCTGATCGGCAAAGTCAACGGCGGCTTGAGTAGCGCTGGAATCATCGGCACGCGCGCGCAAATCGCGGGAGGGCAAGATTTGGTCGTCAACACGCCCGCCCTTACGCAGTCGGAAGCGCAAACTCAAGAAATCATCACCAGCGAAGCGGTTAAGTCGGCGTTTGGTCTTCCCAAAACTGCGCCAAAAATTACGCCCGAAGGCCGCCAGCAAGTCGGCGCGGTTATCGGTGATGAACTGCGCTCCAATGCAGTGAAAGGCGTTTTATTTGGTGTGGCGCTCATCGCGTTGTGGATTTACATTCGCTACAACTTCGCGGGCGATGGATTGCGCTACGCTGTTGCAGGTATCGTTGCGTTATTACACGATGTTTTGGTGTTGATCGGTTTGTTCGCGCTGATTGGCAAATTAGACCCGCGCGTTGAAGTCGATGGCGGGTTCATCGCGGCTTTGTTAACAGTTGTCGGCTATTCCATCAACGACTCGGTAGTTATCTTCGACCGCTTGCGGGAGAACTTGCGCTCCCGACGCGGCGAATCGTTCAACAAAATCGTCAACGATTCCCTGTTAGAAACGATGAGCCGTTCGATCAACACGGGATTGACAGTGCTGTTAATGCTGTTTGTGTTGCTCTTATTAGGCGGAGAAAGTATCTATAACTTCACGCTCGCCATGTTGGTCGGTATCGCGTCGGGGTTGTATTCCTCGATTTTTAATGCGTCGATGGTGCTGGTGTTGTGGCATCGCTTCGACGAAAAAAAAGCAGCGCGGGCGCGGGCCAGTCGAACGCAGGTTTCGGTGCGCGAAACGCCGCGCACCACCGCTGTCAAGCGCGTGAAATAAAGAAAAAACACAAACCCGCGCCCTTCAGCGCGGGTTTTTTGTGACTGCCACGATTTACACTGCTCTCGATGGCAGTTTCCTCGTCTTTGCTTCTGGTTTTGATGCTCGTTTTAGCGGTGTGTGTTCTGGCGCAGTTCGCCATGATGGGCGCGATGAACCGGCGTTTGGCTCTTCAATCGAAGATGCTCCGCCAGTTCTTTTCCGGCCCTAACGATGAGGATTTGGAAGCGCTATTGGCGCGCGTGCTCGAAGATTCGCGCTTTGCTAGAGATACGGCACAACGCGCTCATTTCCAAATGGAAGAAGCCATAGCCCGTTTGGACGGATGCCTTCAACACTTCGCTCTGGTGCGCTATGATGCGTTTGAAGATGTGACGGGCCAAATGTCGTTTTCGCTCGCCATGCTCGACGGGCGCGACAACGGCACCCTGATTTCCACCATCTTCGGGCGCAACACGTCGCGTTGTTTTGGCAAAATGATTATCGGCGGCCAGTGCGAACAGCAATTATCCGAAGAAGAACAACAAGCCTTGATTCAAGCCCTCGAATCGAAGGTATCTTTGCGAGGACACGAATCCGCCAAAACCAGGTCGCAAGCCTTGCTCGATGGCAAAGTGACGCAGGGTTCATCACGCAAAGGTGACAACGCCAAAAACGGCGCGCTGGTGGAAACATCGGGATGACGCCCGTTAAGTTTTTGCGTTTGGCGCATGGCGCAGGATTAGAATTGCCCTGCTATCAAACGGGCGGCTCGGCGGGCATGGACGTGCGCGCCGCGGCGAGTTTGACCCTGAGAGTCGGGCAAACCGCGCTCGTCCCAACCGGCTTTGCTCTGGAATTGCCCGATGGCATCGAAGCGCAACTGCGCCCGCGTTCGGGTTTGGCGCTCAAGCACGGTCTGACGATGCTCAACTCGCCCGCGACCATCGACTCCGATTATCGCGGCGAAGTTGGCGTCATTTTGACTAACCTGGGTAGCGAACCGTTTTTGGTGAAGAGGGGCGAACGCATCGCGCAAATCGTCTTCGCCCGCTTCGAGCATGTCGAAGTGATAGAAGTCGAGGAACTGAGTCAGAGCGAACGCGGTGCGGGCGGCTTTGGTTCAACGGGACGTTAGCTGACGAAAAACTAACGCCAGACAAAACGGTGGGGCGCTTAGTAGAAAAGAAGCGATTCTGTGTCTGCCGCAGGAACACGAGAATCGAAAACCCGAAAGTGCGGAAAAAGCGCCGCAACGAGCTGCGTTAGGAAAGGAAAGGTGTGGCGTCGTTTTTGGGTGAGGAAAAGCAGATCGCTCGGAAAGTCCGGTTCCTCAAAACAAACAGCGCGCCGAACTGAATCGGCGCGCTATTTGTATTTGTGTTGGAATTAAGGGGTCAGGTTGAAAGTCGGGTTGCCGCCGGACACGATGGCCCCGCCAGGAGCCGGAGTGGTGCAAGTCGTGCCGCCAATAGCCGTGCCTCCAACAGAACCGGCTGTGCAGCTATTGTAAATGACGGCGCTCCGGTTAGGAGCTTGGCCCTTCAATGATTTGACATGGCCATCAGCGAACAGGACGTTTTCTGTTTCAAGGTGACGCTGGGCGGCGGTTGGGTCTGCGGAAACCGCCAACCCTGGACTTCCGCAATCAGTGGAACCGCCACAGCCAGCGTCCCATGCATCGCTTCTTCCGCTGGAGTTTCCGTTTTTGCCAGACTCAATGACCATGACCGTTAGCGCCACTTGCGTCAGACGCGCCTGGGACACTTTCACTGGGCCTACAGAACTGTTCCAACCCAGGTTCAGGTTGTAAGCGTAGTCCGTATAACCTTCGCCGCCGAAGCCGCCGAAGCTTGCGGGATTGGGTGGAGGGTTCGTCTCACTGGGGCACTGGTAAATCTGCACGCTTTTCAAGTAGGGCTGCATGATGTTGAAAAATCCCGCCGAAGCGTCGGGAGAAGCCCCTTGGTGAAGCGGAAAACCTTCGTCGTAATCCTGTATGTATTGCAAAACACCCAAGCCGGTCTGCTTGAGGTTGGACTGACACGAAGAGCGACGGGCGTTTTCGCGCGCGCGGGCGAAGACGGGGAACAGAATCGCCGCAAGAATGGCGATGATGGCGATAACGACCAACAATTCGATGAGCGTAAAAGCCTTTTTCTTTTGTGATGATTTCATAACGTGAGTTCTCACCGTGGGCTTCCCAAAACGCGGAAACTTCTGCATGGGATTCAGGTGGACGCCATTAATATACCCAAAAACTTCCTCCTTCTAACATCTACGGCTAAGTTTTTTACCCTTAACGTTATGGGATAAGTCCATAACGTTAAGAATATTTTTGAATCGCTCGTGGAGAAACACGAAGCACCTGGTTAATCATCTCTTCCCCAGGCTTTGCAAGATATTATTTGCAAACAAGGCTGGAATCAGTTGGCATTAGATTGAAGAAACTCAGGATGTGCGTTGCTACAGAAACATAGTGCTGTAAAACTTACTATCCGAAGCGGGAAGAACGCGCATGGGAAAGAAGCCGGTGTTAACCGATATGCGGGCGCGATTTTGGTCTGGCCAAGCAGTCCCGAAGGTTCGGTTCCGCCGCGTTCGCGGACGGTATGCAAGGGAGTGATTTGTGGCGTGGCAACGGACAGACCACTCGCTTCGTCTCAGTTTCAAACCCTATGCCTCGCAATAAGAATGGTTTTTCTGATCCGGGTCACCCCAAACGGGTGACTTTAAAAGACATCGCCAACATCGCTGGCGTTCATGTGATGACGGTGTCGGACGCCCTCAGTGGCAAACGAAGCGTCGCGCCCGCAACCAGGGAGAAAGTGCTGCGAATCGCCAAAGAGTTGAACTACATTCCCAACCTCGCGGCGCGGGCGCTGGTGACCGGGAGAACCGGGCTTATCGCCATTCTCAGCGGGGCCATCAACGAGTTCTACTACGGGAACATGGTCAATTTGCTCGAATCGCACATGAACGCCGAAGGTTATAAATCGGTGCTGATGCGCACTCCCCATGAAGTCAAAGATCTGGTTAATTCCGTGGGAAGCGTGGCGGTTGATGGAGCCATTGCCATCGATATGTATCATCTAGTCGACGAATTCCAATCGCATCCGGCGGTGCCGTGCGTGTCAATTGGCACTTATGAGCGCAGTTTTCTGGACTGCGTCGTCGTTGACCTGAGTTCAAGCGTTGAAGAGGCTTTGGGCCTGATGTTGGCTGCGGGACGCGGGCGCATCGCCTACTTCGTCACCGCTCCTTATCTGGCCTTGAGTTCCGAAGTCAGGGCGCGGGCTTATTTGGACTTCATGCAAAAAGCCGGACGCCCTGCGGAAATCATCGATGTCGATGTCAACGAATTTGACAGGGTTCGACGACGATTCGCCGACTACATTCAAAAGAACGGTTGCCCCGACGCGCTGTTGTGCCAGAACGACGAAACCGCGATGTGTGCCTTTCGCGTGATCCGCGATGCAGGACGCCGGGTGCCCGAAGATGTGCTGTTAGTGGGCTGTGACGGGCAGTTACACATGGAGTATTTCGACCCGCCACTCAGCACAATTGTGCAGCCGATGGAAGAGATGTGCGCGTTGGCCTGGCGGTTCTTGAAACAGCGCATGAACGCCCCCGCTCTGCCGCTTCAACGAGTGACTTTACAAGGAGAACTGGTGGTCAGGAAGTCGCTGTTAGCGCCAAAGGATGTTTGAGACTTTTTCCAAAGAGGCGAGAGACGCGAACAACAGAAGAGACAGCCGGTTAGAATGGGATGGGGTAGAAAATGTGTTGGGAACAAGTCGCCCGTTGATACAAGCGTTTGAGCCTGAGTCGGCACCACGAGCGCGGACGGGGCCAGAAGCGCCCAGAGCGCGCCGGTGAGGATGAACCGTTTCATGTCGCTGTTGTGCCCGTCCGGTTGTGCCTGTTCGATTGAACCTGTATTTGCGCCCGGTGCCGTTCAAATTTTGGCGCGCTTCGTCCGGCGCGTTGTGGGAGTTGTCGGGGGCGCGCCCGCCGATTCGGGCGAATGAAAAAGCGGATAGCCGCGCTGTTTGAGCTGAAGTTGCAAGTCGTTCAAGTGGGCTTCGTTGCGGCCTTCGACCAGCATCTCGATGCCGGTTTGACCAAAAGGCAGACCGGGCGCGAGGCGGTTGTGCGTGACTTCGACCACGGTGGCCGAGTTGGTTAAAATAAATTGATAGAGCGATGGTCGAGTGGTTTATGGCAACGGTCTTGAAAACCGTCGAAGGGCAACCTTCCGGGGGTTCGAATCCCTCTCGCTCTGATTTAAAAGCAAAAAAAGGCTCACCTTTCGGTGAGCCTTTTTGCTTTCTGTTCGAACGGTTAATAACCGCTTGAAGCCGAATTGGAAGTCGCTGTGCCGTCGGTAGCGGCGTTTGCGTCGGTTGTTCCCGTGGCTCCCGTTCCCGAAGTGCCGGTTCCCGCACCCGTGCCGGGGTTGCTTGCACCAGAACCTGAAGTGGTGCTACGCGAAGTAGAGGGCGCCGTTGTCGGCACGACGTTGTTCACGGTGACGTTGGTCGAGTTGGACGAACCTGCGCCTGAAGGAACGGTGCCGCCTCCGGTTCCCGTTCCACCAGCGTTTGTAGTGGTGGCCGTTGTGGTCGAAGCGACGGGTGGCGGCGCGATGATACGCGTGTTGCTCGTCGTCGTGGTGTTGCGCGTCACGGTCGTCGATTTGGCTGGTTGCTTGATAATGACGGTGCGCGGCGCAGTAGTAACCACAACCACAGGCGTTGTCGCTCCCGGCACAGGCGTGGCGGCGACGACAACCGTTGTGTTGGTGGTGCGTCCGGGGCCGGTGACAATGGTTGGCCCGGCGGTTTCGGTCGAGTTACCGCGTGTGGCAAAGTAGGCGAGCGCTGCACCGCCCGCGAGCAAAAGCCCGACTATTCCGATGATAAGCGCCGAATTGCTCTGGCGCCGAGCTTCTGGATCATAAGCCATAATAATGTGTCTCCTATTCGAGAGAGTGGCGCTCCTAACGAGCGTTTTCTGAAGCTGTTCAGAAGAAAGCGTTGGAACGCGAAAAGCGTGGCCAATTCAAAGCATAATCGGTGCCGCGCGTTCATGCCCGCTTTTGCGCGGCACACTGAGGCGCGTTTTTTATGAAAGGCATCATCCTCGCCGGGGGTTCGGGCACCCGGCTTCATCCGCTCACGCTCGCTTTGTCCAAACAACTGCTGCCTGTTTACGACAAACCGATGATCTACTACCCATTGTCCACGCTGCTGTTGGCGGGCCTGCGCGAGATTCTACTTATTTCCACGCCGCACGATTTGCCGCATTTCCGCGAACTTCTGGGCGATGGCTCGGCCTGGGGGATTTCCCTTGAATACGCCGAGCAACCTTCGCCCGATGGTCTGGCGCAGGCGTTTCTCATCGGCGAAAAGTTTCTTGCCGATCAAGGAGCGTGCTTGATTCTGGGCGACAACATTTTCTACGCGCAGGGACTTTCCGAGTCGCTGCAAAGCGCCGCGCAATTGGAAAGCGGCGCACAGGTGTTCGGCTATCAAGTCGCCGACCCGGAGCGTTACGGCGTCATCGAGTGGAGTGCCGACGGGCGCGTGGCGAGCATCGAAGAAAAGCCGACTCAGCCCAAGTCGAACTACGCCGTCGTCGGTTTGTATTTCTACGACGCCGATGTTGTGCACATCGCCAAAGAAGTGCGACCTTCCCGGCGCGGCGAACTCGAAATCACCGAAGTGAACAACGCCTATTTGAAGCGCGGCGACTTGCACGCGCAAAAACTGAGTCGAGGCGCCGCGTGGCTCGACACCGGAACCCACGATTCGCTTTTGGAAGCCGGGAATTTCATCGCCACCATCGAACGGAGACAGGGACTGAAAATCGCCTGTCTGGAAGAAGTGGCATATCAGATGGGATTCATCGACGCCGATGCCGTTTTGCGAGCCGCCCAGAAGTTCGAGAAGACAGAATACGGGCGCTATTTGAACCGCTTGATCTGCAACGATGGATTTTGATTCCTCACCAAGACACAAAGAACTCTCGAAGCGTGTTTCACTGCGGGCGCATCAAAACCCATTTAAAGTAGGGGCGATAGTTCCGTCTCCCAACGATACACCTTCGTGAGAACCATAAAACGGTTCTCACATCGTCTGCATCAGTTGTAGGGACGCCGCTTGCTGTGTCCTCGAAACGGTGCGCAAAAGACGTAGCAAGCTGCGCTTCCTCCAAGATACGCTGTAGTAGTTCCTTGTGCCCCTTCTGCGCCTTGGCGAGAACCTCGCTTTCAAACACAAAAACGCCTCGTTCAACTCGATGAACGAGGCGTTTCGCGTTGGGTTGATTAGACCGCTGTGCGCTTGCCGCCGCCAGTGATGGCGTTGAGGATGGCGATCAGGATGCACGCGCCAATCACGCCAAACAACAAACCCATGATCGAGAAGTTGGTGCCTGGCGGGTTGAAACCCAAAATTCCGGCAATGAATCGCCCGATAACGGCACCTACCAAGCCGCAACCGATGTTGGCGATAGTTCCCATTTGGGCGTTGGTCTTCATAATCATGGAAGCGATCCATCCGATGACAGCGCCTGCTAAAATAGCGATAATCCAGCTCATAGTGTTTTTCTCCTAAACGAAATGCTCCCCTGAGCCTCTTTGAACCGTTACAAAAGCACATTTGGTGCCAATCTCACAAAGGACAACCCTGCAAATGATTCCAAACCAATCCGATTTCCTCTTCGGTGCCGAGTTTGGGTAAGCGGGTTCAACTCGCGTTCAAGCACACGTGGGGAGCCGATTGGTTAAACCCTTGGCTCCACTATGAGCATCAAAATCGGAGTGATCGAAGGCGACGGCGTCGGGCCAGAAGTTGTGTCGTGGGGCGTGTCCACGCTGGAAGCCGTTTCGCGCGGTTCGGGTTTGGAGTTCGAGTTTGCCCGCGCGTCCGTTGGCGGCGCGACCTTTTTAGAAACGGGCCACGTTTTGCCCGCCGAATCGCTCGCCCTTTTGCGGGGTTGCACAGCAGTGTTGAAAGGCCCGATGGGTCGTCCCGACATTGAAGCGGGCGTCGTTGAGCGCGACGGCATTCTCGCGCTTCGCCAGATATTCGAGCAATACGTCAACATCCGGCCCGTGAAGTTGTTTCGCGGCGTCGAAGCCGCTTCGCCACTGAAAGACCATCTGTTAGAGCGCGGCGTCGATTTCGTCATCATCCGCGAAAACTCCGAGGGACTTTACGCGCGCATGGGCGGCATTTCGGCTTCAACCGCCACCGACATCAACTTGTTCACCGAACGCGGTGTGCGGCGCATTCTCGAATTCGCTTTTGATGTCGCCAGAAAGCGTGACAAGCGAATAGTTTCGGTTGACAAAGCCAATGTATTGAGCGCCAGTTTGTATTGGCGTCGCATGTTTGAACAAATGGCAAAAAGCCACTCTGACATCACTTGTTCCAGCCAATTGGTGGACTCTTTTTGCATCCTCGTTTTGCAAGATCCAAGTCCTCGCAAATGGGATGTCGTTGTCACCGACAATATGTTCGGCGACATCATTTCCGACGAAGCGGCGGCCATCGTCGGCAGTTTGGGCATGAGTCCAAGCGCCAACTTCGCTCCGGGTGGGCTGTCGATGTATGAACCGGTTCATGGAAGTGCTCCCGACATCGCAGGGCAAGGCATTGTCAATCCGCTCGCCACGATTTTGGCATGCGCGATGATGATGCGCTACACATTTGAACGCGAGGATCTGGCGCTCAAAATCGAAAACGCGGTTCAAAAAGCGCTCGATGAAGGGTTTCGCACCAAAGACATCGCGGCAGGCGAAGCCAGTTGTTCAACGGATGAAATGGGCGAGGCGGTTTTGCGTCACCTGCATTGAACAGGGTTCATTAGACACAGAGGACGCAGAGGAACATCAGTGGCAAAAATTCCTCTGTGAACCTCATGTTCCTCTGTGTCTAATGAACGCCGATCATTTCTTCCACCATATCCGCTGTAAGTTGTGTTGCTCCGTGTAGAAAATCTTCACCCAAGGCGCGACGAACAAGCGTGTAGTCGGCGCGCATGGTGGCGAGTTTGTCGGGTGAATCGAGCAAATCGACAACGGCGTCCGCGATTTTGGGCGCGCGACAATTCTCGCCGAGCAATTCGGGGCACGCCATCCGGCCCAGGATGATGTTGGGCATTGCGATGAAGGGGATTTTGCGTCGCAACCCCGTGAGATTGACTTGCAGGTGAATCAGCGCGGGCGCATCATAAACCACGATTTGCGGCAGATCGAGCGCGGCGGCTTCCAAAGTCGAGGTGCCCGACTTCACAATCCCGATGTCGGCGGCGCGCAGCAATTCGAGGGTTTGCCCTTCGACCGTGTTGTCGATCACATCTCGCAAGCCGGATGGACACAAGCGCTCGATTTTCGCCATCGCGCCAGACTGGGCCGCAAAAACAAAGCGAAACCGCTTTGTTCGCCCCATCTGCGACAGCAACTCAACCGCGCGGAACAGGTGCGGCGCGATGGAGTTGATCTCCATATCGCGCGAACCCGCCAACAGCGCGACGACCACATCATCTGGCCCGAATCCGAATCGTGCGCGCAGAAGTTCGCGCGCAGGCAACGCCGCGATTTTCTCCAAAATCGGGTGGCCGACCCACTGCGCCCTGGCTCCGGCGCGTTGTAACTTTTGCGCTGACCACTCAAACGGTGTGGCGACGGAATGAACAAAAGGCGCGATTTGTGTTCCGGCCTCGCCTGCTTTTTGCCACGAGCGCGGCGGAAAATAATAAAGCACCGGCACCTTCAACTGTTCGAACTTGAACAGAATGCGCGTGTTGAAGCCGCCCCAGTCGCACAGAATCGCGGCGTCGGGTTTGTTGCGGTCGAGCCAACGAAAAGCCGCTTGCTTGAGCCGAAACGAGCGCGGCACAACGGCCAAGGCCGACGTGAAACCGATGACGCCCAAACCCTGAGTCGAACCGATGAGATGGGCGCCCGCTTCGGCGCAACTCGGGCCGGCCAGAGCAGCGATTTCCCAATCTGGATGACGGGCGAGCAATTCGCGCACTAAAAGAGCGCAGTGCTCGTCGCCCGACGCATCGCCAACGCACAGAAACAGGGTTTTCATAAACGCTTAGCAGGCTGAAGTGACGCGCGGCAAGCCCCATCCGGCTTCGCGTGGCTCAGTCACCCTCCCGTGGCTCAGCCACCCTCCCAAGGTATGGAGAGGACTTCAACTTGGCGAGCTTGAATACAAAGCAGTTGTGCCCGCGCAGAATAGCCGCAACTCCCTTTCCACGCCTTGAGAGGGTGGCTGAGCCACGCGAAGCCGGATGGGGCTTGCCGCACTCGCTTTCTTTTGCCATCAAAGAGGGTTTTCGTCCTGGCGTCCCAGGTGGCCTTCGCGCACACGGTCAATGAAGGAGGTGAGGTAATTGAGCGGTTCGCTGGGAGGAATTTCAGCGTGGATGCGTTCGATGGCCTGCGAGGTGTTGAGTTCCGAGCGATAGAGCAACTTGAACGCACCCGCGATTTGGCTGCGCTGTTCGGGCGTGATGCCGTTGCGCCGCATGCCGCGCGTGTTCAAGATGCGAATGCTCGCCGGTCGCCCATCGGCCATGCAAAAGGGCGGCACGTCTTGAACGACTTTGGAAAGCCCGCCAACCATCGCCATTTTGCCGATGTGGACGAACTGGTGGATGCCCACAAACCCGCCGATGACAACTCGATCCTCGATGGTGACGTGGCCCGAAATGCCCGCCGAATTGGAGATCATGTTGTTGTCGCCCACCGTGCAATTGTGGCCCAGATGAGCGTAGGCCATGAACATATTGTTGTGGCCGATGATGGTCGCTTCGCCTTCGCCCGTAGCGCGGTGAATGGTGACCATTTCGCGGAAGATGTTGCCGTCGCCGATGATGACGCGCGTGTCTTCACCCTTATATTTGGCGTCTTGCGGCTCGTGACCGATGGCACAGTGCGGGAAAACGCGGCAGTTGCGGCCAATCTGCGTTCCGCGCTTGATGACCACGTGCGATTCCAGCGAGGTGTTGTCGCCCAACCGCACGTTCTCTTCCACGATGCAATACGGCCCAATGACCACGCCTTCACCCAGTTCAGCTTGTGGCGAAACAATGGCCGTCGAGTGAATCTGCGCCCCGTGAGTAGCGCCTACTCCATTGGAATTCGGCCCGCCCGTTTTCGCAATCACTCCCGAAACCGGAGCCGTTACAGAAGGCGCGACAGCAGAGGGGGGTGCGGTTGGAACAGGTGGTGCGACTGGAATTGGAGCCGTTGCCGCCACAACGGGAGCAATGGCCGGAATGGGCGCGACGGTTTGCGGCGTGTCTAGAGCGGTCGCGCCAGAAGCGCGGATGATAGTTTGCGAGTCCGTCGTCGCGGATGTGAAAAAGGTGTATTCGGCTTCAACGACGACTTCTCCATCGACGCGGCCGACGACGGTGGCTTTGGCGAGCGGGCCGCGCAACACGTCGAGCGTCGCTTCGGTGACAATTGTATCGCCCGGTCGAACCGGCTTTTTGAAACGCGCTTTTTCAACCGTTGCGAAAAACGACAGCGCGCCCGGCGTGTTACGAGTCACGAGGATCAAGATGCCCGCGATTTGCGCCATGCTTTCGAGGATTAAAACGCCCGGCATGATCGGATGACCGGGAAAATGCCCTTGAAAAAACTCCTCGGTTGCCGTCACGTTCTTGAGGCCCACGATGCGATGACCCGGTTCAAACTCGGTGATGCGGTCAACGAGCAGCAACGGGTAACGGTGAGGCAGGATTTTGGTGATCTCGTCCCAGCCCATCGGCAAAGGCGGAAGCGGAAAAGGATTTCTTGCCATCAGCACGCGCGCATTGTGCGGCGAACGGATTTGCGGGTTGAGCGGTAAAGGAACTTCTTCGGACATAGAGGTGCAAATAATTTAACAAGCGGGCGCGCTTTGACAATCCCGACACCCAAGCACCAGGCTTTGTTCGCAAAGGCCTTCCACCGCCCGCCTGCGCGAGCAACCTGCACGACAGGTCGCCACAAAGATGGCCAGCGGAACGCCTTTGTTCGCAAAGTCCAACGGAGAAATCGACCTGTGCTCCCACAACTACCCGCCCAGCGCAAGGCCTTTGTTCGCAAAGTCCGGTCATTGATGGACGGAACAAAAGCGCGTTTTGAACTGCGCCACTCGCTCCAGCGCCGCTTCCACCCGCTTGCTTTCCAATCGCCCGTTTTCCAGCGCCGATTCGATGGCGTCGCGCGCGCGCATGGCTTTGTCTTTGGTGTGGCAAAAGAGCAGCAAATCGCATCCGGCTTGGAGCGCCTGAACCGCGATTTCGCCCGCGCCCAGATGATCCAGCGCGCCCATTTCCAGATCGTCGGACACAACCAATCCCGCAAATCCCAGTTCCTCGCGCAACACTTCGGTGATGAGTGGCTTCGACAAACTCGCGGGCGCGAAGGTATCATCGAGACACGGCACGCTCAGGTGAGCGACCATCATCGCCGCGACACCGGCTTTAATTGCCGCGCGAAACGGCAACAAATGCGGTTCGAGTTCTTCGCGCGAACCATCGAACACCGGCAAGCCTAGATGCGAATCGACGCCAACTCCGCCGTGTCCGGGAAAATGTTTGGCACAGGCGCCCACTTGCCCTTGCAATCCCTTGATGTAAGCCGCCGCCAATTCGCCCGCTTCGGCGAAATCGAGGGAAAAAGCGCGCGCACCGATCACCGTGTCGCCCTCGTGAGTTGGCACATCGCACACGGGCGCAAAATTGAAATTGATGCCCGCTTCCGATAGCTCACCCGCGACTCGCCGTGCCACATCGAGCACGTGTTGCGCTCCGCCCTGCCCGACTTCGCGCGCTGTTGGAAGAATCGCAAATCCGTCTTTGAGTCGTTGAACGCGCCCGCCTTCGTGATCCGAAGCGACGATCATTCCCGGCAACCCGTCGCACAGCGCGCGAATCTGAAGCGCGGGACGCGCGTTGCGGCCCATCAAAATCACGCCTGCCGGATCGAACTGGCGGGCAAAAGAAGAGTCGTTGTCGGAGGGCAAACCGATGAGGAAGAGTTGCGATAGGTTCATCGCCTTGCAGTTTGAGTTTTCCCAGCCAAGCGCCCACACCCACATCACTTCTCTTGAAACTTGGAGTTGAATCGCTTTGTCTAAAGAAAACCAACATGAAAAAATTGTGGATTCTGGGCACCCTCGCGTTCGTGCCCCTGGCACTTTCGACCCCGGCACACGCCGACCGTTTTCAAGAGCGCACTTCGCAGCGCGTCAAAGAACACATCGACGACGACGTGATTTTGAACCGCTTCAAAATCAAAACCCAGACCGTGCGCGACGCTATCCATCTACGCGGCACGGTTGGTACAGTCGCTCAAAGCCGACGCGCCGGAAACATCGCCCGTCACTTTTCGGCGGGCTTTCCCATCGTTAATTTGATCGTCATTAACCCGGCTCTTGAGCGTCGATAGAAAAGCGGCGAGAACAAAGTCGGGGTTTCCTCTGCGCGCACTCCCAGATCCAAGGAAAAATTGAAGCAGGCGAGAAGCGCTCTGGCATTCGACTTGAGGCGATGTCCGCTCTCCAAGGAGAACTCAACTATGAAGAAACTGTGGATTTTGGGCGTCCTCGCCTTTTTGCCCGCCGTGCTGCCATCGGTGGCGCAGGCCAAACAACCGTATCAGGAATACGTCGCCGAACGTATCGAACGGCGCATCGAAGACGATTATCGTTTGCGCCCTTTTTCGTTTAAAACGCAAACCGTCGGCACACAGATTCATCTGCGTGGCACGGTGCGCACCTACGCGCAACGGCGTTTGGCCTACAACATCGCCCGCAAATACTCGCGCGGCTTTTCGATCATCAACTACATTCTCGTTCGTCCCAACGCGCGCTAAGGGGCGCGTTTGAAAGCTAAGCGGGCCTTGCGCCTTTTCCCAATCAAGTCACAAGTGATTGGAAAAAGGCGCAAGGCCCGCTTTTTTATTGGCGCGTCTCGAACCTCAGCAGCACGCAACGGTTGTCGTTCAACTCGAATTCATCGAGCGCTTCGAAACCCAGGCGCGCGTGCGCCTTTATCGAGCGTTCGTTGGCTTTGTTGATCCACGTCGTTCCAACCTCGAACTCATCGCGCATTTGCGCTTTGACGCCCTCGAACAACCCCGCCAAAACGCCCTATCCCCGCAAAGTTTGCACGGTTGCGTTTCAACTTCCCAAGTCGCGCGGCAAACTAAAGGCTCTTCATGAACAATCTCAAACGGTTGTGGCCTTACGTTCACGCCCAACGCGGCGCGCTTGTGCTGGGCATCGTGTGCGCGGCGCTGTCGGGCGTGCTCAATGGGCTGCTGTTATATCTCATTGATCGGGTGCTAAGACCGGTTCTCAATGCGACTGATCTGCCGCCTGCGCAACGCTTCCACCAACTGAACATGATGGTTCTGGTCATCTTGACAGTTGCCGTCGCCAGGCTGGTCGCTGATGCCGGGAAAATCTACGTTTTGCAGCGCACAGGACAACGCATTCTATCACGTCTGCGCGAAACCTTGTTCGGCCATTTGTCCACGCTTTCCATCAACTTTTTCGAGCGCAAGCGCACCGGCGAAGTCATGAGCCGCCTGACCAACGACATCGGCGCGTTGCAAAACGTGCTGACGACGGCGGTCATTTCCTTTGTTTCGGCGCCCATCGATCTAGCGTTTTCCGTCGGGTTGATGCTTTATTTCAACTGGCGTTTAACGCTGTTTGTCGTGGTGTTGCTACCGCCGATCTCGTTCGCCATCTCGCGGGCTGGCAAACGAATCAAAGATGCCGTCAAAGACCTGACGAACAAAAACGCGCAACTCACCGACTACCTGCAAGAGAAAATCTCGGCCATGCGTCTCATTCAAACCTTTGGCACGGGCCGCTATGAAGTGGCTCGATTCCAAAGCGTCAACACCCAGACGTATCAGGCGACGATGAACCCGATTCGCATTCAATCCACCCTCGCGCCCATCATCGAACTGATCGGCGTGAGCGCCATCGTAATCGCTTTGTGGTTCGGGGGACGCGACATCATCTACCACAAAATGGAGGCGGCGGCGCTCATCACCTTTCTAGTCGCCATTCACCGCACCGCGATGAACGCCAAATCACTCGCCAGCCTCAACCTGCTCGTTTCCTCAGCCGACGCCGCCGCCGCACGGATTTTCGAGTTTTTCGACGAACGCCCTCAAGTCAAAGATGCGCCCGACGCTATCGACCTGGCCAAGCGCGAAGTCAAAGGCCACGTCCAGTTTCAAAACGTGCGCTTCGTTTACCCCGGCGACAACCGCGAAGTGCTGCAAGATGTTTCCTTCGACATCCGCCCTGGCGAAGTCGTCGCTTTGGCCGGACTTTCCGGTTCGGGCAAAACCACCATCGCCTCACTTTTGCCGCGTTTATACGATCCAACTGGCGGGCGCATCACGCTCGACGGTCTCGATTTGCGCGACGTATCTCTTCAATCTTTGCGCGACTTGATTGGTGCTGTGCCGCAAGACACGACGCTGTTTCATGGCACGTTGCGTGACAACATCGCTTACGGCAGCGAAAACGCGACCTTGGAACAAATCGTGGATGCCGCGCGCCGCGCGCACGCCGATGAGTTCATCCGCACGCTTCCCGGAGGCTACGATTCGCCTGTTGGCGAGCGCGGCCACGGCTTTTCCGGTGGCCAAAAACAGCGCCTCGCCATCGCGCGCGCTCTGCTACGCGACCCGAAATTGTTGATTCTCGATGAAGCGACTTCGGCCCTCGATGCCGAAAGCGAAGGCTTAGTCCAAGACGCTTTGGCTGAGCTCATGCGCGGGCGCACGACCTTGATAATCGCGCATCGCTTCTCGACCATCATCAACGCCGACAAGATTTTGGTGATGGATCAAGGCCGCATCATCGAGGCCGGAACGCATGCGCAACTCCTATCGCGTCAAGGCCAGTATTGGCGCTTGTTCCAAATGCAGGCGTTTCAAAACAAGCGCGGCGAAGTCGAAACGGGCGAAGCGAAACTGCCGCTCGCGCTTGAGGCTTGAAGGTGTTCCCGCTATTCAACGTCCTGCTCGCTCCGTTCTATCCCCTTCTGGGTTTGTATACGTTTGGTCGCCGTTTCGTCCAAGGCAAATCCGCCGCATCCTTCGCGGGACAGTGGGGCGTTGTGTCGCCCCAAATGCGCGCGTTTGGACGAAGTAAAAACCCGAAAATCTGGCTTCACGCCGTGTCGGTTGGCGAAAGTGTCGCGGCCAAACCGATCATCGCTGCGCTCAAACGCGAACTCCCACAAGCCCAAATCGCGCTTTCCAGCACGACCGATACGGGCCACGAACTCGCGCAACGGATGCTTTCCAGCGGCGAAATCGACCTCGCGTTTTATTTCCCGCTCGACTTGCCCTTTGTCGTGACGCGCGTGTTGAACGCGATTCGGCCCGATGCCATCGCTTTCGTTGAAACCGAACTGTGGCCCAATTTATTGTTTTTGGCGCGGCGCCGGAACGTCTCAACGTTTTTGCTCAACGGGCGCGTGTCGGACAACTTGCTGCGCACCGCGCCGAAAATGGGGCCGCTGTGGACGTGGATGAGCGGCAACGTGTCGCGGTTTTTGATGCGCTCGCAAGGCGATGCGGAGCGCCTGATTTCACTTGGCGTGGCGCCAAACAAAATCGAAGTCGTGGGCGATGTGAAGCTCGAAGCGCCGCCCGTTTCTTCGAGAGAGTCGCGTTCGGTGTGGCGCGAGCAGTTGGGTTTGACGGGCGAACAGTTGCTCGTTGCCGGTTCAACGCACGAGGGCGAGGAAGCGCAAATTCTTCGCGTCTTCGCGTTTTTGCGAGAACAAATCCCCGAACTGCGCCTGGCTTTGGCACCGCGTCACGTCGAACGAACTGAAGCGGTCGCGCTGTGCATTCAAAACGCAGGTTTGGAAGTTGCGCGCCGCTCACTCAATCAAAAACCCGGCGAGAAGACGGTTTATCTGCTCGACACCGTGGGTGAACTCGCCGATTTTTACGCGGCGGGCGATCTTGCGTTTGTCGGCGGAACCCTCGTTTCGCGCGGCGGGCACAACCTGCTCGAACCGGTTTTGCGCGGCGTGCCGGTTTTGTTCGGGCCAAGCGTGGACAACTTTCGCGCACAGACCGCGCTTTTGACTTCGGCGCAAATCGGGTTTCAGGTGAAAGATGAAGAGCAACTGCGGCTTGAAATCGGGCAACTACTGCGCGAACCGCTCGCCGATTTCGACGCGCGAGTCGAAGCGGCACTGGCGCCTCATCGCGGCGCGGCGGGGAAAATGGCGAGGATCCTCGTGGAGAAAATCAACCGCTCACGCGCGAAGTTTTAAAGCCATAAAAAGACCCGGAGAACAGCGCAGGACAAACAGAGAACAACGGAAATTGTTTTAAGTTTTCTGTTGCTTTGTGCTTGTCCTGCGCTGTTCTCCGGGTCTCACAAATAGGGAGTTCAAGGAAAGTTACTACTCCCCATGATAAATCATGGGGCTTCTACGGTTTTTCAACCGAAAGTGTGTAATCCCACACTTGATGTTTACGGAGCTACCGTTTGGGTTTTACACAGAGCCGGATTAACGCTTGCTGCTCTGCAACGCCCTCCCCAAATTGTCAAAGTTCTAAACCTTGCGGTTCGTGTCAAATTGTAACCGAAGCTGCAACCCAACCCAACCGCTACGCGGTTGATGGACTTGTGTCCCTGCGCATAAATGCGGGGCCTTACGGCCATTTCGGTAAAAAAGGATGGGCCAAATAAACTTCTTGCCTCCCTTCATCTGCTCATCTATTTTTTTGTGCTTCTGCTGTTAATCTTCAAACGTGCTTCCTCCCGAATGGCTTTATTATCGCGCGATGAACCGTCGCCGAACACAAAATCTCGAACGGCGCGCGCGTGAATGTGCGCCTTGCCCGATCATCTCGGTCGGCAACTTGACGACTGGCGGCACCGGCAAAACGCCGACCGTTCAATGGCTCGTTCGCCTTTTGCAATCGAAAGGTTGGAAAGTGGGCGTCGCCGCGCGCGGTTACGGCGGGCGACTTTCGGATGCGGGCGCACTCGTTTCCGATGGAGCGACGACGTTTTTCAACACGTGGGATGCGGGCGATGAAGCCGTTTTGCACGCGCGCAACTTGCCGGGTTGTGTTGTGGCGATTGGCGCGGATCGTCATCGCGCGGTTGAGTTGGCAGTGAGCGCGGGCGCACAAATCGTGGTGCTCGATGATGGCTTTCAGTTTTGGAGCTTGCCGCGCGATTTCGAGTTGGTTTTGCTCGATGCCAAACGACCTTTTGGCAACGGTTGTTTGCTTCCCCTGGGCCGTTTGCGCGAGGAACGGGCAGCCCTGGCGCGCGCCGATGCCGTGATACTCACGCGCGCCGACCGGCCCCGCATGGACGAACTCGAACGCAATCGAAGCGAGGTCAGGCGGTTCATGAGCGCGCCGCTTTTCGAGGCATTTCACGCGCCGAGCGATGTGCGCGACGAAAAAACGGGCGCGGTTTTCCCTCTTTCGCACTTGAAAGGGGAAGCCGTCTGCGCGTTCGCGGGCTTAGCAGACAACACGCAGTTTTATCGTCTGGTGCGCGAACTCACGGGCGTGACAGTCGATACGCCGCTGCGCGAACGCGGCGATCATCACAAGTGGCAAAAGCGCGATTTCTGGCAATGGACAAGCGGAGCGTTGGGCGGCAAACCGCTGGTGACAACCGAAAAAGACGCCGTGAAAGTCGATGCGCGCTGGTTTCTCGAACCGCTGTGGAGCCTGCGCATCGGGCTTCGTTTGCGCGAAGAGGAGGAAGCGCTCGTCAAACTCATCTTCGACAAACTGAATCTGTGAGCGCCCCGATTTTCTTTCGGCTGGCATCCCGCCACCTTTCGATGAACCCGATTTCCTCCCGCAACGCGCGCCATTTGCTTTGGAATCTTCCTCACCAGCCTTGGAATGCGCGCCATCCGTTCTGGATCTCCCACCGGCCTTGGAATGCGTGCCATTGGCTTCCAATAAATCCGATTGTCCCAGGATGCGCGCCGTTTGCCGACGACCTCGACCCGCTTGCGACCAACTTGTTGCTTCGCCGGTCGCTCACTTCTTCTCTCCGATGAACCCAAACGAAACCGGCGCCCGCACCCTGCTGGAAACCCTCGCTATGAGCGGCGTGGCGCGCGCTTGCCAAACGATGTCTTTCGACGCTTGCCGCTACGCGGGCGGTTGGTTGGGCCTTTTGATGTTTGGCGCACTGGGCAAGCGGCAGAACGTCGCCGTGCGCAACATCCGGCTCGCTCTGGGCGTGTCGAAACCGCGCGCTCATCAATTGGCCAGGAAAAGCGCGATGAATTTCGGCATGACCTTCGCCGAATTTTTGCATTTGCCCGTGGCAACCGAAGCCGAAATCCGCGAGCGCGCCTACATCAACGGTTTGCAAAACGTGTGGGACGCTCTCGAACCAGGGCGCGGCGCGATTTTGCTGACGGCTCATCTGGGCAACTGGGAACTGATGGGCGCGCGCGCCTCCCTCGATTTCCCGCTGTCGGTCGTGGCGCGCCCAACGAGCAATGCGGGCGTTCAAAAACACGTCGATGCCGGACGCCGCGCCGCGCGCATCGGCGTGATTTCCAAATACGAATCGGGCAGACGGAGTTTGGAAGTGCTGCGGCGCAACGAAACGCTGGGCATCTTGCCCGACCAACACGCCGGAGCAGAAGGCGCACTTTTGCCCTTTTTCGGCCAACCCACGCGCGTGTGGACGGCTTTGGCTCGCCTCGCCATGCTGTCGGGCGCGCGCGTCGTTCCGGCTTTTGGCGTGCGTCGCCGCCCGTTTTTGGCCGATGGCCGCATCGAAGCGCGCGTTTCGCCCAGTTGGAGCGTGCCCAAATCGGGTGACCGCGAAGAAGCCATTCTGGAAGGCACACGGCGCGTGGTGTGGGAACTCGAAAAGATCATGCGAGCCGAACCCGACCAATGGCTGTGGCTTCATCGCCGTTGGCGAGAAAAAGACGGCGCGGTTTTGCCAGAATGATTTTTGCCACAGATGAACACCGAAAACACGGATCAATGAATGGCTGAAGACAATCGAATCTGCTCTTATCATCCAAAAACATCCGTGTTTTCGGTGTTCATCTGTGGCTACTGATATGAACCGAACACAATATCAACAATGTATCGTTCGCCCGATTCACGTTGGCAAAGGCTTTCAATCGAGCGTTTATCTGGCCGAATGGCGCGGTGAACTTGTGGCGGTCAAAGATTACGCGACTTCGCCAAAATGGTTTCGCCGCTTCGTCGCGCCGATTTTGATCGGGCGCGAAGCCCGCACTTTGCGGCACTTGAACGGAAGCAAGGGCATCCCGCGTTTTGTTGGGCGCGTTGACCGTTTGGCGTTTGCGATGGCCTTCGTCGAAGGCACGCCAATTTCAACCTTTGGCCGAGGAGAACTCGCGCCCGAAGTTTTCCCGCGCATCGCCGAAGTCGTGGCTGAAATGCACGCGCGAGGCGTGGCGCACGGCGATTTGAAGCGCCGCTCGAACTTGATTTTGTCGCCCGATGGTTCGGTGTGGATCATCGACTTCGCCGCTTCAGTTGTGGCGCGCGGGCCGCTTTCCCGGCGGTTGATGCAAGCGGTGGCCGAAGTCGATGACAAGTCGCTACCACGCTTGAAACGCTTCGTAGCGCCGGAACTTTTAACCGAGGAGGACAAATGGAAACTCGACAACCCGACGCCCTTGGAGCGGTGGGCGAAGAAGTTGTTGGGACGATAAACCATCTTGCCCCCGATTTCCCTTGGCGTTATAATTTCAAGTGCCACATCGTCCTCGCGTGCGCAGGGATGACCCGGAGAGATACCCAAGTGGCTGAAGGGGCGGGTTTGCTAAACCTGTAGTCTGGCGCAAGCTGGAGCGAGGGTTCGAATCCCTCTCTCTCCGTTACAAATCAAAGCCGCTTGAACGAATTGTTCAAGCGGCTTTTTTGTCGAAAGTTGAGAATCAAAACTCCGGCAACGGTTCGCGCCGCGCTCGCCATTCCGCCGGAATCTCCCGTTTGCCGACTTTGGCTCCGATGATGCCGCCCACGATGGCACAGGTCGTGTCGCGGTCGCCCAGTCCCGCGACGGTGAGCCACATCGCCTCGGAAAAGAACCTCGGTTCGGTCGCGGCGCACCACACGCAAAACGGAACGGTGTCCTGACAGGCGACTTCACTTCCGCTGCCAACGATGTCGGCGACTTGTTCGCTGGTATATGAATCGTCGAAGCCTTGCACTTCGATCAAACGCGACTTCACGAGTGAATCGGGCGTGCGCGCGATGACTTCACCCAAGAATTCGTCCGGTTCGAGTTCGCCGCCTTCTTCTTTGAGGCGCGCGCAAATGCCCGCCGCCAGCGCCGTTGCGATGGCTCCCGCGACGCCTTCGGGATGAGCGTGCGTCACAACCGCCGACAAACGCGCTTGTTCGACGAGCAAATCAAAATTGTCGGCGAAGTAGGCGCCCAGCGGCGGCACGCGCATCGCCGAGCCGTTGCCGAAACTGCCCTGCCCGTCGAAAAGATTGCCAGCCGATTCGCGCCAAGATTCGCGCGCTAACCTTGGCAAAAGTGAGTGCATCGCGCCGCCGTAACCGCGATTCGGCTCGTGCAAAAATCGCTCGCAAAAGCGAACGGCGAGCGAATCGGGTTCGATTTGCCCGCGTTGCCGCAGTTCGGCAACGATTTCCAGGGCGAGAGCCGTGTCGTCCGTCCATTTCCAGGTCGGCGCCATGAAATCCAAACGGCGCACATCGACCAGTTCGCGCAACACGAAGTCGTCTTCAAAAGCGTAGGGCGGGCCTTGCCATTCCTCTTCTTTTTTCAACAGCCGCGCGGCCATCTCGAAACTCATGAAAAACTGTTCGCCAAAAGCGTCGCCCACGCTCAGGCCTTCGAGCGAGTCAAGCGCGCGACTCAAGCGGGCAGAAGGGGAAGAATCCATATAATCTCGGTGTGAAAATTCGCTTTTTGCACCACATTCTCATTCCCGTCGCCGACGTTGAGCGCGCGGCGACGTTTTATCAAAACCTGGGCATGGAGCGAATGCCCAGTTTAAGTTCGCACATCGCGTGGATGCGATGCGGGCCGAACGAATTGCACCTGTGGACGAGCGACGAACTGTTCGCCTACAACGGCTGGCAGCAAGAGCCGTCGCCGCACTTCGCCGTTGAAGGCGACGACATCCGCGAGTTTGAGCGCCGCATTCCCGAAATCGGCGGGCAGGTGCTGCAAGAACCCAGACAAAGGCCGCACGACGGCAGTTGGTATTTGTTCGCGCTCGATCCCGACGGCAACCGCTTTGAAGTGACGCAGCATTGAAACTGCGTTGCGGACGGACAGTTGTTAATGAGTCAAAGCGGGGCTTGCGCCCAGGGCAAAGGCATGAGAACGCGAAGCGTAAGCGAGTGCATTATCCAGCCGCCGTAGGCACCCTTTGGAATGTGACGCTCCGCGTTCTGAACAAGGCACTCGCTTACGCTTCGCGTTCTCATGCCTTTGCCCTGGGCGCAAACCCCACGCAAACGACAAACGCCCGCACCTTTTCGGGCGCGGGCGTTTGAAGTTGGCGGGCGCCAATTACATCTTGCCGCCCATTTTGCCGCCGCTCATCTTCGAGCCGCTCATTTTGCCACCGTGCATTTTGCCACCGGACATCATCATCTTTTTGTCCATCGGCTTGCACATTTGAACCTTTTTGCCGCTTTTCAGGCACACGGTGTAGCAGGCTTTGCCGTTCATCATCATCGTCGAAACGACTTTGGCGCCCATCATCTGTCTTTTCGAGGGCATGGTGCCCGACACGGGCACGAGACCTTTGACCGACATTTTGCCGCCCATCATCTTGCCACCCATCGCGCCGCCCGCCATTTTATTGCCGGACATTTTGCTGCCCATTGCGCCGCTGGACATAGCGGGTTTAGAAGCGGCAGTCTGGGCCAGAGCCGAAGTCGCCAGCAGAACTGGCAGTGCGAGTGCGGCTAAAGGCGCCGCGAACCGTTTGAGTGTCAACATGAGAATGTGTTTTGCGGCAAAAACCGCGCCGCGCGGGGTTAGATAAAGAACACCAAACCGTGATTTCGTGTCCGCCACCCGAATCGCAACCTGACTTACCAGCGCGGCACTTGTTGCCCTGTGCCAGCGAGCCGATTGCGCTTTGTGGGCTTTTCACCGTGTTTGACGACCACAACTCAACGCAGTGGCGCGCCAAGCACGAATGTGAGTGCTTTTCCATCTCCTTCTGCCGGTGCTTCGTTCTCGTGAAGCGCGATATACGTTCTCCGCCCGGCAAAAGGCGTCACGTGAATTCAGCGAGCCGCCTTCTTTTCAAACGACAGCGCCGCCGAGTTCATGCAATAGCGAAGGCCGGTCGGTTGCGGGCCGTCATCGAAAACGTGGCCCAGATGCCCGCCGCAACGCGAACACACAACTTCGGTTCGGGTTTGGAACAGCGAACTGTCGACGCGCTCTTCAACAGCAGCTTTGCTAATCGGCTGGAAAAACGAGGGCCAGCCGGTGCCGGACTCGAACTTGGTGTCGGACGAAAACAGTTCCTGCCCGCATCCGGCGCATTTGTAGATGCCTTTGGCGTGGTTGTTCCACAACGCACCCGAATAAGGCGCTTCGGTTCCGGCATGACGGAGCACATCGAAGGCTTTTGGTGCCAGTTGTTTTTGCCACTGCGCGTCGGTTTTGACAAATTTGTATAACGTCGAACGCGAGCGAGCGAGTGCCTGCGTGCCGGACACGTTTTGCATCCACAGCGCGGTGCCCAGAGTTCCAGCAAGAGCAAGCGCAACCAGAGTGCGCGGATTGAGATGGCTCATTAGCTGTTAAAGACACTTGCCGCGCCCGCTGTGTCCCAAATCGTTCTTCAAAAATCGGAAGACCGTGAGCCAATGCAAAGCGTGAGCCAATGCAAAGAGAGAAGACGACCCCGATTTCTTGCACGCCTTTTTGCGCTGATACGAACTTCAATAGCCCGCAACCGCGCCCGTTGCTGTTTGTTTGTGGCCCGTCCTTTACTTGGGAGAGATAAGCGCAATGGCGCGCGGAAGATGATTTGCGCACACTGTCGCGCTCATGAGCGAATCCGCTACGCACCTTCCGCCAATTTCCCCACCTCATCTCGACTCCTCACGCCCGGCTTTGCTGCTCGTCAACGGCAACTCGCGTTTGGGGCGACAACACTTTGGCGAATCGATTTTCCTGCTACGCGACAAGGGCATCGAACTCAAAGAAGCCATTTTGTCGCGTGACAAGAACGAAACGCGGCGCCTGCTCGAACGCGAAGTCGCCGAAAAAGCGCCGCTCGTCATCATCGGTGGCGGCGACGGCACGCTGTCCAACTGCGCCGAAACCCTGGCTGGAACCGATGTGGCGATGGGCGTGTTGCCCCTTGGCACCGGCAACACTTTTGTGCGCTCGCTCGGTTTGCCCGTCGATTTGGCAAGCGCAATTGAAGTCGCATCACAAGGCCGCATCGAAGCCGTTGATGTGGGCCGTTGCAACGGGCAGGTGTTTCTCAACTCGGTCTCAATTGGACTGAGCGCAGAAATCGCAGGCGCACTGACGGGCGACATCAAAAAGAAACTCGGACTTCTGGCGTGGCCCATCATCGGGGGCCGCGTCGCCGCCACGCATCGCGCGGTTCGCCTGCGCCTCACCAGCGACAAGGGCACTGAAACCTTTCGCACGCACCAGTTGATGGTGGCGAATGGTCGCTACGTCGCGGGGCCGATTCGCGCGAGCGAAAATGCCTCGCTGCAAGATCACGAACTGACGGTGTTCGCGCTAGGCGGCGACTCGAAAATCGAACTGGTGCGCGCCGCGTGGAAATGGATACGCGATTCGCATATCGAAGCCGAAGAAGTCCCGTTTTTTGAAACCAGATCGCTGTGCGTCGAAAGTTTGGGCCGCCGCTTGAAAGCCAACGTGGACGGAGACCTGAGCGAAACCACGCCGCTCGAATTATCGGTGTGGTCGCGCGCCCTCAAAGTCGTGGTGCCGCACGATTTCGTGGCGGACGCGGTTTAGGAATCGTTAAAAGCGAGTTGACAAGCTTTAGCTTCAATAACCATGTCCAGCGAAGCTTTCGATTTTTTGCGCGAGTGCGACCCGGTTCTAGGGCGCGTTGTGGGGCGCATCGGGCCACTTGAAGAACACAGAGGTGGCGGCGATCACTTTGGCGCGTTGTGCGACATCATCATCGGCCAGCAACTGTCGGTCGCTTCGGCGCGCGCCATTAAAAACCGCTTTCGGGCGCATTTTGGTCAAACGCCCGACCCCGTCCTCATCTTGGAGATGAGCGAGGACACCGCTAAATCACTTGGATTATCCGCTCCCAAAGCGCGTTACTTAAAGAATTTGGCCCAGCACCTCAAAGATGGACAACTCGACATCGCCCACCTCGCAACGCTTTCCGACGACGAGATTCGCAGGGAAATCGTCGCGGTGAAAGGGCTTGGCCCGTGGAGCGCCGATATTTTTCTGATGTTCCATTTGATTCGCCCCGATGTGTTGCCCGTGGGCGACTTGGGCATCCGCGAAGCGATGCGGCGGCTCTATGAACTGGACGCGCGGCCCGAACCGGCTGAGATGGAGCGTTTAAGCGCCCCTTGGCGACCGCACCGCACGCTCGCCTCGCGGTATTTGTGGCGCTTTCTCGACGAGAAGTAGAAAGGTGATGGATTCAGTTGCCCTCGGACTTCCGGACGAAAGCTGAGGTGCAAACTGGCGCTTGTGATTTTGAACTATTCCAACTCGCTATGGGACGGCTACTGCGCCGATCCTTTCGTTTTGCGCGCGGGCGATTTCTACTACTGCTACGGCACCGGAGGCGGCGACGCGCTCCAGGGTGATGGGCGCCAATTCGTCTTGCTCCGTTCGGCTGATTTGTCCAACTGGGAATTTTTGGGCGGCGCCCTGGTGCCAATGGAGGGCTTTGAAACATCCGCGCACTGGGCGCCCGAAGTCTGCGAGCGCGACGGGCAGTTCTGGATGTATTTCTCGTGCAACTACCCCGGCGAAGGAGAAACAACACAGCACTTGCACGTCGCTGTGAGCCAACGGCCCGAAGGCCCGTTTCAGGTGGTTAAGCCCGTTCTGTTTCCCCAAGACGGCTTCACCATCGACCCTTCGCCCTTTCACGATCCGCAAAGTGGCCGATGGTTTTTGTATTACGCCCGCGACTTTCTGTCGGATGGCCGCATCGGAACCGGAACAGCGGTCGTCGAACTGGGGGATGACATGATCTCCACCAGAGGCGAGCCGCAAACCGTGGTGCGCGCTTCTGCCGACTGGCAAGTGTTCGAGCGCAACCGCTCGATTTACGGGCGCTTGGTCGAGGCGTGGCACACCGTCGAAGGCCCGTGCGTTGTGTTTCACGAAGGGCGTTACGTGTGTTTCTACGCGGGCGGCAACTGGACAAACGCGAGCTACGGCGTGTCGTTCGCCGCCTCCGATTCGCCGCTTGGCCCCTGGCTCGATGAACATTCGGCAATTGAAGCGGTTGTGCTTCGGGGCAACAAAGAGACCATCGGCCCCGGCCACAACAGCGTGGTTTTGGCGCCCGATGGAAAAACCCACTTGTGCGTTTATCACGCGTGGAACGCCGAAGGCACCAAACGCCAGCTATGTCTCGACCCGATTCGTTGGACGCTCGATGGCCCGAAAGTGACGCCGACGCGCGGAGCGCAAAGCGTGGAATTGAAGGGCTAAAAACAAACGGGAAGGCGTCTGGCGCTTTCCCGTTTGTTTTGCTTCAAAGGGTGTTTCACATCGCCTACATCAGTTGTAGACGCCGCTCGATGCGTCCTCGAAACGGTGCGCGAAGGATGCAGCAAACAGCGTCCCTACAAACAGCGTCCATAGAACGGATGCAGACGATGTCCGGTGCGCTTTATTGAACGCGTTGCCCGTTGAGCCAGGCTTTGCCCGCCCGTTCGACGGACTGGCGGAGTCGCCAGCTGCCCGCACTTTGGCTCCAGTAATCGCGCGTGGTGACGACGGCTTCGCTTCGCGCGGTTCTTGCGCCATGAGATGCCAAACCAACAACTGTGGTTTCGGCCATGATGATGGCGTCGGGGCCGCGCCACGTGAGGGACACAATCCGGTTTTGCACTTTGCTCGTGCTTTGCACTGGCAATCGCTTGGTTATCAGGGCCAATCGGCGCATGATTTCCAATTCCTGCTCGCGGTTGCGCGAAATTCCAGCCAAAGTCACCGCCTGGTAATCCGGCGCTTCGGTTGCAAACACAGCCGTCCAGTCTTTGCGCATCATCGCCTGCGCCCGTTTGACATACATCGCCGCAATTTCGCGGCGCGCGCGATTGTGTGCGGGCGTGTCAGCACGCCCAACCCCCATTAAAGACAAGCTCACAGCACCCATGCAAACCAGAGAAAGCGGTTTCGTGAAAGAAAACATCACAGCGCGAAATGAACGCTTTGTGCCAACGCACCTGTGACAAGCTAAATCGAACGAGTGAGGGCGTCTTTTGCGCAACGTCGCCCGCCTCCTCCGACGCGCTTGCGAACAGCCACCAACCGAACAACTCGGTCTCCGACAAGGATTGGCGTGTAGCAACGCCAAGACGAAAAGCCGGAGGGTGCCGACTTGAATCAGGCGGCACCCCGCGAACCACTCTTCACCAACGCCCCGCAACCCCTGTTTAGCTTCCCGGTTTAGCTTCCCGGCGCCGAACTTCTGCCGAACTTGAATACCGTGCCCGTGATCGAAAAGCTGTGCGGCTTTCCATCGGAGGAGAATTGCAACTTTCCGCCCGATCTCATCATGGTCGCTTTGCCCGTCGCGTCGTCGCGCAAAACCAGTTGCAAGCCGCGCGGCGCATTGGAAACGTTCGGCCATCCCAACGTGACGCGCTCGCCTTTGCTCGCGCCATCGACAGTAAATCGCCAGACGCCGGTTTTTTTGAGTTGAGTCAGCAATCCCTGCGCGTCGCCGCTTCCCGCTGTGCCCGCCGTTCCCGTGGCGGGGAAATATACGCTCAGTTGACGCGCCGCAACAGGCGGACGCGCGGCGGGCGTTTGGCTCGACACGCCAAACGAGGCGCTCGTGTCGCGCAAACGCGAACTCGAAGCCCCCAAGCCGACCAGCCATTCGCCCGCTTGAGAAGTGGCCGGACGGGACAAAGCCGATGATGCTCCCGATGATGCTCCCGGCTCGAACACCAAATTCACGCCAGTTGAGGGCGAAGCGAAAATCCAGAAGCCTTCCCACGGATTGAGAACGGCACCTGCGACATCGGCGCGTTCGTAGCCGCTGCTCCCGTTGTAGCGCCACACGCCCGGCGCGATGATGCCCCGGTTCTGCGCTTCTTGAAGCGAAACCGCGCTAAAGCCGCCGTAACGCACCTTCATATTGAGGGTGCTAATGCCCGTTGCGCGCGGCACGCCGAACTGATTCCAGCCGCCCTTGAGTTCGACTTCGGCGTTCTGACCAACAGGCGGAAACGCGCCCGCGACCTGGGTGTTCACGCCGCTCGCCGGGGTTTTGATCCAGTAGCCGCGCCCCGCTTCCGGGCCTTGCGAAATGCGCGGATAAATCTCGTAACGCGAGCCATCCACGCCGAATTGCAATCCGCCGCCAGCGCTCGCGCCAGAAGGCGACAAATCGGGACGATAGCGCGCCAATGCCAAAGATGCGGCGTCCACACCCAGCGCCCGCGCCTCATCGCGCTCGACGGGACGCAGCGGAAAGGCGATCATCTTCAAAACGCCACCATCCAAAGTCAGCGCCGAACTCTCGCTTTTGCCGACACCATCGAGCAGAAACTCGACCGAGCGCGCCGAACCTCCCGGCACCAGCCACGCCGTGTTGCGCGTCACCGAGCGCGCGCCATCGGAAATCGTGGTTTTAACAGCGGGGCCGCTGGGATAAGCCAGAGTCGCGGCGAAAGTGCCGCGCACAACCGGCACCGTTTGAGTTCCGCTCGCGCTTGAAAGGGTCAAGTTGCCCGCGTTCACACCCAGAGTCGCGCCGTAAAACGAGGACGCCGAAGTCGTCGCGCCCGCGACGGAAAACGGAAAAACCCCGCGCGCTTCGGTCGCGCCCAATCGCGCGCGCAGCGTCACGCGCGCGGGGGCGGGCGAACTCCAAGCGTTGAACGAAGCGCTCGAAGTCGCCTGACCCGACGAAGACGCGCTTCCGTCGCCAAAAGACAGCACGTTGGAACTCGCAAGTTCGGGCGAAAATTTCGTGACGTTTTTGCCTGTTTCATCGAAAGCATCGAGCGAAGCGTTGCCGCCCAGCGGCGTTTCGTCGCCGTTCGAGGCCGTCGAAAACGCCTGAGCGAACAACGTAAAGCCCGAACGCCCGCCCGCCGTTGTTGCCAAGGGCAGCGGCAAAACGCCGAGATACAGCTTGTTACCCGTCGAAACGCGCGCGTTCAGCGCGCCCTGCTCGCGCACCCACGAACGAAATGGCAAGCCTTCAACCGTTGGAACGATGCCCGCGACCAGGGCTTCCAAATCGTCGGTGGAAATCGGCGAACGCGCCGCGCCGCGCGCATACAGAGCGGCGTTGAACAAACGGAAGAAGTCGGGGTTTTCGGCGTTGATTTTCAAAAACGCGGCCTGAGCCATCGCCAGACGGAAATCCGAAATCGCCAGACTGCCGCTTTGCGGGTAGATGAAGGCGTTGCCAAGCGCGGGCGAGTTGAAGGCGTCATACACTGGCAGCAAATAGGCGGCGTAAATCGTCGGGTCGAAACTCGCGGGCGAACCCAAAGCGCGATAAGCGATTTGCAGCGCCGCCGCCTGGCTTGCGCCATACAAATACGGCTCGATGTAAGAGCCGTTGTTAAAGTCGAAAGCCGGAACGCGCGGCCCTTGATAAGCGCGTAGCACAAGTTCCAAAACCGCGAACTGGTTATCCGAAGCCGAGCCGGTCGGCACGTAACCGAACTCAATTGTGCCCGCCGTCGAGTTGGTCGCGGCGGGCGGAAAATAGGTGGCGCTGCCTTTGACGTTGGAAATCAGCAGTGTTTTGCCGGCCTGTTCGGGCGCGGGATCGCCCCACACCTGCGAAATCAAGGACAGATTCTGATTCAAAAAACTCGAAAGCGTGCTCGTCTGCTCGGACGTGTAGCCGGAAAACGAGAACGAAATCCCGCTCGCCACCGCAAGACGACTCGATTCCCCTTGCAAGTGCGAAGTCGAAACTCCGCGGTTGGTGGGCGCGCCAACAAAGGTGCGCACGCGATGCGCACCCGGAGAAAGCAAGTGCATCGAGCGCAAAACGGCATCACGCCGCTCGCTTTGCGGCGCGGGTTGCGCCCCGGCAAGAGTAACTAAACCTAACAGCGCCCCACCCAAACCGAGAGAGCGCAGAAAAACGGAATTCATAAACGGAAGAAGTTTGGCTTTCCCAAACTGGCGCGGTTTTGACCGCTTGGCCTGCCGTATCGTTGCGAAGCTCGTGGGTGCGCCGCGAACGCGAATCGTCAGCGAGCGCATCGTCCAGAGCGCGAAGCGCCTCATCCTGTGAGGATGTGCCTTCAGCACGCCGGGCAAGGCGCTCGCTGACGATTCGCGTTCTCATCTCAAAGTCGAGCCGCGCTCCATCTCACGGAAACAGCAACCGTTTGCGCGCTTTGGCCACGCGCGCAACACAGGCCATCACGGGCCACATCACGACGAATTGCAACAACGCGAAACGCGGCGCGTGATCCAGCCAGAACCCCACCGGCAAGGCGCTGGGCGACAGCAACACAAACGCGCAGTCGGCCACAAGTGCCCCAACTGCCCCGACGAGTGGCGGCACGAGCGGATGCAAAGCTGGCAATCTCGGCGCGAGCAATCCAACCAAAAGCGGCGGCAAAACGCGCGAAAAAAGCAGCGAACCGGGGTTGCCCCACGAAGTCCACATCAGCAGCAAACCGGCGAGCGCGCCTGCCCAAACCCCGACTTCCCAGCCGCCCAGCAGCGCCAGACACAGCGCACAAGCGAGCGGCAAATCGAAGTTCGCGCCGTTCCAGCCGAGGTTTTTGCCCCACGTCGTGCCGAGCAGGTGAAACGCCACGACGAGCGGCAAAGCGCGATACGGCTTCCAGGGCGAATGGGACGGCGGAAGCAGCGGCGAAGAGGAACGGTCGAAAAGACGCACGAAAAACAGTGTGCGGAAAAGAACAAAACGCCGCCCGACCTCAACAGTGGGCGGCAATTATCACTCGAAGTCTTTGAAGTGAAACGTCGGGCTTTGACCGGAATCCGCGAAGGTGTTGCACATCGAGTAAACGGCTTCGCTTTGAGCGAATCTCTCGTTATCCCGATACCATTTGACGTGGCCATCGGTGAAGGCGAAGTTGGAGCCGCCCAGATGACGCCTGGGAGCAGCCTGACCTCCGATGCCAAGCGACGCCAAACCGGGCCCGTCATCGAGTTGAAAGCCGCACCACTGGCACCATCCAATAGCAACACAGTCAGGGCAGGTTGCTCCAGTTCGCTGTCCAATGCCGGGACTCGCCCACTACCGTTGAAGCACTCACCTGAACTATCGAAGGTGCCGCGCCCAACAGACAGTGCGTAGTTGAAGTAGTAGTCAATGTAGCCATCGGTCAAAGGAAAATTGGAGCCGACTGTTGGATCATCGCTTGGCGGCCTTGGATCGAACAGGCATTGATAGACCTATGGCGCTTGCTGGATTAGAGGCAACAGGTTTGGAGTAGGAGCGTTCGCTCCGTCCCAACTTCAGCCGAGTGACGGAGCGAACGCTCCTACTC